>Ga0187893_10013775_pt1 | contig 11176 bp, 11 predicted proteins | sample MA1701074metaG_FD_139574 | JGI IMG/M metagenome (GOLD analysis project Ga0187893, IMG submission 139574) | White microbial mat communities from a basaltic lava cave in the Kipuka Kanohina Cave System on the Island of Hawaii, USA - MA170107-4 metaG ...
CAGGCGATCATGTCGCTCTCGCCATTACACAAGCCAGTGGGCCGCGCGCCCCGCGCGCTCGACGTGTCCGCGGTGAGCTGCGGAAGGCGACGGCGCCGCTGTCGTTGCCGTGGCTGCGTAGCTGACCCACGTTGTAGTATCTTGGCCTCGTGGCACGGATTCAGGGTCGTCGACCGCCTCGCTTGGAAGCGAGGGACCGCGTGTGGATCGCCCGGATGCGTGAGCTGGCCGCGCGTGTCGAAGTCGCCGAGGAGCGTGCGCTCGCGCGTCGTTCGCGCAATGACGACGTCGAAGATGCCGAGTTCGAGGATCGTCCGGTGCGTGCGCTCGGTCGACAGGAGCGCGAGCACGCTGAGCCCGCCGTGCGCGAGATCATCCGCGAGCGTGGATCGGCGTGGATGCCACTCGCGGTTGGCCTCGGCATCGTCGCGCTGATCGGCGTCGCGGGTGTCGTCGTCTACCTGCTCGTGCGGCGCAAGGACAACGGCGAGCACACGGTGCTCGGCGCCGTCGACCCGCGCTACTTGCCGCAGCAGCCGCAAGCTCCGCAGGTGTACTTGATCAACGCGGGTGGCGGTGGCGCGTCGGTGACGCACGCGAACCCGCCGCAGAATGATGGCGCGATGCTGTCGATGCTCGGGCGCATCGAGAACGGCATCGGGTCGCTCGTGAACCACAACAAGGTGCCCTACAGCCAGTCGACGATGCGCACGTACCGCTTGCCGTGGCTCGCCGACGCCGACAACCCGGCGATCCGGATCGCGACTGCCGGCAACATGTCGATGGAAGCTGTCGTGCGCGTCGTCTCGCCACCGGGTGCACTCGCTGCGTTCTCGTTTTCGGCGAACGAGTTGAACATCCAGCAGCGCACCGTCGGGCCCGGCATGTCGACGGTGCCGGCGGGCGACACGCTCGTCATCCCTGCTGGACAGCAGCAGCAGATCCACATGAACCCAAAGCAAGTGCTCTATGCCAAGGGCAACTTCTCGAACTCGAACCCGACAGGGTCCGTCGTGATCTCGATCAGCACCGTCGACAACTACGGCGGGCGATGAGCCTTCGGGCGCGCATGATAGGCTGACCACATGGACCCGGCTCGGGCGCTCGTTACATCGCCCACGATTCGTAACGACACGCCCGCAGCGCCCGACGATTGGGCGATGGTCGTTCTGATCAAGGGCGGCGGGATCCCGATCTTCGTTACGTTCACGCAGCCGTCGGTCGGCACGACGACGACGATCCCGTCCACTGTCGCGCCGGTCGTGTTCCTGGCTGCCAACCCGAACCGGCTCGGCGCAACGATCAACAACCACTCGCCGAACACGTTCCTCTACGTGAAGTTCGGTGGTGGTGTCGGCATCGCGAGCTACTCGGTCCGGATCGGTCCACACAGCTACTTCGAGCTGCCGTTCCCGGCGTACACGGGCGTGATCGAGGGCGTCTGGAACGCCGTGGGTGGATACGCAACCGTGACCGAGCTGACGCCTTGAGCTAGGATGGGCACATGCCCGTTCAAGCGCTGATCCGGAACCTGACCCGTCCCCAAGTCGAGAAGGCGATCGCCGACTCGAAACAGAAGATCATGATCCAGGACTACCAGGGTCAGATCTTGATCGTCGTCGAGAACAAGGGTGAAGGCGGCGATCCGGCGGCGAACGTGGTGGTGCAGAAGATCGCCGACGCCGATTCTGCGATCACGCTCAAGGCGCGCGAAGATCGGCTCGCCGCTGAAGCGAAAGCGAAGGCTGACGCTGCTGCAGCGAAAGCCGCTGCCGACGCTGCGAACAACGGCTAGCGACGAGCGCGCGCTGCTCCGCGCTGCTTGTTGACCGACTTCACCTGCTTGACCGGTTTGCCTTTGCGGCGCGCTTCTGCAGCGCGCTCGACGAGGCTCGGTGGGTTCTCGGGCAGCGGTGGCGGTTCAGGCGGCGGGTTCGCGTTGTAGCGTGCGAGCGCGATGATCTGCTGCACCGTCGCGATCAGCGGCTTCGGTGGATGCTCGGCGTCGTACCAGTCGACGCTTTCCCACATCGAGTCGAGCGGTGTCGGGTGCCCGCCGACGTACTCCGTCGCCATCACGAGCGACAGGAAGTGCTGTCCCGCTTTCTCGACGAACGTCGAGACGTACGGCGCGAACTTCGAGACCGAGACCTTGCCGACGTCGAGGCCCGTCGAAACTTTCACGGCACGGAATACGGCGCTCTCGGCTGACTCACCGACTTCGAGTGCGGTCTCGGGCAACACGTAGACCCCGCTCTTCTTGAGCTTGCCGAGGAGAACTTTGCCCTCGTGCAGCATGAGCGACGTGACCGCGACGCGGACGACAGGCTTGTCGGTCGCGTCGATCTCGCCGATCTTGAAGTCAGTCGAGATCGGATGCGCGGGGTTGACCGGCCATTTGCCGAGCGCCCACTTCTTTGCGTCATCGCGATCGAAGAACGTCGCGACCGGTTCTTGGCTCTCGGGCGGTGCGAACACGCCGTTCACGCGTCGACCACCGACGGCTAGCTCCGGCGGCTTGGAGCCGATTGTCAAGTAGACCGGTTTGCCGTCCTTGCCCTGATCAAGCACCAGAAGAGCGTCGTCCCCCAGCTCCTCGCGTCGCATCGCGTAGGCCTCGGCCAACATGCGAACTGCGAGTGCTGGCAGCTTTTCTGCGGCCATGCGCTCGGGGCCGTCCACGGCATGTGGGCTGATACGGATGATCGTCTTCACGCGCGAACGGTAACACGGCCAAAACGGGCGCGATTCAGGTAGACTGGTCGGGCGATCGCTGCTGCGATCGACGAGGAGAGCAACGGATGTCGCTAACGAACGCCTACACGGTCCTGTACGACTCCAACGACGTCGAGACCGGCACTGCCGCCAACCCGTTGCGCGTCGACCCGACGGGCACCACGCCACAGCCGGTCACCGGCACCGTGACAGCGAACCAGGGCACACCCGCCGTGGTCGCCAACGCATGGCCGATCCTGGTCACCGACGGTGTCGACACCGCCGAGGTCGTGAACGCCGCGCCGGGTGCAGGTGCTTTCGGTCTCGTCGTGCGCGTCGCCGGTACGATCCCGACGACGATCGCGCAGCCGTCGACCTCGACGGTCACATCGGTCGCGGTCGCGGTCGCCTCGACGACGATTCTCGCGGCCAACGCGAACCGGCTCGGCGCGATGGTCTACAACGTCGACGGTACGACGTACGTCAAGCTCGCCGCTGCGGCATCGAACATCAGCTTCACGGTTCGTCTGCAGGCGAACTCGTACTTCGAGGTGCCGTTCCCGGTGTACACCGGCATCATCACGGGCTCGGCCGGTGCCGCTACCAACACCGTGCTTGCCACCGAGCTGACGCCGTAAGCTAAGCTCGGCGCGTGCCGGTCGATCTCAACGAAGAGCACGTACTCCTCTTCGACTCCGCTGGGGTCGAGATGGCAGTGCAGAACGGCGTTGCGATCCCGGTCGGCACGCGCGGTTACATCCACGCGGGTTCGGACGGCACGAACACGCGGTTCATCTCCGTCGACACGGGAGGTCGACAGCTCGCTGTCGGCGCGGCTGCAGCGGGCGCTGCACCTGTCGGTAGCCCTGTGCAGATGGGCGGTTCCGACGGCGCTGCGATCCGCGCGCTGATCACGGACACGACCGGCCGACAGATCGCCGTCGGTGCTGCAGCGGCCGGCGCAGCTCCAGTGGGCAACCCGCTGTTGGTGTCGGGCTCGGACGGCGCGGCCGTACGGGCGCTCCTGACCGACGTCGGCGGGCGCCAAATCGCGGTCGGCGCAGCCGCCGCCGCAGCGGCACCGGTCGGCAACCCCGTGCTCGTCGGTGGCTCTGACGGCGCTGCCGTACGCACACGGCTCCTCGACACGTCAGGGCGTGGCATCGCCGTCGGCGCTGCAGCGACCGGTGCGGCGCCTGTCGGCAACCCCGTCTTGATGGCCGGCAGTGACGGTGCAGCGGCCCGTACGCTGATCACGGATACGACAGGGCGCCAGATTGCGGTCGGCGCAGCCGCGAGCGGTGCAGCCGCTGCGGGTAATCCAGTGCTTACAGCCGGCTCCGACGGCGCCAACGCGCGGTCGCTGCTTGTCGACGCGAGCGGGCGCCAGATTGCGGTCGGCGCTGCTGCTGACGGTGCTGCGGTCGCCGGCAACCCGGTGCTCATGGCCGGTCAAGACGGCACGAACGCGCAGTCACTGTTCACGGACACGAGCGGGCGACAGCGCGTGATCGGCGGCGCCGCGAACGGTGCAACCGTGACTGGCGATCCGGTACTGGTCGCCGGCTCCGATGGCACGAACGCGCGCACGCTCCTCACCGATGCAACAGGACGTCTCGCGGTTACGTCGTCGGGCGGTACAGCCGGTGCGATCCAAGGCGAGGTCACGACCAACGCGACGACGAAGGCTGCGATCACGCTGACGGCGTACACGGATCAGGCAACGAACGCGCAACGCTCGGTGTCGAGTGCGAGTGCGAACGATACAGCGGCCGGTACAGGCGCACGCACGATCCGCATCACGTACTACTCGATCGCAGCCGGTGTCGTCACGGGACCGTTCACCGAGACGATCACGATGAACGGTGTCACGGCGGTCAACACCGTCTCGACGACAATCGCGTTCGTTGAAGAGATTGAAGTGATGACCGCCGGCTCGCTCGGAGCGTCGGCAGGCATCATCTCGATCTTTGTGACGACGGCAGGTGGTGGCGGTGCATTCGGTACGCTCACAGCAAGCACCACCACTACGCGATGGGCGCAGCACTGGGTACCGTCGGGCAAGACGTGCTCGATCACCGACGTGTACATCCAGAACACGGCCGCTTCGGGCAACGCGCCGAAGATCACGATCGAAGTACTCGACGTGGCAACGGCGAACGCAGCCTCCCGACCGTTCGCGACGTATCGAATCGACGGGCGATCGACCATGGCCTTCGGAGCGAGCACACCGATCGTCGTCACAGGTCCCGCACGCATCCGCGCATTCGTGCAGCCAGAAAACGCACCTGTGCAGATCACGACCTTTGAAGCGCGGTACACAGAGGCGTAGCGATGCCGTTGCAAGCAGCCGTCAACCAGCCGGGCTACGTCGGGACATCGGGCCAGACGACAACACCGATCCGTGGAACGCTCTACGTCGAGCCTTCGGCGAACGCGCAGCGGTCGATCGGATCGTCGAGTGCGCTCGACACGGCAGCAGGCACAGGCGCACGCAAGGTGCGCATCCGGTATTTCAGCCTCGATCTACTCGCGTTGAAGGAAGAGGTCGTCACGCTCAACGGCGTCACGCCCGTCAACACCGTCGCGACCGATATCTGTTTCATTCAGAATATGACCGTCGAGGACGTCGGTTCTGGTGGCGGTAACGCGGGCACGATCTCGTTGTTCGTGGGTCTTGCCGGTGCTGGCGGCACGGTCGGCACGATCGCCGTTGGCGACAACCAAACCAACTGGTGCCACCACTACGTCGCGAACGGTTACACCGCGTACGTCACGGCGATCCAAGGTGGTGGCAAGGGTCCGAGCAGCGGCTCGATCACCATTCGCAAGACGCCGATCGTGACACCTGCGCAGGCCGAACTGACGATCGCGCCGCAGATGCGCGTGCCGGCGGGCGGCTCCAACACGTTCGTCTACGCGATCGTGCCGCTCGCTGTGGCGGGTCCATCACGCATCACGCTCTACGTTCAGCAGGACGCGGTGTCCGGCGCGAACACCTGGTATGCCGGCTTCAGCCTCTACGAGAACTGATCATGGCCCTCGAAGATCGTCCCACCGTCAATGCTGTGCCCTTCAGCGAAGGCGCACTGATCAACCTCGGTGACAGTAACGGCGCGGCTGGACTTGTCGCTGCGTATGCGGCGAACGCGGGCGCGACGATCATCTCGGTTGATGCCACGGCGTACACCGAGCGCACAACAGCGGCACAGCTCGAAGTCGTCTCCAGCAGTGCGAACGACGATGGTGCACCAGCCGGTACGGGCGCGAGGACGGTGCGCATCGTCTACTACGACGGCAACTTCAACGGACCGTTCGTCACCGACGTGATCATGAACGGTGTAACCGCCGTGTCGACGACGGCGACCGACATCCGCTTCGTCGAGTGCATGCACTGCCTCACGGTCGGCAGCACGGGCAGCAACGTCGGAACGATCACCCTGCGCGCAGTAGGGGCAGGTGCCGTCGTCGGGACGATCGCAGCAACCGACGGCCGGACGTACTGGGGCCACCACTACGTCGCTACGGGTCGTGTCTGTCAAGTCACCGAGCTGACGGCAGGAATGTCGCACAGCAAAGGCACCGTGTTCCTACGCGCGATCGACATCAGCGTGACCGATGCGTTCGAGCGCCAGATCACGGCGCAGTACCGGCTCGGACCTGCAGCAACCGGTGCCGCAGCAAACCCGGCACCGTTCGCACCGTCGCTGACGTTCCCATTCGGCAGCCTGTACGTGCGTGGACCGGCACGGGTACGTGCCTATGTCGATGCTGATGCAGCGGTTGCGAACAACGTCGCGTTCGTGAGCTTCGGATACGTAGACGTCGGCTGATGGCAGGTTGATCGCTGCTGCGATCAGCTTTCTCCGGTACGTTCAGGGTTCACGTACCGAGGAGAAACGTCATGGCCGTTACCCCGCTCACCAACCGTCCCGTCCCACCCAACAGCAACCTGGCCCGCGCGATGTTCGTGTGGGTCACGTCGAACGCGGCACAGGATCCGCTCGACAACGACACCGACCAGCAAGCGCTGATCAACTTCCTCGACGACGCCAACGTCGGGTGCAACGTGATCTTCCTCGACATCTGGCAGTACCTCGGCGGCTCGAACTGGACCAACGGCAAGCGCGACAAGATGCGCCAGTTCGTGGACCGCGCGAAGCGCTCGGGCTGCAAGGTCTACGCGCTGTGCGGCGCCGAGGACTGGGCGCTGAACCAGGCATGGGTGATGAAGAACATCATCAACCCGATCGTCGCGTTCAACTCGATGGCGCAGGACGCTTCGGGGCGCTTCGACGGCATCTGCTTCGATGTCGAGTACTGGTCCAACGAAGGCACGTACCCGCCAGCCTCGAACTTGCCGGCGTTCTGCGATCTCGTGAAGGCGACGAAGCAGATCACGAACCTCGAAGTCGGCTGCTTCGCTGCGTTCTACCTCAAGGACAACACCGGCACGCGTCCGAGCATCTCGTACAACGGCAAGAGTGCGCAGGACGGCGAGCACATGATGGACGTGTGCGACTTCATCGTCGCGGGCACGTATCGCGACCACGCGGCTGACAACGGCACCGACGGCCCCGGACAGATCTCGCTGTTCCAGCCTTGGTACGACTACGCGAGCGCGCAAGGCAGGAACTTCGGGCTCTACTGCGGCTCGGAGACGATCGACGTGGCACCGAACTACGTGACGTACTTCGGTTCGACGAAGGCGCTGATGGAAGCGCAGCACACGATCATCTCGGACACGTTCCGCGTGACGGGGAACGCGACGTTCCTCGGTCAGGCTGTGCACAGCTACGACGGCTGGAAGGCGCTGACCTAGTTCACGGACCGCGCGCGATGCACGCCCAGCGGGTACCGCCGCCTGCGTAACCGGCAGGCGCGTTGACCTTGTAGAAGATCGCGCCGCTCTTGGGGCCGATCGTCATCGTCGCCGTCGACAGCGCGAAGCGTGCGCTGGGATCCGAGGTCAGTTGGTTGTCAGCGAACACGACGTTCGCTGTACCAGCGTTGAAGAAGAACACGAACGGGCATTGCATGTTCGCGAGGTCACCTGACGGCAACCAACCTCGGATCGTGATGATGCCGCCGGCTTCGGCCTGTACCAGCGACGAGCTGACAGCCATATCGTCGTACGTACCGGGCACGATGAAGTTGAGCTGCGGCACTGTCCAGCCGCCGAAGGTTTGGTTGGTGTTGTCACCGAAGAGCAGCGCGCGCGCGACCGCGCCAAGCAACGTCGGGCTGATCAGACCAACGTTGAATCCACCGTCGATGCCGCCACCGGAGATGCCTTGAACCACGAACGCCTGGTTCGTAGTCAGTGGATTGTTGCCGGGGAAGATGACACCCATCTGCGCATCGAAGAAACCGGCGGGATCTGGACCGACACGGACGATCGACGGGCTCGGGCCGACCGGTGACACGTTCGAGATCACCGCGTTCTCGGGGTGGTTCGGATCAGCCGGCGACGACTCCCACAGCGTATCGCCACCGCCGCCGCCCCCGGCTGCAGCAACGAACGGACGCGGTACGAGCGTCGTCGTCTGTGCCGCACCGAACACGCGCGCGATGGTGTGCTTCAACTCCAGCCAGACGTTGACGCTCGCGAGAGCGCCCGAGGTGTTCGTGACAGTGACTTCCAGCTCGTTCACGGAGATTGAAAATCCCCCGGCGTCGAGCGCGACGAAGTCGGGTGCCATTGGAACGTCGTTGACGTTGATCTGGTGCGGAAGCGGAACGCTGGTTGCCGGCGGTACGTCGACGAAGCTGAGGATTTGAATCAGCCGTGTTGCCATGCCCCAAGATTACTCGATCGCGGGAGCGATCAGCCATTGTCAGCGTGGGCCGGCTACGGTCCGACCGACCACTCGTCGCTGTGCGCGTTGCGATCCTCGTCGCCGGGGTCATGGCAATCGTAGAACGTGAACGGGTGAATCAGGTCGAACAGGCGCACGTAGGGATCGTACGGATTGGGGCCGTCGGCTTTCTCTTCGCGCTTGTTCCACTGCTCCCAGTGATCTTCGGCGGGCGCGTTCTCCGCGTCCCACGCCGGCCACTGCTCGCGCTCGGGGAGATACCAGATGTTCATGCCGCACTCGGGGCAGCCGATGGTCTGATCCCAGACCTCGACGTTACCGCCACAGTGCGTGGGCAACTCGCGCCAGTCGCCCTTCCAGCAGATTCGCTGGTACCTCTCCGAGGCCTCGGACATCAGACCTTGATCTCGATCTCGCGCATCTCACAGGTGCCGACGACATCCTGACCATCGAGCTTCACGGTCATCTGATTCTCGTCGAGCGACTTGAACTCGGTGAACCACACCTGACCGACGATGATGCTGAACTTGATCTGTGCCGTCTGGTAGAGCAGACCACGCGTCTTCGCGATCTGCGACTGCGTCTGTCCGGTCAGCCACTTCTCGTGGACGTTCTTCGGGTTCTTCTTGATGAAATCGTCGACCTCGGTGATCGCGTTCGACATGAACGTGTCGCACGGGTTGAGCTTCTTCTTGCCGGCGATCTTCTCGCGGACGGCCTTCACGCTGTCGAGCTTGCTGCAACCCTTGAGCTTGATGTCCAGCTCCTTGCCCATGATGAAGTCCTTGCTGTCAGCCTGCACAGACTTCGGCGAGAACCCGTTCGACGTCAGGCCCTGCTCCTTCAGCCACGTCGCACCGTCGACGGTGTAGAGGTCGGCGTAGCCCTGGAGCTTGACGCCCGGGAACAGCTCGTCCTGGTACGCCTTGTAGACCTTCTGGGCGGCGCGCGCCTTGAGCAGGTCCCACTCCATCGAGATGATGTCCTTCGCGCTGACCGCCTTCACCATCTTGCGGTTGATGATCGGCAGCGGCTTGACGTCGATGACGATGACATCGTCGGTGCCCTTCGGCGTGACTGCCATAGCCACGTTCGCGGCGCGGAGCGCGTCGTACGTCTTCTGGGAGATGCGCACCGGCAGCTTCTCGACGTTCACGAGCCCGTGGCTGATGATCGCGTAGGCACGGAAGATGTGCGTCTTGAAGTCGGTGGGGATCTTGAACTTCGCGTGATCGGGGCGGGTCGACAGATCGACCTTGCCCGGCTTCTTGACGAGCACGCTGACGTTCGGGCTGCACTCGTTGTAGACGAGGTTCGCGATCGGATAGCCGTCGTCCGCTTCGTCGGCGACGAACTTGAGCGCGTCACGCTTCGTCGCGAGGATCGCGTCGAGCTGGGTCTGCAGCTCCTTGAGCTTGGGCGCCGACTTCTCGCCGGCCATCTTCGTGCGGATCACTTCGAGCTGTTCCTGCTCGTCGGCGGTCAGGTTCTCGTCGGCGTCGACGCGACCGCGACCGATGCGCGAGTACTTGAACTCGGAGTGCGTGAGCAGGACGCGGGCGCTGTCGTCGCCAGCGAGCGTGCGGAGCAGGTCGAGCACCGTGAACGCGTCGTCGGCAGGAACCTTCTTGGGGTCGTAGCCTTCCAGGAAACGCTCGGTGTCACGGAACGCCGCGAGCTTCGCTGCGTCCATGAACTCGGAGTACTTCTGCTTGCCGAAGCAGATGCTGAACGCGTTGATGAAGCGGACGTCGCCCGTCGCCTTGAGGATCGGGTAGACGACCTCGGGCTTCATGCGGACCGCGAACAGCGACATCGCGGCGTAGCTGGCATCGACGGCGTACACGTCGGGCCCGATCTTCTTGTCGCCTTGCGACTGGCGCTTTGCGAGATCGCCGACCGTCGCAGCACCGTCATCACCGACAACCGTCGGCGACAGATAGAAGATCTGCGTCGTGTCTTCGGAGACGGCGCACTTACCCGTCGAGGCGTCATACGTCGTCAGCTCACCGTCGGTGAGCACGAACGCGAAGCCGCCGATCGGGTCACCACCGACATCGACCTCGATGCGCTTGCCACCGAGCGGGCGCTTCTGCATTGCCGCCTCGAACACGGGCTCGAACTTGTCGAACGCATCGGCGTGGATGTGAACGCCGCCAGCCTTCTCGGCCATCGACGAGAGCAGTGGGCGGTCGGCGTAGTAGCCGTACTCGACGAACGTCGCGCTCGCGAGCACACCAGCCGTCTTCTCGACGACCTTGAGCAGCTCGGCGCGGGGCCACTGGTTGTCGCAGCCGTCGCTCATGAAGAACAGCGCGAACGGGTTCTTGTTCTTCTTGCCGACGCGCGTGACGAGCTGCTCGACTTCAGCGAGCGGCTCCTTGAAGCCCGTGAGCCCAACGGGGCGCAGCCAGCGATCGATCGCCTTGTTGACGTCGTTGAGGTCGGCCAGTGTCGCGACCGGTTCGGCTTCGATCAGCGCGCCGAACTCGCCGCGTCCCGAGAACCAGATCATCGAGAACGTGTCGCCGTCCTTGAGGAGCTTGGGCAGCTTCTTCTTGAGCTGCTCGCGGATCTTCGGTAGCTCGTACGACATGCTGCCCGAGCAATCGATAACTGCGATGTGGTTGGTGGGCGTCTCG
>Ga0187893_10013776_pt1 | contig 11176 bp, 9 predicted proteins | sample MA1701074metaG_FD_139574 | JGI IMG/M metagenome (GOLD analysis project Ga0187893, IMG submission 139574) | White microbial mat communities from a basaltic lava cave in the Kipuka Kanohina Cave System on the Island of Hawaii, USA - MA170107-4 metaG ...
TAGTTTTGTATTTAGTGTCTATTTGCCATAAGATGTTGTTTCGCGGGAATCAGCCAAGAGCGACCTGCTCCTCTTATACATCGGAGCAGTTCTCGCGATGACAAAAAAAGATTGAAAGATTTTAGCTTCAACACAAGATTTTTAGCAAATTATGTTCAGTCGGATGATTTTTGCTTCTTTCCAGGCTACGGCAGGAGCCTTCGCCCTGACGAGTCATCAAGGAAAAGAAGGATAAAAAAACAGCTTTTCTCCTCTCTATGCCATGTCATAAAACACACATTGAGTGCCACATTACGCGTGTGTTCATCAAGGAAAAAAAGAACACACACCGCGTGTGTTTTACGATCATTCAGTACCTCTTCCGCCCAAACTATCAACGCGGAAAGTTCCTATGCCCGCGCCGCGCCTCTCCTCCTCCTCACTGCAAAGAACACCCCCACCAATCCCAATCCAGCCGCAGCCGCGATCATCCCCCACTCCGAGAGCGTGGGGACATTACGCGGTTCCAGCCCGAAAAATACCAGCGCGTCCGAGCAAACAGGAAGCTCGCCGATCCTTGTAATTTCCGCGTTTGACGTATTTACCGTCACAAGATTTGTCGGGACGCCTCCTCCGAACCCGAATTCGATTCCGAAAAGCTCCCCGGTTACCGGAGAAAAGTCCATGGCGCTCATTACAATTTCAATTAGAGGATGGTTCGCAACCAGCGTCCCCTGCCCGGTCTGAGGGTTGAGCGTGAAAAAGTTCTCATTCGTGGATGAAAAGAGCGTGCCGTTGCTCCTGATTGCCAACCCGTTCCCTCCTCCGAAAAATCCGGTCTGCCCGATAGTGGTCCCCAGTCCCGTCGTCTGGTCTATCCGCAGAAGCTCGGTTATATTGCCGTGACCGTTTCCAGGTATGCACCTGAACCCTATCCCGTAGAGCGTATCTGTCGCTCGGTCATATGTCAGGTCGGGCACCCTCCCGCATCCGCCATCGTTGTTGTTTCCAATAGTCCCTATGAGCAAGCCCGCGCCGGTAAGCGGATCAATCTCGATGAGTATTGATATAAAGTCGCCGCCGGCGTCGGCAATGGCGCTCCCGACAAGCCTGCCGTCCCCGAGGACCGCCATGCCCGATACGCCTCTGAACCCGATTGGTCCTATCGGTTCGACAGCTGCATTATTCGGATTGACTCTATAAAGCGTGCTGAACCCGCTCCCCGCTCCGACGCAAGAATCGCCCGATGCCATCAAAAGCTCAGTCTGCGCGCTCGAAACACCGTAAGAAAAAAGCAATATGAAAAGAGCTACTACAGCGATTCTAAGTGTGTACATGTTCACATCCTCCGTTCCGTATGACTACTCGATATTCTATCATTTTACATATATTCATACAAACAGAGAATTCTCCATTTAATAATAGCCCGGCGCAATCATTCCCTGCTCTTCCTGAGTCAACCCCTGACCCCTGGCCCGGAAATTTCACACTCCCCCGATATACGCGTATAATCATTAGAGAAAGCAATAGCACGTCCCCCGAGGCAAGGTGAATCCGATGCGCGCTGTCTTTAAAACCCTGGCTGTCATAGCCGCGGTGCTGGTAATATACTTTTGGGCGTACCCGCTGACGGTCAGGCTCTACGATTACTTTACCGCCGAGTCGAGCATACTAGAGGTCCCCGCGTTCCCGGAGTTAAAGGAATTCTACCCCGACCTCTATAGCAAGATACTCACCGATACAAAGTCGGCGATTATCAGGGGCGGTAGCGTGGACGACATAATCTCCGAGAACGGCATGACGCTCGCGGCGCTCCTCGAGCACGACCTGCCTCTGGCCTCTCCCGAAGCGACGTCCGCATTCATCTCGTCCTTCATAAGCGTATTTCAGAAGGCGGGGAGCAACGACCCCGATTGCTGCGTCGAGCTCATAAACGGCAACGAGCAGTGCATGTGGCAGCTAATGACCCCCGAGGAGCAGAACGACGTGCTCCGCGCGATCGCTCTTATAATCAGGTCCGCAAACACGGAGCCCGCGAAGCTCGGCGACGTAAAGCAGGCGGAGAAGGACGTCGGCCGCATCTCGTCTAACGTCGTCGCGAAGTACGGTCCCGAGATCGACTACACGGCGCAGAGTCCGCTCACGGTCGAGGAGAAAAAGAAGGTCTGCTTCGCCATCGCCGATCTCTACTCCGAGACCCTCAAGCTCCCGCCCGCGCGCTCCTCGGACGCGATTAAATACCTCCTCTCCGGCCCCGGTGAAGAGCCGCAGCAGTAGGCACACATAGTGTGCGTTTTACGATCCTTCCGAATCTCCTCTGCCCTACCTACCCTGTCTTTGCGAGGGAGCGCCTTGTCCCCCGAAGCCTTGGCGAAGGGGGATGCGACCGCGGCAATCTCATGAATAAAGCGAGATCGCCACGACCACAATACGGTCTCGCGATGACAGAAAAAGATTGAAAGATTTTAGCTTCAATACAAGATTTTTAGCAAATTATGTTCAGTCTTTTCATAAACCACACTACGTGTGTGATTTTTGCTTCTTTGTATCCAGACAAAGAAGAAAATAATATTGTCGTTGTCGTTCCATAAAACACACTACGTGTGTATCGCGGCTGGAAGCCGCTCCTACAGTTACGGTTGTCGATTCCTTGCATCTATACACGGCAACCCCCCAGAATTTCTCCCCCATAGACGCCCCGCATATTTATATAGTATCGTACTACCTGTCATGGCCGTGATAAAGGACGAAACATTCGGCGGCGCGTACCCCTACCTGCCCCGCTTCTTCGACGCAGGCGGGTATATGATGCATTACGTCGACGAAGGAGAAGGCGAGCCCGTGCTCATGCTCCACGGCGACCCGACCTGGGGCTGCCTCTGGAGGAAATTCATCCCCGCTCTTTCGCGGAACCGGAGGGTAATCGTCCCCGACCACATGGGCATGGGCAAATCGGACGCGCCCGAAGAACCGTATCCTTATCTGCTGCGTCACCACGTTGCGAACCTCGAATCTCTCGTCCTCGCTCTCGGACTCTCGGACATCACGCTCGTAGTCCACGACTGGGGCGGGCCCGTCGGCCTCGGCTTCGCCGTGAGACACCCGGAGCTCATCAAGCGTCTCGTGCTCACGAACACGTGGGCTTTCGCGCGCTGGCCGGGAGCCCCCTTCCCGAAGCTGGTCGAGATGATACGCTCCCCGCGCGGGGAGCAGTTCGTCCTCGGGAAGAACGGTTACGTCGCCCGCGCGATCGCGGGCACTGTGAATTACCCGGAGAAGATAACGGCCGAGGTGATGTCGGCATACCTTGCGCCTTTCCCAACGCCCGAATCGAGGAGAGCGCTACTTTGCTGGTCGCGTGACATACCCGTGAATGAAGGTGATGCGTCCTGGGACGAGATGAAGCGGATCGAAGATAACCTGCCGTTATTCGCCGACATCCCGGCCCTCATCGTCTGGGGGATGCTCGACCCCGTTCTCCCGCCGAATGTGTTAGATATGTGGAAGCGTGCGTACCCTCACGCGCAGGTCCGCGAAATCCCCGACGCCTCGCATTTCCTTCAGGAAGACGCGCCGGATAAAGTGATCGGAGCGATAGAAGAATTTCTGAGGGGATCCGTATGATAGACTCTCCCGTAGGAGCGGCATTCCTTCGACTCCGCTCAGGACAGGCTTGCCGCGAACTTGCGTAGAGGCATCAATGCGGTCGAGGTGTTTTTGGAGGGATCGCGGAATAATAGAAGTAAGGAGAATTCCGCAATTGTTATAGATTTGACCCAATGCTATAATATATTGTATTAATAACCACGAGGGGTGATAGTTTTGACTACAACAAAGACGGCAAAGAATGGAAAGAGTAAAAGAAATGCGGCATCTAAAAAAGCACAACGATCTGCTGTGACTGCCAAAAGTCATAGTAAAAAACAGCCACGCACCGCGGTAAAAGAAGAAGTCCGAACAATTAAATACCATCCTTTATCCACTCCGGAATCGAGAGAGAAATGGAGGAAAGCAATAAAGGCGGTGCTGGCCAGAGAAAAGGCCTCCGAGTATAAAACCAAGTAAGTACAACATCAAGATACATTTTTGATACCACAACACTTTATTTTTCTTGACATCTCCTTCTAAATAGCTTAACAGACTTTAAAATGGTTTATGGAGTCTATTAATATTTCCTTTCGTATATTGAATTAAAGATACAAGTGATGGTTAAATGAAACAATAGGAGCAGAGAAGATATAATAAAGAAAGGGAGTTCACACACTATCCGGTTATAACCGTACTTGACGAGTTTCTACTCCACTATAGAATCGAGAAATGAACAAAAATACGATACCTATCTATGAGGATAATGTTTTTATAAATTGCCCATTTGACCCGCAATATGAACCGTTATTTCATGCAGCGGTCTTTGCGATTCACGACTGCAGTTTCAACCCCCGATGTGCTCTTGAGATAAGCAACTCAGCTCAAAACCGCTTACAAAAAATCTTCGAAATAATCTCCCAGTGCAAGTATGGAGTTCACGATATTTCGAGGACAGAGCTCGATTCCCAAACCAGACTTCCCCGCTTTAATATGCCCCTGGAGCTTGGAATCTTTTTGGGAAGCCAGTATTTCGGTTCGGATGAACAAAAGACAAAGGTTTGTTTAATCATGGATAAGGATAAACACGATTATCGCAAGTCTACTTCCGACATATCCGGGCAAGATATTATCGCGCATGGCAACTCCCCTGAAATAATCATAAAAGAGATAAGAGATTGGTTAAAAACGGCAGCCAGACAGAAAAACCTCCCCGGAGGAACTAAGATATATGAGCGCTATCTGGAGTTCCGGAACCAGCTCCCGTTATTTTGCAAGGAGCGTCACATTAAATTAGAAGAGCTGACTTTTGTTGATTTCTCCGATGCTGTTTCTATTTGATTGGAAGTAAATCCGCTCTATGCGAGCAAATAATCGTATTCTTTTTCCAACAGAATGGAATACAGTAACGGATACCTGGAGGTTCAACATACTTTAATCCGTTCAGGGAACATCAAAAAGTCACGTAGCGTGCGTGCCTTGCATCTTCCCTCTCCCCCGCACATAATATAGCCCATCACTAACCCGGGAGCGTGGACACTTGACCCGCATAACGTCAGCCGTAATCCTCACCTTATTATTATCCCTCGCCGCGTGCACCTGCTCCCGCGACAAAAAGCCCGACTTCAGGGACGTCAGGTGGGGCATGTCGAAGGAAGAGGTGAAGGAGCGCGAGACCGGGGAGCTCATGAGGGAAGGGAACGAGGCGCTCACATACAGGATAGGCGGGGAATTGTCGGCCGCGCAGTCCGAGGGCACTGTCGAAGTCGAGGTAAACGTGGGGGACAAGGAAGGCGCCCCGGTATCCCGCCCTCGCGTAACTATCGAGTTCGAAACCGTCGAGCCCGAATACGACGTCGTCTACGCGTTTAAGGACGGCAAGCTCGGCATGGCCGTGCTTCACCTGCGCGATACCGCGGACGACCCCGTCGAATATATAGAGCTCCTCAGGGAAAAGTCGGCTGCGATATCGAACGAGACCGGCGTGCCTGCAGCAGGAGTCGCCGAGTACGGCGAGTCGGAGCCGAAGCAGGACCCGTATTCCGCGCCGGGGGAGATATGCGAAGGGAAGTACGCCCTCAGGCACACATGGCCGACCGTGAACAAGAGGACCGACATCACGATCGAGCTCGACCAGAAGAAATTCTCGCCCGTGCCCGACTGCAACCTCTCGGTATTCTACGAGAGCGTCGAATACCCCGTAGACCCCGCCCTCTCCGACGAGCTCCGCGAAATGCTCTAGGCGCACACGCACACACGTTGTGTGATTCTATGATCCTTCCGAACCTTCTCCGCTCAATCCAACACCGAAGCCAGCCCGCCTGTCCTGAGCGCACACGAAGTGTGCAGTCGAAGGGTTCGTCCTGTATTCTTAATCCCTTCCCCCTATCAAGGGGAACTGCTTCGAGCAAGCGAGAAGTAGGACGCTCTGACCCTTTAGCCACTTGGGTAAATGTGACCATGCTCTCTGATTTGTCGAGCATGTGGTAAGGATGGGGGTGTTACCTTACATCTCAATCCAGAAAGCCTTTCTCTTCCCGACATTACAGAATTTGCGTTAAGAAAATCGCGTGTTGAAGCGTTAAAAATCTTTCAGCTTTCTAATTGAAAGATTTTAGCTTCAACACAAGATTTTTAGCAAATTATGTTCAGTCGGATGATTTTTGCTTCTTTTCATCAAGGAAAAGAAGGATAAAAAAACAGCTTTTCTCCTCTCTATACCAAGTCATAAAACACACATTGTGTGCCACACTACGTGTGTGATTTATGATCCTACCGAATCTCCTCAGCCAAAACCAGTAAACGCGGCAATCTCGTTTGTCCTCGGCGGCCCCCCCTACGGATGCGCGCTGCGCACACGCTCAGGCGCGGACTTGCCGAGCTTCAATATCCCGTAGCCGAGCGCGGCCAGCGTGGCCGCGTAGAATATGCAGTGGAGTATGATGCCGTTCACGATCATCGCCTCATGAATCTCAGAGAGCGCGGATATATTGGCGATCAGGAAAAAGAGCGCCCCGAGCACGTTCGCTATGCCCGACACCTTCCCCGGCCTGAGAATGAGCCATGCGAAGAGCCCCGCCGATATCAGAGCGTCTATCACGGTGCCGGAAGCGTCGAGCTGTATCGCGTCTGGCTGCCCGGTGAGCGCCATTACGGATATTATGCCGACGATGAACCAGAGTATGTGCCCGCCTATCAGAGTGAGCGCCGGATACATGGGCGAGTGTTTCGTGTCCCTGAAATTGCCGATGAGCCACCAGGCCGCGATTATGCAGACCGCGGGTATGAAAACGACAAGGAGCCCGAAAAACGCGCTCAGCACGGCGAACGCCGCCAGAGCCGCAACGGCCGCCGCTATCTTTTTCGTCTGCGACACCGGCTCGGGGGGAACCACTATCTCGTCCCCCCTCTCCTCCCTAATCCTGTCTATCTCCTCAGCCGCCTTCCTGCTTTCCTGGTCGAGCTCGTCTTCATCGGCGCCGGACCCGCCGTTTCCGTCCGTATCCTTCTCCTTGTACGGTACCAGGCTCCTGACGGTCTCTCTGAGTCTCTGGACGTGCTGGTCCATGGGCTTTGTGAACGCGTCGAGCCAGTGCTCGGTCATTATGTAATATTCGAGGTCCTTGTTCGGGTCGATCTCGTCGATACGGAACGGTATCACGGGGATGCCCTTGTTCACCGACCGCTCCACTTCCCTCAGTATCTGCTGCGACTCGTTGGCGTTTTTCGAGAACACGAGCACCATCACCTTGCTGCCGTTTATCGCGTCGATGATAGAGCCGCCCCACTTCCTGCCCGGGGTGATGTTCCTGGGGGCGATCCAGCACGAAACGCCGTCCTTCTCGAGCGACTGGCAGATAGATTCGGCGACCTTCTTGTCCTTCGCCGAGTGGCTGATAAACACGTCGTGAGCCATATACCCCTTCTTCCCGGTAACGGGTTGGATTAGTGCGTTTATTATATCAGCGCTTCACAGCTTCATCAATATCCGCGGCCCCCCCGCAGATATATTTCCCCCCCTTGCATCCTCCGCCCTACCGGCACTATACTATGTATAGCATCTAGAGGGGGATTAGTCCGTGAACATCAAATCAATCACCATAATCATCACCATAATACTATTCCATGCAGCCCAGTCCTTCGCGGCCGATGAAAAGCCCGACCTGAGGAACGTCAGGTGGGGCATGACGAAGGACGAGGTCAAGAAGAAGGAAAACGCCGAGATGGTAAAGGAAACCGAAGGCATACTCGTGTACCTGATCAAAGGCGGGCCCAAAAAGCAAATCATACACACTCATCCCGATCTGGACGGGAAATCGATGGAGCTGTCCATCGATATCGTCGTACCTGCCTACAACCTCGTCTATCTCTTCCCGAACGGCAAGCTCGGCATGGCCATACTCCACATGGACAACCCCGAGGCGAAGGCGGACGATTATCTCGACGAGTTCGACCGCAAAGAGGATGAGTTAATCGAGGAGACCGGCAAGGAGCCGAAAGGCATGGCGAAATTCGGTGAGAACGGGACCGAGGACGACCTCTACGCGCACCCCGAAAGGATTTGCAGCGGCATCTACGCGGTCAAGCTCATCTGGGCTGACGTCAACGACAAGACCAACATCACGATGGAGCTCGACAACAGGCAGACAGAGCAGGACAAGTTCGAATGCACCCTTTCGATCTTCTACGAAAGCGTGAAATTCCCCGTCGACCCCGCGGACTCGGCCAAACTCCACGAGTCGCTGTGATTATTTATCTCCCTATTAGATACATCGCTCCAAAGTGCTTGACGCCATCCGTATCTACCTAGATCTGCTTCCTTAACCCGTCATCCTGAACTTGTTTCAGGATCTAGGTTTTTGTCATTCCCGACCCGATCGGGAATCTCGTCTTTAATTCTGTCTTTGCGAGGAGCGCAGTATGCGACGCGGCAATCTCATAAATAAAGCGAGATCGCCACGGCCATAAAACAGCCTCGCGATGACAGGAATGTGTCATTCTGCATCCTGCATCCTGCATCCCGCATCCTCCCCCATTTCCCTTTTCCCCACAACCGAAGTTATAATTATTAACCTTTAACCTATGCCACTCAGCTTCAAAGGAGGATGGACAATGAGATACAGGAAACCATTACTCACGCTTTTACTCGCCGTCACTGCCGTTTTCGGCCTCTACGGCGGCTGCTCATCGGGCGGGGGCTCGAACATCCCCGCAGACATCCGCGCTATTTTCAATAAGCCGTTTTACTCGGGCGCAATCTGGGGCCTCCGCGTAGTCGATCTCGAAACAGGCGAAGTCCTCATCAACCTGAGACCGGATTATCCATTCTTCATCGGCTCGGTCAGGAAGGTATTCTCAGTGGGCGAGCTACTGAATGAAATTGGCCCCGATCACCTGTTCATTACCCCTATATATAAGGAAGGCGTAGTGGACGGCTCGGGGGTCCTCGACGGAAACTTATACCTCGTCGCTTCGGGCGACATATCCATGGGCGGCAGGACGGAGGCGAACGGCGAGTTCGCGATTTCCAACTTCGACCACAACGAGGCCGACACCCTCGGCAACGCGGAGCTCACGAAGCCCGACCCTCTCAAGGGATATAAAGCCATAGCGGAGCAAATAGCGGCCGCGGGTATAACCCAGGTGAACGACGTCGTCATTGACGACAGGTTATTTCAGCCTTTCCCCTTCAGGAACGAGGGCAATTTCGCGATCAGGCCTATATTCGTGAACGACGACTGCGTCGATCTGATTATTAACCCGACCTCGGTCGGCATGGAAGCGTCCGTCGACTGGCGTCCCAAATCCGCGGCACTCGGTGTCCTCAACGACCTCGTTACGTCCGGACCGGGCACCGAGCTGAATATCGCGCTCGAGCCGGAGTTCCCGGGCTGCATCGGACAGCCCGGATGCACGGCCGAGATCGCGGGACAGCTCCCGGTCGACTTCGTTCCGCCGTTTACGAACGAATTTCCACTTATCCGGACTTTCCGGATAACCCAGCCGCAAAACTACGCGCGGACCGTGCTGATCGAGCTGCTGGAAGACGCCGGCGTCACAGTGCTCGCCGATACGGTGGCCGAAAACGCAATCGGGAAGCTCCCGCCCAAGAACTCGTATTCTGAGGACGACCTCGTAACGACCTTCGTCTCTTTCCCGTACGCCGACTACGCGAAGCTCATACTTAAAGTGAGTTACAACATCGGCGCGGATACGAGCATCCTCCTCTGGGGCGTTACGCAGGGGGCCGACAACATGGACGACGCGCTCGCGGCAGAGAGGGTGAATCTCACTGACGTGCACGGGATACCCGGCGACGAGTACTTATTTCTTGACGGGAGCGGGGGCGGAGACACGACGGCGACCAACCCTGCAGTTACCAAATGGCTTGAAATAATGTCGGAAGAGCCCACGTTCCAGGCGTTTTTCGATGCATTTCCGATCCTGGGCGTTGACGGCTCTCTCGGGTTCGTGACCGATTTCGAGCAGGACCCCGCTCTCGCGGGCGCCAAGGGTCAGGTGCACGCCAAGACCGGCACGTTCGCCGCGGGGGACGAGTCTGGCCTCGTGATCAAGGGCCAGGCGTTCGGCGGTTATATCGACGCGAAAAGCGGGAGACGCCTCGCCTACCAGCTCGTCGTCAACAATGTCCCCATAACCGAATTCGACCAGCTGCTCGATATATTCCAGGACGAGGGCACGATCTCGGCCATCCTCTGGCGGGATTATTGATACGCACGCACACCGTGCGTTCTACGATTCTCCCCAATCTCCTCAGCCCGAATCTGCAACGAAGCCAATCCCGTTCGTGCTGAGCCTGTCGAAGTATGAAAATTATTTCCCTCCCCCCTTTCAAAAAGTGGGGGATGGTTAAGGGTGGGGGGTTTACCTTAATATTCCTATCAATCAGGAAGTCTTTCTTTCCCGACATTACACAATTTGCGGCACACAATGTGTGCTCATATACGATTCTCCCCAACCTCCTCTACCCAAATCAGCAACCGCGCCAATTTCGTCATTTCTCTTTTATTCCTCCCTTTAGCAAAGAACGGTTCAGAGTGTGCGGAAGAACCGGTCTCCTTTACAACAACGGCTCAAGTGTTAATCAACCCCCGGATGTATGCTGCATGAGTCAAAATAGCTAGGAGGGATTTTAATTTTTGTCATTCCCGAAACAATTGCGGTCGAGTAACGGAATCGAACGTGTAACAGTTGCGAGCAAGTAAGCAACTGGTCGCCATTGGCTGATTGCAACGATGCTATGCCTTGGAATAACCTGATGAAGCCATAACAATCCGGTCAATTCCTGTTGAATACTCAGACGTTTATGTACTTGTGATGCTCCATTGAAACCAATATAAATTGGTCGCTTCTGGCTGATTGCAATTAAGCCGCTTTGTCCTCGCACTAAAGTAACACAAGCCAAAAATAATCGGGAATCTAGTCTTTTTCTTCCAGGCATTACAGAATCCGCAGCGGGCAAGCGCCCGCATTCCGCACAAAAAAAAGCCCGGGGAACATTCACCCGGGCCTCGTTTTCGACAAGCTCCTATTTTTATTTCAGCGCATCATATAGACACAATTAGCCTGCTTCAGAACCCGCTCATCTCAA
>Ga0187893_10013778_pt1 | contig 11174 bp, 10 predicted proteins | sample MA1701074metaG_FD_139574 | JGI IMG/M metagenome (GOLD analysis project Ga0187893, IMG submission 139574) | White microbial mat communities from a basaltic lava cave in the Kipuka Kanohina Cave System on the Island of Hawaii, USA - MA170107-4 metaG ...
CCCTTCTCCGCCAGCAGGGCCTCGTGGGCGCCCGCCTCGACGATGCGCCCGCGCTCGAGGACGTGGATGCGGTCGGCGTGCATCACCGTGGAGAGCCGGTGCGCGATCAGGATCGTCATCATCTCGCTGCTGCCGGCGACTTCGCGGATGGTGCGGGTGATCTCCTCCTCGGTCAGCGAGTCCAAGGACGACGTCGCCTCGTCGAAAACCAGCAGGTGCGGCCGGCGCAGCAGCGCCCGCGCGATGGACAGGCGCTGCTTCTCGCCCCCCGAGACCTTCACCCCGCCCTCGCCGATCAGGGTGTCGAGGCCCTTGTCGGCACGCAGCAGCAGGCTGTCGCAGGCGGCCTTCTTCAGGACCTCCAGGCATTCGGCGTCGCTGGCCTCGGGCCTCACGAACAGCAGGTTCTCGCGGATGGTGCCCGCGAAGAGCTGGGTGTCCTGGGTCACGAAGCCGATCTTCTCCCTGAGCGAGTGCAGGTCCACGCGGTCGTGGGGCTGGCCGTTGTAGAGGATGCGGCCGGTCTGCGGGCGGTACAGGCCGACCAGCAGCTTCACGAGCGTCGTCTTGCCGGCGCCCGAGGGACCCACAAAGGCCACCGTGAGGCCACGCTCCAGGGCAAAACTCACGCCGCCCAGGGCCGGCGAGGAGGCGCTCTGGTGGGTGAAGCCCACGCCCTCGAAGGCGAGCGACCGCAGCCCCGGCAACAGCACCGGGTCCTCGGGACGTGGCTCCTGCGGCGTGTCCAGGATGTCCTGGAAGTTCTTCAAGGAGACCTCGGTCTCCCGGTAGATGTTGATCACGTTGCCCAGCTCCTGCAGCGGCCCGAAGATGAAGAAGGAGTAGATCCACAAGGAGAAGAACTGCCCCACCGAGATCTCCTGGGCGAAGATCAGGTACAACATGAGGAACAGGATGCTGGTGCGCAGGGCGTTGACGCTGGTGCCCTGGATGAAGGAGAGGCTGCGCAGGTAACGCACCTTCTTCAGCTCCAGGCTCAGGATCTTGCCGGTGGTCGCGTTGAGGCGCTCCACCTCCTGCTGGGCCAGGCCCAGGCTCTTCACCAGCTCGATGTTGCGGAGCGACTCGGTAGTGGATCCGGCCAGAGCGGTGGTCTCGGCCACGATGGTCTTCTGCACGCTCTTGATGCGCCTCGAGAGCACCGAGCTGATGATGGCCAGGATCGGGATCGTGGCGAAGTACAGGGGCGCGATCAGCCAGTGGACCGTGGCGGCGTAGGCCATCACGAACACGATCCCGACGAAGGTGAAGAAGACCACGTTGATGGCGTTCTGGATCAGGCGTTCGACGTCGCTGCGCACCTTCTGCAGCTTGCCCAGGGTCTCGCCGCTGCGCTGGTCCTCGAAGACCTGGTAGGGCAGGTCCAGGGAGTGGCGGATGCCGTCGGAGTAGATGCGCGCCCCCAGCCGCTGGGTGACGACGTTGATGAAGTAGTCCTGGAAGTTCTTGGCGACCCGGGACACGAAGGCCACGCCCACGGCCGCCCCGAGCAGCAGCGTGACGCCGCGAAAGAACTCGCCGCGCGTGTACTCGCTGTGGCGCAGCGCGTACTCGTCGATCACGTGACGGAAGATCAGCGGATCCAGCAGCGAGAAGACCTGGTTGATGGTCGCCAGCAGCAGCGCCAGCAGCACCAGCTTCCAATGGGGCTTGAGATAGGCGAGGAGCAGGCGCACGGGCGACCAGCATAACGCAGGGCGAGGGGGTGGCCTACACCAGCATCGGGCTCGTCTCGGCGGGCGCGCCCAGGGCCGCGGCCAGGCGCGTCAACCCGCGACCGAGGTCCTCCCGCGTCCGCGGCGCGCCCAGGCCCAGGCGCACGGCGTGAGGCGCGGCCGCGCGGCCCACCTGGAACACCTGGGACGGGGTGACCGCGACGCCATGGCGCGGCGCCACGGCGGCGAAGCTCTCGGCTCGCCACGGCTCGGGGAGGTGCAGCCAGGCATGATGCGCCGTGGGGTGGGCATCGAGATGGAACCCCGAGAGCGCCTCGCTGGCCAACCTCTGGCGCGCCCGCGCCTCCTCGCGCCTCTTCTTCAAGAGCCGCAGCCCGGTGCCGTCGCGGAGCCAACGCGCCGCGATCTCGACCATAAGCGGCGCGGCCATCCAGGTGGTGGCCCGGATGCCTGCCGCGATGCGCGGGGCCAGGGACTCGGGCGCATGCACGAACCCCACCCGCAGGCCCGGCGCCAGCGTCTTGGACGTGCCGAGCAGGTAACAGACGCTCTCGGGGGCGAGCGCCGCCAGCGGCGCAGGCGCCTCCTCCGCCAACAGGCGGTGCACGTCGTCCTCGACGATGGTCACGCCGTGGGCGCGGGCGACGCGCACGATCTCGCGGCGACGCGCCTCGCCGAGGGTCACCGTGGTGGGGTTGTGGATGGTCGGGATCACGTAGAGCGCGCGGGGCGCGTGGCTGCGGCAGGCCGCCGCGAAGGCGTCGGGGTCCAGGCCATGGCGGTCCATGGCCACTCCGTGCAACCGCAGGTTGAGCACGCCGGCGACGCCCTTCACGCCGGGGTAGGTGAGCGCCTCGGTGAGCACCATGTCTCCGGGGTGCAGGAAGGCGGCGAAAACCGCGGTCAGGGCGTGTTGGCTGCCGCTCGAGACCAGGATCCGGCCGGGATCGGCGTCGAGGCCCGCGAGTTTCATCCAGGTGGCGCCGGCCTCGCGGTGCTCGGTGGCGGCGCCTTCCGGCGAATAGTCGAGCAGGGCCGACAGGTCCTCGCGAGCCAGCGCCTCCAGGGTGCGGGACAACAGGCCGCCCTTGGTCTCGTCCAGGGGCGGTGGCAGGTTCAAGCCCAGGTCCACGAGACCCGCGGGCGCGGGCGCGCTGGACGGGGCGAGCTCGGGCAGCGGCCCGCGCAGGAACGTGCCCCGCCCCACCTCCCCGCTGAGCAGACCGCGGCGCGCGGCCTCCGCGTATCCGCGCGTGACCGTGCCCACGGTCACGTCCAGCTTGTCGGCCAGCTCGCGGTGGGTGGGGAGCCGGCTGCCGGGCCGCAGTCGTCCGCTCCGCGCGTCCTCCGCGAGGGCGTCGGCGATCATGAGGTAAAGCGGTCCGGAGCGGCCCTCGGTGTTCGGCACCCACATTGTAGCGGTGACAATATTAGGCTTGCGGATCTATTGTGTCAATCGTATCGTACGTGAGTCCAGCAAGTAACGGAGTTTGTATGGATACAATCGAACCCATCACCGCCGAACGAGCGGCCGCTCTGCACCGGGTCCAGGAGTTGTCGCGGGAGTTCCTGGAGGGGCTCGCGGAGCGTCCGGTGGGCGCGCGGGGCCGTTTCGAGGACGTCGTCGCCCAACTCGGCGGTCCCCTGCCCGAACACGGGGCGGGTCCCCTCGCCAGCGTGGAGCAGCTCGCCGCGGCCGTGGGACCGGGCCTGGTCGCCTCGACGGGCCCTCGTTATTTCGGCTTCGTGATCGGCGGCAGCCTGCCCGCCGCGCTGGCGGCCGATTGGCTGACGGCGACCTGGGACCAGAACGCGGGCATGGTCGCCACGTCACCCGCAGCGGCCGCGGCGGAAGCCGTCGTGGTGGAGTGGCTGAAGGAGCTGGCGGGCCTGCCCCGCGAGGCGGAGCTGGGTCTCGTGACCGGCTGTCAGATGGCGAACTTCACCGGACTCCTGGCCGCGCGGCGCAGCGTCCTGCTCCGGGCGGGCTGGGACGTGGAGGAGAACGGCTTGCAGGGCGCGCCGTCGGTGAACGTCGTGATCGGCGACGAGGCCCACGCCACCATCCACTCGGCCCTGCGGATGTTGGGGCTAGGAAGCGGTCGCGCGCTCCGCGTCGCGGCCGATGCCCAGGGGCGCATGCAGCCCGAGGCGCTCCGCGCGACGCTCGAGCGCCTCGCAGGCCCCAGCATCGTCTGCGCGCAAGCCGGGAACGTGAACACCGGCGCCTTCGATCCGCTCGAGGCCATCGCCGACATCACCCGCTCCCGCGGGGCCTGGCTCCACGTGGACGGCGCCTTCGGCCTGTGGGCGGCGGCGGCACCGGCACGACGCCACCTCACCCGCGGCATGGAGCGCGCCGATTCCTGGGCCAGCGACGCCCACAAGTGGCTGAACGTTCCTTACGACTCTGGGATCGTGGCCGTGCGCGAGCCGGGCCTGCTGGGCCAGACGCTGCGGAAAAGCGCCGCCTATCTGGTGCGGAGCAACGGGGGCCGCGACAACCACGACTTCAGTCCCGAATCCTCGCGCCGGGCCCGCGGCTTCGCGTTGTGGGCGGGGCTGCGCAGCCTGGGTCGGGAGGGGGTCGCGGAGCTGGTGGAGCGGTGCTGCCGCCTGGCCTCGCGGCTCGCGGACCGGCTGCGCGCGGGTGGCGCCCTGGTGCTGAACGAGGTGGTCCTCAACCAGGTCCTGGTGCGTTTCGTGCCGAGAGCTGGCGGCGACGCCGACGCCCTCACCCGGGCGGTCACCGCCCGGGTGCAGCGGGATGGGGTGTGCTGGGCGAGCGGAACCCGCTGGCAGGAGATGGAGGCCCTGCGCCTGTCGGTCTCGAACTGGTCCACCACAGAGGCGGATGTCGACCGCTCCGCCGAGGCGATCCTGGCGGCGCTGCGCACCGAAGAGGCGTCGGCATGAGCAGCTCCACGCTCGCCGCCGTGGCAACTTATGAGGTGTGCCAGGGCAGCTACCTGGTGAGCACGGACACGTCGCGCCTCGACCTCGACCTGGTCCACCGCTTCCTGTCGCGCTCGTACTGGGCGGATGGCATCCCCAGACAGGTGGTGGCGCGGTCGATCGCGCATTCCCTGTGTTTCGGCGTCTACGAGTGGGGAGACCAGGTCGGCTTTGCCCGAGTGGTCACCGACCGCGCGACCTTCGGCTACCTGGCCGACGTGTTCGTGCTCGAAGGGCATCGGGGCCGCGGTCTGTCGACGTGGTTGATGCGGGTGATCCTGGGCCACCCCGACCTGCAAGGACTGCGGCGTTTCTCATTGGTGACCCGGGACGCCCACGCCTTGTACGCGCGCTTCGGCTTCGCGGCGCTCGCCGCGCCGGAGCGCCACATGGAGATTCTGCGGCCCGACCCATACCTGGCCGCGCAGGAGTAGGAGCATGAACGAAGGGCAGACGGGAACCCAGAAAACCAAACTCGGGCTGGCCGAGATGCTGAAGGGCGGCGTGATCATGGACGTCACCGACGTCGCCCAGGCGCGCATCGCCGAGGACGCGGGTGCGGTGGCGGTGATGGCCCTGGAGCGCGTGCCCGCCGACATCCGCAAGGAGGGCGGCGTCGCGCGCATGGCCGACCCGGCCGTGATCGAGGCGATCATGGCCGCCGTGTCGATCCCGGTGATGGCCAAGTGCCGGATTGGCCACTTCGCGGAGGCCCGCGTCCTGGAGGCCCTGGGCGTCGACTTCATCGACGAGAGCGAGGTGTTGACCCCAGCCGACGAGCAGCACCACGTGGACAAACACGCCTTCGCCGTGCCCTTCGTCTGCGGCTGCCGCGACCTCGGCGAGGCGTTGCGACGCATCGGCGAGGGCGCGGCGCTGCTGCGCACGAAGGGCGAGGCGGGCACGGGCGACGTGGTGGAGGCCGTGCGCCACATGCGCGCCGTTCGGTCCAGCATCCGGCGCCTCACCACCCTGCGCGACGAGGAGCGCATGGCCGAGGCCAAGGCCCTGGGCGCGCCCTACGAGCTGGTGGCGCAGGTGGCGACCACCGGGAAACTCCCGGTCCCCAACTTCGCCGCCGGCGGCATCGCGACACCCGCCGACGCCGCGCTGTTGATGGCGCTGGGGGCCGAGGCGGTGTTCGTGGGCTCGGGCATCTTCAAGTCCGCGGATCCCGCGCCGCGCGCCCGGGCCGTGGTGCGGGCCACCACGCATTGGAACGAGCCGCGGGTCGTGGCCGAGGTCTCGCGCGGCCTGGGTGAGCCCATGCGCGGCCTGGAAGTCTCCGCGCTCCCCGAGGCCGAACGGCTCCAGGGACGGGGCTGGTGAGCCTCGGCGTGCTCGCCCTGCAGGGTGACTTCGAGGCGCACCTGCGCCTGTTCCGGGACCTCGGCGTGGAGGCGCACCCCGTGCGGCACGCCGCCGAGCTCGACGACCTCGGCGGCCTCGTGATCCCGGGGGGCGAGAGCACGACGCTCCTGAATCTGATGGGCGACGAGCCCTGGTTCGAAGCGGTCCGCGGCTTCCACGCCCGCGGCGGAGCGATCTTCGGCACCTGCGCCGGCGCGATCCTGCTGGCCCGCGAGGTGCATCCGGCGCAGCCGAGCCTGGGGCTCCTGAACGTCGCGATCGAACGCAATGCCTGGGGCCGCCAGGTGGAGTCCTTCGAGGCGCAGCTCGAGGTGGCGGGGCTGGGCGCCCCGGTCGGCGCCGTGTTCATCCGCGCGCCGCGGTTCCGGGCGGTCGGGCCCGGGGTCGCGGTCCTGGCGCGGCACCGGGGCGAGCCCGTGCTGGTCGAGCAGGGTTCGGTGCTGGCCGCCAGCTTCCACCCGGAGATCGCCGGCGACACCCGCCTCCACGCGCGCTTCGCGGCCTCCGCTTCGCAAGAGAGGCTGGCGCCATGCCGCTGACCCTGATGACGGTCGACGCCTTCACCGACGCGCCCTTCCGCGGCAACCCAGCCGGCGTGTGTTTCCTCGACACGACGCGTCCCGACGCCTGGATGCGGCAGGTCGCCGCCGAGATGAACCTGTCCGAGACCGCGTTCCTGCTGTCCGAGGGCGACGCGTTCCGCCTCCGCTGGTTCACCCCGACCACCGAAGTGCAGCTGTGTGGTCACGCCACCCTGGCGAGCGCCCATGCGTTGTGGACGACCGGGAGGATGCCCGAGGGGGCCGAGGCGCTTTTCGACACGCGCAGCGGGCGCCTCAGTGCCCGCCGCGAGGGCACGCAGATCGCGATGGATTTCCCCTCGCTGCCGGTGAGCCCCGCGACACTGCCGGAACCCATCCAGCGCGCGCTGGGAGCCGTGCCGCGGGTGGTGATGCGGACGCAGCGCAGCCGGGAGCAGAACCTGCTCCTGGAGTACGACTCGGAGCAGACGGTGCGCACCCTGAAGCCGGATTTCGCGCCGCTGCGCGGGTTCCCCGACGGCGTGATCGTCAGCGCGCGGGCCGCGGCGGCGACCGGGGGCTACGATTTCGTATCCCGCTTCTTCGCGGGCTGCTTCGGGATCGACGAGGACCCGGTCACCGGCCTGGCCCACTGCAGCCTGATCCCGTACTGGGCGGAGCGGCTGGGCAGGACCGACCTCGTGGGCCTGCAGGTCTCGAACCGGGGCGGCCGCGTGGGCGGCACGCTGCGCGGCGACCGCGTGACGCTCCGGGGCCAGGCGGTGACCGTGTGGCGGGGCGAGCTCTTCGCGTGACGTCGGTTCGCTCTCAGAAGCCCACCCGCCGCATCACGAAGCGCGGCAGGTTCCGGATCACGAGCATCAGCACGGCCCAGATCGGGGGCGCATAGACGACGGTCGCACCACGGTCGAGGGCGCGCAGCACCACCCGCGCGACCGCCTCGGGCTCGCCCGCGAAGGGCGGCGCGGGCAGGCCGGCCGTCATGGAGGTCTTCACGAAACCGGGCTTCACGCACAACGTCCGGAGGCCCGCTCCGCGGAAGCGGTGGTCGAGGCTCTCCAGGTAGTGGGACAGCCCCGCCTTGGTGGCGCCGTAGAGGGCGACGGGTTTCCGCCCGCGGTCGCCGGCGACGGAGCTGAACACGCAGAGGGTGCCGCCGCGGCGCAGCAGCAGCCGCTTGCGTGCTGCCTCGCAGAACAGGATCGTGCCGCGGAAGTTGGCGTCTAGCAGGCGGGCCAGCAGGGTCGGATCTTCCTCGAGGCGGTCCTGGGTCCCGAACAGGCCGGCCGTCACGATCACCGTGTCGAAGCCGCCGAGGGTCTTGTCCGCCGCGTCGAGGGCGGGCGCGAAGCTGTCGGCGCGCTCCAGGTCGCAGGCCGCGACGCCGATCGCCCCGCGGGCGCCGCGCACCTCGAGGTCGCGGGCGCTTTTCGCGAGGTCCACCGGGTCACGCCCGAGCAGGAACAACGCGTCGCCGCGTTCGGCCATCAGCCGCGCCAGCGCGCGGCCCATGCCCTTGGTGGCGCCCAGCAGCACGGCCTTCACGGCCGGTCGCCCAGCACGCGCACGGCCAGGGCGCTCTTCAGGCGTCCCTCCGGGTCCCAGATTCGCCGCACGCGCTGGAACTCGGGCAGGCGCGGCTCCATGGCCCGGAAGTGCTCGGGGCGGGTGAAGGAGTCCTTGGTGAGGTAGATGCGGCCGCCCAGGGAGATCACCTCGTCGTTGAGGGCGTCCACGATGCGCTGGGTGTCGTCGCGCACCGCCATGTCGAGGGCGATGGAGATGCCGGGCTTCGGGAAGGAGAGCAGGCCCTCGCCCTCGGCTCCGCAGTCCTTGATCACGCACAGGAAGGAGGCGCCGCCCAGCGCCGTCAGGCGTTCGAGGAAACGGCGGGCGCTTCCGCCCTGCTCAGGCAACACGCACTGGTACTGGGTGAAGCCGCGCCGGCCGTAGATGCGGTTCCAACGCAGGATCATGTCGAGGGGATAGAAAAATGGCTCCGGGTGCATGATCCGCCGCCTGTGGCGCCAGAGGTGGGCGCGGTAATAGACCTCGTTGAAGATCCGTATGCTGAAGCGATTCAGGACCCACTCGGGGAACAGGAACGGTACCGTGAGGCGCGGGATGGGCCGGGGCGCGTAGCCGGGGGCCTCGTCCCGCTCCGCCCAGCGCCCGCGCAGCAGGATCCCGCGGCCCATGTGCGCGCCGCCGGCCAGGCAGTCGATCCAGCCCATGGTCATCGGCCAGGTCCGGCCGGCGTCCTTGAGGCCGGCGATGAAGGCCTCGATGTCGTCGATGCGCTCGCTGTCGCACACGATCCAGGCCGAGGGCACGCGCACCATGCGGAACTCCACCTCCAGGACGTGGCCGGTGAGGCCCATGCCGCCCAGGGTGGCCCGAAACAGCTCCGGATGCTCCTGGCGCGAGCAGCTCAGAACGCGGTCGTCGGCCGTGCGCAGGCGCAGCCGCGTGACGTGGGCGCCGAAGCAGCCGTCCCGGTGGTGGTTCTTGCCGTGGACATCCGAGGCGACCATGCCGCCCAGGGTGACGAACATGGTCCCCGGCGTCACCGGCACGAAGAAACCCCGCGGCAGGAACACACGCACGATCTCCCGCAGGGAGAGCCCCGCCTCGGCGCACAACAACCCGGTGTCCGCGTCGAAGGAGAGGACGCGGTCCGCCAACACGGTGCCCACGACCTCGCTGGTGCCGGGCGCCGGAAGCGAGGCGTCGCCGTAGGAGCGCCCGAGCCCTCGCGAGAGCGCGCGGCCGCGGGTGATCCGCTCGAGGTCCTCCGAGAGGATCTCGGCGCCGCTTGCGATGCGCCGTCCCCAGCTCTCCAGCCTGGCCGCCACGTTCACCTGTGGGTCTAGTCTACCAATGCCCCCAGGACGCCCGGCAGCGCGTGCCAGAATCGGCGGGTGTGGCGTTCGCCGCTGACGATCGTGCGCGGTCTGCCGCCGCCGGTGCCGATCCTGATCGCCGGCACCTTCGTGAACAAGGCCGGCAGCTTCATCCTGCCGTACCTGACCCTGGTGCTGGACCGCGAGTTCCGGCTCGCGCCCCGCGAGGCGGCGGCGCTGGTGGCCGCCTACGGGGCCGGCTCGCTGATCTCCGTGGTGGCCGGCGGTTTGCTGACCGACCATCTCGGTCGGCGCACCACGCTGCTGGTGTCGCTGTTCGGGAGTGGTGTGCTGGCGCTGGCCATGAGCGCCGCAGAGTCGGCGCGTGTCTTCGTGCCGCTGCTGCTGCTGTTCGGCTTCCTGGCCGACCTCTACCGCCCGGCCTCCGCGGCGATCCTGTCGGACCGGCTGTCGTCGTGGCAGCGGGCCTCGGGTTTTGCGGCGATGCGGGTGGCGGTCAACGTCGGGTTCGCCTTCGGCATGGGTCTGGGCGGCCTGCTGGTGGACTGGAGCTGGCGCTGGCTGTTTGCCGTCGATGGGCTCACCACCATCGCCTTCGGCGCGCTGGTGATGGTCAGGATCGCCGAGACCCGGCCGGTGGCCACGGACTCGGGCCCCGGCCTGGTGCCGCCGCTGTGGCGCGACGGCGTGTTCGCCGGGATGCTGGTTTCGTCGCTCGGCTTCGCCAGCATGGTGTTCTCCTTCCTGACCGTGTTACCCCTGACCGTCACGGTCAGCGCGGGTTACCCGGCGTGGGTGTTCGGTGCGCTGGTGGCGACGAACGGTGTGCTGATCGCGCTGTTCGAGGTGACGGCCGTAGAGGCGCTACGCGGCCGCCGGCGCCTTCGCGTCGCCGCCCTGGGCCTGCTGCTGGCCGGGATCGGTTTCTCGCTGATGGGGGTCGTGATGCACTGGGCCACCTTCCTGCTCGCGATGCTGCTGTGGACGCTGGGGGAGATCCTGGCGGTGCCCCAACAGATGGCCTTCGTCTCCGACTGGGCGCCGCCGGCGGCGCGGGGTCGCTACCTGGGCCTCTACGGCGCAACCTGGAGCCTGGGCCTCGCCCTCAACCCGCTCCTGGCGCTGCCGCTTCACGCCCGCCTGCCTGAGCCCCTGTTCTGGCCGCTGCACCTGCTGCTGGTGGCGCCCGGCCTGTGGTTGCTGCCACGGCTCGACCGCAGCGCCGATCGGCCCGAGCTGCTGCGGGGCCACTCCTCCGATCCCACGCCGCCCGCGTTGCCGGCCCCGATCAGCGAACCGTGAGTCCGGGCCGTGCGTATAGTGCGGGTATGAAGAACCCTGGAACGGCGGCGGTCCTGAGCTTCTTCGTGCCGGGAGTCGGCCAGATCTACAACGGCGAGTTCCTGCGTGGCATCTTCTGGCTGATCGTGACCCCCGGCTTCTGGCTGGGGACAGGCGGGACCCTCGGCTGGGTCTGCCACCTGGTGGCCGCGTGGACCGCGCACCAGCGCGCGGAGAAGTTGAACCTGGCCCAGGCTTCGCCCAGCGCCCGTTCCTAGTCTGGGCCCCAGGGACTCGGCCGCGGCAGGCTTGCAGGTTGTTTGGTACATATGTACCATGGTGGCATGCCAACGCGACGCCGGCCCCAACCTGGGCGCGGGCCCGCCCCGATCCGAGTGGAACGCGTCCAGACCGGGGTGCGCCTGGAGAAGCGCCTGCTGAAGGTGCTGAAGGCCCTGGCCGAC
>Ga0187893_10013779_pt1 | contig 11174 bp, 10 predicted proteins | sample MA1701074metaG_FD_139574 | JGI IMG/M metagenome (GOLD analysis project Ga0187893, IMG submission 139574) | White microbial mat communities from a basaltic lava cave in the Kipuka Kanohina Cave System on the Island of Hawaii, USA - MA170107-4 metaG ...
ATTTCAGCGTCATCGTGTCCGCGGTGTACGTCTGAATTTTCAGAGCATGGGCGCCAGCATCGGCAGCGGCATCCACAATTTCCAACGCACGTGCCATTGACTGATTGTGGTTGCCGGACATCTCGGCAATCACAAAAGGGGCATATCCCCTTCCGATCTTTCTTCCGTCGATACTGAGTTCGTTCTTCACAGATTCAACTCGTACACTCGACGTGCTTCCACAAACCCAGCCTTTTCAAAAGCTCTCGAGGAAGCTGGATTGTTTGGCTTAATCTGAGCACGCATGACCTTCGCACCTACCAGATTTTTCTTGGCCCAAGCGACTCCGGCTTGCAGGATAGCCGTCCCGTAGCCCCTTCCTGTCAGTGCAGGATCAAGAAAGACTGATACCTCCACCGCTTCATTGGTCCGGTCGAAACGTAACACGCCGACCGGGATCTGGGCATCCTGCGCGACCAAGAGGCAGCGATCCGTACGTTCCAAGGATTGGCGAAACCAATCTTGGTGTTCCTGCCAGCTGATTTCTCGAGAATCGAAAGAGCAGAGCCGCACGGCCTTGCTGTTGCGCCAAGAAAACACTATGTCGGCATCCGCTTCCACGGCCTGTCGGAACCGAAGCATCATGCTTTCACCACCATCATCAACCGATTCACCACCCGGCTTGTTCCCTTGCCATCAACGAAATTGTAGGCCCGCTGAGACATGTCCTTCAGCTCGTTTGGGGATGAGAGCATTCCCTGGATACCCCCCGCGATGTCCGATACGCTGACTTCGTTCGACATACCCAATTGTTTTGCCAAGCCCAGCCTTTGCAGCTGCCTCATGTTCTCGGCCTGATTGTCGGCGACCGCTACTACCAAGGAAGGCACCCCCAACGCCAGTCGTTCCCATGTAGAGACTCCGGCCCCTCCTAACGCCAGGTCGGCGCGAGCCAGAAAGTTGGCCATGTCGGATACTTGAACATGGAAGTGCAGATACGGCACCCCCGCACACATCTTGGCAATTTCTCGTGCTTGAGGATTGCTGGCGCCCACAATCACATCTATATCGATCAACCTCAGATTCAGTTGCCCCACCGCTGCCAACGCTTTACTCGTCTCGCCAGTTGGGTCGGTACTGCCGAAACAAATAACCATTCGTCGCACGACTCCCGTTCGTGGCTCTACGCGATCGCGCGCTTGCCGAAACTCGTCCCGCAGTAAGGCGTACTGCGGCCCCATCAGCACGTCGGTACCGGTCGGCACTCGTTCCCGATAAGGACTTCCGTCATGCAAATTTTGATCGAGCAATAAATCGCATTCATGCTCCCTGTCAGCTAAGTCATCAATGACCATGATCTTGTCGGCGTGCTCGCGAAGCAACATTTCCCACCGCGCATCCAAATCATACTGATCAACCACGATCCAGTCGGCTCGGGTTCCTCCCTGCTTGATGTATCGGACAGTCCCCGCCGCATCATCCTGCCAGCCTCGAGATGCGCTCCATGATTCGGCTGAAAGCGTCCACAACGAATATTCTTCCTGCTCAAGCAACAACTGTAAATTGTCTGGAAGATCGCGGCAGACGAACGCAATCTGGCAACCCTTCGTTCTCAGTTTTTGCGCAAGCGTCATGCATCGCATAAGATGGCCGCTGCCCAACCTAATTGACGCATCTGTCCTGAATAAGACCTTCATGATTGGCTAGAATACCGTCAACGTTGTCTCAGATAATGGAAACGAGACAACTGGCATATCAAACCTTCTTACGAAATACCGGCTTGGCCGGTCTCCCGATCAGCAGCCCGTCGCAGGTGCCCGCTCTAATCGCGGCAGCATAACTGGTGCAGGTATCATCGAATGCGGTAGCAATGTGATCCAATTCTGACTCCCGATGCGACCAGGTGGTGTAGAACAGCCCCTGAAATAACACGCCGCGCGCAATCATCTCCTGCATCATGAGCGTGCGATAGGCATCGTCCAACACCCCTGCGGCATTGCGACAGGTGAGCGCCAATAAACAAGGATAGCCAAGTAACTGTAGGAAATTGCCCAGACTGTGGCGGTCAATGATTTGCTCGATTTTCAGCTTAAAACTTTCTCCTCGCTTCCAGTTACTTTCAATCATGCCGTGTTGATTGAACTCCCTAATAGTCGCCATCATGGCCGCCAAGCCGGTTGTTTCCGCTCCATGGGTGGTGGAGATCAGAAAGAGTTTGTCTTCGCCTTCGCGGCGAATCCCGCCAAGCTCCATGATGTCCGCGCGACCGGTCAACGCGCAGGCTGAAAAACCATTCGCGATCCCCTTGCCCCATGTCGCTAGATCGGGTTTGACTCCGAAGTAGTGCTGCGCCCCCTTCAGGCTCCACTTAAACCCGCTGATCATTTCGTCCAACACAAATACGACGACTTTTTCTTTGCACAACGCCGCGACCTTCTGCAGAAATTTATCGCGCGGTGGATCGAACTTGACGGGCTCCATGATCAAGCAGGCAATGTCGTGGTCCTTCCGTTCAAACAAGGCTTCCACGGAAGCGAAGTCGTTGTAACTGAATCCGACCGTCATGCTCCGCACCTGAGCTGGAATACCACGGTCGCACGGCGTCGTAACGATAAACCAGTCGTCATAGCTAAAGAAGTTATGCTCCCGGGCGATGGCTACCAGGTTTCTGCCTGTATAGGCGCGAGCCAGCTTCACGGCCGCAGTGGTTACCGTCGAGCCGTTCTTGGAAAATTTGACCATGTCGCCGGACTCGACCGTCTCAAGAAACAGCTTCGCCGCCTCTAGTTCGATCGCTGCGGGACGTTGAAAATTGGTTCCTTGGAAGGCCGCCTCACTCACCGCCTGTGCCACGGGCTCATAGCCATGACCGATGCAGACAGAGGTGAGCCCCATGCTGCAATCAACATATTCATTTCCATCCAGATCCCACACACGCGCGCCTTTGCCATGTGTGATCGCGCCGGGTGCGTTGACGGGGAACTGGTCATCTCCTTTGGAATATGTATGTGCTCCGCCGGGGATCAGTCCTTGAATCTTTCGGGAAAACTCGCGAGATCGGGTGAAGTTATGATTTTTTTTCACGGCAATGTTCCGGAATTACACAACATCCCACAACGGTTCGGCCACGACATACGGTGCCACGAGCTTTTTGAGATCAGGACGCGAATCAAGGAATGTGACGATCTGGTTCACCGAGACGAGCGGCATGGAGCCAAGATATGCCTTTGTTATCTCACGGCACACGATGAGATCTTCCGGGTAGTCGACGGTCACCCGAAGATCCATCCGCTGGAGCTCCCGTGGCGGCAAAACCACCTCAATCTTGAATTCATGCGGATGCTTCCGTGGATAGTTGGAACAGAACTCCGATCGATCCGCTGACGAGCCACGCTCATGCGAGCGCTCCAGAGATTCTAGTGTGTAAATTTCGAAATTCAGCCCCTCAGGCAGACGGTCTGAGACGGTGATGTCGTTGGTATGTTCCACGTGCCTATGCCATATGGAGTCGAGCAACTCGGAGGCAAACCAAGGACATTCGGTGGTCATTCTAAATACATCGGTCGCTTTTCCCATCCGTCCGCACTGCACCAATCGCATCAGGACGTCGTGTGGATCTCCATAGATGTAGCTGATGCCGTGCTTGTGGGCCACGTCCACGAACGGAGCATTTCCATTCCCTTCCGAAATCCCCAGCACGATCTCGTCGATAACAGGAAACCGCCGGAGGGATTCAATGATCTGATCCAGAATGGTCACGCCGTCGGTGAGCATCTGCATCGGCTTGCCATACAGACGAGAGCCGTTATTCCGACAGGCCAGCGCGGCGACAAGCCTACGACTCATTTGGCTTTCCCTGTTTCAGCTGAGAGGTCAATGGGTGAGAGCGCTTCATTGGCCGCAATATCTCGCCGCACCGTCGAACCGTATGCCTCTGCCAAATCGGTCAACGGAGCAGCGGAGGAGGTGCGTTTTAGCACGAGATCCGCAGGTTCTATCCGGGCACCCGATGCGAGTGGGCCGTGACTTACGACATGCCGTCGGATCATCTTTCGATAAGCGTGCTCTGCTTCAGCCATTCCAAAGTCCGATGCATCACTACATACCCCATACGCCCTGGCACAGTCACGCAAGACCGCGACAAACTCAGCGAACCGATCCGGATTCAGTGCAGCCTCATGATCCTCCATTTTCATCACCTCGCCCAATGTGAGGTGTTTCTCGAAGACCCGTGCCCCTGCACCGAGAGCAGTCGCAGCTAGGGCGAACCGTAAGGAGCTTTCTGGCGCAGCATGATCGGCAAAGCCGACCGTCACTTTCGGGCTTTGCGAAGCCCATCGGCTAGAGAATGTCTGAACTCGCACAATCTGATTGGCGTCGTTTGGAGTCGGATAGCCTTGAAATCCCAAGAGGATGACGATGTCCTTCCCGGCCAACAATGCAATGGCTTGTTCAATTTCAGGAAGGAACGCGCCCCCTGCGCCCAGTAGGACTTTCGGGACGGCAGTTTGTGCAATTTGTTTCAGCAGATTCAAATTGGCAATGTCTGTGCCGTGAACTTTGAGCGCCCGAGCACCGACCCGCTCAGCCAGCGCAAGGCTGCGTGTGCCGAAGACGTCCAGATACAGCGCAATGCCAAGATCCCGTGCGTAACGCGCGAGATCCATCCACACCTCATCGGCCATTTCGAGGGAGCGAAAGAGATCATAATACTTATAGTCCGGTGTGGCCAGTTCATCAGCATACACCAGCTGAAACTTGGCGGCGTCTGCTCCGGCGGCAGCAGCAGCTCGAACCAGCAAGCGAGCCTGATCTGGACGGCCTTCAAAACCCTGGGCCAGTTCTGCAATAATCTCAATTGTATGTGCGCGATCCGTTATCATATTTCTGCCCAATTCGACGGGTTCACCAGCTGAAGGTCGTCAGTCGCCAGAGATAGAGGAACAGACACGTTCTTCGTCTCGGCCGCACATAGAATTTCTTGCAACTGCCTTAGGCTATCGACGCCAACCACCACACAGTTTATCGTCGGATGCGACAACACAAATCCCAGACAGGCTTGCAACGGTGTCAAAGCCTGACTCTCTAACCAGCGATCCCATTCAACCCACAGCGAATGCCAGCGGTCGAATCCCGTCGGGCGCTTTGAAGCTCCCATCAACAAGAGACCTTGCAAGAACGTCGAACGAGTGTGTACCTCAATGCCCGCCAGCCACAGACGATGCAGCCACCCAGACGTTGCCAGGCGACGATCTAACACATTAAACGGCGCCTGCACCAAATCGAGGCGATACCGGGAACAGAGTGCGTCGAGCTCCCCTGGGTCGTAGATCGACACACCGATTTTCTCGACTATGCCCTGGCCCTTGACTGCAAGTAGTGCCTCAAAGAGTGCATCCCCTTGAGGGCCGAGAAGCTGTTGTGGTCGATGGAGTAACAAACCCCACAGTTTGGGAATTCTGAGCCGCTTCAACGAGCCCATCACCCATTCCTGCACCGAACCAGCCACATCGACGCAGGGGTCGGGAATGGCCGATAGTTTTGAAATGACCCGCCACTGCGCTACTCCAATTTCACCCAACCGCTGTTCGCTCTCACCATAGGCGATGGCCGTATCGAGAGTATGAACCCCCGTCATCCACGCATGATCCAGAATCGCTGCAGCATCGTCGCGAGAGACCTGGCCGGACCGGTTAGCGATCCCATAGGAAAAGCCAAATTGAGCCGTACCCAAAGCTAACTTCAGGGCAACAACTCCTTCAACATACTGATCACAGCATCCTGTTGTTCTTCAGTGAGGTCGTAGAACAACGGAATACTCAAGGCTTGACGGTAATACGCCCTCGCATTCGGATAGTCATCAGGGGAAAAACCCATACGGCAGTAATAGGGATGAGCCGGAACCGGCATGTAATGCACCTGACTGATCACCCCTTTCTCGCGAAGCCGGTTCATCAATTTGGCACGGCTGATACCTGCGGCATCAAAATTGATTCGCACCGGATAGAGATGGTGTGCGCTCTGATCCCGTCCGCTCACTTGGGCCGGCTGAATCAGCTTTAAATCGATGAAGGCTTTATCATAGCGTGCGACCAGGTGTCGACGGCGCTTTACAAACCTATCGAGCTTGCCAAGTTGCGAAAGTCCCAGTGCACACTGAAAATCTGTAATTCGATAATTGAAGCTCAGCTCACGCATCTCATAGTACCAGGGGTTCAGAATACCGTCGGTATAAGCCGCCTCCTGGTCCACAAATTCATCTGAGCCCTTATTGATACCGTGGCTGCGGAGGCGTAACAGCCTTCGATAGATTTGCTCGTCATTCGTGGTGATCATCCCCCCCTCACCGGTGGTAATTGATTTGACCGGGTGGAAAGAGAATGTCGTCATGAGCGAGTGGGCACAGCACCCAACTCTTGTGCCGTCGGAATAGCGCGAACCCAGGGCATGAGCTGCGTCCTCAATGATCAAGGCGCCTACCTGCGCCGCGAGCGTTTTAATGGCAGGCATATCACAAGGCAGCCCCGCAAAATGCACAGGGATGACGGCTTTGGTTTCGGGGTTCCTGCTTAGCGTTTCCGCTAATGCGGGCGGAGCGATGTTGACCGTGTCAGGATCGATGTCGGCGAAGATAGGCCGAGCGCCAACGTACAACGCTGCGTTGGCGCTCGCCACAAAGGTGATCGGGGAGGTAACCACCGTGGAAGCAGGGCCTATACCGGCAGCAAGAGCAGCTATGTGTAGCGCCGCTGTGCCATTTGAGATTGCAACAGCATATCGGGCCCCAACGTAATCCGACACCGCTTGCTCAAATTCGGCAACCTTGGAACCCTGAGTCAGTGCCCCACTTCGCAGGCAGTCGACCACTGCCTGAATATCCGCTTCGTCGACGTGATGTCTACCATAAGAAATCATCTCCATATTTAGAGCAACCCTGCCTTATGGCGATCTTGTTTAATCCATTCTTGCAGTGACGAGACCGACATCCATTCCGGATTCTTGTCTGAGGTGTACACAAACCCCTCGGACACCTTCCGTCCGTCCTTGATACGGTTTGGATCGTCACACCAGGCATTGAGTGCGGGCAAAATTTTATAATAACTGGAATACTCATAGGTCGAAAATGAGTCTTCGGAACTGATCATCTGTTCATGCAGCTTCTCTCCAGGGCGTATACCGATGATGTCGAATTCCGCTTGCGGGGCAACTGCCTTGGCAATGTCCGTAATGGTCATGGATGGGATTTTCTTGACGTAGATTTCCCCCCCCACCATGTTCTCAAACGCATGCCAGACCAACTCGACAGCCTGCTCCAGCGAAATCATAAAACGTGTCATTCGTACATCGGTAATCGGCACCCTTCCGGTGCCGGCGAGCGACATGAAAAAAGGAATGACCGAGCCGCGGGATCCCATCACGTTGCCATACCTGACCACAGCAAAACGGGTGCTCTGTACACCGGCGTATGCGTTGCTCGCGACAAATAATTTATCCGATGCTAGCTTGGACGCCCCATACAAATTGGCCGGGCTACTCGCCTTGTCGGTGGACAGGGCAATCACTCCTTTGACGCGCTGATTGATACAGGCGTCGATCAGATTCATGGCGCCATCGACATTCGTCTTGATACATTCAAACGGGTTGTACTCCGCAGTAGGGACAATCTTCGTGGCCGCAGCATGCACGACATAGTCAACCCCATTTAAGGCGCGATGCAAGCGATCTTTGTCCCGCACATCGCCGATGAAAAACCGCACTCTCCGGTCGTGTTGAAACAGCTGGGCCATTTCCCATTGCTTCATCTCATCACGCGAAAGAATCACCAGGCGAGACGGGTTAAATCGAGCCAGCGTCATGGGCACAAACGTGTGGCCGAAAGACCCCGTGCCCCCGGTAAGTAGGATAGATGCTCCGGTTAACATAGACATTTCCATTTTCTATACATAGATTGATTCATACAGGTCTGCCCGACGCCCTTCAACTTCTTGCGTCTGCAGATCGCGAAGGTATTGCGGAATTGAACCCAAGTCCCGACCAAGCATTTGCCGCGCCCGACTACAATCCAACGACATATCCCGCGGCCGAGAAGCCAACAAGTTGCCTTGGGAAACCTGACCGCGCTGGATCAACTCCACCGGCAACCCGAATTGCGCCGACACCCGTAGCGCAAACTCATACTTCGACAACCGATCGGGCCCACCCAAGTTAAAAACCCCTGACGCACCTTTCTCCATGAGTTCATGTGCAGCCAATGCCAGTGTATCGGCAAGAATAGGGGTGAAGTAAACATCGTCAAACAAGGTGAGAATTTTGCCATCTCGTAGATTGTAGATCAGCCAATCGCTCAAGGATTGCCTTAGTCGATGCCCCCAGCAAAAGAAATTTGTCCGGATAGTGAGGGCCTTGGGGTGTGCTGACCCAACCCATCCTTCCGCGAGAGCCTTCGATCGGCCATATTCATTCAGTGGCTGCAATGGCTCCTGTTCGCCATAGAAACACCGGTCACCCGAAAACAGGTGATCGGTAGAGATATGAATCAGCAGGATATTCCTCTTTGCAGTTACCTCAGCGATATTCCGTGCAATCACGGCGTTCGCGTGGCGGGCTAGATCGCGATCCGCTTCGCAGCGATCGACACTGGTTAGTCCGGCTGTGTGAACCACAAGGTCGGGAGAGAGCTTATCAAGCTGATGCCCTAGCTGCACATCATTGTCCAAGTTGAGCCTGCTCGTACTGGTTCCCGCAAGGCGGACAGAATGCTGATGCGTCCCCAGAACGACATCCCATGTATTACGCAGCGCACAGGCCCAGTTCAGGGCAAGTAAACCGCTGCCTCCTGTAATCACAAGACGCGGTTTGCTCATATTCACATTAAATTGAACGACACCGATTCAAGCGCGATCCTATTCATTGAATCAACTCGGCGGTACGGCTGAATCATGGTGCATGGCGCTCGCAGCCGCACATTTATATCACAAACTCTGATTCAATCGTCCCATAACATGCTCTAGCATATGTGGATCGTGAACTTTACCGGATCAGATTGATTCACACGCGCCGATGCTCCACTTCACATTCCGCCCGGACAGAAATAGATAAACCTACTAGAATCCAAAACTGCACCGCCATTGTTCCTATCCACATGTGGTCGAACATGTTCCGGACAAACACACCCACGACCACAACAGTCAGTATCATAGGCCACATAGCCTGGGCACTCACCTCCATGCTCTGAACGCGGCGAAGCCCGGTTCGCATGGCCTCAATCATCACCCAAAGGTACGCCAATCCAGCCGGGATCCCTGCCCCCACCGCGAAATCCAGAAAGGTATTGTGTAAACCGATTGCCATCGGCGGCTCACCGTCCCTTGACGGCGTGATAATACCTTTCGCTTCTGCAACTCGGTAAAACATGCTCTTCCCAAAGCCAATCCCAACCAACGGGTGTTCCTGCAATTGCTCCAACCCTAGTTCCCAAGCCATGAGTCGAGACTTCATATTCCAGAGTGACAATTTCGAGTTGCTTGGCATAAATTGAACAGGATAGACCGCATTGACGCCAACCACTATCCCGCTGGTGAGAATCACTGCGAGGACGAACCCTGTCACCCACTTCACGAGAGATTTCCTCCTCGCAATGTACGCAATTGCGGCGGCTTCACAGAGCATCGCCAAAATTCCCGCCCTTGAAAACGTCAGCACCTGGCAAATGAATGCAAGCAGTGAAGTCCCTGCGCCAATTACAACTTGACGGTGGCTCTTGGCCATAATTGCCAGTGCCGCACTCAGCGGCACTAACGTCACCAAATACGTTGTGAGCCACACTTCAGCTGAAAGAACCGACGAGATCAGTTTCGGTGTTGCGTCATACTGCACGATGCCGTACAGGCTGACAAACCCAAGCTCACCAACCAACAAGGCTGCAAGTCGTATCCGATCTGTGTCCCGGCGGAAAAACTGTACGACGACATAGAAGACCATCACTTGCTTCATCAGCTTTGCAAACTCCTGCGCGCTGGAGCTGACTGATGCGGAGAAAGGAAGGCTGACGGCGATGCACACAACCAGCGCGAGTAGCGGTATATCAAGCGGTGTTCTTGAGTAGAAGAACTTGCGATTCACCACACACCACAACACAATCAACACTGCTAGAATAACGAATCCGTTTTTTTCCAGACGCGCGAGACTCTCAAACGGAATTGAAAAGCAGTATAAGAACAACAGCCCTCGAATGATGCGATCCAGATTTGGAAAGTACGTTTCAGAGAGGGCTGACATGAAATGCCTGATCCTGAGCAACGAGTTGCTGTGAACGTATCAATACCTTAGAAAAATCTGCTCGACGTGGCTCGCTCGATCAGAAGCAACGTCCAAACCCCTCCGCAAAAACTTGAACGGTTGAATCCAACTCCTTTCTTAAGCAGAAGCTCGGAGCCGTTCATCGGTATCTTTCTCCAGCACGACGAGTATGCGAAAGGCAAGGTATCGACTCAACGCGTCCAGGAATCGCTCGAACGTAAGGACGGGACGCATCATCCAGGTCGGCATTAAAGAAGGTCGCTCAAATCCGCCGCTGAGCGGATAGGCGAAGAAAGCCAGTCGATGGTGCCTGAGTTTTCTCAAGTTCGGATACATATCATGAAAACGCCGGCTCGATCGTTCAAATAGAATCGTCGAGATCGCCTGGTTTGCGTCAAATGGTGTTCGCCCGGGTTGCATGGGGCTCAGAGCGAGTGGATCTTGATCGAAATCTACCGGTTCGGGATGCAAGAAACGATAGACGGGCCAGGAGCCGACCGAGATGTAGGGGTCCATAATGATGATACGGCCTCCAGGCTGCAGGACGCGGAGCGCTTCATCGAAGAAATACCGAACGTTCTCGAGATGGTGAAGGGCATCGAATAAAACAATGTTCGCAAGACTGCTCTTGGCAAATGGGAGCTGTTGCGCGTCCACGACGGCGTCCAACCACGGCAACTTGACGATATCCGTACACACCACGGACGGCGCAAACTCCTTGAGATTCCCCGTCCCGCCACCGATTTCGAGGGTCCGCCCCGACTGGAGCCATTCGGCAATTTCCTGATACCACTCTTTGTAGAGCAACCGGAGGATGGGTTTCTTCTGCCACACAAGCTGATGCCGCCGTAAGATCTCATCCGACATCACACGGCCTTCAGCCGGAAGAACCCATA
>Ga0187893_10013780_pt1 | contig 11173 bp, 9 predicted proteins | sample MA1701074metaG_FD_139574 | JGI IMG/M metagenome (GOLD analysis project Ga0187893, IMG submission 139574) | White microbial mat communities from a basaltic lava cave in the Kipuka Kanohina Cave System on the Island of Hawaii, USA - MA170107-4 metaG ...
CAACTGCCAACTGCCCACTGCCTACTGTTCACAGATCTATCACCGCTTTCTTAAACTGGTTCCCACGATCTTCATAATTTTTAAACAAATCAAAACTGGCGCAAGCCGGGCTTAGCAACACTACATCGCCTTTTGCAGCAAAATGAAATGAAGCCTGCACAGCATCAGTCGCACTGGTTGTATTTACAATGGTGCTCACTGTATTTCCAAATGCCTCATGTATCTTCCTGTTATCCACACCCAGGCAAATAATCGCTTTTACTTTTTCTTTTACAAGATCCATTAACAATGAATAATCATTTCCTTTGTCAACACCACCCAATATTAAAATAGTTGGTTTCGTCATGCTCTCTAATGCATACCAGGTTGAATTTACATTGGTGGCTTTGCTGTCGTTGATAAATTCTACACCACGTATAGTAGCCACATACTCCGAGCGATGCTCCAGCCCTTTGAAATCCTGCACTGCTTCACGGATTCTTTCCTTCCTTATCTCCATCGTTGATCCTGCTACACAAGCTGCCATAGTATTGTATTGATTGTGTTTCCCTTTCAGGACAAAGTCATTTACACTCATGCTGGTAAAGTCTTCCCCTGTTCTTACGTACATGTCCCCGTCTTTAATAAATGCTCCTGTTGATAGTTCTGTCTTCATACTGATTGGCAGTTGGTTTGAGTGAATATTGAATCCGATGGCTGTCGGATTGTTGATATATTTCATCGTTACTTCATCATCGGCACAATAAATAAAATGATCGTTTGCCGTTTGATTCATTGCGATCCTGAATTTGCTCCTGATATAATTTTCAAAATTGTATTCGTAACGATCCAAATGATCTTCTGTAATGTTGGTGAGTATGGCAATATCCGGTCTGAATGTTTTAATATCATCCAACTGGAAACTGCTGATCTCAGCCACATACAGCGGCTTTGGATTTTCTGCTACCTGCCTTGCAAATGAATAACCGATATTACCCACCAGTGCACAATCCAATCCGCCCTTCTGACAAATGTGAAAAGTCAATGCAGTAGTAGTTGTTTTACCATTGCTGCCGGTAATGGCAATGATCTTGCTATCATCTTTAAAACGATAAGCCAGCTCTATCTCACTGATGATCTCAATTCCTTTTGCCCTGATCTTTTTCACCATTTCATTTTTCTCCGGTATGCCGGGGCTTTTCATCACTTCATCAGCATTGAAAATTCTTTCTTCATCATGGCGGCCTTCTTCAAATTCGATTCCGGCCTGTTGCAGATCGTTACGATAATTTTCCTTCAAAGAGCTTCCATCCGAAACGAATACATCATATCCTTTCTGCTTTGCAAGAATGGCGGCGCCAACACCGCTTTCTCCACCACCTAATATGACGAATCGCTTACCCATAGGGCAACTGCCTGGTTCCGCTAACAGAACAGCAGGTTTGTTTCTTCATTACACTTTCAAGATTTCAACTTTGGTTTCTCACAGCGTACGGAAAATGGTTCTTCACAAGTATTCAGTTTCGGAATGCAACACGATAACTTGACATCAGAGTACCATCTTCAAAAAGGGCCGGTTAGTGTTGGGTTGGTTTTTCAGAAAATCCGTTCTAAGAAGTATATCCGTTCTTATCTTAATTTCAGCGTTACAATACTTAATACCACACAGAGCACTGTCACAATCCAAAATCTCGTTACGATCTTTGATTCATGATATCCTTTCTTTTGATAGTGATGATGCAAAGGGCTCATTAAAAAAATCCTTTTTCCCGTTCCAAATTTCTTTTTGGTGTATTTGAAATAAGTCACTTGCATGATCACACTTAGGTTCTCCACTAAAAACACTCCGCAGAAAATTGGTATCAACAATTCCTTATGCACGATGATTGCCAATGCTGCTATGATGCCGCCCAATGTTAAACTTCCTGTATCACCCATAAACACCTGCGCCGGGTATGAATTATACCAGAGAAAACCAATACATGCACCGATCATCGCCGCTATAAAAATGGACAGCTCACCCAGTCCCGGGATGTACATGATATTGAGATAATCGGCAAAAAAAAAGTTGCCGCTGGCATAGGCAAATATGCCCAGCAACACACCAATCAATGCCGAGGTTCCTGTTGCCAAACCATCCAGTCCATCAGTAATATTTGAACCATTCGATACTGCGGTGATGATAAAAATCACAATCAGTATATATAGTACCCATGAATATTTTCTTATCGCTTCCGGTAAAAGCTTTGTATAGTTGAATTCATGATTCTTTACAAAAGGAATGGTTGTGATTGGTTCTTTTGTTTCAACAAAATGTTTTACCCGGTTATTCACGGTTCTTGTCATAATAGTAGTATCACCGGCGGGTGGAGTTCCCTGGTATTCTCTCCATATCTTGACATCACTATTAAAATAAAGAACTGCACCTACTGTTATGCCAAGCCCTACCTGGCCAAGTATTTTGAACCAACCTGCTAATCCGTCTTTATCTCCTTTTTTATAAGCAACACCCTGCTGTTGTGCGATCTTCTTTGCTCTTAGTTTTAAATAATCATCTATAAACCCAATAATACCCAGCCATACTGTTGCCACCAGCATTAAAATAATATACACTGTATCCAATTTTGCGAGCAACAGCGTCGGTATGATAATCGCAAGGATGATAATGATACCACCCATAGTAGGAGTACCTTTTTTCATTTGCTCACCAGCCAGGCCAAGATCACGAACACTTTCACCGACTTGTTTCTTTTGCAAAAACCGGATCAGTCTTTTGCCATATACCATCGTAATTAATAGTGATAATAAGATAGCAATCAACACACGGAAAGTGATGAACCGGTATAATTCACTCCCCGGGAAATTGATGTCTTCAGTATTAAACCATTCAAATAAATGATACAGCATGTTGGTTACTGTTACTGGTTACTTGTTGCTTGTTCCTTGTTCCTTGTGTCTTGTTCCTTGTTCCTTCACTTATCTAATAACTCAAAAACCTCTCTCACTACTTCCTTATCATCAAAATGATATTTCACTCCTTTTATATCCTGGTATTTCTCATGTCCTTTGCCGGCTATCAGCACAATGTCTTCAGGGTTTGCCAAACTGATCGCCGTTTTTATCGCTTCTTTTCTGTCCACAATCGAGATATACTTTCTTTTTGCAGCAGCCGGCAATCCTTCCTCCATGTCTCTAATGATCTGCGCCGGGTCTTCACTTCTTGGATTATCGCTGGTGAAAATGGTTTTATCACTATGTTCACAAGCCGCTTCAGCCATGATTGGTCTTTTAGTTTTATCCCTGTCGCCTCCACATCCTACAACCGTGATCACCTGTTCAAATCCTTTCTTTAATTTTTTTATCGTGGCCAATACATTCAATAATGCATCGGGTGTATGCGCATAATCCACTATCGCTATTATCCTCTCTTTTGGCGAAACCATGTAATCAAATCTTCCTTCTGCACCTGTTAAAATGCTCAAACATCTTAATACTTCATGCCTGTCTTCACCCATACAAACACCAACAGCATAAACCGCCAGCAGGTTGTAAGCATTGAATTCACCAATCAGCCGAAAGTGAACTTCCTGGTCATTTACCGTCATCACCAATCCTGACAAACTATTTTCAATGATCTTTCCTTTAAAGTCTGCTACTGTTTTCAGGCTGTAGTAATATTTTTTGGCCTGTGTATTCTGCAGCATCACTCCGCCTCTTTTATCATCTGCATTGCTGATGGCAAATGCTGATGATGGCAATGAATCAAAGAATGATTTTTTTACCCGGATGTATTCATCAAAGCTTTTATGATAATCCAAATGATCATGCGTTATATTGCTGAATACACCACCGGCAAACTGCAGTCCTGTAATGCGATTTTGATGCACTGCATGAGAACTTACTTCCATGAACACATGTGTGCAACCTGCATCCACCATTTGTTTTAATAAATGATTTAAGCTGATAGCATCCGGTGTAGTATGTGTTGCAGGCACAATGGTATCGCCAATATGATTATCCACTGTGCTTAACAATCCACATTTGCATCCCAGTCCTGTAAAGAGCTTGTATAATAAAGTTGCAATCGTTGTTTTGCCATTTGTACCTGTTACTCCCACCACTCTCATTTTCTCCGACGGTTGTCCAAAAAAATTATGTGCGATGTAACCGGCCGCCGCTGCACTATTCTCTACCTGTATATAAATAACATCATTATTGATAGTAACCGGCCGTGTTTCACTTACTACAGCAATGGCTCCATTCTCAACCGCTGTTTCAATGAACTGGTGACCATCTGTTGCTACTCCCTTTACTGCTACAAATAACGCTCCCGGTTTTATTTTTCTCGAATCAATCTGCACGTCATTCACGGCAGTATCAGTGCTTCCTGTTACCGACCTGATCGAAACCTTATATAATATATCTCTTAGTAACACGATATGTTTTGCTTAATTCATTCATCAGGTTAACTCAAGTATCACACTCGTTCCTTTAACCACATTTGTTCCCGGCGCTATAGATTGACCCGTAACTTTTCCTTTTCCCTTTAACGATACTTTTACTCCCATGCTTTCGAGCAAATGCAATGCATCTCTTAATCCCATGCCTTTTACATTCGGCATTGCCTGGCTGCGTACAACACTTGTTTTTATTACCGGCTGATAATTGCTTGCAAATACATTACTCCACTCTCCATTTGCAGTCGAATCCTGGTATGATACATTCAATGTTTTGAAAACATTTTTTATATCGCTTGTATTACCGGCATAAAAGTAAGCAGCGCTGTCTTTCTTTGCAGCAAACAGGTCAGGTTGTTTTCTGTTCACATACATAGCATGCAGCTTCGTAGCAATTTCCTGAAACACCGGCCCCGCCAATGTGCCGCCATAATGTATGGCAGCATGTGGTTTTGTTCTTATCACTACAATGCAAGTGTATTGAGGATCATTTACAGGAAAATATCCCACAAAAGATGCCTGGTACACACCGGCGCTGTATTTTATATTTCCATCTGCCACATGCGCCGTTCCGGTTTTTCCAGCTATCGCAAACGGCATGTCTTTAAACGCAACTCTTCCCGTGCCTTCTGTTACCACCGCTTCCATACTTTCTTTTGCAGCCTGTATTGTTGCAGGCTTCGCAATACTCTCTTCCAATACCGTTGGAAAATATTTTTTGATCATGATCCCGTCCTGCTGAATGCCATTTACCAAATATGGCTTCATCATTTTTCCATTGTTTGCAATGGCATTGTAAAGCGTAAGCGTATGTAAAGGACTTACCTGCACTGCATAACCAAAACTCATCGTGATCATATTCATCACACCTCCCCTGTTTTTGTCTAAAGGAGCGAATTGCGGATTTGGAATATTAGAAAGGTCTATTGGTGAACGAACATCCATGTGATAGCGATGCAAAAACTCTTTAAACTCTTTTGGATTTTGAGCAAACGCTTTATAAGCCAGTTTACCCATGCCAACATTTGAACTATGTGCAAAACATTCTTTTACTGACAATACTGACTTAGGCGCCCTTTCTGCATCATTTACATTTCGTGGCCCTACGATCATTTGCCCTGCAGTTCCCACTTCAACCAAATCTTCCAATTTAGAACTTCCTTTTTCCAATACTGCCAACAGTGTAACTAACTTAACTGTTGATCCGGGCTCTGTTACACGTAATGCATAGTTATCATCTTCCCAATAGCTTCCATCAGGCCTGCGACCCAAATTGGCAATCGCTTTGATCTTGCCTGTCTTAGTTTCCATTACAATGCAAGTGCCATAAAGCGATTCACTTTCTTCCATTTTTTTCAACAACGCATTCTCGGCTATATCCTGTATGTTCACATCAAGCGTCGTGAAAATATCCTTACCGTTTTCCGGCTCTAACTCATACCCTGCTATCGGTATGGCGCCGCCGGCTGCATATCTTACCAATCGCTGGCCTTTTACACCGGTAAGCAAACTGTCATAACTTTTTTCAAGACCAACATTTTGTTTTTTTATTTTACCATTGCTGGCGATATGCTCACGGGAAAGCCCGATCGTTCTGTTGGCCAACAATCCAAAAGGTGATAAACGCTTGCTGCTTTCTTCTACGATCACACCACTTTTATTTCTTCCCAACCTTACCAATGGAAACTGCCGGAAATTTTTATACGCTTCAAACGATAATTTCTTTTTTAAAAGATAGTAGCGGCTTTTCTTTTTATATCCTTCCAGCAATTCTTTTTTATAATGTGCTGCTGATTTGTCTTCGAAGTAAGAAGCCATTGCACGGGAAAAAGAATCAATGTTTTCATTAAACACTTTCCCGTTTTTATCTCTCAAACCATCAGCTTTAAAATCAAGATAGATATCAAACTCCGGAAGCGAAGTGCTTAACATCTGTCCATCTTCACTATAAATTGTTCCTCTTTCTGCATCCAGTTCTACAATACGCTGATGCATGCTATCACTCATACTGCGCCAATGCTCACCCTGGAAACGCTGGATATAAAAAGCCTTACCCAGTATCAGCACACAGAGCACCGTCATGCCGATAAAGCACAGGTACACTCTCCATAATATGTCGCGACGTACTTCCATGAACCCTAAATCCCTAAAGGGACTTTTAAACTCTGGTTATTGTTATATAACTACAGTTTTCAAAGCCGTAGCATTTATAAATATTAGTTGCCGTCTTTGCTCCCCTTTAGGGGCTGGGGGTTTAACACCACCGGCGATTCCACCAGTTCTTTTAAACCCAATGGCTCAGCTGCTTTTACCAATTCACTTTGCTTGCTGCGAAACATTACTTCACTTTTCACCGTTTTATATTCATGCTGCAATTCTCTTACCTCTCTTGTTGTTTTACCGATATTACGAATCGTTTTATCAGCACGGTGACCATTATATATATAGATCACCGTCAGCAACGTGAGAAACAAAAAGAAAGGTATTTGCTTTACTACCGACTGGTAATTCAGCACTTTCTTCCATCCTCTTTTTACTTCCTTTTCTTTTGATGTTTGTGATTGTTCTGTCATGGTCTTTCGTTGTAGCAATAAGGATAATAAGGGTAGGTTGGTTTTTCAATACTTGAATCAATGGTTAATCAACTCAAAGAATATAAAATTTAATTATTACTAAATCATCAGTTCGTTCATTTCAAAATCCCAAATATCAAATCTCAAATTCCAATCACACCATCATCACTTTTTCCGCCACTCTTAATCTGGCACTTCTTGATCTTGGGTTTTCTTTTATTTCCTTCTCCGAAGGTTGTAATGGCTTCTTGGTAATGACGATTAACTCATTCACTTTTTCTTCCATGATAAAAGGATTGACTTCCGGCTCATCGAATGAACCACGACGAAAAAAGCTTTTGACCAGCCTGTCTTCTAATGAATGAAAGGTGATGATAGCGACCCGTCCGCCGGGCTTCAGCAGTTTTGGAAGCTGTTGCAGCATTTCTTTTAATGCACCCAATTCATCGTTCACTTCAATACGCAACGCCTGGAAAACCTGGGCAAAGTACTTGTTGGGATTTCCTTTTACCACCTCACGCAGAGCATTCTTAAAAGCATCAATTGTTTTCAGCAATACATGATCACGAACCTGCACAATTTTTTTTGCAAGCGTTTTTGCATTCGTCACTTCGCCGTATTGCTCAAACAATTTGTGCAATCGCAACTCGTCATATTCATTCACTACATTAAATGCAGTAAGTGCTTGCCGCTGATCCATCCGCATATCCAGCGCTGCATCAAAGCGGGTAGAAAAGCCTCTTTCAGCTTCATCAAACTGGTGACTGCTTACGCCAAGATCGGCAAGAATGCCATCAACTGCTGTTACATCATACAGACGAAGAAACCTCGAAAGATGCCTGAAGTTGTGAGGTATGAACACGATCCGCTTATCATCAGGCAAGTTCCTTTTTGCATCTTCATCCTGGTCAAAAGCAAACAGCCTTCCTTTTTCATTCAGCTTTGCAAGTATTGCTTTGGAATGACCACCGCCGCCAAATGTGCAATCAACATAAATGCCGCCCGGTTGAATAGATAACCCTTCTATTGTTTCCTGCAGCAAAACAGGGATGTGGTATGCAGAGCCGGTTGGTTTTAGAGTTTGATCAGTTGATAAATCTTTTTCTTTATGTTGCTTTTTCTTCATGTCAACTGATTAATTTTTCTGTCAATTACCCTGCCCGTTCCCTCCTCCCAATGCTTTATGCACCATTTTACTTAATGCTTCCGGTGAGATTGAATCAAAGAGCTGTTTGTACTTATTACTATCCCAGATTTCTAATTTGTCATCCGCCCAATGCATCACAAGATCTTTTTGCAAACCACCATGCTCCTTCAGATGCGGCGGTATCAATAAGCGTCCGGCGCTGTCAGGTTCTACATACGCCGCACCATTTAAAAAAAAGCGGCGCACTGGTCTTTCCTCCTCATTGAAATCATTCAAAGTCCTGATCTTTGCCGCAAAATTTTCCCAGTTCTTGAGTGTGAATAAAGTGACACTGTTATCAAGCCCCCTGTTCATGACAAAGCGGGTACCATCTTCCTCCGAAAGCTGCTTTTTGAAAGCAGCCGGAAGAAGGAAGCGACCTTTTGCGTCTAAAGTCGCCTGGTATTCGCCCAGAATATCTATCATTATCAGGGATTTGGGTCAATTTTGAACTAATTGACACAAAATAACACATTTTCCCACTTCAGAACCAAATTTTGCTCTTTTTATTTTGTCCACAGTATTTTATGCGCTGAATCGCCTTACAGCAAAGGGTTTCAGCCGGTGTGAAGTAAAAAAGTTGAAAACACCTGTGAGTTTCCTGTGGATTACGGTAGATAAAGGGTGAATGGAGCGGTTGGAAATGTACAAATCGTTAAAGACTATAACCGGATTTTTTTAACCCAAAATAATTGTTTGACATGGCTAACGCCGGGTATTCGGGAACTCCACTTATTAATAAACTCGGCATCAGGCCGGGCATGAAAATTAGGCTGATCAATGAACCCACTGATTATTTCGATCTGCTTGAAGTAAATATCAGTGATCAGTTATGTAAGAATAATGAAACGCCTGACCTGGTTCATCTTTTTGTTTTAAACAATAAAGTATTTGAATCAGAAATGAAAAAATTGCAACCATCAATTAAGAAAAACCCTGCAATCATTATTTGGGTATCATGGTATAAAAAGAATGCAAAGATCCCAACTGATGTTACTGAAGATATCATTCGCAACTATGCATTGAAAAATGACCTGGTTGATGTAAAAGTTTGTGCAGTGAGTGATATATGGAGTGGATTAAAACTGGTAGTACCATTGGCAAAAAGAAAGAACTAAGACTTGCCTGCCGGCAGGCAGGTTGAAATGTTTTGAATGATTATGAAGATATTTGCAGTTCATTAAATACAGCAGTTTGCTGTAGAATATATGCATCCAAAAAATCTTTCCATTGCTGATTTTACTTACACTCTTCCTGAAAACAGAATAGCCAATTACCCGCTGGCAGAAAGAGATGCTTCCAAACTGCTGATCTATAAAAACGGTAGCATAACTGAAGATATTTATAAAAATATCGCTGACCATATTCCCGCTGATGCCTTATTGGTTTTTAACGATACCAAAGTTGTAGAAGCAAGACTGTTGTTTCAAAAACCTACAGGCGGTGTAATAGAAATATTTTGCCTCGAACCGCATGAGCAATATCCTGATATAACAACTGCAATGCTGCAACAGGGTAAAGTATTATGGCAATGCCTTGTTGGCGGCGCTTCCAAATGGAAACATGGGCAGGTATTAAAAAAAATAATTACCGGCTATCACCAGGAGATCATATTACAAGCCGTTTATAAAGAAAAAAGAACAGACGGTTTTATTATTGAATTATCATGGACGCCGGAGCATCTCAGCTTTGCAGAGTTATTACATCATGCCGGAGCCATTCCTTTGCCACCTTATATCAAACGAAAAGCTGAAACAAGCGACACTGAACGTTATCAAACCATCTATGCACATATTGACGGCTCTGTTGCAGCTCCCACTGCCGGTCTTCATTTTACCGATAGTATTTTCAACAAACTAAAAGAAAAAAATATAGCAACTGATTTTGTCACACTGCATGTAGGTGCCGGCACTTTTAAACCTGTGAAGACTGAAAAATTGGAGCAACATGAAATGCACAGTGAGTTTATTGATGTGTCAAAAAAAACTATTGAACATATTCTGACAAACCTCGACGATACAATTATTCCCGTTGGCACCACTTCATTAAGAACAATAGAAAGTTTGTATTGGCTGGGAGTAAAGTCAATTAGCAATAAACAACAGGTAACAGGCAATGCTGCAATTTTACCTGAACTTCACCAATGGGAGCCATACGATATAGCAGAACAAAATATACCAGCTAAAGATGCATTGCAATCATTGCTTGACTGGATGAAAGAAAATAATACGGAAAGACTGATAACTAAAACAAGCATCATCATTGCACCGGGCTATAAACCAAGAATTGCAAAAGCATTGATCACTAATTTTCATCAGCCTCAATCCACTTTGCTATTATTGATAGCAGCACTAATCGGTAATAATTGGAGAAAAGTATATGATTATGCTTTAGAAAACAACTTTCGCTTTCTGAGCTATGGAGATGGTTGCTTATTATGGGTGAAATGATATTAAATAAATGAACCCTTCAGCGCTTTGAGTTCTTGTTCCTTGTGCCTTGTACCTTGTTCCTTTCTAAGCTTCTTTCTTCAGTGGTAACTCGATAATAAAAGTGCTTCCTTTTCCCAATACACTATCCACTTTGATATCGCCACCTTGCGCCTCAACAATAGTTTTTACATAACTCAATCCAAGACCAAAACCTTTTACATTATGAATATTACCTGTATGCGCCCTGTAAAATCTTTCAAACACTCGCTTTACTGTTTCTTTATTCATGCCAATGCCATTATCCTCTACTTTGATCGTTATGTTTTTTCCGTTCGCTTGTGTGGAAACCTTTACCTGCAGCGGCGTATTTTCTTTGGAATATTTTACAGCATTATCCACCAGGTTATTTATCATATTGGAAAAATGAACTTCATCTGCCATTACCACATCATTACCTGCATTTAAAATAAGGTCGGCCCTTCCCTCTTTTTCCTGCAATTGTAATGTAAAATTGTCTACAACATCTTTTATTATCTCATGCACATG
>Ga0187893_10013782_pt1 | contig 11173 bp, 8 predicted proteins | sample MA1701074metaG_FD_139574 | JGI IMG/M metagenome (GOLD analysis project Ga0187893, IMG submission 139574) | White microbial mat communities from a basaltic lava cave in the Kipuka Kanohina Cave System on the Island of Hawaii, USA - MA170107-4 metaG ...
CGAGGTCTCCGCCGCCGACGCCGCACCGGTGCGCCTGCGCGTGCGCGATCCGATCGAGGGGATCGACGTCCTCTTCGTCCCGTCGGGAGCGGGGGGAGTGCACCGCATCGCGCCGATCGCGGAGCGCGGCACGCTGGTGATCGTCGCGCGGCTGCGCGCCGCGGTCGCGGACGGCGCCGCGTTCCGGCTGGCGGCGCACTCGCTCTCGGAGCTCCCGGAAGGGGTGGACGCCCGGCGCGCTCTCGTCGAGGCGCAGCGATCCCAAGAGCAGCGCGTCCGCTCGTGGGGTCGCGTCGCGGGCGCGGGCAACGCGGACGGCGATCGGAGCCGCGGCGACGGCTGGCAGTCGGTCGCCCTGCTCCTGCCGCCCGATCCGGCGCGGCGCGCGCTGCGCCTCTCGCTGCTCGAAGGAGCGGGGCTCCTCGCCGACGAGATCGTCGTGCGCCGCGCCGCGCCGCTCGAGCAGATCGCCGCCGCGAGCGAGGATCCGGCACAGCCCGACCGCCATCCGCTGATCGCCCGGGCGCGCGCAGCCAGCACCGAGATGCGCTCGCTGCTGCTGCCGGCGGGCAGCCGCGTGCGCTTCACCGTCGACCTGTCGCGGGTCGCGCCGCGGCTCGACGCAGGGGTCGCGTCCCACCCGCTCGCCTCGAGCCGCGCGGTGCGCGTCGCCTGCGCCGTGGCCGGAACGGCGGTCTCGACCCGCTCGGTCGCCGGTGACGCGGAGGGGTTCGTGCCCTGGCAGGTCGCGCTCGCGCCGTGGGCCGGCCGCAGGGTCGAGCTCGAGCTCGCGGCCGAGGGCGAGCCGGGCGCGGTGGCCGTCCTCGGCGATCCCTGGGTCCTGGCGGGCCCGACGCCCGCTCCCGGCTCCGGCCTCCTCCTGATCTCGATCGACACGCTGCGGCGCGACGCGCTCGGCTGCTACGGCAGCCCCGATGCACGCACCCCGGCCATCGACGCGCTCGCCGCCGCCGGCGCCTGCTTCACCCGCGCCACCGCGCCGGCCTCCTACACGCTGCCGTCGCACGCCTCTCTTTTCAGCGGGCAGCACCCGCTCGTGCACGGCGTGGTCGACGCGTCGCGCGCGATCGATCCGCGGCGCACGCCCCTCCTCGCCGAGCGGCTGGCCGCCGCCGGCTGGCAGACCGCCGCCTTCACCGGCGGCGGCTACCTCCACCCCGACTTCGGGTTCAGCCGCGGCTTCGGCAGCTACTCGTTCCGCGACTTCTCCGGCGTCGACTTCATGTTCCAGGAGCGGCCGGCGCCGCTCTCGGCGGACGGCGCCAGCTTCGCCGGCCTGGCGCCGGTGCTCGACTGGCTCGAGCGGCGCGCCGACCAGCCCTTCTTCCTGCTGGTGCACACCTACTTCGTGCACAACTACGTGCCGAGCCCCGACTTCGCGGCGCGCCGCGGCGCGCGCCTGCGGCCCGACATCCTGCGCGAGGCGGACGGCAGCCGCACGGAGGACGTCACGGAGCGGATGGTGGCGCTCGAGGCGCTCCCCGGGTCGGGACCGGAGCTGCAGCGGCTCTACCAGGCCGCGGTCGACGAGACCGATGAGCGCGTCGTCGCTCCGCTGCTCGCCGCGCTCGACCGCCTCGGACTCTCCGACCGCACGATCGTGGCTCTCGTCTCCGACCACGGCGAGGGGTTCCTGGAGCACGGCCAGCTCAACCACGGCCGCTCGCTCTGGCGCGAGCTGGTCGACGTGCCGCTGATCCTGCGCGGCCCGGCGATCCCGCGCGGGGCGCGCCGGGACGATCCCGTCGCGCTCGAGGACGTCGCTGCGACGCTCCTGGCTCGGCTCGGGGTGCCCGGCGACGAGCGCTGCAACGGCCGGGACCTCTTCGCGGCGCCGGAGGAGACCGGCGAGCCGCGCCCGCGCCTGCTCCACCTCGCCAACCTCGACCACCACCGCGAGCACCGTTGGGACGGGCTCCTGCTCGGTCGCTACGCGCTCCTGCGCGAGCGGCCGGGCGATCCCGATCCGCGGCGGTACCTCTACGACATGGCGGCCGATCCGCTGCAGCAGCGCGACCTCGCGGCGGCGCAGCCGGAGCGGGTGCGCGAGCTCGAGCGCCGGCTCGAGGCCGAGGCGCGCGCGTCGATCGAGCTCGCCGCGCGGCTCCCGGGCGGAAGCGCCGAGCGCGGCGGCGACCGCGACGCGCTCGAGCGGCGCCTGCGCGAGCTCGGGTACGGCGTGCGCTGAATCCGTCGCGGCGGGCGCGGATCACCTCAGGCCGCGAAGACCTCTTCGAGCGTGGATACGACGACGACGCGGCGCATCCACGCCGTCGATTGCTCGAGCGACGCCTGCTCGACGCGGGCTCGGAACGCGGGACGGAGCGACCCGAACTTGACCTCGAGCTGCTCCAGCAGGCTCTCGCGGCGAGCCTCCAGGCGTCCCTCGGCGCGCAGCATGTCGGCGGTGCTCATGACGGAACTCCTGAACTCGCGGGAAACTGCGGCGGCGATTGCCGATCGAACCACTTCCGGGGGCGAATCGTCGACCTCGAGAACATGGCGCGCGAGGCGGGCGAGCGAAGGAATCCCCGCCGGCCCGCGCAGCTCCGAATCGAGCCTCTGCATCACGTTCGCGACGTGTTCGAAGAGTCGCGGCCGACTCCGACTGCAGCGCAAGGCGACCAGGGCCAATCGCGCGATCGCATCCATCGCGCGGTCGAGGATCTGCGCATCGGTCTGCCGCGCGAGATCGTCGAGGACGAAGTCGAAGCCGAGCAGCAACGGCCCGAACGCGGCGAGGCTCCGCGCATCGACCGCGAGCACGCTCGAGAAGCGCGGCTTCCACGGCCACGGCCGTGGACCGTGGTGGAGCAGCAGCCGCAGCGGCATCCGCTCGTCGAGCGTGCTCTGATGCTCGAAGAGCAGGTAGACGAAGCCGGCTCCTCCATCGCGCAGAGTCACGGTGAAGAGCAGATCGGCGCCGGACGGACGCAGCCCCTCGTCGATGAACGACCCTTCGACGAGCGTGAGCGTCTCGAGTCGGAGCTCGCCAAGGATTTCCCGCGGCAGCACCGCTCGAAGCTCCTCCGCCGCGTAGTGCGGCTGGCCGAAGATCGCGCGGACGAGGGCGTCGTGGGGTGTGGGGGTCACGACGAGGAGAGTCGATTTCGAGCGAAGGTGGTGACGCGGGCGCGGCCTGCTCGCGGCCGCCCCCGCCGTCGACACCCCACGTCGCTCACCCGAACGATTCAGGGCGGCGGAGTGACCGCGGGCTCGTCAGGCTCCGAACCCACCCTCGCCCTCGGATCGGCGGATGCCGCGGGTCGCGTCGATCGAGAAGTACGTGCTGCGGGCCTGCTCCGTGACGAGGCTCGCGGCGAGGGCGCGCAGTTCGTCCGCCGTCGCCGGCTCGAACCGTTCGATCACCGTGTGACCGACCGTCTCCGCGCGCCACAGCTCGAAGCCGCGGATCTCCACGTCGTTCCGCCGGCACCAATCGACGTGGCGCTGGACGGCGTCGTGGCGCAGTCCGAAGCGGCGCGAGCTGATCGGCGACCAGGCGACCGCGAGCAGCGACGCCGGGATCGGGCCGTTCACGTGCGCGACCTCCGCCTCGCCGGCGAACGACCACCCGCACGCGCCGCACGCCTCGCTCCCGGCGACGAGCGGCTGCCCGCACGACAGGCAGGCGTCCTCGACCGCCGGCGGCGGATCGCTCGCCGTCTCGCGACGCACGTTCCGGGGCATGCTCTCGAGGAGCGCTCGCGCCTGCGTCGCGTCGCTCGCGCGCACCGCGACCCGGACCTCGCCGGCCATGCCGACACGTTGGATCCCGCTGGCGCGGATGGCAACCCGTGGTCCGTCGCCGCGATTCACTCGATCACCTTCATCCGCAGCGTGCGGCGCGCTCCGTCGCGAAGGATGGCGATCTCGACCTCGCGGCCGACCTCGCGGGTGAGGCGGAACCACGCCTGGAAGTGGTTCTCGCTCTCGAAGTCGGCGCGGCCGTCGACGGCGACCACGACGTCGCCCTTGCGAAGCCCCGCCTTCTGCGCGTTGCGGCCGGTGTGCGCCTGGTCGCCCCAGGTGACGAGGTAGTCGATCCGCTGGGCGTAGGCGCCGTCGGCGAGGCCGAGGCGGGACTTCTCGTCGGCCGGCAGGAAGCGGCCGCCGAAGCCGGGGTGCGGCGGGAGGTTCCACTTGATCGGGCGCCAGGCGTACTCGAGGACGGGCGCTCGCTTCCAGCCGGAGGCCAGCGCGAGCTCGACCGTGCCTTGCGCGTCCGCTCCTTCCGCACCGGGTCGCTCGATGGCGAGCTGCGGCGCGACCGCCTCGTGCGGCAGCCCGTGCAGCACCCACTGCAGGTCGGCGCGGGTGAGGATCGGCTGCCCGTGCAGCTCGACGATGCGGTCGCCCGCACGCACGCCGGCCTTCGCGGCCGGCGAGCCGTCCGCGACCCGGGCGATCCGCTGCTGGTCGTCGCGTTCGACCTCGAGCCCGAGCCGCGCGGGATCGGGGAAGACCCACATCCGGTCGCGCTTCCACGTCCCCTCGTCGACCGCCTGCCGGTACTCGAAGTCGTTCACCGTGTGGCAGTGCACGCAGTCGACGCGCTTCTCGCGGTCGCGCGCCCGGAACGCCGGAATGTCGGAGACGGTGCGGGGCGGCGGCAGGTCGGCCGGCGGCCTGCGGCCGGCGCGCGCGCGGTGCGCCGCCAGCGACCCGCGCAGGAACGCCGCGAGCGACTCCATCGAGAGCGCCGACTGCGGATCCCTCGGGTCGCGGCCGCCGTAGCGGTGGTAGATCGCGCCGTCGGCGTCGCAGGTGAGCGCCGCGAAGGTGAGGTCGAAGTCGAAGCGGTAGCGGGCGAGATCGAGCTCGCGCAGGTCGACCACCCGCACGCAGACGAAGTCGCGCGCGAGCCCGGCGATCTCGGCGGGGGGACGGGCCAACTGCCCGTCGAACGCGCTGCAGTCGACTCACCGCTCGCAGCGGAAGACCACGAAGAGCGGCCGGTCGGCGGCCCGCGCCAGCGCGCTCGCCGACGCGAGGTCTCCGTGCCACTCGATTCCCGCCGCCCCCTGCTGCGCCGCCGCCGCGAGCGCGAGTCCGATCGTTCCCACCCAGTCCATCCGCGGTCTCCAAGGAAGTCCGGTCCCCGCGACCGGGCGCGGACTCTATTCTCGGCCCGCCTCGCGCGCCCGTCCCGGGCGCGGAGCGCTCGGGGAAGCCGCATGATCCGCACGCGTTCCCTCCTCCTCCGCCTCGTCCCGATCGCGGCGGGCGTCGCCGCCATCGCCGCGGGCCGCACGCTCCAGGGCGACGAGATCCGCTGGTCCTACGAGCGGATGCACCACCTCGGCAACGACCGGACGCCCGAGTGGCGCGAGGCGCCGGCCGATCCCGAGCCCTCGCCGCTGGTGGTGAAGTTCGACTCGCGACCGAACGCGACCGAGTGGCTGCTCGAGGTCGAGGCGCGCGACGTCGACGACAACTGGACGCTCGAGCTCAACGGCCGCCGCCTCGGGCTGCTCAAGCGGCGCAACGCCGAGCTGCAGACCACGCGGTTCGTCGTGCCGGCGGGCGCCGTCGCCGACGGCGGGAACGTGCTCAAGCTCACCGGCCGCGACCCCAACGAGGACATCACGGTCGGCCGCTTCCGGCTGCACGCGAGGAGCCTGCGCGAGGTCGCGCGGCTCGGGCGGGTCGAGGTCGCGGTGAGCGACGCCCGCGACCGCTCGCCGCTGCCGGCGCGCGTCACCGTCGTCGACGAGGGCGGCCGGCTGGCCGAGCTCTTCTACGCCGAGGGGCGCACGACCGCCGTGCGGATCGGCATCGCCTACACGAGCGACGGGAAGGCGGCGCTCGAGCTTCCCGAGGGGCGCTACTCCATCTGGGCGTCGCGCGGCATGGAGTGGAGCGCCGCGACGTCCGAGGTGTCGGTGAAGGCCGCCTCCCGGCACGCGGTCGCCCTCGAGCTCGCGCGCGAGGTCGACACCGAAGGGTGGATCGCCGCGGACACGCACGTCCACACGCTCACCCACAGCGGCCACGGCGACTCGAGCGTCGAGGAACGCGTGGTCACGCTCGCCGGCGAGGGGGTCGAGCTCGCCATCGCCACCGACCACAATCACCAGACCGACTACCGGCCGTTCCAGGAGGCGCTCGCGCTCACGCCGTGGTTCACCCCCGTCGTCGGCAACGAGGTCACCTCCGACAACGGCCACATGAACGCCTTCCCGCTGCCGCCGGGCAAGGACGTGCCGCCCTGGAAGGAGGCCGACTGGGCCAGGCTGGTCGAGGGGATCCGCGCCAAGGGCGCGAAGGTGGTGATCCTGAACCACCCGCGCTGGCCCGAGAAGGGCAAGGATCCGCTCACGCTCTTCGGCTTCGACGACCGCAGCGGCGAGCGGCGCACCGGCCAGCGATTCACCTTCGACTGCCTCGAGCTGGTGAACTCCGATGCGCCGACTCAGCCGTGGGAGATGGTGCTCCCGGCCTGGTACGGGCTGCTCAACCGCGGCGAGCGCTTCACCGGCGTGGGCTGCTCCGACAGCCACCACGTCGGCGTGATCGTCGGCCAGGGGCGCACCTACGTGCCCAGCCGCACCGACGACCCGGCCCGCATCGACGTGGACGACGCCTGCCGCCAGTTCAAGGAGGGGCGCGTCACCGTCAGCTACGGCCTGTTCGCCACCCTCGAGATCGACGGGCGCGGCATGGGCGACACCGTCGAGACCACGGTCGACGAGATCGAGGCGGTCGTGCGCGTGCGCCACCCGTCCTGGGTGACGCCCGAGCGGCTCGACCTCGTGGTGAACGGCGCGGTCGCGGCGAGCGTGCCGCTCGCGCCGCGCGGTGCCGGCGACCGGCCCCGCGAGATCGAGCGCCGGGTGGCGGTGAAGCTGCCCCCGCACGACGGCTGGGTGGTCGCCGTCGCGACGGCGCAGCGGGTGACCGCGCCCTTCTGGGCCATGAGCCTGCCGCGCGCGGTGGCGATCACCAACCCGGTCTTCGTCGATCGCGACGGCCGGCCCGGCTGGTCGAGTCCGCGCGCGACGGCGGAGCGCCTCGTGCAGGCGGCGGCGGAGGGCGGAGCCGACGGGCCCGCGCCGCTCGCGCGGCGGCTGCCGGCCGTGCTCGCCGGCGTGGACGACGCCGTCGCCATCCAGGCGCTCGAGATCGCGCGCGACCACCTGCGCCGGGCGGCGCTGGCGGAGCTCGAAGAGATTGCCGCATCGTGCGGCGGCGAGCGCGCCGTGCTGCGCGAATGGGCGCGATCGCAGCAGACGGCGCGCTGAGCGGCGCCGCTCCGCCCGGGCAATCCGTTCCCGCGCCGGCCGACGGGAAGCAGGTGCCCTTGAGGCGCTCCCCGGAGCCGCCGAAAGAGCGGACAGCGAAGGAGACGGCCCCGGAGCGGGGAGACCCCCATGGCGCGCAACCGCGGATTCACCCTGATCGAGCTCATGATCGTCGTGGCGATGATCGCCATCATCGCGGCCATCGCCCTGCCCAATCTCATCGCGGTGCGCATCACGAGCGACGAGTCCGCGGCGGTCTCGACGCTCAAGACGCTGTTCACGGCGGAATCGGTGGCGAAGACCACCGGCGTGATCGACCAGGACGTGGACGGGATCGGCGAGTACGCCTGGTTCGCCGAGATGGGCTCCTCCACCAATCTGCGCGACAACGTCGGCCCCAACAACGGCCCGCTGCTTCAACCGAGCCTGCTCGCGCAGTCGCTCGGACAGGTGAACGCCAACGGGGTGGTCGCGAAGTCGGGCTACCTGTTCCGCATCGCGCTCCCCGGCCCGGGCGGCGTGCCCGTCGTCGAGAACGCCGGCGGCGGCTCCCCGGCCGGCGAGGATCCCGACCTCTGCGAGAGCAACTGGATCGTCTACGCCTGGCCGGCCTCCTACGCGACCTCGGGAAAGCGCGTCTTCGTCTCCAACCAGGTCGGCGACCTGGTGCAGAGCGACAACCTCGGCGGCGGCGGCATCTACGAGGGTTTCGTCAGCATGCCTGCGCCCGACGCCGCCCTCGAGAACGGCGCGGCCGGCACGATCATCGGCGAGATCTCGGTGATGGGCGCGCCCGCGCCCGCCGTCGACGGCAAGACCTGGCGGCCGGTCAACTGATCGCGGTCAGGCGCGCGACCGCTCGCGCCGTCGGATCGCGCGCTCCACGCGGCGGCGCAGCAGGCTTCGGACGCCGCGCGCGCGGAGGGCCGGCTCGCGGCGGTTCCGCACGGCCAGCCACCAGAACGTCAGGCAGACCGCCGTCACCCCGAAGAGCAGGTAGATGAAGACGGGGTGGGCTCGCGCCCAGTAGATCGCGAGCAGCGTCATGCCGACGGCGAGGATCGAGTCGCGCATCCTCTCGGAGACGTCCCCCTCGAGCGTGCGCTCGATGCAGTCGACGCAGAGGAAGCGCTGCGCGCCGCCCGGCGCCGCGCCGCCCGCCTTTCCGCCTTCCACGGGCAGGAACGAGCCGGCGCGCGACTTGAGGCAGTCGTCGCACGCGGCGACCGGTGAGCTCTTCCTGCAGGACGCGCACGACGCCGCGCTCCACGCCACCACGCGCTCGAAGCAGGTCGGGCAGAGCGGCGCGAGATCGGAAGGCATCGGGCGGGGACCTCCTGGGCCGGTCGCGCTCAGCGCCGGCCGCCCGCGAGGGCGGCGAAGCGCTCGAGATCGTCGTACCTCCCCTGCCACGTGGTGTCCATGAGCGCGACCACGCCTTCCACCCCGCAGGCGCCCACGTGGCCGGCGAGCCGCACCATGCGGTACACCACCCTATCCCGCGCGCGCGAGCAGCGCCGCGGCGAACGCGTTCGTGGGATCCATTGACGATTCACCTCTCCGGTGATAGTTCATCCCCCGTCCACTGCCCCGAGAGCTTGCTCGCTCTCGAACGGACGAGAGCGCGGCCTCTCCTGACGCAGTGCGCGGGAAGGAGGAGAGTCCGATGATTCGTTGCATTCGATGGTCCGGCCCATCGTGCGTTGGTCCTGAGGTTGCAGGGGGGGGGGTATCCGACTCGCCGCTGCTCCGAATCGTCGCGCGACCGCGCCATGTTCCGGCTCGCAGCAGAGGTCTTCCTCGTGTCTGCACTCCTCGTGGTCGCGCGTGAGAGCGCCGCCCAGACTCCGGTCCATCATTACTTCGTCAATGACGGCCTCGACAACGCCCATCAGCCCGAGTTCGCGGAGGTGGCCGTCGACCTCGGCGGCCTGATCCCCCACTCGACCTACGCCGACGCCGCCCACTACTACAACAGCCGCTGGAACGCCGGCGCCGCCGGCCAGTCCTTCCAGTCGGCGATGCGCCGCGGGATCCTCGACCTCGCCTGGCTCAACACGCAGATCGCCGCCTACGCGCCGGGTGCCGCGCCCATCTATCCGCTCGATTCCTCGGACTGGCAGCTCGAGACCACCCCGAGCGGCCCGCTCCTCAAGAACACCTGGTGGTCCTCCGGCGCATCGACCCGGCGCGTGTTCCTGTGGCCCTATCGCGTCAACGGCGCGCCGGTGACGGTCGCGATCCGCGAGCATCCGCCGGGCTCGGGTCAGCTCGGCCACGTCGCGGCTCCCGACCTGCTCTTCTTCCAGTACCACTTCCACCACAGCAACTTCGGGGTGAACCAGAACCGTCTCCTCCCCGGCCCCTGGGGCCCGGGCGAGTTCGAGACGCCGGAAGCGGGCTGGAGCGGACCTTCCGGCCTGCCCAATCTGAGTCCCCAGGAGCAGGCGCTCGAGGCCGGCGACGTCGTGGTCTTCGTGACCGAGAACCAGTCCGACGGCCTGTGGGTCTCGCTGCAGCGGGTGCAGGATGCAGGCTGGCTGGTGCGCGGGCCGTTCGCGATCGCGCCGCCCAATCCGGCGGGCGGATACTTCCCGGCGATCGCGGCGTTCGGGCGCAGCTTCCTCGACGGCGGCTCCTGGGGCTGCTTGATGGCCTATGCGATGGCGCTGCTGCAGCCCAAGCTCTACGCGGGCTCGCTCGGGGTGGTCGCCACCTCCGACATCAGCTTCGGCATCCGCGACAAGATCGAGCTGCAGACCTTCTACCTCGCCTCGATCGGCGGCTTGGAGTATTCGCAGCCCACCGACTCGAACTACGCGCAGTGGTACAACCTGGTCGACCTCCTCGACATGCGCTTCGACCGGCCTGGCGGCGGCTGGGACCTCGCGGCCTTCAGCATGAACCGCCGCACCAGCGCCGGCGCGCCGAGCCTGCAGGTCCCCCTCCAGAGCTTCGTCGGCGACGAGGACCACGGCATCAACCGTCACTGGCAGCAGCGCGATGTCGTCGCGAATCCCCTCTTCCGCCAGACCGCCCGCAGGAACGCCGAGCACGGCATGGGCTGGGGCCTGAAGGACGGCTTCAACGAGTACGCGGTCTACACCGGGACCGAGTGGGCGTCGATGAAGCAGCAGGGCGCGACGACGGCGGAGAACGTCCCTCTCGACCCGGCCGCCGCGTCCCCGCCCACGCCGCCCCCGGCCAAGGTCTTCCCCGATCCCTACGCGCACACGCTGCGCCACGACTCGAGCCACGGCGAGTCGACGAGCGGCTTCCTGGTCGAGGATGACCTTGCTGCGACGACCACGCCTTCATTCAAGGTTCCCGGACTGCCGTCGGGAGGAACCGTGAAGCGGATCGGTTCGGGCATCTGGCCGGCCTACGGCGACAACATGCGGGTGGGCGACGTCGACGGCGACGGAAAGATCGAGGTCGTCCTCGGGAACCTCGACGGCTACGTGCACGTCCTGCAGTTCGACCCGGGACTGGACATGAACGACCCCTACAAGCTCTACGAGGAGTGGCAGAGCGGCTACCTCGGGCGCGGGATCCACGCCGTCGCGGCCGTCGGCGGGAGCAACCCCAACGCGTGGTTCGCGAACTCGCTCGGGCAGATCTGGAAGATGGCGAAGGTCGCGTACAACGACTACTCGATGACGCTGGTCGCAAGCCCCGCGAGCGCGGCGCAGTACCTCTACCAGGGCGAGACGCCGGCGGTCTACGTCGGAGACTTCGTCGGCAGCGGCAGCACGACGTTGAACGAGCTGCTCGTGGTGAACCGGTTCCTGGACTGGGCGCTGTTCACGGCGAACGGTGCGCCGATCAGCTTCTCCTCGGGGAAGGGGCGCTTGGAACGCGGCACGCGCGTCGTGGGGCCAGGGCGGGCGGCGATCGTGGACGTCGTC
>Ga0187893_10013783_pt1 | contig 11173 bp, 11 predicted proteins | sample MA1701074metaG_FD_139574 | JGI IMG/M metagenome (GOLD analysis project Ga0187893, IMG submission 139574) | White microbial mat communities from a basaltic lava cave in the Kipuka Kanohina Cave System on the Island of Hawaii, USA - MA170107-4 metaG ...
AGGAGTACGCGTTGCTCGTGCACGCGATCTTCGAGAACCCGATGCTGAACGGCTCGACCTTCCGCGTCGACGGCGGACAACGCTTCGCGCCGAAGTGACAAACCTTCACACGGAGACACGGAGACACGGAGAAGATGTTGGCCGCTTGGCAGAATCTCTCCGTGCCTCCGCGCGCCTCCGTGTGAATTCTCCAGTTTGACGGGTCGTTCGATTTCATGTCATCCTCCTGGCATCAAATTGTTGAGGAGGGCGTTTCGTGAACCTCCGCACGGGGACGGACGTGTCCTGGGACCCCTACGACGTCGAGATCTTCGCCGACCCGTATCCGGTGTTCCGGCGGCTGCGTGAGGAGGCACCGCTCTACTACAACGAGCGGTATGACTTCTACGCGGTCAGCCGGTTCGACGACGTCGCGCGCGGGTTGATCGACCGGGACACGTACAGCTCGGCGCGCGGCGCCATCCTCGAGCTGATCAAGGCGAACATCCAGATTCCGCCCGGCGTGCTCCTCTTCGAGGATCCTCCCGTGCACACCGTGCACCGGGGCTTGTTGTCCCGGGTCTTCACGCCGAGGAGGGTTGCGGCGCTCGAGCCCAAGATCCGGGAGTTCTGCGTCCGCAGCCTCGATCCGCTCGTCGGAGCGGGGCGGTTCGACTTCGTCGCGGACCTCGGCGCCCAGATGCCGATGCGGGTGATCGGCATGCTGCTCGGCATCCCAGAGCAGGATCAGGAGTCGATCCGCGACCATGTCGACGCGACGCTGCGCACGGAAGCCGGGAAGCCCATGCAGCGCACGGACCTCGGCGGCGAGGTGTTCGCCGAGTACATCGACTGGCGCGCCGAGCATCCTTCGGACGATCTGATGACCGATCTGCTCCAGGCCGAGTTCGAGGACGAGACCGGAACGGTCCGACGCCTGACCCGGCAGGAGATCCTCACCTACGTGAACGTCGTCGCCAGCGCCGGCAACGAGACGACCAACCGGCTGATCGGCTGGGCCGGCAAGATCCTGGCTGACCACCCCGACCAGCGGCGCGAGCTGGTCGAGGACCGCTCGCTGATCCCGAACGCGATCGAGGAGGTCCTCCGCTACGAGTCGCCGGCGCCGTGCGTCGGCCGCTACATCACGCGCGATGTCGAGCTCCATGGCCGCATGGTGCCGCAGGGCAACGTGATGTTGTTTCTCATCGGCTCCGCCAACCGCGACGACCGCCGCTATCCGAACGGCGATCGGTTCGACATTCACCGGAAGGTCGACCAGCATCTGACCTTCGGCCACGGCATCCATTTCTGCCTCGGCGCGGCGCTGGCCCGTCTCGAGGGCCGCGTGGCGCTCGAAGAGGTTCTGCAGCGCTTCCCCGAATGGCAGGTCGATCAGGAGGGCGCGAAGCTGGCGACGACCTCGACGGTGCGCGGATGGGAAACGTTGCCGGTAGTCACACCCTGAGGCGCGCCCGTCGCGCCTCGAGCGCCGACGGGCCCCCTCCTGACCTCCCCCGTTCGCGGGGACGCTCACGGGGGAGGAACCTCGAGTCGAGCGCTCCGGTTGGGAAGCGGCGGCGGTACGACCGGACGCTGCGCCGTCAGCGCGCGGCCGAGACGCGCGAGCGGATCGTCGCCGCCGGCTTCGAGCTGCTGCGCGGATCGCCCGTCCGCGACTGGCGGGCGTTGACGATCCGTGCCGTCGCCGAATGCGCCGGCGTGAACCAGCGGACGGTGTATCGCCACTTCGCCAACGAGCGGGGACTGCGCGACGCGGTGATGCACCGCATTGAGCAGGACGTGGGCGTCGATCTCGCGGGTCTGCGCCTCGAGGACGTCGCCGGGGTCACGGCGCGGATCTTCACGCACGTCTCCGGCCATCCTCTCGAGCCGCGCCGCCAACTGGATCCGACACTCAATGCGGCCGGCCACCGCCAGCGGACCGCGCTCCTCAGCGCGGTCGCGGCCCGGACCGCGCGCTGGCCCGAGACAGATCGCCGCGTCGCCGCGGCGATGCTCGACGTGCTCTGGAGCGTCGCATCGTACGAGCGCCTGGTGGTCGACTGGCAGCTCGATCGCAGGCAGGTGATCCGTGGCATCACCTGGGTCATCGGGCTGGTCGAGGAGGCCGTCCGCAAGGGGAGAGGCCCGAGCTGAACACGCAGGGCGAGGCGCGGCCTGCGGCCGCGCCGTTGCGGGTTGCGCGTCATGCGTTGGCAGGCATCCAGCTTGCTCGCCGGAGCACTGCCTGCCTCGGGGCGGTGGAGGGCGCCGCGGACTCAGCCGGCTCGAGGCGTGACGATCTTCGGTTGCGACCGCGCCGGCTGGCTTGCGGCGGCGCAACCCATGCCGGACACGCAGAACTGCCAGATGGTCTCGGCCGAGATGTCGGCCGCGCCCTCGGACCCGAGCGCGCGGCCGTGCGCGGCGGTGAGGACGGTGTAGTTCGTCAAGCGCGCCGCTTCCTCGACCGTGAGGTTACGCCGGAGAGGCCGGGTGCGGGCGATGTCGCGGATCAACTCCACGAGCAGCTCGAATTGCGGTTTCATCGCGATGGTGAGATCGGCGGAACGGCTTTCGGCCAAGCGATTCTGGAAGTGGATCAAGTTCCGGCCGACGGGTCCGGTCGTGGCGGTGAGCTCGACCAGGCCTTCGATATACGCCTTGAGCCGCAGGAGCGGATCGCTGAACTTGTCGATACGCTTGCGCAGGCGCGGCACCGCTTCGCGGGCGATTACGGTCTCGTAGACCGCGATCAAGAGATCCTCTTTGCTGGCGAAGTACTTGTAGAAGGTCCTGATCGACATCTTGGAGCGATCGACCACGTCCTGCACGGTGAAGTCGGCGTTGCCCTTCTCCTGCCAGAGCCGCATCGCGGCCGCCACGAAGCGATCGCTGCGGGCATGGGCGCGGGCGCGCGCGGATTGCAGGGACCGCCGCATGCTCTGCCGTTTCCATGCGGGAATGCTGTCGTCGTCGGGATCCGAAACCGCCTTCACAGCCATGCTGCCCCCCTCGTGAGGTCCGGGCCGCATCCTACTCGGTTGGCGATTGGGAATCACGGGGGAGAATGTGATTTTACAAAAACGACATTCGTGATAGCCTGCCGGTACTCCAGCATGTGAGCGCAGCCGGACGGAGGGCGCCGCATGGAGAAACGACCATTCGGACGAACGGGGCTCCAGGTCTCCGCCATCGGCTTTGGCTGTTGGGAAATCGGTGGTGGGTACGGGCAGATCGAGGAGACGGAGTTCGCCCGAGCGGTCGGACGAGCGCTCGACCTCGGCATCAACTGCTTCGACACCGCCGAGGGATACGGCTTCGGCGCCTCGGAACGCGCCCTCGGGCGTGCGCTCGGCGGGCGCCGCCGCGACGCGATCATCGTCACCAAGTTCGGCATGGGGTATCGCGACAAGCCGAAGCTGCGCGATGCCAGCCGCGCCCGCGTGATGGCGTCGATCGACCAGAGCCTCGAGAACCTCGGGACCGACTGCGTCGATGTCTACCTGGTCGATCACCGAGGCGGACATCGCCGAGATCGATGCGACCTTTGCCCGTCACGGCGTCAACCCGGTCCCGGACCGCTGGGTCGAGGACGACTGAGGCGCGAGCGATGCGCAGCCGCTTCGTTGCCCTGACCCCACGCATCGGCGCGAAAGCCGTGGTCCGCCGCGAGGACGTGCTCGACCCGACGTTCCGCACCGAATGCCTCGACGCGCTCGAGCGCTACGGCGTCTTGCTGTTTCCCCGGATCGGTCTCAGTGACGACGAACAGGTTGCGTTCAGCGAGAATCTGGGCGAGGTCGTCCCGCAGGGGCCCAAGCGCCCCGACGGCACGCAGGAAGTCGTGTTCAAGATCACGCTCGACCCCCGCGTGAACCCCTCGGCCGAATACCTGAAAGCCACGATCGACTGGCACATCGACGGACTGTTCGAGGCCGGCCCGCCGCCGCGGGCGACGATGCTCTCCGCCCGCCGCCTCTCCGCGACGGGCGGGCAGACGGAGTTCTGCAGCACGTATGCGGCCTACGACGATCTGCCCGAAGGCGAGCGGCGGTACTGCGAGTCGCTGCGTGTCGTGCACAGCCTCGACGCCTCGAATCGCGCGACCAACCCGAACCCCAGCCCGGAGGAGCTGGCGCGCTGGCGCGAAGCGGAGGCGCAACGGGCTCGGGCCGGGCGCATCGGCGTGAAGGAGCATCCGCTCGTCTGGCGCCACCAGTCCGGGCGCAAGTCTCTCGTCCTCGGCATGACCGTCGACCACGTCGCGGGCATGCCCGCACCCGAGAGCCGGACGCTGATCGAGAAGCTGAGCGCCCATGCGACGCGCCGGGAGATCGTCTACCGGCACGAATGGCAGGTCGGCGACATCCTGATCTGGGACAATTGCGGCGTGATGCATCGGGCGATCCCGTACGATTCGGAATCTGGGCGGCTGATGCATCGCACCGTCCTGCACGGGGTCGAAAGGATCAGCGGGGTTAGCATCATCTAGAGGATTCACCGCAGAGGCGCCGAGGCGCGGAGCAAGCAGAATATCTCCGCGCCTCCGCGTCTCCGCGGTGAAAACCTTTTGAAATGGCGCAGGAACTGGCTGGAAAAGTGGCGATCGTCACCGGCGGCGCCGGCGGTCTCGGCCGCGCGACGGTCGAGCTGTTCGTGGAGGAAGGCGCCAAGGTGGTCATCGCCGATGTGGACGCCGCGCGCGGTACAGAGCTGGCGGGACAGCTCGGCGGCGCGGCCGAGTTCAAGCGCACCGACGTCGCCGACGCGGATCAGGTCCAGGCGCTGGTCGACTTCGCCGTGGCGCGCTTCGGCGGGCTGCACGTCATGTTCAACAACGCCGGCATCTCGGGCGCGATGAGCGTGCGCTTCCTGGACGACGAGCTGCAGGATTTCGCGCGCGTAGTCGGCGTGAATCTCTTCGGGGTCATGGTCGGCAGTCAACGCGCTGCTCGCCACATGGTGCGGCAAGGCGGCGGGTCCATCATCAACACCGCCTCGATCGCCGGCATCAACGCCGGCGGCGGCGTGATGACCTATCGCACCTCGAAGGCCGCCGTCATCCACTTCACCCGATGCCTGGCGATCGACTTGGCAGACCATGGCATTCGCGTGAACTGCATTGCGCCGGGTCTCATCCCCACCGACATCGCGTCGTTCGATCGGGCGCCGGTCATGCGGGCGATCCAGCCGTTGAAGCGCCAGGGGCAGCCGCGAGACGTGGCGAATGCCGCATTGTTCCTCGCCAGCGAGCGGTCCGCGCAGACGACCGGGATGGTGTTGCCGGTCGATGGCGGATTTACCGTGGGCGCGCCGACCCACCGAGCCAGAGCCGCGAACGCCAAGCCAGATGCGGGCTGAAATCGTCATCCGCGGGGGAACGGTCTTCGATGGCAGCGGCGCGCCTGGCCGCGCCGCCGACGTCGGCTTCGTGCGCCGCGGCTATCTGCGCGAAGGCAACTGGGCCGATGTGTGTGTGTTCGATCCGGAGACGGTCGGGCCGGGTCCCACGCGGCGAGTGCGCGACTTCCCGGCGGAGGCCGAACGCCTGACGGCCGAGGAGCCGACCGGTGTGCGGCATGTGCTGGTGAACGGCACGCCGATCCGCAGTGATGACCGCCCACAGCGCGTCGCCTTCGAGCGGCGGCCCGGCATGTGGCCGGAGATTGCCTGACGGCGCTCCGTCGGAATGGTCAGGCTATTCGTCGAGGTAGCCGAGCGCTCGTAGTTGCTCGCGGGTGGCCGGCTGCACCTCGGCGGTTTCCGGCCGTCGGTTCCAGGCGAGATTGGCGGTCGCAAACGAAGACAGCTGCGTGAGCAGCTCCTGCACGACCTCGGGGCGCTCGGCGGCCAGGTTGCGCCGCTCGGCGCCGTCGGCGCGCAAATCGAAGAGCTCATGCGCGCCGGTCTTGTGGTCGGCGATGAGCTTCCAGGCGTCGCTGCGAATCGCCTTGAGCTGGTACGGGAGGAACTCGCTGTAGGTATACGGTTTGTGCGCGCCGGCGCGTTGCAACAGCGGACGCAGGCTGCGGCCCTGCATGGTCGGGCCCGGCTCGATGGCGCAGAAGTCCAGGATCGTCGGCGCCAGATCGATCTGTTCGACCGGCGTGGAGACGACCCGACCCGCCGGAATCCCGGGTCCGCGCATGAGCAGCGGCACGCGGATCAGCTCTTCGTACGGCCAGCCGCGATGACCCAACATGTTCCGGTGTTCCAGAAAGGCCTCGCCGTGGTCGGCGGTCAGGATGACCAGCGTGGCGGCGTCGAGGCCGGCGTCGCGTAACCAGGACAGGAACCGTCCGACGTGGAAATCGGCATGCGCGACTCCGTTGTCGTAGAGGTCGATCAGGTGCTGGAGATCGTCTGGCGCCAGCTTCGCCGCGATCTTCCCCAGGGGCTCCGTGCCGTTGACGAACCCACGGTACCCGACGCCGTACTGCTCGCCATACGGATTCCGCGACCGATACGGATGATGGACGTCGATGAAGTGCGCGTACAGGAAAAACGGCTTGGCCTGGTCGCGGCCTTCGATCCACTGCCGCATCAGCGCGACTCGCTGCTCAGCGCGTCCAGCGTCTCCGACGAAGTGGGTGAACCCCTGGTCCATGCCGAAGTCCCACGACGTATACACCCCGATGACGAAGGCGGCGGTGGCGTACCCATGGGCGCGCAACACCTCGGCGAGCGTCTGCGCCTCGCCCGGGATGCGCGCATCAGCCGCCTCGACCCCGTGCGTGGAGACGTACTGCGACAGGAACAGCGAGGTGACCGACGGCAGCGTCCACGTCGCCTGGCTGATCGCGTCGGCGAAGCGCGTCCCCTGCGCGGCGAGCGAGTCGAGCTGCGGGCTCAGGTCGCGATGGTACCCGTACGCCCCGAGATGATCGGGGCGGAGCGCGTCGATCGAGATCAGAATGACGTTGGGGCGCCCCTGCCGCGGCGCGCGGCCCCACACGGCGAGGCTGGCGGCGACGGCAAGCAGCACGCCGATCCCGAGCAGGGGCCGGCCGAGCCTCATGCGCCGTCTGCCACGGCGCGATAGATCGCCAATGTCTGGTCCATCATCGCCTGCTGCGAGAAGTGCTCCCGCACGCGGTGCTGTCCGGCGCGCCCGAACGCGGCGGCACGCGGGCGGTCGTCGAGCAGCGCGAGAATGCGTGCGGCCAGCTCCGCCGGTTGCCGCGGCGTGACGAGGAAGCCGGTTTCCCCGTCTACGACGATCTCCGGGATGCCGCCGGTGCGCGACGCCACCACCGGTTGGCCGGCGGCCATCGCCTCCAGGATCACGCGCCCGAAGCCCTCCGACTCCGAGGGCAGCACGAACAGATCGATGCAGCGGAGAATGCGGGGGACGTCGCGCCGTTCCCCGAGAAAGTGCACATGCCCCGTCAGCCCGCGCTGGCGGCAGGCGCGCTCGAGGTCGTCGCGCCCGGGACCATCTCCCACGACGAGGAGATGGACGTCAGTGCGCTTCCCCAGCACCTGTGCCAGCGCCTCGAACAGGTGGAGGTGGCCTTTGCGCGGCACCAGGCGGGCCACGCAGCCGAGCACCGCCGCGTCCGGCTGTTCGCACCCCAGCTCGGCGCGCAGGCAATCGGCCGGAGGGTGCGAATCCCCGGCACCGTCGCCGCCGATCTCGCGCGCGTCGTCGATGCCGTAGTGGACGATCCGGCACTTGTCGCGCTCCACCCCGCCGTGGCGGACGACGTGCTCGAGAATGTGCCGCGAGGCGCAGATGACCGTCCGGTCCCGCTGCGAGGACACCCGGTGCAGGCGCGCCACGACCGGTTGGAGGAGCTGCGGTTCGTCGTTGTGCTTGGAGGCGACCAGCCGGGGGTTCCGCGCCAGGTAGCTGGCGACCGCGGTGGTGAAGTTCGCCTTGAGCAGGTGGGTATGGACGACCGAGTACCGGTGGCGCGCGAGCTGCCGGCCGAGCTCGTACACGCAGCCGGCGAACTGCGCGTAGCGCTCGAGCGGGACCTTCCGCGGGGAGATGCCGAGGGCGGCGAACTCGGCGCGCAGCGTGCCCCGGCCCTTGAGATAGATGACATCGACGCGGTGCCCGGCGGCGACCAGGCCGCGGCAGAGCGACAGCAGGTGGGTCTCCGCGCCGCCGACGTCGATCGTGGTGATCACCTGGAGGATGTCGAGCCGGGCATTTGTCGGTTTGAATCGCTCCGGGATCACGCTATAGACCGCCCAACCGTGCCGAACTGATGAAGGCGTTGTTTATCCAAAGATCGCTCGGCCAGGAAATGCTCGGGCTCATGTACCTGTCGCGCGCGCTGCGCGACAGCGGACACGAGGCGCGCTGCCTGTTTCTGCCGACCACGGACAACCTCCTGCGGGAGATCGATCGGTTCGGCCCCGACCTGCTCTGCTACGGCACCACCACGGGGCTGCACCGCTACTACATGCGGGTGAACCACTACATCAAGCGGCATCGCAAGATCTTCTCGGTGTTCGGCGGCATGCATCCGACCTTCGAACCCGACATCATTCGCGATCCCGCCATCGATGCCGTGTGCATCGGCGAGGGCGAGCCCGCCCTGGTCGAGCTGGCCAACCGGCTGCAGGCCGGCGAGTCGGTGGCGGACGTGGCGAACTTCCACGTCAAAGAGAACGGCGTGATCCATCGCAACCCGGTGCGGCCGCTCATCCAGGATCTCGACGCCATCGGGTTTCCGGACCGCGACCTCATCTACGCGAACAAGCTCTACGCCAACAGCCCGATGAAGGTGTTCATCACCAGCCGCGGCTGCGTCGGGCGCTGCTCGTACTGCTTCCACAGCGGCTACGGCATGCTCTACGACAACGGTCCCGGCCGCTATCTCCGGCGCCGGTCGGTCGAGCACGTCGTGGCGGAGATCGAGGCCGTGCGGCGGCGCTACCCGCTCGCCTTCGTGCACTTCACCGACGACATGTTCAACTTCAACCGCGCCTGGCAGGAGGAGTTCCTGCACGCCTACAAGCGCGCGGTCAATCTCCCGTTCTCGGCGATCTTCATGATCGACTGGACCGAGCCCGATCTGTTGCAGCTCTACAAAGAGGCCGGCTGTGTGAACATCCGCATCGCCTTCGAGACCGCCAGCGACGACCTGAAGAAGGAGCTGGAGCGGCCCAAGGACTCGCCGACCGCCAAGCAGTTGGAAGCGGCGCAGCGCATCAAGGACGCCGGTATCCGGCTGACCACGTTGAACATGGTCGGAATGCCCGGGGGTTCGCTGGAGAACGAGCTCGGCACGGTGCACATGAATCTGCTCGCCAAGCCGGACCAGGTGCTGGTGAACTTCATCCATCCCTATCCGGGAACCGGCCTCGACGGCGTGCTGAAGGTGCACGGCCTGCAACGCAAGAGCTACGACGAGTACGACGCGCGCGCCACGCGCACGACGCCGATCCTGTTGGAGAACAAGGAACAGGTGGAGAACATCCACCACCTGTTTCCGCTGCTGGTGCGCTATCCGAGCGTCATGCGCATCGCGCCGCGCCTGATCGGTCTGAAGACCGCCTGGGCGCGCCAACTCTATCTGCTCATCTACGGGCTGATGATGGATCTGCAGGTGGCCGAGCTCATTCACGTCGGCAAACGGCGATCGCTGCAGCGCACCTTGTTGCTGTGGGAGCTGTCGCGGCGGCTCAGGGCGCGCGTCGCTGCCGTCGTCCGCGAGAGCGTGTTCGCGCGGCGCAACCCCATCCACTCCGCCGACCCGGCGTCGTGAACGTCGCGCTGCTCAACCCGCCGAGCTTCGCGCGGGGCCGCGTCAGCCGCGGGTTGATGGGCGGCTACGGGATGCGGGTCGGCGACGGACTCCTCTATCCGCCCATACAGCTCGCCTACGCGGCCGCCGTCCTCGAGCGCCGCGGCCATCAGGTCGAGATCGTCGACGCGGAGGCGCGCGGCGACGACGAGGAGGCGACGGCGCGCGCGCTCGCCCAGAGCGGCGCCGAGCTCATCGCGTTATCGCTGTCGAAGGACGCCTTCGACCGCGACATCGCGTTGGGGCGGGCCCTGCGTGCCCGTCTCCACCGACAGGTCTGTGCGTTCGGTCCGATGGCGTCGACCCACCGCCGTGACGTGCTGGGTCGCGACGCCGCCGACTTCGTGCTCATTGGCGAGCCCGATGTCGCGCTCGCCGACCTGGTCGACGCGCTGGAAGCGAAGCGTGCCTTCCCGATTCCGGGGCTCGCCTATCGAACGGCCGCATCTTCGCTTGCACCGGGTTCATCGAAGGGCGGTCGCGGCGACGGGCCGATCGCCGAGACCGAAGGCCGGCACGAGGTCGCCGACCTCGACGCCTTGCCGTTCCCCGCGCGCCACCTGCTGGACAACGGGCGCTATCGCTTCCCCGGCGTTGACGGGCGGGTGACCGCGATCCACTCGTCGCGCGGGTGTCCGATCGAATGTCCGTTCTGTCCCTACGTGTTCGCCGAGGGCAGCGCCCTGCGCCAGCGCAGCCCCGACAACGTGGTGGACGAGATGGCGCACGCGCATCGCACGTTCGGCATCGAGGTGTTCGTCTTTCGCGATCCGGTCTTCACCCTCAAGACGGCGCGCGTGCGAGAGATCTGCCGGCGCTTGGTGGAGCTCGATCTGCCGCTGCGCTGGCTGTGCGAGACGACCGTGGGCTCGTTGTCGGAAGACCTCTTGGGCGAGATGGCGCGGGCCGGGTGTATCGCCGTCTCGTTCGGCGTGGAGTCGGCCAACGAGGCGCTGCAGCGCAAGTACGGCCGCAACAAGATCGGCTCGTTCGATCACGCGCTGCGCATGGTCGACGCCTGTCGCCGGCTCGGTCTCACCACCCGTGCCTTCTTCATGCTCGGATTCCCTGAGGAAACACCGGCGATGATGGCGCAGACGATCGACTATGCCCGGCGCATGGATCCCGACACGGTGCAGTTCGTGCCCGTGACCGGCTATCCCGGTACGCCGCTCGGCGACGAGCACGGGGACGTGCTGCAGCGAGACGCGGCGCGGGCGCGCGAGGTCCGCACCGCCATCCGCCGCGCCTACCGCCGGTTCTACGCGCGCCCGTCCCGGTTGCGAGCCGAGCTGGTGCACCCCCGACGGCTGCTGCACAAGCTGGCCCGTTACCGTGCGCTGTAAGGCGAATGTTGCCGCACCGCCCCTCGCCCCGGCGGCGACGGCGCGCCGCCCTCCACAGGCACGGCGGCGACGGCGCGCTGC
>Ga0187893_10013784_pt1 | contig 11172 bp, 9 predicted proteins | sample MA1701074metaG_FD_139574 | JGI IMG/M metagenome (GOLD analysis project Ga0187893, IMG submission 139574) | White microbial mat communities from a basaltic lava cave in the Kipuka Kanohina Cave System on the Island of Hawaii, USA - MA170107-4 metaG ...
TAGAGCACGCCCTGCGCGGCGTTCCAGACCATCGGAATTCCCGTGAAGGGGTCGTAGTAGTCCGGCCCGGCCTGTCCGATGACGACGGCCATGGGCTGCTGCTTCGGCGCGCGCCGCAGAATGATTTGCAGGCCTGCCAGGCGAAGACGTGCGTCGGCTTCCAACACATAGCCCAGGACCGGAGTCCAGGCCGGTTCGGGGACGCTGGAGAAGACGCTGTCGATGGGATTGACGAGCGGGTCCAGGACGGACCGCGAGCCTTGTTTCCCGATCTCGCGCAGCGTGGGCAACTTGATCGGCGCCACGCCGGAGGCCTTGAGCGCGGCCTCATAGTAGGCGGCAAAGACGTTCAGGGTCCGCTGTTTCTTCATCGCGACGCGCAGGACGGGGTTGGCGGGCAGCGGCAGCTCGATCCGGTCCATGACGTCGTCGCCCAAGCCGGTCAAACCGACCAGCCAGCGTGCCTCCTCGTCGGATTGCTGCTTGGGAGCCGGTCCCTGCGCGAGAGGGATGGACTTATACCGGCTGAGCCCTCCGGCAAATTCGTGCTGGAGCAGCCAGCGCAGGGACCGCTCGTCGGTGGCGAGCGGCTGCGCGAGGTCGGCCAACTGCTTGGCGGTGGCGTCGTCCGGTTGCCGGCTCAACAGGGCGGAGATCAGCTTCGCGTCGTCGCGGATCGCCGCCGCGGCCAGCAGCTTCACCGACGGGGTCTTGGCGTGCGCGAGCACCAGCCTCCAGGTCGGCAGATCCGTGGACAGCCGGTCGATTCCTTTGGCAAGTCCCTGCTTGAAGCCCTCCGCGACGTACACCCGGTGCGCGAGAAAGATTTCGGCCAGCCGGGGAGTGCCGGCGTGCCCGTAACCTTCATCGTCGAACGGCAGGGACAGCCATTGGGTGTACCGTTCGAGAAGGAGCTTGTAGCGGGTCTGAAAGGTCTGCAGGGTTTCTTCAAGCTGGCTCAGTTTCGTGATCGGGTCGTCGCTCTTCCAGGCTTGAATCGTCTGGAGAAGATCGGTCTGGACCCGCAGCTCGGTGCGGCCTTCCTTGGAATAGTCGAAATAATAGTGGCCCCGCGCGTTCTCCGCTTCGCGCCAGATATCGTAGCCGGTCTTGGCCGGGTCGGCATTCGGGCCGGCGGCGAACCCGATCAGCATGAAGTAGCCGTTGTCGGTGGTGCCGGCGGCGAAATCCGGGGGCGGCGCGGTGAAGGTCGTGAACGCGTCTGAGACAGGGTCTTTGGCGCCGAGCCAGACCATGCCGGCGACGATGATGGATCCGACAAGCAGGGCGGCCAGCAGGGCGTATCCAAGAAACTTTCCCATTGGTTTCCTTAGTGATGCGGAATCGACCCGGTGTTCCGACAGTGGATATATCAAACTAAGTAGGTGATTGCAATGAACGGATGTTCATTCGGCAGAGAACGGGGACAGGCACCGGCCTGCGGCCGGAGCCTGTCCCGGACTTTACGCTTGACACTGTGCCGCGGCTCTCCTAGAGTGGCGCGTACATAGAGCAGAGTCCGGAGGAAGGGAAGAGGGTGCGAGTCCCTCGCGGTCCCGCCGCTGTGACCGGGGCAGGCGTCGCAACGTCGAAGCCTCCGGAAGCCAGACCCCTCCCGGACGGATGATCCACTTTCCCTCGTGGGCTGGGGAAGGGGTGAGGGTGAAGAAGCGGGTGCAATCCTCAGGGTCTCACAGGCCTTGAGGATTTTTTGTTTTGGAAGCAGGCAGCGAACAGCCGGTAGCGAACAGCTGGCAGCGAATAGCGAAGAGGCCAGGATGTGTGGTTCTGAGCTACTGGCTGCTCGCTATTAGCTACCTGCTGCTGACGGGCCCGGCTCTGGCCGATGATACGGACCTGATCTCGATGACGAAGCGGCGACAGCAGGGCATCCTGACCGGTATGCCGTTCATGGCGAACGTGGCGCCCCGCACGTTCGTAGACGACCTCGGCCGCAACATCTACCTGGCGGCCCAGCCAAGCCGCATCGTCTCGCTGGCGCCCAGCGTGACGGAGATGCTGTTCGCGATCGGCGCGGGCGGGCAGATCGTCGGCGTCACGCAGTTCTGCGACTACCCCCCGGAGGCCGCGTCGAAGCCGAAGATCGGAGCGGGATTCCCCAACATCGAGTCCCTGGTGGCGCTGAAGCCCGATCTCGTGGTGGCATCGAAGGACTTCATCCGCACGGACACGCTGAACAAGCTGGAGCAGATCAAAGTCCCCGTCTTCGTGTTTCTGGACGCCAAGACGGTGGAGGATATCCTCGGCCACATTCAGACGCTGGGCCGCATGCTGGACCGCTCGCCGGCAGCCGATGCGCTGGCGGCCTCCATGCGCCGGCGGGTGGCGGACGTCAAGGCCGCGACCGAATCCCTGCGGCGCCCGCGCGTGCTCTACGTGCTCAACAGCGACCCCTTCGTCACGGTGGGGACGGGCAGCTTCATTCATCAAGTCATCGAGCTGGCCGGCGGCGCCAATGTCGCGGGCGCGTCGCCGATCGCCTACCCCCGGCTCAGCATGGAAGAAGTGCTGAAGCAGGATCCGGAAGTGATCCTGTTTCCGGCCGGCGAGACGGAAGGCATCCCGGAGGAGCAACGGCGGCGCTGGCGCCAGTGGGCGACCGTGACGGCCGTCAAGCAGGGCCGGTTCGTGCAGATTCCGAGCGTCCTGCTGGACCGGCCCGGGCCGCGGGTGGTCGAGGGGCTGGAGCGGCTTGCCCGCAGCCTGCATGCGGACGCCTTTGCCGGAAAGGCGTCGCCCTGATGGCCGTGACAATGGCAGGAAGCGTCCGCGCGTCGTCTCCTCTCGCGTCCGCGCGCCTGACGGGCGGGCGGTGGCTGGCGACGATGGCGGTTCTGTCGGCGGCCAGCCTGGTGACGCTGCTGGCGTGCCTCCAGTTCGGCGTGGAGCGGATCGGGTTCGCCGACATGGCGACGATCCTCGCGCAAACCGTGCGCGCCGGCGGGACGCCTGGCGACGCGGCGCCCGCGCAGATCATCCTGCTGCAGATCCGGCTTCCGCGCATCCTCCTCGGATTTCTGGTCGGCGGCTGCCTCGCCGCCGTCGGCGTCGGGCTGCAGGCGTTCCTGCGCAACCCCCTGGCCGATCCCTACGTGCTCGGCGTCTCCAGCGGGGCCGCCCTCGGCGCCGCCGCGGCGATTCTGCTGAAACTCGACGCGTTGGCGCCGGCGCTCGTGCCCGTCAGCGCCTTTACGGGCAGCCTGCTGTCGCTCCTGGTCCTCTACCGGATTGCAGCCTCGTACGGGCGCCTGCCGGTACATACACTGCTGCTGGGCGGCGTCATCATCAACGCCCTGTGCTCGGCGCTGATCATGTTTATCACCTCGCTGGTGGACCCGGCGCAGGCGTTCCGGATCATCGCGTGGCTGATGGGCACGCTCTCGTCGCCGGATTACGCGACGCTGGGCTGGCTGGCGGCGTATCTGGCCGTCGGCGGGGTGCTGCTGTTCCGGCAGGCCCGCGCGCTGAATCTGCTGACGCTGGGCGAGGATTCGGCCCGCTCGCTGGGCGTGGAGGTCGAGCGGGTCAAGCGGATGCTCTTTTTCGTGACCGCGCTGCTGAGCGGCGCCGTGGTGGCGGCCAGCGGCTTGATCGGCTTCATCGGCATGGCGGTGCCGCACGCGGTCCGGATGGTGGTCGGGGCCGACCACCGGCTGCTGATGCCGGCGTCGGCGCTGGCCGGCGGCGCGTTGCTGGTGGCGGCCGACACGGTCGCGCGCGTGATCCTGGCGCCGGCGGAGCTTCCCGTGGGCGTGGTGACGGCGCTGGTCGGCGCGCCGTTTTTTCTCTACCTGTTGATCGCGCGGAAAGGAGGAACGGCATGAGCGCGCCGGCCTATCGCGTCGAGCGGTTGGCGTTCGCCTATCCGCGCGCGGCGGACGGAGAAAACGGGTGGGCCCTGCGGGATCTGACGTTCGAGATCGCTCGCGGCGAGATCGTGGGGCTGATCGGCCCCAACGGCTCCGGCAAGTCGTCGCTGCTCAAGCTGCTCGCCAAGCTGCTGACGCCGCGGGGCGGCGCGATCCACATGGGCGGGCGTTCGCTGGCGGAATTGTCGCACATGGAGATCGCGCGGACGGTCGCGCTGGTGCCGCAGCACCAGCCGCAACTGTTTCCCTTCACGGTGGCCGAGATGGTCCTCATGGGACGATTTCCGCACCACCGGACGCGCGGGGATCTGGTCGGGTTTGCCTGGGAGACCAGCGAGGACCTGCGCGTCGCCGAGGAGGCGATGGCGGTGATGGACGTGACGCGCCTGGCCGGTCGGTCCATCGACGACGTCTCGGGCGGAGAGCGGCAGCGGGCGCTCATCGCCCGGGCGCTGGCGCAGACGCCCGACATTCTCCTGCTCGACGAGCCGACCGCGCATCTCGACCTGCACCATCAGCGCGACATTTGCGAGGCGCTGCGCCGCCTGAACGCTGAGCGGGGCGTGACGGTCGTGCTGGTGTCGCACGATTTGAATCTGGCGAGCCAGTACTGCGACCGGCTGATGCTGCTGCACGAGGGCGCCCTCGTGCGGCTTGGGCCGCCCGCGCAGGTCCTGGAAGCCGGGCTGATTGAATCAGTCTACAACTGTCGCGTGCTGGTGGACCGCCATCCCCTGTCGGGGGTGCCGCGGGTGACGCTGCCGGGACGCGACGCGTGAGGATTGTGCGGGGCCGATCACGTGCCGGTCGCCCCGCAGGTGTGATGGGGCACGGGAATCGTTTTGAGGAGGGATTTTCAAGAAGAGACCGCCGGCTAGCCTCAACCGTCCATGACGGTTCGTAGCGAAAACGCGTAGATGCATGGCGAGACGGTGAAGCGCAGCCGCATATGCGCGTTTGCAGCAGAACTGTTCATGGATGGTCGAGGCTTTAGGGGAAGATGGTGCAAAGCCATCACGGTGCCGCCACTGTAAGCGGGGAGTGATCTCGCGAGGGATGCCACTGTGCGTTTCGGCGCATGGGAAGGCCGCGGGAGAGCGACGATCCGCGAGTCAGGAGACCCGGCCGACGGACCATTCTACTCACCCTTCGTGTCTGAGGGAGGTAGCGTCATGAAGACGTACAACGTCCGTTGTAGCCTTTTTGTGGGAGTGGTAATCGTTCTCGCGCTTTATGCCGGTCGAGGCTTAAGTTGGGCCGAAGAAACGCCGGAAGTGACGACGCCGGAGGTCGTGACCACTGCGACTAAAACGCCTGTTCCGGTCACGCACCTGACCAGCGCCGTGGAAGTCATTCAAGGGGAGGACATCGAGCGAAGAAAAATCAAAACCGTCATTGACGCGCTCAGGCTTGCGCAAGGCATGACGGTCTTTTCATCTGGCGGCCCTGGAACGCTGGCGCAGGTCCAGATGCGGGGGACGAAAAGCGCGCACACAATGGTGATGATGGACGGTGTCATTCTGAACAGTCCCACCTCCGGCCTCTTCAACTTTGCCGATCTTATGGCCGATAACATCGAACGCATCGAAATTCTCCGGGGCCCGCAGGGGATGCTCTACGGGTCTGATGCGATCGGCGGGGTGATCAATATTACGACCAAGCGAGGGGCCGGGAAACCGACCGCGAGCACTTTTCTGGAATACGGATCGTTCGCCTCTTTGCGGGAAGGTGCACAGTTCACCGGGGCGCGCGGGCCCGTCGACTTTGCCGTGTCGTTGTCGCGGTGGGATACGAGCAGTTTCTCGGCGGCCAATTACAAGCGGGGGGCCTTCGAGCGGGACGGGTTTCGCAACTGGCAGGCATCCGGCCGGGTCGGCGTCGCCCTGTCCAAGGACGGCCGGCTGGAAGTGAACCTCCGCTGGTGGAATTCAGACGTGTCGTTCGACAACACCAATGCCGATGTTTACGGCTCCAGCTCCATCAATCGCAATCTCATTCTTAGCGGCATCTACGAGCAGTCCTGGACTCCCTGGTGGTCGCAGAAGCTGACGCTAGCGCAGGCCAACGAACAGGCGATCAGTCACGGCGGGCCGGTGCAGTTGAATCTGTCGACGGGGGTGACGGGCCCTGCCTTTACCTTTTCGTCTAATTTTGAAACGCTCAACCAACGCCTGGAATGGCAGCACAATTTCCAAGTCGCAAAGCCGGTACTTGTGACGGCCGGGTACCAGTTCCGCCAGGAACAGGGGGACTCGTCGTCGGCATTCGGAGCGGCGGAGCCGAACCGGCTGCTCACGTCCAATGCCGGATTTGCCCAGGCCCAAGTGAACATCGACAATCGGATCTTTGCGACGGCAGGTGTACGGCAGGATCACTACAACGTGTTCGGGGACGCGACCACCTATCGGGTCACGGCCGGCTATCTTTTCAAGGACACCGGCACGAAGGTGCGGGGGAGCTATGGGACGGGGTTTAAGGCGCCCACCTTGAACGATCTCTTTTTCCAGAATGTCGCCAATCCCACGCTCAAGCCGGAAAAAAGCCAGGGGCTGGATGTAGGGGTGGACCAGTATCTGTTACAAGACAGGCTCCAGATCAATGCCACATACTTCTGGAACCGGTTCCGCAATCTGATCCAGTTCGTTACGTCGGCGACCTGCCCGCCGGCCACGGCGCCGTTCGGCGTCTGCGCCGAGAACGTGGCCTTGGCGACCAGTCAGGGATGGGAGTTTGCGTTTCGCTACGCCGTGCGAAAGAACCTCGACGTGCACGCCCAGTACACCTACACGTTGACGAGAAGCTATGCAACGCCGACGACGCCGGGAAGCACGAACAAGCGGCTGGCCCGGTGGCCGGTGGACCAGGCCAGCGTCGGGGTCAGCTACCAGCCGATCGAGCCGTTGCGGCTCAATCTCGATTATCGGTTTGTGGGGGAACGGGATAATGACGCCGCCAATAGTCCCGGCGAACGCATGGGGTCCTTCGGCGTTGTCAATCTGGCAGGGACCTATGAGGTCACGAAGTACATGCAGGCATTCGGCCGGATCGAGAACCTGTTCAATCAGGATTATGAGGAATCGCGGACCTTCGGGACGCCAATTCGGTCGGTCTACGGCGGGGTGAAATTGACGTACTGATGCCGTCGGCGGCAGAGTATCTGGAAACAGGCCCGCGGCATTGCCGCGGGCCTTGCCGAGAAACCGCGAGGCGAACTGGGGAGCGCGAGGAGGCGACGATGCGTATCACGAGAGTCTACACGCGGACCGGCGATGCCGGAAAGACCAGGCTCGCCGGAGGGGAGGAGGTCTGGAAGGACGATCTGCGGGTCGAAGCCTACGGCACGGTGGACGAACTGAACGCGTCGGTCGGCGTGGTGCGTGCGTTCAACGCGGGGGCGAAGGGCCCCCGCGCCGCCCGCACGCGGCTGGAGAAGGAACTGCGCTGGATCCAAAACAAACTGTTCGACATCGGCGGTCTCCTCGCGACGGCGCCAGGCCGGACGTTCGGGAACATGCCCCGGGTCACGGCAGACGATGTCGCGCGATTGGAGCGGTTCATGGATGAGTGCCAGCGCGATCTGAAGCCGTTGCAGGAGTTTCTCCTCCCCGGCGGGGGCATGGTCGCCGCGTGCCTGCACCAGGCCCGCACGGTGTGCCGCAGGGCTGAGCGCCGGTGCGTGCAACTCGCGCGACGGGACACGGTCGATCCCCTGCTCGTCACGTTCTTGAACCGTCTCAGCGACTCGTTCTTCGTGCTGGCCCGCTGGGTGGCCAAAACCCGGCGGGAACCGGAGTTTCTATGGGAACGATCTCCGGAGAAAGACTGAGCTCATGTCCGCCCATACCCTGATGGTTCAGGGGACCGCCTCGCACGTCGGCAAGTCGGTGCTGGTCGCCGCGTTCTGCCGCCTGTTCCTCCGGCAGGGCCTGCGGGTGGCTCCGTTCAAGGCCCAGAACATGTCCAACAATTCGTTTGTGACGCCGGACGGAAAGGAAATCGGCCGCGCCCAGGCGGTCCAGGCTGCGGCCTGCCGGCTTCCGCCCCGCGCCGATTTCAATCCGGTCCTGATCAAGCCGTCCGGCGAGCTGCAGGCGCAGCTCGTCGTCAATGGGGAGGTGGCGGGCAGATTGGAGGCGTCCGACTTCGGCCGCGTTCGCCGCGAGTGCGCGTCCACTGTCGAGCAGGCGCTTGCGCGACTGACAACGGAATTCGACCTCGTGGTGCTGGAAGGCGCCGGCAGCCCGGCGGAAGTGAACCTGCGCGACATCGACATTGTGAACATGCACATGGCCAGGATCGCGCGGGCACCGGTTGTGCTGGTGGGAGACATTGATCGGGGTGGTGTCCTGGCGGCGCTGGTCGGGACCGTGGCGTTGCTGACTCCAGAGGAGCGGCGGCACGTGCGCGGGTTTCTGGTCAATAAATTCAGAGGAGACCGCGATCTGCTGACGCCGGGTCTCCGGATCGTCGAGGAACGTACGGGCGTGCCTTGTCTGGGTGTCCTGCCGTTTTGGCGCGGTATACCCGTGCCGCAAGAAGATGCGCTGGAATGGGACGAACTGTCGCGCGCGCGCAGCGAGCGTCCCGATGCGGTGACGATCGGTGTCGCAGACGTTCCCTGTGTGTCCAATTTCACGGATGTGGAGCCGCTGGCCAGGGAGCGCGACGTCCGATTGCTGCGCGTGACGGGATCAACCAGCGAACCGCTGGACGCACTGATTTTCCCAGGCACCAAGCAGACGGCGCAGGCCTTGCGGTTCGTCAGAGAGCGCCGGATCGACGACGTCGCCCGCCGGGTGCTGGCCGAAGGGGGAACCGTCGTAGGAATTTGTGGCGGCTATCAGCTATTGGGACGACAGATTTTGGATCCTGATCGGGTGGAATCGTCAACGACCATGATGGAAGGGTTGGGCTTGCTGGATGTCGTGACGAGCTTTGCGCAGTCCAAGGTGACGATGCAGGTCTCGGGCGTTCATCCACGCTCCGGCCATCCCATCGAAGGCTATGAAGTACACATGGGGCGAACTGTTGTGGGTGAACAGGTGTCCCGCCTGTTCGCCGTGCAGGGCCGTGACGGAGACAATTCCAGGGCGGAGGGAGCCGTTTCGGCCGACGGGCGGGTCATGGGGACCTATATCCACGGGGCGTTTGATGGGCCCTTGTTTCGTCGGTGGTTTCTCAACGCTGTGCGAGCCACGAGAGGGTGGGAGGCCCTCGATTCTCATCCCGAGCCCTCGCTCGATCAGCACCTTGATCAACTGGCTGACTTTGTCGCTTTGCATGTGGATATGCGGCGCGTTGCCACAATCGCGATGCGCGATCTTCCTCTCTAACGCGAATTTATCAACAGGGACTCAGTATTTCCCCAATCGCTGCAACCCACTGTTATTCAAAGATTCTCCTGCTTGACAGCCTTTCGCGAAAGGCATACCCTAGCCATTCCGTGTGGTGAGAAACCCCCACGGTGTTCACCCAACATTGTCATCGCGAATTCAAGCGGCGGCGCTCCGGACTCTGGAGACCGCCCGTTGCGGACTGATGAGCAGCCGGAAGGAGGGTGTTATGAGGGGGCACGTCAGGGCGCTTGGCGTCGCAGGGGGGGGCCTGGCCTGGATGGTGGCCCTGGGCGGTCTCGCCTTTGCCGCCAGCGAGGCTGAAACAGCCGAGTTGCTGGTCAAGCTGGTTCAATCCGGACGCGTCGTGGTGACGGAGCATCAGGAACTGATCAACGATGCCTCAAGGGGAGACAAGGGCTTTACGCCGGAATACTTCGAGAAGAAAATCGTCGCCAAGTTCAAGGAAAAAACCAACATCGACCTCAAAACGGAGGGCGGCGCGCAGGGCAGGCTGCTGCTGGCACTGCTGGAATCGGGCAAGGAAGTGGTTGCCGAGGCGCAGCCGATCATCAACAAGCAGGGCGTCGGTTTCAAAGGCTTCATTCCCGCCGTCTGGGGACGGAAAACAGGAGAGAAATTCGGCCAGAAAACCGGCATTCGGCTCAAGCTGACCAACGCGGACTACCGGTTCCCGGGCAACAAGCCGGATGAGTTCGAGGCGGAGGTGCTGAAGCTCTTCGCCGATGCGAGCTATCCGAAAGGGAAAGAATACACCCGCGTGGCGATGGTTAACGGGAGGCAGTCACTCCGCATGATGGTGCCCGAGTACGCGGGGCCGAAATGCCTGGGATGCCATGGCGAGCCGAAAGGCGACCGCGATATCACGGGGAACAAGAAAGAAGGCTGGAAGGAAGGCGGGCTGGCGGGGGCGATCAGCCTCGTCATTCCGGTGAAGTAACCGCTGCGGGCACGGAACTAACGTTCTTTTTTGAGGAGGGTGGGCGCCGATGGGCAAGATAGTCGTCGTGGATGATTCATACGCGGAGTTGCAGCTGATCGAAAGCGTCCTGAAGGGCGCCAGCCATACGGTCGTCTCGTACCCCAACACCGAGAAGTTGGAGGAAAAGCTCCTGACGGATCGTCCGGACATGATCATCATGGACGTGGTCATGCCGGGACGCAACGGGTTCCAGGCCTGCCGGGACCTCAAGAACGACGAGCGCTTCAAGGGCATCCCGGTCGTCCTGTGCTCGTCCAAGGGGCAGGAGAGCGACAAGTTCTGGGGGCAGCAGCAGGGAGCCAACGGCTACGTCGTCAAGCCGTTCAAGAATGAGGACCTGCTCGCCGCCGTGAAAAAGATTCTCGGGTAGGCGGACGCGCCGCCTCGCAGGGAGGACATGGAAAACGTCACCGTTCCAGTTCCGGGGGATCAGCCGGCCGAGTCGCGCGGACGCGCGGAGGCGACGACCCGCGTGTGTCTCCTGACGCTCGGGGGCGACGTCTATGCCGTGGACCTGCGCAACGTCCGCGAAGTGTTCGAGGTGGATGCGATCACGCCGGTGCCGGGCATGCCGCCGGCCCTGGTCGGCGTCACCAACGTGCGCGGCGCGGTGGTCCCGGTCATGGATCTTCGCCTCGTGCTGGGCGTGTCGACGGCCGGGCCGGCGCTGCAATATGCGGTAATCATCAAGCACGGCAACCATCAAGTGGGCGTGCTCGTGGAACGGGTGCCCGAGATCAGGACGGTGCACACGGAGCAATTCCTGCCGACGCCGTCCAGCTCGACCGGCGAGGCTAAGCCCTTTCTGACCGCCGTCCTCCGCCTGGACGACCGGATGGGCGGGGTGGTGGAAGTGCCGACGCTGTTGGCCTATGTCGAAACGGGGAATTGAACGATGAAGGAGGACGCGTATGCAGTGGTTTAAAAATCTCCCGACGCTGACGAA
>Ga0187893_10013785_pt1 | contig 11172 bp, 11 predicted proteins | sample MA1701074metaG_FD_139574 | JGI IMG/M metagenome (GOLD analysis project Ga0187893, IMG submission 139574) | White microbial mat communities from a basaltic lava cave in the Kipuka Kanohina Cave System on the Island of Hawaii, USA - MA170107-4 metaG ...
ACGAGTGACGAGCGAGGGGCGCAGTAAACCCGCTTCAGTGTCACGCGTCACTTGTGACTTGTCACTAGCGCTTGGGCGCATCTCGCGCCAGCGCGAAAGTGCCTGCCAGAGCGCCACCGGCAGGAAGCCGCTCCAGGGGAAAAATCCGTACAGCAGAATCGGCACGTAGAAAAACAGGGTGCCGCCGTGCCCGCCGATGACGCTGAAAAATCGCCCGACGGTATCGGCTTGAGCCGACGCGGTATAGCGACCACCGTGGATAGACAGCATGATCGCGTACCAGGGCACCGCAACCGCAAGAAACAGCGTGAGCCCGGCGAGGGGAACGCCCTGCCGCCAGAACTGACCCCACCGCCTCGTGAGCGTCAGATAGGGCACCGTGGCCAGCAGCGGCACGGCGGCGCCGATCGGGCCCTTTGTGAGCGTGCCCAGGGCCATGCCCAGATAGAACAACCACATGAAGTGGCGTTCCCTGCCTTCGCCGGCCGTGGTGAGCCCCGTCGGACCATGCAGCCCCAGCCAGAAGCCGTAGATCGCGAGGGTCGTGAAGAAGATCAGGGCGCCGTCCGTGAGGACCAGGCGGCCGATGGCCACGATTTCCACGTTCAGGAGCAACATGAGGGCTCCGAACAGTCCCACGGAGGGACCGCGGACTTTGGAGAGGAACGCATATTGAAGCAAGATGAGCAGGACGCCGAAGACGGCTGAGGGAAGGCGGGCGGAGAACTCGCTCACTCCGAACAACCGGTAGGCGCCGCTGATGAGCCAATAGATGAAGACCGGCTTGGCAAAGCGCGGTTCCCCGTTGAGGGTCGGGGTGATCCAATCGCCGGACGTGACCATCTCGCGCGCGGCTTCGGCATTGCTGCCTTCGTCCCGATCCGTGAGGCCGAGCGAGCCGAGCCCGAGGAAGAACAACAGGCCGGCGAGGAACAGTAGAATGGCGAGGCTTACCGCTCGATTCACTGGCCGCCTGGAATCGCGGGATTGGGGCCTGCATCGTCCTGGGAGCGGGGGGAGCGAGCGGAGCGGGACAGCAGCATGAGGTTCCGGAGATAGACGAAGGCGCCGATGCTCTGGCCGGCGATGAAGACGGGATCTTTCCGATAGATGGCGTAGGCCAAGGTGATCAGGCCTCCGACCAGGCTCAGATACCAAAATGCCACCGGCACCCGGCTTTCGGCGCTACGCTCCGAGGCCAGCCACTGGACCACCCATCGCGTGAAGAAAATGCCCTGCCCCAGGAAGCCGATGCCGAGCCAGATGGTTTCAGTCGTGCTCATGGAATGGCTAGGGGCGCGAGGCACGGGGCAAGGGGCGAAATGATCTGGACCGTGCTTGGATCAGGGCGCCGATCATGTTGCCCACGGTTTCATATTGCATCTCGAGAGCCTGAAACGCAGACTCCTCAAGCAAGCCGGATTCTGCGGCGATGGCGATCTGTGTCCGAAGCTCTGCCACTGAGCCTTTCGCGATGAAGAAGAATCGAACGGCATCCCTGTCTGAACCTCTTTCGTCCCCTTCGGCGATATTGCTCGCAACGCTGACTGCGCTCCGTCGGATCTGGTCACGAAGTCCGAAGTCGGAGCTCAAAGAACCCTTGGCGGAAACTCTATAGACAAGCACGGCCAGCTCTTTGGCTTTCTGCCAGACATCTAACTCCCTGAAGCCTCTCTTGCCCATCCTTGGTCTCCTTTCTTGTGGCCGGCACCTCGTGCCTCTAGTCCTCCGTTTCCGGCATTCCGCCCTCTGGTTAACCTCGCTCGCTCCTCTTGCCCACCTCTTGATTTTCCCTCGCGCCCCGTGCCTCGCGCCCCGTGCCTGTCCTAAAGCTATACCGAAGCACCCGGCCCTGCATCCATTTCACCGCCACGAGGTCATAGAGGCTCTTGAAGAGGCGGTTGCCGATGCCGTACTTGGAAATGCCGTGGGCCCGCGGAAGGTGGCGTACCGGGACTTCGGTGATCGAAAAGCCATGCATCCGGGCCAGGGCGGGAAAGAAGCGATGCATCCCTTCGAAGAGTTGAAGCCGTTCGGCGACAGCCCGCCGAAAGACCTTGAGCGAACACCCCGTGTCATGAATCTGGTCGCCGATCACGGCATGACGAAAGAAGTAGGCGATGCGGGATGACGCCTTGCGGACCACATTGTCATGCCGGTCCTTGCGCCATCCGCAGACCAGATCGTAGCGGTCAGCCAGGGGGAGGAGCGTGGGGATGTCTGCCGGGTCGAATTGTAGATCTCCGTCCATCGTGACGATCAACTCGCCCTTCGCTTCTCGGAATCCCGCGGCGAACGCGGACGTCTGGCCGTAGTTCCGATCGAAATGGCGGACCAGCACGGCCCCATACTGGTCCGCCAACTGATCGAGGAGGGGTCCGCTCCCGTCGGTACTCCCGTCATCAATATAAAGGATCTCAAAAGGCGCGGTGCGTGAACGATCCTGGGAGCCCAGGACTTTCAGGAGTTGCTCCGTCAGTGGAACGAGGTTATCCCGCTCGTCCTTGACCGGAACGACCACTGAGAGCCAAGGGCGGGGTACTGGTATCGTGGGTGGGGAATCCATCAAGGGGGTTGGGATGCGAGGGTGCATTGTACTGAATCATATCTGGACGGTCAAACGCAGCGACTGAGCCCATGCGGAGATCGGCAGTAGATTCCGGGGGGTCAACCGGGAGGAAGGCTGACGGTGAACCGCATGGTCCCCATCAGGCTGATCTCGTTGACCTGCCAGCCGATGTGGATCTCAACCTTGTACTTTCCGGGTTTCCACCCCCCCGATGGAGCAGCCAGCTTCACATATCCGCTCTCGTCCTCCAGCGCCATGTACATGACGTCTTGCGCGATCACCTTCTTGGGATCCAGCCCATCCACCTCCTCGGGGTAGCACACGCCGAAGACCTGATAGGATTCGTAGTGCTGGTGGGTCTTGAAGACCACGTACACGGCCGGCGATGTGGGACGGAAGACCTCCGTGGGCGCGACGGGGACGATCTCGTGGGACCTTCGGTAGCCGAGTTCCTCTTCAAAGCCTTCGGCGAAGAGAATTTCGCGGAAGAGTCCCTCCGGCGGTGCGTTGAAATTATAGGAGGGGACGATATCTCCACGGTTCTGGAAGTCCTCGATTGAGGAGTTGGGCGTGAACTTTTCCTCCTGAGCAGCAGCCGGCGGACCCGGCAGGCAGAGGCCGACGAGGATGACTGCGGCCACGGGCAACCACGTCGGCGAACCCCTCATCATGATGGTGTGGTACACCCGTCAAGCAGCGAGTGTCAAGCGACCTGACTCAGCGGTCAGCCGTCAGCAATCAGCTCTCAGCAAGAGGGGACTGCCTCTTTATCTGAAAGCTGATGGCTGAGCGCTGATAGCTTCCCAGCGGGCCGCATGTGTGTTGCAGCCCAGTGACCCTTTTGCTAGAATCCCGCGCCGCCATGCCCGCCAATCTGCATGAAAACCCCGATGCCCTGCCTCAGCCGATCGGTGGGTATCGACCGGTCGATGAGTGGCAGGCGCACGTTAATACGGTCTTTTATGCCCTCCGAGGCGCTCGGGTCCAGGACTTCTACCAGACGTTTGCGTCGGCCGATTACCGGCTCGCGCATGCGCTCGCGGCGGACTACTATGCCCGCGTTAGGAAACGCGACACCACTCACATCACCCATCACCCATCACCCATAACGATTCTCGAACTCGGCTCCGGCAACGGGAATCTGGCCGCCTGCTTCCTCAGCCACCTGAAGCGGTTGGATCAGGACGGTCTGATCTATCCCCGGGTTCGCTATGTCTTGGTGGAGAGCCGGCCAGCAGCGCTCGAGGCCGCCAAGGCCCATCCGGATCTCGCGGACCATCAGTCGAAGGTAGAGACCTTCCTCGCGTCCGCGGAGTCGCTGACCGGTATCGCGGACGGGACCGTGGACCGGATCATGTGCAATGAATTGTGGAGTGAGCTCCCCACGAAGCTGATGCTGCGGAATCAGGGGGAGGTGGAGGAGGAATTCGTCCGACCCAACCTGAACGAAAGGCGGCATGCCGAAATCGACGACTGGTCGGGTTTCGTGCGGGCCTTTGAGCAGCAAGATCTTGAAGCGCTCCGCAGGTTCCCTCCGCCCCTCGACGACATCGTCTGGGAGAGGGAGTATCGAAAGACGGAATGGAAATCGGTGCCGTACCGAAAAACGATCACGGAGTTCCTGAAGCAGATCGATGAGAAAGTCCTGGTTCCCGTGAATCTGGGGGCGTTCGCCGTCCTGAAGGAAGCCAAGCGTGTCCTGTCGCCGGATGCGGTCGGGCTCAGCGCGTTTGACGCGGGCGCAGCCGATCTGGAGGTGCTCAATGATCCTGAAAAGCCCTGCTACGGGCAGTTCGGCGGGCAGTACAGTTTCATTGTGAACTTCCTGCTCATGGAGGCCGTGGCGAGGCACCTGGGGTTCGGGACGGTGACGGTCGAACCGCAGCGGGAGTTCGTAGGACGCAGTCTCGGGACCAATGTGCTCAGCCTGCCTGAGCTCCTGGCCACGCACCCGGCGGCGGCATCTCTCAAGCCGTGGGAGCAGGATCGGCTGGTTCTGGAGACCGTCCGTGCGCTGAACGAAACCTACACCAGCCCCTATGAGCGGACAATCGAGTTTCCCATCAGGGAGGAAACCCCGTCCGAAGAGCGAGAAAGGCTGGGCCGGCTCCTCTCGTCATTGCGGCGAGGGGGCCTCCCTGATGCCGTTGCCTACGTGACCGAAGGTGAAATTTTGGGGACGATGCGTGGACTCGAGGCCCTGGGCTATGCGCGGGAGGCCATCAAGGCCGCCCTGACCGCTCCCGCTAACACCGTGGAATACTGCCATTCTTTCTACCGTCCGACGTGAGAGGCGGCTCCTGGCCTGGGAACTCGCACAACCCGTTAAAATTATGAGAAATGTCTTGACTAGTTTCCAAGGTTTATGTAACTTCGGGCAAAACTACGGGTAGGGACAGTTAGAATTTAAGAACAATGAGCCTCGGTTTACATAAACGAAACCTAATGGAAATGGGCGGGGTCGGGGAGGGGTAGGGCATGTTTGGTTCTTTTGGCTGGATGGAACTCCTGCTGATCCTGTTCATCGTGTTGATCATTTTCGGCGCGGGGAAAATACCGCAACTGGGGGAAGGCCTGGGGAAGGCCATCAAGGGCTTCAAAAAGTCGGTAAATGAACCGGATGCCGTCGACGTCACCCCGGTCGCGTCTGTTCAGGATCAGCCGGCGCCTCCGCCCGGCCAGCAAGGACAGATCGCGCAGCCCGGCCAATCTCCGGCAGCGGCTCCGGTCCAACCGCAGCCGGTTCACAGTGGTTCAGAGCCGCCGAAACAAGGGTGATGTGTGATGGGTCATGGGTAACGGGTAGGTAATGGGTACGATCTGTGTTTGTTTTCGCAGAGGGTCGCTTCGCATCACCCATCACGCATCACCTTTCACGGGACTAAGAGATGTTCGGGCTTGGTGCAGGCGAGATTCTCATTATCCTGGTGATCGCCTTTCTTCTGTTCGGGCCCAAGCAACTGCCCGAGATCGGTCGCCAGGTCGGTAAGGCGGTCAAGGGACTGAAGGAAACAGCGGACGACCTGAAGAAGACCGTCGAGCCGGAGATTAACTTGATCCAGCAGGAAATGAAGACGGTCGAGCAGGATTTGCAGGCCTCCATGAAGGAAGCGGAAGAGGAAGTCAACGCGATTACGAGTAGCCCGAGTGCGGCTGCGGATCAGAGAGACGGCAAACAGGTGTAATGGCCCGGTGCCGTCGCCAGACACGACAAACCAGGCGCGAAAGGGGGTGACGGGGCGCGAGGCGCGGTGAAGCGCGGAGCGCAAGGATCACTTGGTACTTCAGAGGCGTTCAATGGTCGGTCCCAACGCAGAGAAATGTAGCGCCTGTGAGACCGGCGGCACAGCGGGTCTCGTGAGCGGGAATCGTAGTACGTGATATATGTTGCAGAGAGATGCTACGAATCAACAGAGTTTGAGAGGGAGAGGGATCGAAGAGAGTTGGGTAGAGTCCCGGGTTCGCGCGCATTCAGGAAAGCCGGACAGGGCGGAATTGGATGCAGCGGGCCACGCACGTCGAGTTCAACTCAACAGGAGGAACGCTATGAGGAGCATCAGAGGATGGAAAAGGTGGTTGAGCCACTCGTTTGCAGTGGCGGCGGCCATGCTGGTGGCCGGGCTGTACAGCTTGGCCTCTCCTGGCCTCTCACCGGTCCTGGCGGGCTATGAACTGCCCCCGGGCGAGCGTATCACCAATTTACCCCACATCCCGCGGGCCATCCCTCAGAAGGAGGCCTATGAGAACTATGACCCGGTCATCGGCCGGAACTTCGACCTGAAGAACTTCTGGATGCGCGCCGACCTGCGCGTCCGGCCGGAATACCGGAACGGGGTCTGCTTCGGCGGCGCCGCGCCGCAGGGCGGTGCCTGTAACTCCGCTTCTGCATCCAATGCCAACAATGCGTTCCAGGGGAAAGGCGCGAGCGGCCAGTTCGTCCAACAGTGGGTGCGCTTGGGTATCGGCTACGACCTGTCGCCGGACGTCAACTTCTACTTTGAAATGATCGACTCCCGGAACTGGGGGTCGAACGGCAACCCGAACAACGCGGGGAACGGCGGGGATCCGCTGAACCACGCTTGCGGCGCACCGGGCGGACCTCCGACGGGTATGTCGGTGAACTGTACCCTGGGCGTTCGGGCGGCCTACGTGCTGGTCAGAAACCTTGGCGGGGTCCAGGGCCTGAGCATGAAGGCCGGCCGGCAGTATGTGATCTTCGGGAACCACTCGCTGTTCGGCCACTTCGACTGGGCCAACACGGGCTATTCTCACGACGGGATCATGTTCAATTACTCGACCAAAGCCTTCGACTCCTACCTAGGCTGGTTCCGGAACTCGGAGACCGACCTGGGCCAGGCGGCACCGGTGGGCAGCTTGGGCGCGAATATCGGAGGGTGTAACGCGGCCGCTGGGATCGGAACCGGGGCAGCCGGGACCTGTACCAATGGTGTTGCAGGGTCTCGGACGAATACCCCGGACAGCGGCGGCGACGCCGACATGTTCATCTTTTACAACCAGATCAAGAGCATCCCGGGCATGTTGATCGAACCGTACTACGTGCTCTACATGAACGGCCTGTCGGAGAATGCGAACTCCGGCCAGGGGTTGGGAACGCCGAAGTTCTCCAACCAGATCCGGCACATGTTGGGCGGTCGGATTGAGATCAGGAAGGGCAACTTCGACGCGATCAGTGAGAACGCCTGGCAGACCGGCCGGATGGCGGACGGCATCTGCAGCAACGGCGCCGGGTGTCCTGGCGGAATACTCGACAACAAGCGGCAGCTTACCATCAACGCCTGGGCGACCAGGAACTGGCTGGGCTGGACGATGTATGAGCACAAGTGGAAGCCCCGGTTGGCCTTCGGCTTCGACTATGCCTCCGGCGACAACAACGCCAACTGCACCCTCGCCAACGGTGCGGGAGTCGCCGCCGCTGCCGGGAAGGTGTGCCGGACGGCCAACACGTTCGAGAACTTCTTCCCCACAAACCACATCCACATGGGGTATGCGGACGTGATAGCCTGGAAAAACATGATCAGCCCGCAGGTGAACTTCCAGTTCCGGCCTACCGAGCGGGACCACTTCGAAATCTGGTACAGCTCGTACTTCCTGGCTCAGAAGAAGGACAACTGGTACCGGGCGGCGCAGGGTCCCTACGTCTTTACGAAAGCGGATAACAATGACCGCCACATCGGCGACGAAGTCGACTTCTCCTGGACGCGCATGTTCGCCGACGGGAAAGTCTCGCTCCAGGCGACCTGGGGCCATATCTTCAGCGGCGGCTATATCAAGACGAACCTGAACACCAACACCGATCAGGACTGGGCCATGATTCAGTTGTGGATGAATTTCTAGGAAGACGTGACGGGTTACGCGTGACGAGTGACGGGTAACGCATCACCCATTACGAAGCAGAAGGAGACGATTATGAGAAAAATGATGCTTCTGCCGATGGCAGCGGCGGCGGCCATGCTCCTCAGCACCGCCCCGATAGCCCAGGCCCAGGTCTCTGAGGCCACGAGCTTGACCGGTCAGGCGATCAAGGAGTTGACCGACTATCCGGCAAATGGCAAGCGCTACACCGCCTACAAGACCAGCGAGGACTTCGTGAAGTTCGCCGGCGCGGATGTCGGTCAGATGAAGAAATCCACGGCCATTCTCCAGGATGCGCTCGGCAAGGCGCGGTCCGGGAATGCCAGCAAGATGGCGATCTTCAAGCTGGAAGAGTCCGTGCGGTATTGCAACTCGACCATGCACAAGGAATGTCGCCTAATGGCCCAGGGCGCGCTCTACCATCTCTGCCAGGGAGGCGGGAACGACGACAAGAACAAGGACGCCTGTGAGAAGGCGCCCAAGTTCGGGTCGTACGTAGCTCCGTAAGCAGTGAAGAACCCCCTCACCTTAATCCTCTCCCCTAAGGGGAGAGGGATGGGTGAGGGGTGAAGTGCAAAAATCCCCGCCGGGAGCGTGATAAGCGCTTCCGGCGGGGATTTTTATTGCTATACTGCGGGCCGGCATGCCTCGTTCCTTCGATTCGCCCGAGTCTCCGTCCCTGCAGCGGCTGGATGATCACCTTCGGCAGCGGTTCGGCTTCCAGCAGTTCCGCGTCGGCCAGCGCGAGGTGATCGAAGCCGCATTGGCGGGACGGGATGCCTTGGTCGTGATGCCGACGGGCCAGGGCAAGTCCCTCTGCTTCCAGATGCCGGCTGCGCTGATGCCCGGCCTCACCGTCGTCGTCTCCCCCCTCATCGCGCTCATGAAGGATCAGGTGGATGCACTGCGCGCCAGGAGCATTGCCGCCTCCGCGTTCCACTCGGGCCTCTCGGGGCAGGAGCGGGATCGCATCCTCCAGGATCTGAAGTTGGGCCGGCTGCGGCTCCTGTACCTGACTCCGGAGCGCGTCCAGCACGGCTGGTTCGTGCGGATGCTCCGGACGGCAGCGGTCTCCCGCTTTGTGGTGGACGAGGCCCATTGTATCTCTCGCTGGGGCCATGACTTCCGGCCTGACTATCTGCGTCTCCGCGACCTGCGCGCCGAACTCGGTGATCCCCCTTGCCTCGCACTGACGGCGACGGCCACGGTTCAGGTGCAACAGGATATTTGCGAGAAGCTGTGCCTCCGCTCGCCCCTGCGCATGGTAACCGGGTTCCACCGGCCCAACCTGCGCTTCTCGGTGGAGCACTGTGATTCCACCGGAGACAAGCATCGGGCGCTCGAACGCCTCCTGGACGATGTCTCCGCCGGAAGCGCCATCGTGTACTGTGCCACCCGGCGGCACGTAGAGGAGGTCGCTGCCAAACTAGCTGCTGGTCACCCTCGTCACCCGTCACCCGTCACCCGTGACTTACGAGTGGGCTACTACCATGCCGGCCTGGAGGACGATGTGCGGGCCTCGGTGCACGAGCGGTTCCTCGGCGGTGCGATCAAGACCCTTATCGCCACCAACGCCTTCGGGATGGGCATTGATAAGCCGGACGTCGGCCTCGTCGCCCACTATGACCTGCCGGGAAGCGTGGAAGCTTATTACCAGGAGGCGGGCCGGGCCGGCCGGGACGGGAAGATCGCCCGTTGCACGCTCCTGTTTCAGAATCGCGATGTGAGGACCCAGGAGTTCTTCATCCGGCAGTCCCCGGGTGGCCATCAGGACGAGCGGCGTGAGTTGCTCCGGCAGATGGTGGCCTACGCTTCGACTTCGATGTGCCGGCAGACGGCAATGCTGGAGTACTTCGGAGCGACGGGCGAACTGGGCCTCGGTCCCTGCGGCCACTGCGATTGGTGCCTCCGAAAGCGCGAGACGGGCGGGAAAAGCGAGACGAGCGGGAAAGGCCCCCTCACCCTACCCTCTCCCCGGTGGGGAGAGGAGAAGGTGAGGGGAGGCGGGAAGAGCGAGAAAAGCGGGACAGGCGGGAAACGTGAGAAAAGTAGGAAGGGAACTGGGATACCGGGACCGCAGCCGGTTGATCAGGAACTGTTCCACCGGCTCCGGCACCTCCGAGCAGCCATTGCGGCGGAAGAAGGCGTCGCCGCCTTTCTCGTGTTCCACGATAAGACGCTTCGGCTCATCGCCTCTCAGCGGCCGGCTACCAAAGGTGCGCTTCAGGAGATCTCCGGCATCGGGCCGCTGAAAATGGAGCGATATGGAAAGCGCGTTTTAGCCGCCGTGAATGACAATCATGCAGACCAGCAGCTGCGACCCACGCTCCCTGGCCCCTAGCCTCTCGCCTGGGCTAGGCCCTCAACCCCCCCGCCTTGCACAATTGCGCCTTCAACTCGGCATAGGTCTGCGTCACGGGGAATTGGGGGAACTGTTTGCTGATCATCTCCGGCGGCCGGAAGAAGATGCCCGCGTCGGCTTCGGCCAACATGGCCGTGTCATTGTAGGCATCCCCGACCGCCAGGACCTTGAAGCGGAGCTGGCGCAAGGCGGCCACCGAGACGCGTTTCTGATCCTGCAGCCGGAGCAGGTAATTCGTGATCCGTCCTGCCGCGTCAACCTCCAGCGAATGGCAGAAGAGGGTCGGGTAGCCGAGCTGCTTTATCAGGGGTGAGGCGAACTCCGAGAACGTATCGGACAGGATGATCACCTGGCAACGCTCTCGGAGCCAGGCCGTGAACTCGACGGCGCCGTCCAGCGGCGCCATCGTCGCAATCACCGCCTGGATATCCGGCAGCTTCAGTCCGTGCCGGTCGAGGATCGTGAGGCGCCGCTTCATCAAGGCATCGTAGTCAGGGATGTCCCTGGTGGTGAGCCGCAGCTCTTCGATGCCGGTCTTGGCGGCCACGTTGATCCAGATTTCCGGAACCAAGACGCCTTCGAGGTCCAAACATGCGATGACAGGGTTCGGCATGGGCGGTACGAAGCTCCTTTCGTGGCTATCAGCAATCAGCCGTCAGCTCTCAGCCTTAATCCGAAATTATTTTCATCCCGTAAACTCTCTTGCCCTTGCCCCCCCTCCGCACCACCCTCACCCTGGCCCTCTCCCTCAAGGGAGAGGGGTTGAAAGAGAGACTCCCTCGCCCCTTGGTGAAGAGGGGTTACAAGAGCACCTCCTTCTCCCCGCCAGTGAGATAGGGGAATAAACACCCTCGCCCCTTTGGGGAGA
>Ga0187893_10013788_pt1 | contig 11171 bp, 12 predicted proteins | sample MA1701074metaG_FD_139574 | JGI IMG/M metagenome (GOLD analysis project Ga0187893, IMG submission 139574) | White microbial mat communities from a basaltic lava cave in the Kipuka Kanohina Cave System on the Island of Hawaii, USA - MA170107-4 metaG ...
CGGTGGCGGGAGCAGCAACGGGCCCGGAGGGCCCGTCCTCCCCGCGCGGGGAGCGCGGGGAGCGAGCGCGCGGTGAGCGCGCGAGCACTTGAAGATGAAGCGAATCGGCGTTCTCGGGGGCACCTTCGATCCCCTGCATCTCGGGCACCTGCGCGCGGCCGAGGTGGCTCGCGACGCGCTGAGGCTCGACAAGGTGCTGTTCGTTCCCGCGGCGACACCGCCCCACAAGACATCCGTCCCGGTCACGGATGCAGGGCATCGCGCGGGAATGCTCGAGCGCGCGCTTTCGGGGGAGCCGTTTTTCGAAATCTCGCGGATCGAGCTGGAACGGGGCGGGCGCTCCTACACGATCGACACCCTCGACGCGCTCGCCGCGCGCTCGAAGGACAGCCGGTTCATCTTCGTCACCGGCACGGACGCGTTCGTGGAGATCCAGACCTGGAAGAGCTGGCGCCGGCTTCTTACGAGCCACTGGTTCGTCGTGCACGAGCGCCCGGGGTTCCCCGTGGAGGCCGCACGGGCCGCCCTTCCCAAGGATGTGGAATCCGCGGTCCTCGACGACTCGGAGCTCAGGGCCGGAAGCGAGCCCCGGGTACTGTTCTTGCGCCGGCCGATGCTGCGGGTCTCCTCGACGGAAATCCGGCGATCGGTCGAGGAGAATCGCTCTATCCGGTTTCTCGTGCCCGATGCCGTGGCGGAATACATCCGCGAATTTCGTCTTTATCGATAGGTGGTGAACGTTTGAAGGAACGAAAGCTCAGCCTTTCCACGCTGGACCCCGATCTGCGCGCCGCGGTGGAAGCGACCCGCGACAAGAAGGCCCTCGAAATCGTGGTCCTGGACCTCAGGGGCCTCGCGAGCTTCACCGACTACTTTCTCATCTGCGCCGGTACGAGCCGGCGGCAGATCGAGACCATCGCCGACGAGGTCCGGGAAAAGCTCGGGAAGACCAAGCGCAAGCCCACACATATCGAGGGCTATCCGCGCGGGGACTGGATTCTCATGGATTACGTGGACTTCGTCGTCCACATCTTCACTCCCCAGAGCCGCACGTACTACGACCTCGAGCGGCTCTGGGGGGACGCCAAGCGCTTGGCGGTTGCGAGCTGAAGCGTGCCGCAGCCGACCGCTCCCGTCGTGACGAGGCCGCCGAAGGGGGCCGACACGGTCATTGTCGCCCGCGATCCGCAGATGGTCGCGCTCGTGAAGCTGCTGAAGCGGCTCTCGAAGGCGCCGACGAGCGTTCTTCTGAGCGGGGAAAGCGGAACGGGGAAGGATCTCGCTGCCCACGCCCTCCACTTCTGGGGGCCGCGCGCGCACCTCCCGATGGTCACCCTCGATCTCCCGAGCGTCCCCGGGGCGCTCCTGGAGAGCGAGCTCTTCGGGTTCGAACGCGGAGCGTTCACGGGAGCGACCGCCGCCAAAGCGGGAAAGCTGGAGGCGGCTGGTTCCGGTACGCTTTATCTCGATCACATCGGCGAGCTTTCCCCGATGCTCCAGGCGAAGCTCCTCCGCGTCGTGGAGGACCGGCGTTTCGAGCGACTGGGGGGAAGCCGTGCGCTCACGCTCGAGGCCCGGATCGTCGCCTCTGCGAGCGCCGATCTGGTGCAGGCAGTTGAGCGGCAGCTCTTCCGGCGGGACCTCTTCCACCGGCTGGGAGTTTTCTGGATTCGGCTCCCGCCCCTGCGGGAGCGCGCGCTCGACATCGTGCCGCTCGCGGAGCTCTTTCTCTCGCGTGAGGCCGAACGGCTGGGGCGGGTCCCGACGAGGTTCTCACCCCAGGCTCTCGAAGCCCTCCAGGAGTACGCCTGGCCGGGGAACGTCCGCGAGCTCAAAGGGGCGGTCGAGCACGGCGCCCTCATGAGCCGCACGGATGCCATCGAACCGTCGGACCTCCCCGCGCTCATCCTGGAGAAGGCGTCCGCCGGCTGGCCTTTCGGTGATGCCAAGCACCCAACGCTCGCCCAGGTGGAAAAGCTCTACATCGAGCGCGTGCTGAAGGAAGTGGGGGGGAACCAGACGCGCGCGGCCGAGATCCTGGGCATCAGCCGGAAGTCGCTCTGGGAGCGGCGGCGGCGCTTTGAGTTGGAATGAAGAAAACAGCTTTCAGCGAGCGGAGTGCTTCGAAGCACGCTAGAATAGCTTTTGTAGCCGTTCAGGAGGGCGTAGGGCGGAAACCGCTGCCGTCGGGAGAATGAGAGCCAGGACCCTCGTCGCCATCCTCAGCGTTTTCGCGTTCGTGGGGTGGATTGTGTCGACCATCCGGTTGAACGCGGGGCTCGTCACCGTGAGGCTTCCTCTCGCGCAGCCGCTCAAGCTCGAGCTGTGGCTCGTCCTCCTCGCCGGCTTCGGCGCAGGCGCGGGCGTCATCCTTCTCTTCGACATCGCCGGCGGAGCGCGCCGCTTCGCCCGCGATCGGGCGCGCCGCCAGGCGCATCGCGCCCACGAGGAGCTCGAGGACATCTACCTCCACGGTCTTGAAAGCCTCATGAACGGGCATCATCAGAGGGCGCTCGACCGCTTCGAGAAGGTGCTCGATCGCGATCCCGGCCATACCAACGCGCTCATCAAGAAGGGGGACAGCCTCCGTGCGCTCAAGCGGTACCGCCAGGCGGCCGAAGTCCTCGAGCGGGCGACCCGGCAGGAGCCCGAGAACCTCTACGCGCTCTACTCCCTCTCGGACGTGTATCTCGATGCGGGCGCGGACGAGCGCGCGCGGGCAGCGCTCGAGAGAATCATCGAGCTCGACCCCGAGACGACGGTCTCCGCGCATCGCAAGCTTCGGGATCTGCTGGTGAGGCGGCAGGAGTGGGAAGAGGCGGCGTCGATTCAGCAGAAGCTCCTGCGCATGATCGTGAGCTCCGAGGAGCGCGAGCTCGAAGAGATCATGGCGAAGGGAATCCGCCTGGGCCTCGGCGTCTCGCTGCTGAAGAAGGACAAGCCGCGCGAGGCCGCGGAAATCTTCAAAGCCCTTCTGGCGGAGGACGAGCGATTCGTTCCCGCCTACATCCGGCTGGGAGAAGCGCTCGCGGCCCTCGACGATACCGAGACCGCCCTCCGCACCTGGCGGAAAGGGTACGAGGTCACGGGCTCGACCGAGCCTCTCTCCGCGCTCCAGAACTTCTACCTCCGGGACGAGCAGCCCGAGGAGGCGATCGGCGTGTGGAAGCAGGCCATGATGCTTTCCGAGAACGACGTGCCGCTTCGCTATTGCCTGGGGAAACTCTACTACCGGCTCTTCATGCTCGACGAGGCGCTCCGGCAGTTCCAGATGTGCGAAGACCGGGTGAGCGGACTTCCCTCGCTCCACCTCTATATCGCGCGCATCCTGGAGAACCAGGGGAAGATCGGTCCCGCGCTCGCGAAGACCAAGATGCTGGTGGCGGAGGTCGAAGGGCTGATGATGGACTACGTCTGCAGCACCTGCGACTTCCGCTCCTCGGAATGGAACGAACGATGCGCGCGGTGCCGGAGGTGGGACACCGTCGCGCTTCACCTTCCGGTGGTGGCGGCGCCCGAGCCCACCATCCTGCCCGCGCCCACCTGGTCCATTCCTTGATCCCTCCCGGGGGACGGTGGCTCCAGGGTCTTTGCGCACTTCTCTTCCCCTCGAACTGCCTTCTGTGCCGCGGCTCTCTCGAGATTCCGCTCGAGGGACCTCTGTGCCGGAATTGTCTCGATTCCCTTCCCAGAATTCGTGAGCCGTTCTGTCCTCGCTGCGGGCTTCCGTATTCCGAGGGCGTCGCGCCCGGTCTCTGCGGTCCATGCCGGCTCCAGCCCCGCGCCTTCCGGTGTGCCCGGGCGACCTCTCCCTACGCCGGCGCGGTGCGCCTCTGCCTGCACGCGCTGAAGTTCGGCGGGCGGCGCCGGCTCGCGTCGGTCCTCGGCCGTGAGGCGGCTCGGTCCTGGGTGACTTCGGGAGAGCTACTGGGGGCCGCGGCGGTCGTTCCCGTACCGCTTTCGAGAGGCCGGCGGCGCGAGCGCGGCTTCAATCAGGCGGAGCTCATCGCGAGAGCCGTCGCGCGGGAGGCGCGCGTTCCGCTTCGGGCCCGGATATTGAAGAAGACGAAAGAGCGCCCTCCCCAGGCCGGTCTCTCGGGGTCGGCACGCCGGACGAACGTGGCCTCCGCCTACCGGGCGCGCCTCCCGCCCTCCCTACGGGGGAAGACGGTCCTCCTCGTCGACGACGTGCTCACGACGGGCGCGACGGCGGAGGCAGCCGCGAGAGCACTCCTCGCCGCGGGAGCGGGCGCCGTGGACGTGCTCACGCTTGCGCGGGTCCCATGACCCGAGGTGGACTACAATGGACGACTTTGACAGGAGGAAGTTGAGGATGAGGCGGATTCTGATGGGAGCGGCGGCGGTCCTCACTTGCGTCGCGAGCGTCGAGATCGGATACGGCTGGAACGACATCGGCCACCGGCTCTACGTGGAGAAGGCGATCGACGCCCTCCCGAAGCCCTTGAAGGGCTTTTACGAGAGCCACAAGGTCGCGCTCGCCGAGGCGGTCAGCGATCCCCGCCGGTTCAACCGGTCGGTCTTCGAAGTGGACCGCCTCGAGCCCTTCCCCTTCGCCGAGCTTCCCACCGATCGCGAGCTCGCGGTGCGCAAGTACGGCGAGGAGACGCTGAAGGAAGCGGGCGATACCCCCTGGCAGCTCATCGAGTCCTACCGGGGCCTCGTCGAGGACTTCCGCAAGAACGACTTCGCCGCGGCCATCACGCATTCCGAGGAGATCGCGTTCCTGGTGGGGGAACTCTACGTGCCGCTCAACGTCTCGAAGGACGGCGACGGCGAGCCGACCGGCCAGCAGGGCCTGCGGGAGCGGTTCGACTCGCGACTCATGGAGGCGTTCGCGGACAAGATCAAAGTCCCGGGGACGAGCGCGGTCTTCCTCGACCGGCCGGCGGAGTACGCGATCTCGATTCCGCTGAAGAGCTTCATCTTCGTCGACAACATCCTGTACTTCGACTACCTCTCGCGAAAAGGCGTCCAGAGCTACGACCGGTTCTACTACGACGGGATGTGGCTCCGCGGCCAGACGGTGACCGAGCAGCTTCTCGCCGGGGCGGCTCAGGACGCGGCGAGCTTCTGGTACACCGCGTGGGTGGAGGCGAGAAAACCGGAGCTCCCCAAGCCCAAGAGCTAGACTTCTCGAAAGGCGAAAGGGATAGGGAGATAGGACCCGTATCCCCTTTTCTTGCACCAATTGGATCTGCTTTTGGATAGAATGAAGCCGAGCTCGAATCTCGTGTCCTCACGAGGCCCATCGAATCTCGATGTCGGAGGCGCCATGGGCCCCATACCTCAGGACGATTGGATTGCAGGCGGACGAAGGTCAGGGACTGAACGACGGGGATCTGGAAGATCGCGAGCTCATCGAGCGGTGCCTCGCCAAGGGGCCCGACACCGAGCAGGCATGGGAGGAGATCGTGCGGCGATATCGCCGCAAGGTTTTCGGGATCGCCTACAAGTTCACGGGAAGGTATGAGGAATCGCAGGATCTCTCCCAGGAGATTTTTCTTCGAATCTTCCGTTCGCTCGAGAAGTTCGACCGCAACGCGGATTTCGGCACCTGGCTCTACTCCGTCAGCCGCAACCACTGCATCGACCACTATCGAAGCGGGCGGCGCGAGCGGGAGATGGTCGTCCAGCACGAGGTCCAGCTCGAAGATCTCGCCTCGGGCCGGTTCGATCCCCACCGGCGCATCGAGGTCCGCGACAAGAGGCAGATGCTCCTCGACGCGCTCTCAGGCCTTCCCAAGAAGCTCCGGGAGGCAGTCGTGCTCCGCGACATCAGGGGACTGAGCTATCAGGAGATCGTGGAATACTTGAGGCTTCCGGAAGGAACGGTGAAGAGCCGCATCAATCGCGGTCGGCTCGAGCTGGGGAAGGCTTTGATGGCCCGGGAGAGCGCGTCCTTGCCTCGGGGCGCGGCGTCCCGAGAGTAGGGTGGACATGAACCTCGAAATCGACTCGCGCGGCGACATCAAGATCATTCGCATGAAAGAGGAGCGGCTCGTCTACTCCATGCTCGGCTCCTTCTTCGCCGAGGTTTCGAAGCTCATCGATGCCGGGGCGAGGAAGGTCGTGCTCGACATGTCCTCCGTCGCCTACATCGACAGTGCCTCCGTTGGCTGTCTCATGGACATCTACCGGACGATGAGCGAGCGGTCGGGAGTCATCCGGCTCCTCGGCCTCCAGGAGCGGGTGGAGACGATGGTGAGCATGACCGGGCTCCACAATTTCATGGAGATCTATCGGGACGAGGCCGACGCGGTCGAGAGTCTCGACGGGAAGTCATGAAGAAAATCAGGATGCTGACAGGGCACGAGATCCCGCTCGACGGGGATCTTCTGTACGTCCTCGAGTCGCTCTATCGCGAGGTGTCGCTCAAGCGGGAGCTCAAAGCGTCGTTCGACGATATGATGAGCGAGATCGTCCACATCGTCGAGGCCATGGACGAAGGGGCGAGAAAGCAGTATCTCATCGAGAGCCTGTTCCTCAATTCCGTCACCTACGAGAACGAGCGGCTGGGAGCGTACATGAAGAAGCTCACAGGCCGGGCCGGGGGCAAGGACTCGAAGCTGGAGTAGCAAGTGACACGGTTGTCCTTCATTGCGCTCGCGCTCCTTCTGGCGGCGGGGCCGCCGCTCTCGTCCCAGACCGCGAAGAGTGCCGGTCCCCGGATCTCGATCGAGCCCGCGGAGCACGATTTCGGCCCTGCCCGCCAGGACCAGAAACTCGTCTATGACTTCGTGGTTGCGAACACCGGAGACCAGGAGCTCTCGCTCCTCAAGCTTGCGACCTCGTGCGGCTGCACCGCCGCCTTTCCGGCCGAGCGCGTCGTTCCCCCGGGAGGGTCGACGACTCTCACCGTCACTCTCGAAACGAGGAAGTACAAGGGCGTTCTCGAGCGGAGCGTCTCCGTGGCCTCGAACGACAGGAGGCAGCGGGTTTCGACCGTTCGGGTGAAGGCGTTCGTGGAGGTGCTCGAGCCCTGAGCTCAGCGGGAGGCGGGCGCTATGACCCCGGCTCCGACCACGGTTTCGATCGGCGCGAGCCCGGCCTCCGTCTCCCAGAGCTCCGGTGAATTCAGAATCGCCTTCACGAGCTCGGTGTGGAGCGCGTGGCCTGCCCGGAGAGCGACGACGTGGGCCTTCAGAGGCTTTCCGAGAAGAACGAGGTCTCCGAGGAGGTCGAGAATCTTGTGCCTCACGAACTCGTCGGGGAAGCGGAGGGGATTGTTGAGAACGCCGGTTTCCCCGAGGACGACGGCGTTGTCGAGCGAGCCTCCGAGGGCGAGCCCGGCCTGCCGCATGAGCTCGACGTCCTTGAGGAATCCGAACGTCCGCGCGGGAGCGATTTCCTCCACGAACGAGCTCTCATCCACCTCGACGGTGTGCTCCTGGTGCTTCAACAGGGGGTGGTCGAAGTTGATGGTGTAGGTGAGACGCAGGCGGTCGCTCGGGTACGCCGCGACGAATCGCCCATCGCCGCCGACGGAGACCGGCCGCGAGAGCTCGATTGCGGATCGCGATGCGGGGAGACCGCGGATACCGGCTTCATGGATCAGGTAGATGAAGGGAGCGGCGCTCCCGTCCATGATCGGCACTTCGGGCCCATCGAGCTCGATCGCGACGTTGTCGACGCCGAGAGCATAAAGCGCCGCGAGAAGGTGCTCGATGGTCTCGATACGCACGCCGTCCTTCGCGAGGCACGTGGCGTGGTTGATATGCGAGAGATATCTCGCGGTGGCCGGGATCTCGATGCCGCCTTCATCCGTTCGCCGAAAGACGATGCCGTGATCGGCGTGCGCTGGCTTCAGAACCAGCTTCGCTTTACGGCCCGAGTGCAGCCCGACCCCGACGCAAACAGCCTCTTCTTTGAGCGTTCTCTGCTTCTGCATTCTTCCTGCGTCTTTTCCCGCGTGCTCCAAACGAGAGACCAACTGCCGACGGACAAGCAATCTCTGTACCAGCGGGCCGCCGTGCACGCACTTCGCGTCAAGCCACAAGCCGACAATAGTTTACGCGTTTTTGACTCGGTGGTGCAAGGTCGGGCCCGTGTGTCTCCCCCGAGACAGTTTTCCCGCGATCCTGTATCTTCTACGCACCTCGGTAGAAGGAACGGGTCCATCCCAAGTCCCCCTTCTTCTGATACGATACGCCGATCCCAGGAACGCAGGCACGAGTGATTCCGCGAGATTCCGTTCGAGCTGAGGCGGTGGGCGAGCGCCTCGATCTCGGCGGCTACCTTCAGAAGGGAGTCCGCATCCTGCAACTCGACGGGAACACCATCGACGCCGTGTCCCGTGACGAGGAAGCGCTCGTTCCCGCGCTCGCTTTCTTCGCGGTCGCGGGCCTTGCCAACGGCGCCGGCCAGTTCAGCTTCCGCGGGATGTTGTTCGGCCCCATCGTCGCGACGCTGCTGTCGTTCGTGTTCATCGGGCTCCTGAGCGTGCTCTCGCGCCTCTTCCGTGGTGACGCCGAGTTCCTGGACGTCTACCGCCCGCTCGGTGTCGCAGCGCCCATCTTCTGGGTCCAGGCGGTTCCGCTCCTGGGGCCGTTTCTCGTCTCGCTCGCTCTCGTGTACTTCGCCGTGGTCGCAGTCGTCGTCGTCGAACGGACGAGCCGGGTGCCCCGGGGCAAAGCGGTCGCCATCGTCGGCCTCCTCGCCGGGATCAGCCTCTTTCTCGTTCTCGTCTTTCTCGCGATGGTGGGCTCGGTGTTCCTTTTCCGCGCTCTCTTTTCGTAGCCCGGACCCTGCTTGACAGGGTGTCTCATAGGGCATAGCTTCTCCCGCGGAGGAGCCCCTGGGCGCCTTCTTTCCTGCCTTATGTCCTTGCGTGGTTTTCCGGGAGGGCATCATGAATCGAAAGACTCTGGTCCTGCTTCTGGCGGCGTCGATCGGGTCGGCCGCGGTCCTTCTGGCTCAGAATTACCCGACGGTTCCCTACAAGGACGCCGGTGGCTACGTCGATTCCATCATCTGGGTCGAAGGCACGGTGCTCAAGACGGAGAGCACTCCCGAGGGCGTCTATCTCGTGTTCAGCGCCAACGAGAAGTTCGTTCGCATCATCATCCCGAAGGCGAACTTGGACGCTTTCGGCGGAGGCATCCAGCACAAGTACACGGGGAAGAAGATCAAGGCGGTGGGCAAGGTCACGAAGTACGGCTACAAGCTCATCGTCGGCGTGAACGAGCCCAAGCGCATCCAGATCCTCGACACCAAGACCTGAGCGGATTCCTTTCCGCTCTTGCCATCCGAGCCGGATTTCTCTAGTTTAGAAGGCTCAGCAGGAGGCAAGAGAGCCCTTTGGGCCAGGGGAAGAAGAAGCGATCGCGGAAGTCCGAGAAGCGAGGCGAAGCTTCCTCTTCGAAGGGCCCGAAGCGGAGGGCCGCTCGCGAGGACGCGCGGCAGGGGCGCCTCGCCTTCGACTCCGCACTCCCTCCCGGAGGCATGGGTACCCCTCCCGCGATCGGCGCCGATGGCGTCTCCGTCGAGCTCCACGAGGCTGCGCAGACCCGCTACCTGAGCTACGCCCTCTCCGTCATCACTTCCCGCGCTCTTCCCGACGTCCGCGACGGGCTCAAGCCCGTGCAGCGCCGCATCCTTTACACGATGTGGCAGCAGAACCTCACCGCGGACGCGAAGCACCGCAAGTGCGCAAACGTGGTGGGGGAGGTCATGGGGAGGTATCACCCTCACGGCGATGCCGCGATCTACGACGCTCTCGTGCGTCTGGCCCAGCCCTTCAACACGCGGCTTCCTCTCGTCGAAGGCTCGGGGAATTTCGGCTCGCTGGACGGCGACGCCGCGGCAGCCATGCGCTACACCGAGTGCCGCCTCTCTCGCCCCTGCGACGAGATCCTGGGAGAGATCGACCAGCGCACGGTGCACTTCCGGCCCAACTACGACGGCCGCATGTCCGAGCCCGTCGTCCTTCCCACCAAGATCCCGAACCTCCTGGTGAACGGCGCGACCGGGATTGCGGTAGGAATGGCGACGAACATCCCGCCTCACAACCTCGACGAGGTGATGACCGCGCTCGTGAAGATGCTCGACGCCCAGCTCCAGGACAAGGAGCTGTCGACCCGGCAGCTCTGCCGGTGGATCAAGGGGCCGGATTTCCCCACCGGCGGACAGATCCTGAACGATCCCGACGAGATGAAGAAGTTCTACGAGGAGGGAAGCGGCACCCTCCGCGTCCGCGCCACCATCGAGAGCGGTGAGACCAGGCGCGGCACCCGGTACCTCTACGTCACCTCCATCCCCTACATGGTGAACAAGGCGCAGCTCGTTGCGCGCATCGCCGAGATCGTCGTCTCCCGCAAGATGCCGCTTCTCGTCGACGTGAAGGACGTCTCGACGGACGACGTCCGCATCGAGCTCGCGATCAAGGCCGAGGCGGCCGATGAGGGTGTCCAGAAGGTTCTCGCCTACCTCTACCGGAACACTCCCCTCCAGTCGAACTTCAGCATGAATCTCACCTGTCTCGTGCCCACGGAGAACCCCGAGACGGGGAGCCCTGAGCGCCTCGAGCTCTCCGAGTTCCTCTGGCACTTCCTCCATTTCCGCATGGAGGTGGTCGTACGGCGACTCGAGGACGAGCTCGACCGGCTGGGGAAGCGCATCCACATTCTCGAGGGACTCCAGAACGTCTTCGACGCGCTCGATCAGATTCTGAAGATCGTGCGGGCCTCGGACGGAAAGCAGGACGCGGCGAAGAAAATCATGGCGCGGTTTCCTCTCGACGAGGAGCAGACGGACGCCATCCTCGAGCTCAAGCTCTACCGCCTCGCGAAGCTCGAGATCCTCATCGTGCGAAAGGAGCTCGAAGAGCGGAAGAAACGCGCCGCCGCGATCCGGAAGCTCCTGAAGAGCGAAGAGTCGAGGTGGAAGCTGGTGCGGGAGGAGCTGGTCGAGATCCAGAAGAAGTACGGGGAGAAGAACCCGAGGCGCACGCTCATCGAGGCGGTGAAGGACGAGCCCGAGTTCACCGCCGACGACTTCATCGTCGCCGAGGACAACCACGTCCTGGTCACGACCGACGGGTGGGTGAAGCGCCAGCGCGAGATCCGCGACCCGGGAAAGACGCGCCTTCGCGAAGGCGATGCGGTCATGGCCTGCTTCGCGGGCTCGACCCGCGCGACCGCCGTCTTCTTCTC
>Ga0187893_10013789_pt1 | contig 11171 bp, 12 predicted proteins | sample MA1701074metaG_FD_139574 | JGI IMG/M metagenome (GOLD analysis project Ga0187893, IMG submission 139574) | White microbial mat communities from a basaltic lava cave in the Kipuka Kanohina Cave System on the Island of Hawaii, USA - MA170107-4 metaG ...
GTCCGCTGACGCGCCGCGGACGACGCCAGGCGCGCCGCCTCGTCGACCGATTCCAGGGCATCGACCTCGAGCGGATCGTCTCGAGCCCGTTCACCCGGTGCGTGGAGACGGTCGAACCCCTGGCCCGGGCTCGGGGGATCGTGCTCGAGACCGCTCCCGAGCTCGGCGAGGGGCAGGACCTGGACAGGGTGGAGGCCTACATCCGGTCGATCGACCCGAGGCCCACGCTGCTCTGCGGTCATGGGCCGGAGATCAAGGGTCTCGTCGATCGCCTGGAGGCCGCCGGCGTCCTGATCGAAGGCCCACGAGCGCTGGCCAAGGGCTCGATCTGGGTGCTCGAGCGCGAGCTCGATGGGCGGGTGCTCGCGGCCCGATACGTTCCGCGGTCCTCCGCGTAGTCCGTGGCCGATGCTCGGTTCGCGGTGCTGGACCTGGGAAGCACGACGTTCCAGCTGCTCGTGGCGGATGCGGACGCGACCGGTTCGCTGACGCCGATCCTTCGCGACCGCGTCGTGCTCAACCTCGGACGCGTGCTGGCCGGCCGGGGTGAGATCCCGCCCGAAGACGCGGCCCGTGCCGGCGACACCGCTCGCCGGCTGACGGACATCGCCGTGCGAACGGGGGCGGACCACATCGTGGTGCTCGCGACGAGCGCGCTCCGCGACAGCCCGAACCGCGACGAGCTCGCCGAGCTGCTCGCCGACGCCGTCGGGACCCCGGCGCGGTTCATCGATGGGCGTGAGGAGGCCCGGCTGACGTTCGCCGGTGTGACGGCCAGCGTGGCGATCGGGGCGGGCTCCACGGTGCTGCTGGATCTCGGGGGCGGGAGCCTCGAGGTCGCCCTCGCCGATGCGTCGGGGCTCCGGTGGGGGCGGAGCCTGCCCGTGGGAGCGGGTCGCCTGACCGGACAGCTCGTCGCGGGGGATCCGCCGAGCCGCGCCGAACGCAAGGCGGTGCGTGCCGCGGTCGAGGAGGCGGTCGCGCCGTTGACCGCCGACGTCCTCGCGGCGGACCCGGCGAGATGCGTCGCGAGCGGTGGGACGGCGGGGGCGCTCGCGCGGCTGATCGCGGCCCGGCGCTGGAGCGTGCCTCCCGCGTCGCTGAACCAGTACGAGATGAGCGTGGCCGAGCTTCGCGAGCTCACACGCGAGCTCGCTTCCCTCTCCCTCGCCGAGCGACTGCGGGTCCCCGCGATCGACGCACGCCGCGCCGAGCTCCTGCCGGCCGGCGGTTGGATCTTGACGGCGGCCGCGTCGGCGTTCGGCATCAAGCGCCTGGTGCACTCGGAGTGGGGGCTGCGGGAGGGGGCGGTGCTCGACGCCCTCGGTCTGGCGGACGGCACGATCCCGCCGCCGGAGCGGCTTCGCCGTGGCTCGGTGGACCGTCTCGTCCGGGCCTGGGGCGAGGATCCCGCGCATGTCGAGCTCGTCGCGCGCCTGGCCCAGAGCCTGTTCGACGGGACCCGAGAGCTCCACGATCTGGGCGAGCCCGAGCGCGAGTGGCTCGGGCACGCCGCGCGGCTGCACGAGATCGGCGCCCGCGTCTCGCCGGCCCGCCTGCACAAGCACGGCGCGTACATCGTCGAGAACGCGGGGATGCGCGGGTTCTCGCCGCAGGAGGTCGGTGCGATCGCCTCGCTCGTTCGGTTCCACCGCGGGAAGGATCCCCGGCCGGTCTACCCACCGTTCGCCGCCCTGGAGCCCTCGATCCAGCTCGCGTGCACGCTGCTCACGGGCCTCCTGCGGATCGCGCACGCGATCGGGCGCGGGCCCGAGGACGACCGCCTCGAGGTCGCCGTCGATCTGCGCGATAGTCGGCTGCGCATCCGGTTCGCCGGCTCGGGCAACCCCGACGCTGCGGTCGCCGAGGCGCGGCTCGCGGCGGATCTGCTCGAGCGCACGCAGGGCGTCGAGATCGAGATCACCGTCGGCGTCCCTTCCGCGACGAAGGCCTGAGTTCGGACCTGTTCAGTCCGGAGCCGGAGAGAGCCAGCTGGCGATGTGCGTGAGGCGTTCGAACCCGAGCCGCTCGTAGATCCTCGCGGCGGCGCCCTCGGGATCGGTGAGCAGGTACGTGCGGGCGGCGCCCTGAGCCGTCGCCTCGGTCGCGGCCCGCCGAACGATCGACCCGGCGTAGCCGCGGCGCCTCGCGTCCGGGAACGTGACCACGTGCTCCAGGTACCCGACCCCCTCCAGGACGAGCATCGCCGCGAGCGCGTCCGGACGACCGTCCTCGCGATCTCCGAGTGCGAACCAGCGCCGGCCGGCGGGCAGGAACCGGTCGGCCTCCATCGCCTGCAGCTGGTCCAGGGTCGCCTCGTCGGTGATGTCGAACAGGCGCGCCGAGGCTCGGTGCGCGGACCAGAAGGCGTCGTCGAAGTTCGAGACCTCCCGTGCGGCGTCCGAGATGTCCGGTCCCGCGTGTGGGGGAGGTGACCCCTCCAGGACCATCACGAGATCGAAGGTGAGCCGCTCTCCCCGGGTGCTCGCTTCGGCGAGCAGCTCCGTCTGCTCCTCGGGATGGAGCACGACGACGTGTGACCGCGCCGCTCCACTCCGTTGGAGTGCCGGGAGGAGCATCGCCTCGATCTCGCCGAGCGTGACGGGGCTCCGAGCTTCCACGCGCGCGTAGTTCGGCTCCTGCACCCGGGGGTACCGGGCATCGGACACGACCGCACCCCACCACGCCGGCTCGACGCGCTCGAACAGCGCGTCCTGCGCGCGCCACAGGGCCAGGAGCGGCTCGAGCTCGCTCACGGGGGCATGTTCGCAGCCGTGGGGCGGAGGCTGCGATAGTCTCGCGCCGCCGTGATCACCTGCCGCGTGTACCGCGACGGCGAGCTCGAGGATCAGAAGCCGTTCGACGCCGGGGTCCTGGCGGCCGCGGACGACAGCCGGCATCGCCTCTGGGTGGACGTCGTCGATCCCACCGACGACGAGCTCCGGACGCTCCAGGGCGATCTCGACCTGCACGAGCTGGCCGTGGAGGACAGCCGGAACTGGGGGCAGCGCTCGAAGGTGGATTTCTACCCGCAGCACCTGTTCCTGGTCGCCCACGGACTCGAGGTGGACGAGCAGGGCGAGGTCGTGGACCGGGAGGTGCATCTGTTCGCGGCAGAGGGGCGCTTCCTCATCACGGTCCGGCGCGAGCCGAGGTTCGAGTTCGAACGCGTGAAGGGGCGCCTGCAGCGGGTCACGGAGCTGTCGGACGCGGGCATCGGGTACCTGCTCTATCTCCTGCTCGACGAGATCGTGGACGGATACCTCGACACGATCGAACGGTTCGAGGAGCTGTCCGACGACATCGAGGACGCGGTCGCGGAGCAGGAGGACGGTACCGCGGGCGACGCCACGCGGGCGCTCGCGCAACGGATCTTCAGACTCCGGCAGCAGATCGTGCGCTTCCGGCGGCTGGCCGCGCCGATGCGGGAGACCGTCGATCTGGTCCTGGAGACGTCGTCGCTCGCCACGCCGCTGCTGATGCCCTACTACCGCGACGTGCTCGACCACGTGATCCGCGCACTCGAGCTCACCGACAACGTCCGAGACCTGTTGACGTCCGCACGTGAGCTGCAGCTCGCGCAGGTCTCGAACCGGCTGAACGTCGTCATGAAGCAGCTCTCGGCGTGGGCCGCGATCATCCTGATCCCGACGCTCATCGCCGGGATCTACGGGATGAACTTCCGACACATGCCGGAGCTCGATTGGTTGTTCGGCTACCCGTTCGCTCTCGCGGTCATGGTGGTGGCCGCGTCCCTGCTCTACCGCATGTTCCGCAAGCGCGGATGGCTGTGAGGTGTGCGTCGCGCTGAAGCTGTTGTGCGTCGCGCCCGACGTCGAGGCGCTCGGGGCGCTGAAGCGCGCGACGGTCTCCGCCGAGTGGGAGCTGGCGCCGGGGGCGACGACCGAGCGAGACGCCTATCGCCAGCTGCGCGAGGAGCGCGTGCACGTCCTGGTGGTGTTCGGGCCGTTCGAGCGCCTGGTACGCAGGGCCCGCCGGTCTCGGCCGTCCCTCCGGATCGTGGCCGACCGCGACCTTCCGGGCGTCAGCGTCACGGTGAGCTCGATCGAGGGGGTTCGGGGGGCCGTCCTCGGGGTCAGCGGGGACGGTGCGGCCCCCCGGTCGTGACGGTGCGCCGGGGCCTGGCGCGGACGCCCGGCCCCGGCGCATGAGCTGCGCTTCGGACGCGGTTCAGGCGCACCCGGCCCACGCGCTCCACGAGCCGAGCGCGCGGGCCATCCGGATCGAGACGATCGCGTTCGCTCGAGCGTTGAACACGGACCGGTCGGGTTGCCCCCACCGGTCGGCGCGATCGGCCCAATACCGAGTCGCCTGCTGGAACAGACCCGCGTAGCCGTTCGGGTTGTAGGCGCCGGGCCGCAGGTTGGACTCGCACAGGGCCACCCCCACCGCCTTGCGTGGGGTCCCCGGGCTGTCCCACCGCCGGGCGGCGCACCGGATGAGCTGCTTGATGTGCCAGGTCCCCCGTTGCCAGTCGAGATCGCAGACCCGGAGGGGGACCTGGTCGGCCTCCTCGGCGGCCATGGCGTGCGCCGGAGACAACAGCACGGCGCTTGCGAGCGCCACGATCGATGCGCGGCGCAACGTGTGACGTCTGATCATGTCTGTTCCACCCCCCGCGGTCGTCCCGGCCGGCTGCCGGGTGCCGCCGGACCCGAACTCGCCCCGGGCCGGCCCGCGTCAGGTCGTGGGTGTTGGATCACCTCCTCGAACTCGACACCGTGTGACCTGTCGACGCCCCCGAACCCTCGGACCCTGCCCGCCACACGTCGCGCGTCTCCCTGCACCGGGCGTGGAGGAAGAAGCGAGAGGGGTGGAGGGGAGCGGACCGAAGCGTCCGGATACGTCGCCTGCAATCCTACCGATGGCCTACGACACGGACTGACCCGAGGTCACTTCCGAGCCGCCCGGTACGATGAACGGGTGACCAAGGTCCTGCTGGCCGCGCCCCGCGGATACTGCGCGGGGGTCGAACGTGCGGTCGAGGCCGTGGAGCGGGCGCTGGTGACGTACGGGGCCCCGGTCTACGTGCGCAAGCAGATCGTCCACAACCTCCATGTGGTCCGCGACCTCGAAGCCAAGGGGGCCGTCTTCGTCGAGTCGGAGACCGAGGTGCCCGAGGGCTCGGTCGTCGTCCTGTCGGCGCACGGGGTCGCGCCCGAGGTGTACGCGAACGCCGAGCGGCTACAGCTCCGGGTCCTGGATGCGACCTGCCCTCTCGTGACCAAGGTGCACCTGGAGGCGCGCCGGTTCGCCAACCAGGACCGAACCATCGTGCTGATCGGCCATGCCGGCCACGAGGAGGTGGTGGGCACCACCGGGCAGGCTCCGGAACGGACGATCCTCGTCCAGGACATCGAGGAAGCACATCGCGTTGCGGTGCCCGACCCGGAGAACCTGTCCTACCTCACCCAGACCACGCTCTCGGTCGACGAGACCAACGAGATCGTGCGCGTGCTCCGCGAACGGTTCCCCGCCATCCAGGGCCCGCCGCGCGAGGACATCTGCTACGCGACGCAGAACCGGCAGGACGCGATCAAGGACGTCGCGCGGCGGGCGGACGTGGTGCTCGTGATCGGCTCGGACAACTCGTCGAACTCCAACCGCCTTGCGGAGGTGGCTCGGGAGCTCGGCACGCCCGCCTACCTGGTCGACGACCAGACCGAGGTCGATCCCGCGTGGATCGACGGTGCCGAGGTGGTCGGACTGACGAGCGGCGCCTCCGCGCCCGAGCGGCTCGTCGACCGGATGCTCGCGTGGCTCGCCGAACACGGCGCCACCGAGGTCGAGGAGGTCCGCCTGACCGAGGAGCATCTGCGCTTCTCGGACGTCCGCATCTGAGGCTTCGGAACGACTCAGCTCCAGGCGGAGAACTGATCGCGATCCTCGTCCTGCGGCTGGAGATCCGACATCGCGACGAGCGTGTGCGCGGCCAGGATGCCGGGGAGCGGCAGGATGTCGTTCACGATGATGCGGGCGGCCTGCTCCCAGCGCATCGGGACCTCGACGATCAGGTCGTAGGCCCCGGCGATCAGCGCCACCGCCGCGACGTCCTCGAGACCGGCCAGGACCTCGAGCAGTTCGGAGGCGGCTCCCGGCGAGCTCCGGATCTGCACGAAGCAGGCGTCGCCGCGCTGCTGCATGGGGACGGGGGTTCGCGGCCCGCCGCCCGAGGGCGCGAGCACGTCGGCCGGGACCACCGGCGCGGTCACCGTCCGTTCCACCCCGTCGATGCCGTGGATGTGCCGAAGGACGATCTCGGCGATGCCGCCCAGGTCCGGACCGTGGACCGCGGCGAGCACGTCCCAGTCACCGACCACCCCGACCGCGGCGCGAACCCCGGGCGCGCTCTCGAGCCGGATCACGACCTCCTCGACCCTGCCGGGCCGAACACGCAGGAAGACGAAGGCGTCCACGATCCGCGGTCAGCCCGTCGCAGCGGCCGGGATGCGGCAGAGGGCGTCGAGCGCCTCGGCCCCCTCCTCGGGCCCGACCGCGATCAGCCGGTCCCCGGCGTGGAGGGTGAACGGACCGCGGGGCCGGTAGATCCACCTCGGCCCCCGCTGGACCGCCAGCACGAACATCCCGGTCTCGGTCTCCAGGCGAAGCTCCTTCAGCGAGCGACCGTCGGCCGGGGTCCCGGCGTCGACGACCGTCTCGGCGCTCGTCTCCTCCGTCTCCTCGAGGGCCAGCTGGACGACGGGGTGCAGCGGCTCGCCCTGCTCGACGTACCACGTGAGGTCCCGGGCCGCGTCGCACATGGACTCGCTCGCGCTGCCGAGTCGGAGCAGCCCGCGAAGGTCGTCCGGGTTCCGCGCCTCCGGGGCCGCGCGCAGGACCCAGGACTCGAGCTCGTCGTGCAGGGTGTCGCTGCGCGCCTCGAGCGCGCCGACCTCCGCGGCGAGCGCGCGGTTGTTGAACAGGATCGACGAGTAGGCGAGCCCCACGGCCGCCTCGGACAGATCCTTCAGCTCGATCAGGATGTCGACCGCCCGATCGAGCTCGGACAGCGGTGGGACGTCGTCCTCCGGGGGTTCGGGCCTCGGGGAGGCGGCCGCGAGCTCGCGAAGGAGCGCCACGCCGTCCCCGGGACCTCGCACCAGCAGCACGTCGGCTTCGGACAAGACGTCGTCGGGCCCGGGGTCGAACTGCCATTCGATGCCACTGCGGATCGCCATCACCCACATGCCGGTCTCGGTGGGCAGTGAGAGCTCGCGGAGCGAGCGCCCGATCACCGCGGCGCCCTCGCGCACCTTCACGCGCGCGGTCATCTCGTCGGCGTGGCGGAGGTCGCGGCGGAGCGCGTCCGGGATCCCGAGCCGGGCCTCGACCACGCGCGCGATGTCCGAGGCGGCATCGCCCACCTTCTCGACCGCGTCCGCGATCCAGAGCACGCCCGCCATGCCCTCGGCGTCCTCGGGACTGCGGGCGGCGAGCATCGCGACCCCTCGGAGCCGGCGGAGGTGCCCGTCCATGCGCTCCTCGAGGCGTTCCACCTCTCGGGCGAGCTTGTCGTCGTCGAAGAAGACGGCCGCGTACGCGAGGTCGACCATGAGCTCGGAGGCGTCTTTCGCCTCGACGAGCAGGTCCTTGACGCTCTTCGGTTGCTCATCCATGGATGGCGACCCCCAATATTGACAGAGCGGCCACGAAGGCGACGACGCCCGCCAGGTCCATCAGGCCGGTGATGAGCGGCACCGTGTGGTTGTCCGGATCCAGGCCGAACCGCTCGGTCCCGACCGCGAGGTAGTACCCGAGCAGCAGAATGATGGGCAGCAGCAGCATGCCGGCGAGGACCGTCCCCCACACGGTTGTGGCCACCGCGGGAGCGGCACGATCCCACGTCTGTCCGAGGGACGAGCCGACCAGGCCGATGAACGTGAAGATCGTGAGTCCGAACGCCACGACGAGCGATCCGTCGACGATGGCCGGCGCCTCGGGCAGACCTCGTGGCGTGATGACGCCGAGCCGGAGCTTCGATGACAGACGCGACGACAGGATGCCGCCGAGGGCCCCCGCCTGCGAGATGAGCGCGGGGATCAGGATCAACAGACCGGGATAGCGGAGGAAACGCGCGGACTGCGACTCGAGGAGCGTCCCCGCGAGCACGTCGAAGATCGGGACCACGAGCACCACACCCGTCATCTCGAGCATCGTCCGGCCGATCGACGGCTCCATCCGCAGGCCGACGACGACCGCGGCCACCGCGGCGACGACGCACGTCGCGGCGACGATGTCGCTCACGATCTCCGACCCGACGAGGAGCGTGGCCAGGAACAGCGCCGGCAGCGTGACCATGTCGCCGATCGCCGTGATCACGGGCGTGCCCACGACGTCGAGGTCGTATCCGCGGCGGAAGGAGACCACGGCCAGGCCGATCGTCGCGACCAGGACCAGGACCGACCCGATCGCGCCGCCCACGACGGAGATCGTGACCAGATCCGGGAGCGGGATCGAGGGCTCGTTGAACGCGACGGCGGCCAGACGCGCGAGCGCGGCGATGTACAGGGACGACGCGAGCGTCAGGACGAACCCGACGATCGCGTTGTGCCGGAGCACGCCCCCGGGCCGCCAGGAGACCTCGAACAACCCCGTGGCGATGCTCGTGCCCAGGCGCGCGCCGGTGGTGCCGGAGATGACCCCGCGCATCCCCACCGCCGCGGGGATCAGGATCAGCAGGCCGGGGAGCTCCTCGAGCGTCCCGGTGAAAGCGCTCAGCGTCAGACCGGCCGCGAACGCCGCGAGCGTGGACAGGACCAGCGCGACCAGCCCCTGGCGGCGGGTTCGTCGCTCCGCCCGCCAGAACCCGAGCAGGCTCCGGGCCCTTCGACGGAGCGCCACCTCAGCCATGGTCGGCCTCCGGACGGGGAGCGGTATGACCGGATGGAAGGAGCCCCTGGAGGGCGAGCTCGGCTAGGCCCTGGCGGAGCGTTCGACGCTCGGCGCGCCAGAAGGCGGAGACGCCGCGAACGGGGCGGGAGAAGGCCATAACGGAACGCCCATCGGGTCCTTCCAGTCGTTCGGTCGTCCGGCACGGGCCGCAGGGCCCGGGGAAGTATGCGGCGCACCGCCGATGGGGACAACCCTCTCGCCCCACCCCTTCGGCAGATCGGGGCTTGGCTCAGTCCACCCAGTCTCGGGTCAGGAACAACCAGAACGCCAGACCGGCGTACGGCCCGTACCGACGGAAGCGGCGCAGGATCGCGGCGTCGCTCGCGACCTTGCGTCCGATCTTCCTCGCGTAGGTCGGACGGGTCCACGAGTCCAGGATCAGGCGGTGGTACCGGCCGAGCGTCATCATGATGTGTGCGGCGGCGTACGGCCCCACGCCGGGGAGCGCCAGGAGCCGGCGCTCGAGCTCTTCGTCCGGGAGCTCCTCGGGCGTTGCCTTCGCGAACGCCTCCAGATCGAGGTCGCCGTCGGCCACCGACCGGGCGATCTCGGCGAGATACGCGCCTCGGTATCCGGCCCGGGCGACGTCGCGGTAGAAGTCCTCGCCGGCCGCGGCCATCGCATCCGGCGTTGGGAAGGTTCGGCCCCACGGTCCCTCGGACGGGATACCGAGCGCCTGCTCCCCGAGGTGCTCGACGATCGCATGCACCATCCGGATCGTCGCCGACCACGTGCAGTTGGTGGTGCAAACGGTCTTGATGACGTCCTCGAACACGGTTGGGCTCTGCACCATCCTGCCCGCGCCCGTCGTGACCCACGATAGATCCGGATCGGTAGACGCCGCTTCGTAGAAGCCCGAGAGATCCGCATCAAGGCGCAGCACGTGTCGGACGGTCGTCTGGAGCTCGCGCGCCGCACCGGCCGAGACGGATGGTCCGAGGACCGTGAGCCGCGCGTGACCGCGCCGACCCGCCTCGATCCGAACCGTCCGGGGCCGGCCTCGTCGCGTCGACAGGGTCATCTCGACGGAGCGGTAGTCCGACGCGGGCCGCATCGGAGGCAGATCGACGAACCCGTGCGAGTTCAGCGTTCGAACCAGGTCGACCGGCTCGCCCCCGGCGCCGCGCAGACGGAGCTCGAGCGAGCTCACTCGTCAACGCGTTTTCGCGCTCGCCACGCGCGGACCTTGGCGCGGTTCCCACAGCTGGACATCGAGCACCAGCGCCCCGAATGGTTCTTCGAGCGGTCGTAGAAGACCGAACGGCAGGTCTCGTCCGCGCACAGCTTCAGGTGTTCGACGGAGCCGTCGAACACCCCGACGAACAGGGCCGCGACGATCGCACCGAACGCGGCCGCCACACCACTGCCTCGCGGTTCCAGCGTGGGCGCCCGCCCGTGGTGGAAGTGCGGGTGCAGGCGCGCCGACAGGGCGATCCGGTCGAGCGTCTCGGCGTCCGCCGGCGATACCGGCTTGTTCGGACCGGCCGAGATCACGTTCCGGATCGCCCGACGGAGCTCCAGGTACGTCTCACGATCTCGCGCGGAGAACCGTTCTCCCTCGCGGAGCAACCCCCGCTCGATGAGGAACCCTCGGATCATCTCGGGCGGCGGGTCGAGCTGTCGGTCCTCCTCGTCGTGGACGTGCAGGTCGGTGAACCGCTGCAAGAGCTCGAGATCGCCGGGGGCGGGAGGGCTCGAGGAGAGATGTCCAGTGACGTCGAACGTAGCCACGATATGGAGTGTACACCATCGAAAACCGTTGACAAGTTACGCTAACCGACCTAACATCCTATGCAGGTTACGCGAGGAGGTGGTCGGAGGTGCAGACGCCCTCTTTGGGGAACGAGCTGGGCCGGCTGCGCGCGGAGGAGCTCCGCAGGGAGGCTGGACACCGGCCCCGAGCGGCGCGCTCACGACGCCTCCGCCCGGCGAGGATGAGGTTCGCCGCCGGCTCGTATCTGAGACGGGCCAGGCTCCGACTCGTCGGAGGGAGGTGACGAGCATGGACGTCATCGGGACGGCTCTCACGCTGCTTGTCATCGGCATCCTGTGGGTCGCCGCGATCGCGTTCGGTCGCGACTCCAGGGAGCCGGGGGACTGGCTCTCGAGGACCAACCTCCGCGACCGCGCCCCGAGACTCGGCGACTGAGGGGCCGAGGCCCTCGGATCGTTCGTACGATGCGGAGGTGGCGCTCGCATTCACGGACTGGGCGGTGGAGATCCTCCAGCGGTCGCACGAGGCCGCTCGCCGCTTCAAC
>Ga0187893_10013790_pt1 | contig 11169 bp, 11 predicted proteins | sample MA1701074metaG_FD_139574 | JGI IMG/M metagenome (GOLD analysis project Ga0187893, IMG submission 139574) | White microbial mat communities from a basaltic lava cave in the Kipuka Kanohina Cave System on the Island of Hawaii, USA - MA170107-4 metaG ...
CCCTGCTTAGCGGCTCTCTCTTGTGGCTCATCGCAAGGACCCTTCTGCTTGCAACCCTCTCCACGATCTGGGCTTTGATCCTCGGGCTGCCCCCGGCGTGGATCCTCACCCGGACCGACCTTCGGGGACGCCGTCTCTTCCGCGTCCTGGCGGTCCTTCCCCTGGCGATTCCACCCTATATCGGCGCCTTCACCTACATCACGCTCCTCGGCCCGGTCGGCCTGGTGAACAAGGCCTATCAAGCCGTCGGAGGAAACGGTCAGATCGTGAACATCTACGGCATCTGGGGGGGCGTCTTCGTCCTCGGGCTCTTCACCTACCCGTACATCTTCCTCTTCGCCTCCAGCGCGCTGGAGGGGTTCGACACGGCGCTCGAAGAGGCGGCGCGAGCCGCCGGGTACGGTCCGCTCGAGATCTTCCTGAGGGTCACCCTGCCCTTGCTTCGGCCCAGCCTGCTCGCCGGAAGCCTGCTGGTTTTCCTGTACGCCCTCTCGGACTTCGGGGCCGTCTCGTTCCTCCGGCTCACCACCTTTACGACCGAGATCTACCAGCAACTCAACACCCGGCTCGACCAGGTGAGCGCCGCAGCCCTCTCGAATGTTCTGGTGCTCCTCACGATCGTCGTCCTGCTTGCCCAGCGCAAGAGCCTCGGCCGCCGAGGCTTTGTCCAACGGCGCGGCGGCGCCAAACCGCCGGCTGTGCACTCCCTCGGCCGCTTCAAGTTTCCGGCCCTCCTGGGTACCCTCCTCGTCCTGGGCGGTTCGATCTTCCTTCCGGTCGGCCTGCTCGTGTACCAGGTCGGTGCTCCCTCGACCCTGCTCCTCGGCCTGCTCGGCAACTGGGGCTATCTGTGGCACAGCCTTTGGACAGCGACCATTGCCGCGACGGCCGCCTCCGGGATCGGCCTGTTTGCCTCCTACTGGGCGCGGCGTTGGGGCGGGCCGGCGAGCCTGCTGCTAACGGCCGCCACCCAACTCGGCTATGCGATCCCCGGCACTGTCCTCGGCTTGAGCCTGATCCTCCTCTACAACAGCTATCTGCCGTGGATCTACGGGACCTCGGCGATGGTCGTCCTCGGATATCTCGTGCGATACCTTCCGCAGGCAGCCCAGGGAAGCGCCGCCGCCTTGGCCCAGGTCGATCCTGACCTGGAGGACGCGGCACGGGGCCTCGGTCGCTCCGGTTGGCAGGCGCTTCGGGAGGTCACACTTCCGCTCATCCGACCGGGGATGGCGGCGGGATGGACGTTGGTGTTCATCTCCTCGATGAAGGAGCTCGCGGCCACACTCCTCCTGCGGCCACCGGGCTTCGACACGCTCCCGGTGCGGATCTGGATCGCCACCATTGAGGCCGACTACGCGGGAGCCGCGGCGGTCTCGCTGATGCTGATCGCGACGACCGCCCTGCCCCTCTTCCTGATCGCGAGGCTCGACACCGGGATATCGCCGCTCGACTGAGACGAGGTCACACGACAGGTAACAGAGAAGAACCAGGCGTAGAGCGATGGACCTCATCCGACTGGAACGGGTCAGCAAGCGGTACGGGCATGGAACCGTCATCGCTGTCGAGGAGATTTCTTTCCTTGTCAACAGGGGGGAGATCGTGGCACTCCTCGGCCCCAGCGGATGCGGGAAGACAACGACGCTTCGGCTGATCGCCGGATTCGAGGCCCCCGACACCGGGTCGATCGAGATCGGCGGCCGGATGGTCGCCAGGGAGGGGATCTTCTTGGCGCCGGAGCGTCGCGGCGTGGGGATGGTCTTCCAGGACTACGCCCTCTTCCCGCACCTGACGGTTCGTGAGAACGTCGCGTTCGGATTGCGCCACTGGAATGGAGATCTGAGGCGGAAGCGAATCGGGGAGGCGCTGGAGCTGGTGGGTCTCTCGGATCTGGCGGCGCGGTACCCTCACGAACTCTCAGGCGGGCAGCAGCAACGGGTGGCGCTGGCCCGCGCGCTCGCCCCAAGCCCTCAAGTGGTCCTCCTGGACGAGCCGTTCAGCAACCTGGATGCCGACATGCGCGCCCAGATGCGACAGGAGGTCCAGCAGATCCTTCGCCAGGCCAGCACCACGGTCATTTTCGTGACTCACGACCAGGAGGAGGCCTTCATGATCGCCGACCGGGTCGGCGTGCTGAACGAGGGGCGGCTGGAGCAAATCGATCAGCCGGACGTAATCTATCACACGCCGGCCACCAGGTTCGTGGCGCGCTTCGTCGGCTCGGCCGATTTCATCCCCGGACTCGTGACCAGCGAGGGGGTCGCCACGGAGCTCGGCACCTTCACCAATCAGCAGGGGCTCACGCCCGGGCTCGCCGTAGAGGTGATGATCCGCCCCGATGACATCGACCTGACTCCCGATCCGCCAGGAGAGGCGACTGTCGTCACGCGACACTTCCGCGGTTCGGACAACTTGTACCGCGTACGGCTGTCATCCGGACGGACGATCCACAGCAGCCAGCCCTCCACGAAGATCGTTGAGCCCGGCGCCGCCGTCGCCATCAAAGCCGACCTCACTCATGTGGTCTGTTTCAGACACGATGAGCCAGCGCCGTAAGTCGACCGCTCAAGAGCGAGTCCCCTCACGTCGCTACGTGTTGGAGAGGCGCGGCGCGCGCCTGATGTGGGCGTCGCGCCTCCTCGTCGCGCTGGCCATCGCGGTCACCCGCGAATCGATGGCGGCGGAGGTGGCGATCGGCCCGCCGAGGGAGCGGCACGGGATCCGGATCGAGGCGGTCTATACTGAGCCTGTCTCGATGGACGAGTACTGGGGTGCTAAGCCGCCCGAACGGGCCGACATCCATCTCGAGGCCGACGTACACGCCATCAAGGGGAACCGGTACGGATTCCGCGCCGATGAATGGATCCCGTATCTCTCCATCACCTATGCACTGGAGCTGCTCGGAGCCGACAACAAGAAGGTCAGCGGCCAACTGTGGCAGATGGTGGCGAAGGATGGCCCGCATTACGGCGTCAATATCAAGATGTTGGGCCCGGGGCGCTACCGACTGACCTACCGGATCGGATCCCCCGCCGAATGGGGCCTTGCCAGGCACACCGATGCGAAGACCGGCGTCGCCCCCTGGTGGGAGCCGTTCGAGGTGGAGTGGACGTTCGACTATCCTGCGAAGCGATGGAGGTGATGATATCGAGAGGGTGAGGCTACTCAGGATCCGCTGACAGGTTCGAGAGCGCAAGACCGCACAAAAGAAGGCGACTCCATCGCTTCCTGCTTGGCCGCCGGGCCGATGGAGCCGCCTGCTGCCTCGGAGGGCCATCTTCCACTCGACCCCGTGGGGGCTCGTGTTTTCTGGCCTCTCTGGCAGCGCCATTTTATCAACCTCGACAGGTCACGTCTAGGAAAAAGCCGGGATACGGCGGTGCGAGCGGACCCGCCAAGTCAGCCGCCGAGACCGAAGGAGCGGGAGAACACCATGGCCGTAACAAGACCACTCGGAGACCTCATGGGGGTCGGCTGGTGATCTGGCAGCCTCTCTTCGCCATCGACGATTATGGAGTGACGCGACGACGCTTTCTTGGCGCGATCGCAGGCGTGGCCGGGGGGGCGCTGTTCGGGGCGTTCGCGCCCGCGGGGACGCGGGGAGGCTCGCGGATGTCCACGGTCGCCCTCGGCCGCCTCTTGATGGGCACGGCAGTTGAAATCGAAGCGAACCACTCCGACGCGTCGATCTCGAGATCAGCGCTCGAGGCCAGCCTCGAGCGGATGATCGAGGTGGATCGGCTGATGAGCATCTTTCGACCGGACAGCGAGATCAGCCTGGTCAACCGCCTCGCGGCCGCGCGTCCCGTCACTGTCGGGGAGCAGACCTTTTGCGTGCTTCGAGAGGCCGAGGCGATCGCCCGGAGAAGCCACGGCGCGTTCGACGTGACCGTCTACCCGTTGATGCAGCTCTGGCGAACGTCGAGAACTGAGCGGCGACTGCCATCACACCGGCAGATGGATGCCGCGCTTACCAGGGTGGCCTGGAACGACCTCTCACTCGGCCCCGAGGGCCGCTGCGTCCGATTTCGACGCTCCGGGATGGGAATCGACCTGGGGGGGGTCGCCAAGGGGTATGCGGTGGACGCCGCCGCGAACTCCCTCGCTGAGGCCGGCGTGGGGAGCGGATTGGTCAACGCCGGCGGCGACCTTCGCGCCATCGGCCGGAATCGGGACGGGCGGAGTTGGAGAATCGGCCTGCGCCATCCACTGGCCCCCTCGCGGATGCTGCTCTCGATCCTCGTCGAGGACGAGGCCGTGGCGACGTCGGGCAACTATTTCCAGTATTTCACGATCGGCGGACGCCGGTATGGCCACCTGCTCAACCCACTCACTGGGATGTCCTCCGATCTTCCACTGAGCGCGACCGTCATTGCCGAGACCGCCATGCGCGCCGACGGCCTGGCCACCGCCGCGATGCTCCTCGGAGGGGAGGCGCTGACCTTCATCCGGGCTGTGGCGGGGGCCGAGGGGATCGTCGTCAACCCACTACCCCAAGATCCAAGGAGCGTCTCTGTTCAGATCACGCCGGGCCTAAGCGGCCGGGTGGTTCTCCTGGATCGCTCGGCGGGACTTGAACGTTGATCCTGCGACCCCAACAACCACCACACGACCCGAAGGGAGGAGGACATGAAGCTGTTGCGATGTCTCATGGCTGCGTTGATGGTCTGGATGGCTTCACCGAACATGGCGCTCGCCGCGCCATTGGAGGAACTGGAACGGCAACTACGGGACATTCAGACGCAGATCGAACGCCTGAAGCTGGAGAAGCAAGAGCAGGATCGACGGATGAGGGAGATCGAGGCCGCGCAGAAGGACAAGGCGACGAAGGAAGCCGAGGCGCAACGAGAACAGGAGCGGAAGACCGGCGTCCTGGCCGAAGAGCTGGAGGCGCTCAAGAGCAAGTTCGTGCTGCCGGAGAAAGTCGAGTACAAGAGCCTCTACGGCCTTGGGCCGGCGGCCTCAAAGGTCTACCAGGTGCCGAGAGGCCTCTCCATCGGCGGCTACGGCGAAGGGAGCGCCAACTTCTTCGTCAGCGACAACGAGGGACCGAATAAGCGGAGCGATGTCGGCGACCTCGTCCGCTTCGTCACGTACATCGGCTACAAGTTCACCGACCGGATCATTCTCAACTCGGAGATCGAGTTCGAGCATGCAACGACCAGCGCCACCGTGAGCTCCTCCGGGGGCTCGGTCTCGGTGGAATTCGCGACGCTCGACTTCCTCCTGGCAGAGCATGCGAACGTCCGAGCCGGTCTGGTCCTGATTCCGATGGGGTTCCTCAACGAGGTCCACGAGGCCCCTTTCTACTTCGGCAACCTGCGGCCGGAGGTGGAGCAGCGGATCATCCCGACGACCTGGCGGGAGCTCGGCGTGGGACTCCACGGCACTCTCTTGCCGGGGCTGACCTACCGAACCTACGCCATAAACAGCCTGAATGCAAAGGGCTTCACGAATACCAACGTTCGGGGCGCCAGACAATCCGGAAACCGGGCCCTGGTCGAGGACCTGGCCTGGACCGGCCGCCTCGATTATACGCCGATTCTGGGCCTCCAGGTAGGGGGTTCACTCTTCTGGGGCAACACCGGACAGGATCAGCTCTTCGCGGGGAAGAAGATCGATGCAACCTTCACGCTCTACGAGGGCCATGCCCAGTATCAGTATCGAGGGCTTCAGCTCCGCGCGCTCTTCGCGCAGGGTCACATCGGCAACGCCGATGTCTTGAGCCAGGACCTGGTCAATCGGGGGCAAGCGGCGAGCGGACCGATCAGCAGCCGGCTCGTCGGAGGGTACGTCGAGGCCGGCTACGATGTTCTGCCGCTCCTGTTCCCCGGCACCGAGATGTCCCTCTCACCGTTTATCCGGTTCGAGCGGCTCAACACCCAGGCCGACGTCCCGGCCGGGTTCATCACCGATGTGAGCAAGGACATCACCGTGATCAACCTTGGACTGAGCTACAAACCGATCCCGAACGTGGTGATCAAGCTCGACTATCGGAACCTCGATCCGAAGTCGGGGACGATCGCCGATGAGCTGAACATCGGCTTCGGCTTCATCTTCTAGCCGCCAGGAGGCCACCGTGCGCGTTATCACCACCGTGATGCTTCTTGCGTTGCTGCACCTCGTGTCGGCGGGCAGCCCGCTCGCCAAGGTCTATTACGCCAAGGACGAGGCCCTGCGGGCGGCCTTCCCGCAAGCGGACGCCATCGACAAGCAAACGTTCGTCCTGACGGACGACCAGAAGAAGCAGGTGGAGGCGCTCGCCCGGACGCGCCTCGACTCCAAGCTCGTAACCATCTATTCGGGGAAGCGAGGTCAGGGGCTGGTCGGCTATGCCATGATCGACGCCCACACCGTCCGCACCCTGCCTGAGGCGATCATGGTCGTCCTCTCCCCGGAGGGGCGCGTGACGTCCACTCTCGTCCTGGCCTTCTACGAGCCGCTCGAGTATCTACCGCCGGAGCGCTGGCTAAGGCAGTTTGACGGGCAGACGCTCGCGCCGGATCTGCGAGTCGGCGGGAGGATCGACGGGATCGCAGGGGCGACCTTGACCGCTCGGGGGGTGACCGAGGCGGTGCGCAAGATGCTGGCCCTGTACCAGGTCCTTATCGCAAAAGGAGGGCGGTGATGCGCTTTGTCATCACGGGGGAGTGGACGCAGAACCGTCTCCTCCGGTCCGTCATTTCTTGGTTTCTCGTGTACAGCGCCGGGCTGTGGCTGACCAACGCCCTGCTGTACTTCTCCCAGATGGGATTGACCTATGAGTCGGTTGTCACCCACTATCGGGGATCCGAGGCGCTATTCCTGTTACCCCGCAGCTACAAGGTCTTGCTGGAGATCAGCCACTTCCACCTGCTGGCGATGGGGATCTTCGTCCTCACCCTGAGTCACCTTGTCCTCTTCGTCCCTCTCGCGCCGCGGGCAAAGTTCTGGTTGATTCACCTGACTTTCGCCTCTGCCATCGGCGATGAGGCCGCCGGCTGGCTGATACGGTACGTCCACCCCGGCTTCGCGTACCTGAAGATCGCGGCGTTCCTTCTGCTGGAAACCACCCTGGCGGCGTTGGTCGTGGCGGTCGCAGCAGCGATCGGGCTCAAGGCTCGCAACGCCTACGCCGACGATTCTCGGGGGAGGTGACCGACGGCGTGGGCGGGGTGAGAGTGCTCAGGGAGCGCCAGAAGCGATCGCCTGGTCCTTTGCGCTGAGCGTGCAGGCCTCCTGCGGGGGGCAGGCCTCGGCCTCGAGCTGAATGGTCGTATGGGCGATCCCGAAACGCTCCCTGAGCATCCGGCTGATCCGCTCGAGCAGCACGGTCCCTTGGCTGACCTGCAGGTCGGCCACCTGCAGGTGGCAGCTCAGGGCGTAGACACGGGAACTGAGGCTCCAAAGATGCAGATCGTGCGCATCCTTGACCTCCGGGAAGCTGCGGACGGCGTCCCTGACCCGATCGAGTTCCAGGCCGCGCGGGACGCCCTCCATCAACACATTCAGTGTCTCCGACACGATGTCCCATACTCCGACCAGGATCAGCGACCCGATCACGAGACTCAGGACCGAATCGACGAGGCCCCAGCCCGTCAGCACGATGATGACGCCCGCGGCGACCACGCCGAGGGAGACGAGGGCATCGACCATCAGATGCAGGTAGGCGCTGCGGATATTGACGTCCCCGATCGCGGGCTTCAACGAGAGCGCGACCGTCAGATTCAGCACGCAGCCGATCCCCGCAACGGCCAACATGACCGTGCCTTCCGGCAGTTCGGGCCGCCAGAGGCGCTGGATCGCCTCGTAAAACAGCCAGAGCGTGACGCCCGCCAGGGCGAGCCCGTTGCCGAGCGCCGCCAGGATCGTGGCGCGATGATAGCCGAACGTCTTGCGTCCCGTCGCGGGGCGCTCCACATGCTGGAGCGCCACCCATGAGAGCGCCAAGCCGATGACGTCGCCGAAATTGTGCCAGGCGTCGCTCACGAGGGAAAGACTACCGGCAGCCATGCCCGCGATCATCTCGGCAAGGGCGAACACGAGGTTCAGGACGATCCCAATGCGCAGCCGGCGGTCGATCGACCGCCCATCGACCCGAACGTCAGCGGGAATCATGAATCGGCCGCCTCATCGCGGCGCCGCGGACTCGCGATCGCCAGCCAAGGGGAGATTCTGGATGATTCGGCCCCGCCCCCCTGCGAGGATCACCGGCTTACCGTTCAAATAGAGCCCGATCCCTTCGGCATCGCCGATGCTGACAACGAAACCGTGTCTGGCCGACCACTGTGCAGTGCCTCCCGGCTGCAGCGTGACCTCCCGTTTGGTCGACCCGTCCACCGACACTGCGATCCAGGTTGCCTTCCTCGCTTCGGCCCGAAGCGTGTGACGCGAAGGCTTGCCTTGCGAGAACTGCGCGGCGGGCGCGGTTGCGGATCGCGTGGCCTTGGCGGGCGATGGGCGATCCGCTTCCGCAGATACCTCCCGGGCGACGGTCGGCGCGACAACCGGGGACTGTGGGAACTGGGTGATAGCCTCCTGTGCCGCAGGAGGCTGCGGCTCCCGAACCGGCGGTGGCTCAGGCGGCCGCCCGGCGAACAGGGAGAGGATGACGAAAATCACAGGAGTGGCAGCCACCGCTGACAGCAGGTAGAGGAGCAGCCGGCGCGTTCCGATTCTGGATCGCAACGATGCGACCGGTTGAAGCGGAGCGTTCGATCCGGGCGGATGAATCTGCCGGCGAAATTGCGTCTCGACCTGCCTGGGATCGAGCCCGAGGAATCCCGAGTACTCCAGGAGAAACCGGATGATATACACTGGATCGGGCACCAGATGGAACCGCTGCTCCTCCATCAGGCGGATGAGGTAGGGAGAGACCTTGCTGGCGGAGGCCGCCGCCTCGATCGTGAGGCCCTTCGCCGATCTGGCCTCCTTCAGAAGCTGGCCGATCGTGCTCTGTGTGGCGCCCGAGCCGCTCTCCACGGCACCCCCTCTTCAATGGGATCACCCGGCAGGCGGACCCTCAACTTTCCGGGTCCGGCTCGGGGAGCGCTCTGTCGTTGGTCTCCGGTGGAGACAGAGCCGCCGCCCCATGCCTGGCTCTCGAAAGCTGAGCCCGCAACTCGCCCCGGCTGTTTTCAAGCTGCGTGAGCGACTTGGCCAACCGACCCTCAACCTCCCCCTCCATCCTCTCCAGGGCGTCGGCGATCGTCTTCAGAGCCGAGCTGAGCCTTGACTGGTCGATCTTCGCCGAGAACCGGTGGACTACCTGGAGGAGCGAGAGGAGATAGGGAAGGGCCTGGCTGTAGCTCACGATCATGATCCCGAGTTTGAACGCCTCCACGTGCGCCTCGAAGCAGAGATCGAAGACCGCGTCGGGGACGACCACGACCCCAAGCTGGATCGTCCGTTCCGGATCGAGGTATCTCGCCGCCTCCTTGACTTTCCGCCTCACCTCGCTTTGGATCGTCTCGATCAGGGGGCGCCTGAGATCGGGATCATCGGTCTCAGCCAGCCTCTCCAGCGCCGCCACACTGGGCCACTTGCTGTCGATCGGGAGCATCTTGTTGTTCGGCAGGCGGAAGGCGAACTCGACGACCTTGTTGTTGATCGTGAGATTCGTCTCACGAAGCTCTGGAGGCAACTGGGACAGGATCCCGCCAAGGATGTTCTCACCGGCCGATCCACGGCTCTTCGTCCCGGCGATCACATGCTCCAGTCGTTTCAACGACTCCAGGGCCCGCCGCATCGCAGTCTCCCGGATCTCTTCCGCCGACTTGACCTGAGTCACGAGCTCTCGGGTCTGGGTGATCTCCTGGCGAAGGCTGCTCTGCGCCGACGCCAGACTCGCCTGCAGGACGCGCTCGGTGTCCTGCGCCTGTCCGCGGAGGCTCTCCTGCTGCCGGGCGACGAACTGGGTCTCGGCGGAGAGGAGGCTGAGCTTCTCCGTCAATTCACCCACGCTCTTCTGAAATCCGGCCGCCAGCCCCTCAACCAGACGGTCCTGACCCCGTGCGCCCCGAAGCGACACAAGGAGCGCCACACCGAGCAAGAGCGACAGGGCCCCCAAGACAATCACCAGCCAGGGCGCCGCCATCATGGCAACCCCCCTCCCGAAATGGGTTGACTGGCCGCCGCCAGGCCGTTAAACTTTCGCCGGCTTGTAACCTCTAACTGAGCAAACACCCGTAGTCCACGGGCCAACCCGCCGATCGAAAGGAGACGTGCAATGAACACGCTCATGACAGTTCTTACCACAGGCGTCCTGGTTACCGTGACCTTCGCCCACCCGCTGGTCGCCGGGGCTCAGGTGATCAAAGAGCGGCAGAAGCACCAGCAGGAGCGGATCGGGGAAGGCGTGAAGAGCGGCGAACTCACGAAGAAAGAGACGATGAAGCTTGAGGCCGAACAGGCCAAGATCAAGCGCAAGAAGCGGCGCTATAAAAAGAGCGGCGGCACCTTTACGCCCAAGGAAAAGGCCGACATCATGAGCGATCAGGACAAGGCCTCCAAGCACATCTACAAGGAGAAGCATGACGCACAAACTCGCTAGGTGACGCTGTAACGAGTCACCCTCCTCCATTCAGCTCGGCGATGTGTGTGAGCGCCTCGCTCCACGAGTACACCCGGCGAACAGTGGCCGGGAGGGAACCCCGATTCCACGGCTGGTCGTACAGCAGGACGGGGATCTCCGCAGCGACGACGGCAATTGCGACGGCCAGCTCGTCCTCGATGAACAGATCGAGCTGTAGCTCGAGCGCCGCCTCCGATTTGTAGCGGCCGACCGGCTCGATCCCCTTATGAACGAGGGCGCTGACGTAGCCCGTCAGCCCCGCCTCATTCAGCCACTTCCGGGTGATCGCCTCATCTTGCGGCGCGCGCCCCGTAATGATGAACAGGTCGTGACCTTGCTCAGCCAGACGCTCGAGCGCTTCCCTGGCGCCCGGTAGAAGCGGCCTCGAGGCAAAGAACCCGGCCTCTATCAGCCCTGAGAAAAAGTCGTTGATCTCCTGGCGTGGGATGTGGGGGTACCTGCGATACATCCGCCAGGCGGCGTCGGCAAGGGAGACCTCCATGCCGAAGCGCCGGTTGAACGCCGTCAGATAGTGGGGCAGCGAATCGACCAGCACATCGTCGAGATCGACGCCGATCCTCATCCCTCTTGCTCCCCCGTCCAGACGGTCGCCGGGC
>Ga0187893_10013792_pt1 | contig 11169 bp, 8 predicted proteins | sample MA1701074metaG_FD_139574 | JGI IMG/M metagenome (GOLD analysis project Ga0187893, IMG submission 139574) | White microbial mat communities from a basaltic lava cave in the Kipuka Kanohina Cave System on the Island of Hawaii, USA - MA170107-4 metaG ...
GGGCTTGGCGCGATTTATAGCCGAAGCGGAAAACTTAGATCGGTTCCGGCACCCGAATATCGTCCGAGTCGTGGATATTTTCGAGGCGAACAATACCGCCTACCTCACCATGAACTATGAGCGCGGGGAGAGCCTGCAATCGGCATTGGCCCGCCGCGGCACCTTAAGCGAGGGCGAATTGCGGAAGCTGCTTTTTCCCTTGCTTGAAGGTCTGGAGACCATGCACCAGAAGGGTTTCGTGCATCGGGACATTAAACCGAGCAACCTCTTCGTCCGGGCCAACGGTACGGCGGTCATCCTCGATTTCGGATCGGCCCGGCAATTAATCGTCAGCGATCCTCAAACCGTGACCAACCTAGTCTCGCCAGGATACGCGCCGATCGAACAGTACAGCAGTTCCGGCGACAACCAAGGGCCGTGGACCGACATCTACGGTCTTGGGGCGACCTTATATCGGGCTGCGACAGGAATCATACCCCAATCGGCAATCGCACGCGCCGAAGCCATTGTGCATGGTGCGTCGGATCCTTTTTTGCGGGCGGTCGGAAATGCCAACGGCAAATACTCGACCCAATTTTTGCGGGCCGTCGATCAAGCATTGGAGTTCAAAGCCGGCGATCGCCCCCAGAGCATCGATGCGTGGCGTTGCGCCTTCGATGCCTACGGCCCCGCCGAGGACTTACCATGCGTTGCGCAAGCGACGGCGGTAGATGAATCTCCGACCGACCCCACTGAACCCGACACCCTACCGTCGGAACTTCAGTTAATGACCGATGCCGTGGCCTTGGCACCGGAAAGGCAACAGAATGCTCACCCTCCCGGCGTCGCCGGCGCGCTGTATCAATGGCGGCAGCAGCGCGCGGCAATCGAGTTCCTGCGGGCAGCGGCGGTAATTCTTGCCGGTATCGGATCGATATGGTTGCTCGCGCCAACACCAATCGATCACGCGCCGACGCTTGCCTTTTTAACAAGCTCAACCTCGCCCTCCTCTAAACCCGCTCACACCGTCAGGCCAAGGTCGCTCGCCGCGCTAAACGTCGATCCCACGGTGGTTGAAGAACCTCTTCACGATGAAATCAACGCGGATTTATTGCAGGTGCTTGCGAAACCTGGACCGGCCAAACCGCGGCCGGCGCAGCCAAAGGACGCCACCAAAACCGAAGCCGGACCATCCGTGGCTACGCTGCTGGCGCGGGCGGGGAATGATGTCGCAGCTTATCGCTTGACGACACCGCAAGACAACAACGCCCTTGCAAAGTACCGGCAGGTATTGCAAGTGGAGCCTCGAAATCAGGAGGCGATTCGCGGCCTTCGGGCGATCGTGGCCAAGTACGTGGACATGGCCTACCGGAAAATCAGCGGAAATCACCTTGACGAGGCCGCGCTGTATCTCTATCGAGCAGCGGGCATTGCCCCCAAAGACCCGAGTGTAATGCAAGCGCGTGACCTCTATGTTAAGCGCAAACTTGCAAAGGCGAGAGCCGGCTCAGCAGGGTTACCGGCCAACCGGACGCGCGATTCGAAGACTCGCGGCGGCGTATCGGGGTGAGCCAGACCTCTAAGCTACGCGCTGCCGGGAAACATCCATGGATCTATCAGCGCTCACGGCGATTTCACCCATAGACGGCCGCTACGCCGAAAAAACCGCGGAGTTGCGGCTTATTTTCAGCGAGTACGGCCTGATTCGGTATCGTGTTCAGGTGGAGATCCGGTGGTTACAAGCGCTGTCGGCGTCTCCGGAGCTTTCGGAGGTGCCCGCCTTCAGTGCCAATACGAATGCCTGGTTGAACGGGCTCATCGACGGCTTTAGCCCGCGCGATGCGCAAAGAGTCAAAGCCATCGAAGCGAGCACCAATCACGACGTCAAGGCCGTCGAGTATTTCCTGAGAGAACGCCTTGAAGCCCACCGGGAGCTTGGAGCGGTGAGCGGGTTCCTACACTTCGGTTGCACCTCCGAGGACATCAATAACCTGGCCTATGCCTTGATGCTGCGCGCGGCGCGCAGCCACCCGATCCTGCCGTTATGGGAGCAGCTCATACAGACCTTGATCGGTTTCGCACACCGGTTCGCCGCGGCCGCCATGCTTGCCCGAACCCACGGCCAACCCGCTTCGCCGACGACGCTCGGAAAGGAGATCGCCAATTTCTCTCACCGGCTCGAGCGCCAGTACCGGCAGTTAAAGGAAACTCCGCTGCTCGGAAAATTCAACGGCGCGGTCGGGAATTACCATGCGCATCTCGCGGCCTATCCCGGCGTCGGCTGGCCGGCGATCGCGCGTGCCTTTGTCGAAAGCCTCGGGCTCGAACATAACCCGTACACCACCCAGATCGAACCCCATGACTACCTCGCCGAGTTCTTATCCGTTTTAACGCGTTTCAACACCATTCTCATTAACCTCTGCCGCGACACCTGGGGGTATATTTCGCTCGGCTATTTCCGGCTGAAACCGGTTGCCGGCGAGGTCGGCTCTTCCACGATGCCGCACAAAATCAATCCCATCGATTTCGAGAACGCCGAAGGCAATTTAGGGCTTGCCAACGCGCTCTGTGAGCACCTCATTGCAAAGCTGCCCGTCTCGCGCTGGCAGCGCGATCTCACCGATTCAACGGTGCTGCGCAATCTCGGCGTAGGCATTGCTTACAGCGTGATCGCCTATGAATCCTGTCTCAAGGGACTGGCGAAACTCGAGGTCGACGCGAGCGCCCTAAGCCGCGATCTCGACGACGCCTGGGAGTGTCTAGCCGAAGCGGTACAAACGGTCATGCGCCGTTATGGGATCGGCGATGCGTATGAACAACTTCAAGCGCTCACCCGCGGCCGCCGCATCGACCGCGAGGCGCTGCATGCCTTTATCACGACCTTGGCCATCCCCGAGCCGGAGAAAGAACGGCTGCAGGCGCTCCAACCCATGAACTATACCGGCAACGCAACCGAGCAGGCGTTATCGATCTAAGCCGTAAGGATGAGCCCGGAGAGCTTGCATACCCTGGGGCAGACTCGCGTGCCGATCAAGCTCGCCACGCGCGGCGACCAGCGCCAGGCGATGCTGCGCATGGTGACGCAAAGCCGGAGGACGATCGACATTGTAAGCCGCCATTTGGACCCGCTGATTTTTAATGAGCGGGAAATGGTGGACGCATTCAAGAGTCTCGCGCTAAGAAGCCGCAGCGTGAAAATCAGGATCCTCATCCTTGATCCCTCGCCCCTCCTCCACCGCGTTCACAGGCTGGTCGAGCTGGCGCTGCGCCTGAGTAGTTTCTTCGAGTTGCGCACCCCCCCGCCCGAACATAGGAACTATAACGAAAGCATGCTCATCGCGGACCAGAAGGGATACGTGCGTAGCCCGCTCTCGGACCGTTACGAAGGCGTGGCTAATTTTCATGCTCCCGATGTCGCAAAGGAATTGCTGCGCCGATTCGACGAGCTGTGGCAAACCGCCCTACCCGATCCTAACTTGCGCCGCTTGTCCCTGTGACGCTCGTTGGCTTGGGGAGGCTCCAAAGTTTCGTCGCTCCCGCGTCCTACCCCGCGTTTCGCTTGGAAAGACTCCTTGCCTCGGTGCGCGCCCTCGCGCCGGCCGTCACGTCCTTGGCCGCCGAGACGGCGTACTTCGCGCTCGTCTCTGAACCTCTATCCAGTGCCGAGCACGAGCGTTTGATGAACATTCTGGGCGCCGGGGCGGTGCGCGCTGCCCCGCGCCGCGACGCGCTGTTAGTGGCGCCGCGTCCTGGCACCGTCTCACCGTGGTCGAGCAAGGCCACGGAAATCGCCCGGGTTTGTGGCTTGGACAACATCCTGCGCCTCGAACGCGGAACCGGCTGGTATTTTCGCTCCCAAGATCCCGCCTCTCTCGAACGAGAAACGCTCCTTCGGATCGCGCCGCTGCTCCATGATCGCATGACCGAGCAGGCCGGGTTCGGTTTTGATCAAGCGTCCAGGCTGTTCGCACACACGGCACCGAAAGCGCTGGAAACCGTGGATCTTATCCGTGGCGGACGCCCTGCCTTGGAACGCGCGAACCGGCAACTCGGCCTGGCGCTGTCAGCCGCTGAGATGGACTATCTCTTAGGGGCGTTTCTGGATCTCGGCCGCAATCCGACGGACGTCGAGCTTATGATGTTTGCCCAAGTCAATTCCGAGCATTGCCGGCACAAGATCTTCAATGCGCGCTGGGTCCTGAATGATACCCCGCAACAGCATTCCTTATTCGACATGATCCGCACGACCCATGCGCGCAATCCAGCGCGGGTGTTGGTGGCCTATCGAGACAACGCAGCAGTAATACGCGCTTACGACGCCCCTTGGTTTCTCGCCGACCCCACATCGCAGTCTTATGCTTATGCGCAAGCATCCGCCGGCATCACGATCAAGGTCGAAACCCATAACCACCCGACCGCGATCTCACCCTTTCCCGGGGCCGCCACGGGGGCGGGCGGCGAGATCCGCGATGAAGGCGCCACCGGGCGCGGTGCCAAGCCCAAGGCCGGATTGACGGGGTTCTCGGTCTCGAATCTCCGCATCCCCGGTTTCATTCAGCCCTGGGAACGGAGCTATGGGCAGCCAGGCCGCTTTGCATCTGCCTTGGACATCATGCTGCAAGGGCCCATCGGTGCCGCGGCGTTCAACAACGAGTTCGGAAGACCGGCCTTGTGCGGATATTTCCGCACCTACGAGCAAGCCCTGCCCGGCTGCGGTGAGGTGAGAGGCTATCATAAACCAATCATGTTGGCCGGGGGGCTCGGGAGCATTCGCCTGCAACATATCCACAAAGAAACCATCCCGCCCGGGGCCAAGATCGTGGTCCTCGGCGGACCCGCGATGCTCATCGGTATGGGGGGCGGCGCCGCATCCTCCCTGAGCGCGGGCCAGGGGGATGAAGCGCTCGACTTCGGCTCGGTACAACGCGACAACGCCGAGATGGAGCGCCGCTGCCAGCAAGTCTTGGATAGCTGTTGCGCCCTCGGGCGGCACAACCCTATCCTTGCCATCCATGACGTGGGCGCGGGCGGGCTCTCGAACGCGGTCCCCGAGCTTTTGGATCAAAGCGCTCGCGGCGGGCGTCTCGATCTAGGCGCTATTCCTAGCGCCGATCCCAGCCTCTCGCCCTTGGAGCTTTGGTGTAACGAAGCTCAAGAGCGTTACGTGCTCGCGATCAATCCCGAGGATCTCGATCGCCTCGAAGCCCTCTGCACGCGCGAGCGCTGTCCCTACGCCGTCATCGGCGAGACCACCGAAGCACGCGATCTGGTCGTGCATGATGGCGGAGAGACACCCGTGGATCTCCCGTTACGCGTGTTGCTGGGCAGCCCGCCCGGGATCACCCAACGGGCCGAGCGTTTGCAGCCCTCGTTTGCGCCGTTTTCGGCGCCGGATCTCGATCTCGGGGATGCAGTGGAACGCGTCCTGCGCTTACCCGCGGTCGCCGACAAACGCTTCCTCATTACGATCGGCGATCGCACGGTGTCCGGGTTGGTGGTTCGCGATCAAATGGTAGGGCCCTGGCAGGTTCCGGTGGCTGACTGCGCGGTTACCGCCAGCTCGTTCTTGAGTTTTACCGGCGAGGCAATGGCCATCGGCGAGCGCGCGCCGATCGCCTTGATCGATGCGCCGGCCGCGGCGCGCATGGCCGTCGCCGAGGCCATCACCAACATCATCGCGGCACGTATTCCGCGGCTATCCGACGTCGCACTTTCCGCCAACTGGATGGCGGCTTCAGGGCATCCGGGTGAAGACGCGCGCCTCTTTGAGGCCGTGCGCGCCGTCGCGATGGAACTTTGTCCGGCCCTCGGCGTCGCCATCCCGGTCGGCAAGGATTCACTGTCCATGAAAACAGTCTGGCAGGAGGCCGACGGACAGCGGTCGGTGACGGCGCCGCAGTCGCTTATCGTCTCGGCCTTCGCACCGGTGGCCGATGTTCGTCAATCGCTCACGCCGCAGATCCAGCTTGGTGACGAGCCGACGGTATTGCTCTTGGTAGATCTCGGTCGGGGCCGCAACCGGCTCGGCGGCTCCTGCCTGGCGCAAGTCTATAGCGCGTTGGGCGATACGCCTCCCGACCTCGACGACCCCGAGGATCTCAAGGCATTGTTTCAAGTGGTCCAAGTGCTCAATGAGATGGGGATCATCCTTGCCTACCACGACCGCTCCGATGGCGGTTTGTTCGTGACGCTCATGGAGATGGCGCTCGCGGGTCGTCGCGGCGTGCGCATCGAGATCGATGCGCTCGGAGGAGATCCGGCGCCGATCCTTTTCAGCGAAGAGGTAGGGGCGGTATTACAGGTGCGCCGCGAGGACCTCGATGGCGTGTCGGAGGCCTTTCACGCAAACGGGACGCTGGCCGCGCATGTGCACGCGATCGGCGCTCCCAGCGATGCGCCGGCGCTCATTATCCGACATGCGGGTCACGACATTTACCGATCCGATCTCGCCCGCTTGCAGCGTCTATGGTCCGAGACCAGCTACCGCATGCAGGCCTTGCGCGACAACCCGATCTGTGCCCGCCAGGAATTCGATCAGCTATCGGATTTTGCGGACCCGGGCCTGAGTGTTCGAGTCGGCTACGATCCACGCGAGCATGCGCCGGCGGTCGCGACCGGGGCGCGGCCGGCGGTGGCTATTCTAAGAGAGCAAGGCGTGAATGGGCACATCGAGATGGCCGCGGCGTTCGAGCGCGCCGGCTTTCATACCGTCGATCTGCACATGAGCGATATTATTTCCGGCCGCCGAAGCCTCGCTCCGTTCCGCGGTCTCGCCGCCGGCGGCGGCTTCTCCTACGGCGATGTCCTGGGCGCGGGACGCGGATGGGCCAGCGCCATCGTGTACAACGAGCGCGCGCGAGCCGAATTCGCGGCCTTTTTTGAACGCCCCGATACCTTTGCGCTCGGCGTCTGTAACGGCTGTCAGATGATGTCGCACCTGCGCGATCTGATCCCGGGCGCGGCCGATTGGCCACGGTTTGCGCGCAATGTTTCCGAGCAGTTCGAGGCGCGCCTGGTGATGGTCGAGGTGCTGCCCTCGCCCTCGATCCTGTTCGACGGCATGGCTGGGTCCCTGATCCCGATCGCCGTGGCGCACGGCGAAGGTCGCGCGGATTTTTCGGCCGGTGGCGGCGCGCGACAAGCCTTGGACAATCAAACCGCGGCGCTGCGCTTTGTCGATCATCATGGCAAGCCCACCGAAGTCTACCCTAACAATCCCAACGGATCGCCGGAGGGATTGACTGGGTTCACCACCACCGACGGACGCTGCACGATCCTCATGCCGCACCCCGAGCGGGCTTTCTTGCGCTGGCAATATTCATGGTTGCCCAGGACCTGGCGGGACGAGACCGGGCCTTGGTTCCGATTGTTCGAGAATGCGCGGCGGTGGGTCGCATGAGGCGAAGTCAATCTAGATCTCGCCACCACGGGTATGCAACCCCGTGGTGAGACCAAAGGGGAGAGCTGCACCTCTCCCTTTTGGAAACCCCATCGCCAAGGTCCCCGCGGCAAGACCGCGGGAATAGATTTTTACGGAACCCCGCGGTTTTCTAGCTGTCAATCCTCGTAGAAGAGCACGGGGAGAACTACAGGTAACCGTTGGCTTGCGCTCTGATTTCGCGCAGAATGTCAGCCTCTAAAAGCGAAATGCGCCGCCGCCGTGGACAAGTCTATGGTCAAGAACCCCTCCACCGAAGAGATCACCCTCTTCCGCGACGCCGTGGGAGAGGTGAAACCCATCGTCCATGACAGCGTCTTCCCCGAACGGCCGCGCCCCGAACCGATCCCGGAGCAGGCGCGTCTCGAGACCTTGCGGGTCATGCAGGCCCTTTTGAGCGACGACTATGACGCGAGCGATCTCGAGACCGGGGAGGAGCTGCTCTTTCTCGCCCGCGGCGTGCGGCGGGATGTCGTGCGGCGGCTGCGGCGGGGTGATTTTAGCGTGCAGGCGCAGCTCGACCTCCACGGTATGACGGTGCCCCTCGCCAAGGAAGCCTTGTCCCAGTTCTTGCGGTCCGCGACCATGGCAGGCCACCGTTGCGTGATCATTATCCATGGCAAGGGCCATGGATCGTTCCAGAAGCAGCCGGTGCTCAAAGGTAAATTGAACCTCTGGCTCCAGCGCCGCAAGGACATACTGGCGTTTTCATCAGCCCGCCCCGCGGACGGCGGGACCGGCGCCGTGTATGTCTTACTCCGACGCTAAGGATTGGAAGCTCTGGACTTGGACCTCGAGGATGGGGTAGGGAGCGGTGTCAGCGCCGATGGCCCCCATCGTTAAAACCAAGCCGCGCCCGCCACTGAGATCTGGAGATGCGAGCAGCTATCCCGGGCGTCGGCTTGAGCGCTTTGTTGGGCATTGTGCTTATCGCAGCCGAGCCGGAACCTTGCTCGGGTCTGCTTTGCCGTTTGTGCAGGCCAAAACAGTAACGACCGAACCCGCCACGTGATACCAAACCAAGAACGGAAAGCGGTGCAAAACCGCGCGTCGTATGTTGCGGTACACAGCAGGATAGATAAATGGCGTCTCTGCGAGTCGGGCCAAGAGTAAAGCAAACTCATGGTGGAAATCGGAAGCCAAGCCGACCCGTTGCTCCTCATACCACTTTTGGGCCTTGGCCACATCAAGCTCAGCAGCCCGACGGACAAAGACCGTGAAGCTCAAGGCAATTTCTGCCGAAGACGCACCTGAACCTCAGACCAAGGGCTCTGGTCTCCGGGATTCTGCTCCATATCCGCCAAGCGAACGTCCAGCAAGGCTTTTTCTTCTTCTGAAACAGGCACATCCCCAGGAGAAAGGGTTTCCCAAAGAGCCCCGATTAGTTCAATACGGTCGGCAACGCTGAGAGTCTTTACCTGCGAAATGAGTGCGGCGTCAATCATGAGAAAAGGATACCTCAGTTACGCGTCAATGCCCAACGTCTCTTTGAGGTCTCTAAGGGCGAAGAAGAGGTAGTATCCGTATGTGCCTTCGAAGGACACCAATCCCCAGCACCGGCATGAAGTAGTCGCTGGAGGTCAGCTTTGGAGGATCACCGCGTCTTGTTCGGCGCACAAGGTGGGCAATACACCCTACAGGGCATTTCCTCGCGGCGAATTTATTCGCCAAAATCGGCCTCCTTTCATGGAGCGGCCACCTTGCCGATAGGCGTACGCCGCACGCCAATTACTTACCCGCGAGATCATACAGCGCCTCCGCCGCGGCCTGGCTGGCTTGCCGGCGCAATACCAGCCGGATCGCGGAAAAGGCTTGTTTCAAATCCTCCACCGCGACCGGATCGTCAAGCCAACGCGACACTTCCCGCGCAAGGCGCCGCGGTTCGGCCTCGCCCTGGAGGATCTCGGGCACGAGACGCTTGCCGGCTAGCAGATTCGGCAGCGAAACATAAGGCGCGCGTACCAGAAGCCGTGCGACGAGATAGCTCAACGCCGACATGCGATAGCTCACCACCATGGGCCGGCCGACGAGCAGCGTCTCGAGTGACGCCGTGCCGGACACGGTAAGCACCACGTCGGCGGCCGCGATCACCTCGCGCGTACGGTGCTCAAATACCTTAATCGGTAGTTCCGGGTCAACCCGTTGGAGGATGCCTTCGATGTATAAGCGGCCCTCGCTACCTGAGGCGGCGAACGCGCACTGCAGATCGGACCGCGCTTTGCGCAGTTCAAGGGCGGATTGCAAAAACAGTTCGACGTGATACCGCAACTCGTTGTCTCGGCTACCGGGCAGCAGCGCGACCACCGGCCGATCCAGGGGCAAGCCCAAAGCGGCGCGAGTCGCTTCCTTATCGTTAGCATCGGGAATCTCATCAGCGAGCGGATGGCCGACCAACTTCACGGGGATGCCGTGCGATTGGTACAAATTCTCCTCGAAGGGAAACAACACCAGCATCAAGTCCACCGCACGGCCAATCCGCCCGATCCGCCAGGGCCTCCAGGCCCAAACCTGCGGGCTCACATAGTGCACGGTGCGTACCCCGGCGGCGCGCAGGCGTTCTTCCAGGCCGAGATTGAACTCGGGCGCATCGATCCCGACGAAGAGATCCGGAGGGCTACAGAGGAAATGTTCCGCAAGCCGAGAACGCGCCGCCGCTAACTCGCGATAACGTCCGAGAACCTCGAAGACGCCCATGACGGCCAACCGGTCCATCGGGTAGAGCAGCTTGCATCCGGCCTCCTCCATGCGCGCGCCCCCGATGCCCTCGATTTCAAGATGATCATCACGGCAACGCAGCGCCGCTATGAGACCCGCACCCAGGCGATCACCCGATGCTTCGCCCGCGACGATCCCGATGCGCATTAGCCTCGTTGGCGCGCGAACCCACGAGTGGAGCCCGCGATGAATTCAGCCCACTCCCGCACCAGCGCGAAAGGCGAGCTTGCAAGCTCCGCGAGCGCTTCCGGCGTGCCCATTCCGGACAAGAATAACAACTGGTAAGCGCGTTTCAGCGCTGAGATCTCTTGAGCGTTTACCCCCGCGCGCTGCAAACCGACACGGTTGAGCCCGATCACTCGCGCCGGGGCGCCGGTGGCTAGCGTGAACGGCAGACAATCCATATTGACACCCGCAAGACCCGAGATCATGGCGATGCGGCCGATCCGGCAGAATTGATGGACCGCCGCGTTCGCCGATATAAACGCGCGATCCCCGACGGAGACGTGGCCCCCGAGGGCGGCGCTATTGGCGAGGACGACGAAGTTACCCAAGGTGCAATCATGCGCTACATGGGCGTTCGCCATGAGAAAGTTTCCATCACCGAGTGAGGTGGCTGCACCCTCAAGGGTCGCGCGGTGTATGCTCACGCCTTCGCGGATCACGTTGTCATCGCCGATGGTGACATAGCTGGCGCAAGGCTTGAACGACAGATCTTGCGGATCGCCTCCGATGATCGCGTGCTCGTGAATCGTATTAGTCCGACCGAGACGCGAATAACGTTTAACGACCGCATGGGCGCCGATCCGGCACTCGGGCCCGATGCTGACATCATTTTCTATCACCGCGAACGGCCCGACCGCGACGCCTTCCGCGAGTTGCGCACCGGGATCAATGAGCGCTGTCGGATGGATCCTCGGCATGGCTCAGGTGGCTTCCGCGGCGTCGGAGGTTGTGTTTGGCCTCAGCAAGCGGTGCTCGATGGAGCCGGTGATCGCGAGCGCGACGGCGAGCGCGCGCCGCCCGTCTTCTCCCGA
>Ga0187893_10013793_pt1 | contig 11168 bp, 6 predicted proteins | sample MA1701074metaG_FD_139574 | JGI IMG/M metagenome (GOLD analysis project Ga0187893, IMG submission 139574) | White microbial mat communities from a basaltic lava cave in the Kipuka Kanohina Cave System on the Island of Hawaii, USA - MA170107-4 metaG ...
CCATCCGCCCGCCGGCCCGGAGGCCGCGTTCAATCGTTCGCGGCCCAAGGGCCACGCGCAACGCGCCATCCCGCGGACCGCCTGAACCACCGTCGCCCCGGGGGCCCGCCGCTCATCGCCGGTTGCGAGCGTCTTCACGGTGACCTCTCCGGCTGCGAGCTCCGCGTCGCCGAGGATCAGAGTGACCCGCGCGCCCAGACGATGGGCCTGCCGCATCTGCGCGCTAACGCCGCGGTTCAGAAGATCGTGTTCGGTGGCGATTCCCGCCTGCCGCAGTTCGTCGGCCAGGCGGATGCCTTCGCGCGCGGCGGCGGGCCCCAGGGTGGTCACGTAGACCTCGATCCCGCGCCGCTCCTCGGGGATGCTCAGACCCTCTTGTTCGAGGACGAGCAGCAGCCGATCGAGGCCGAAGCCGAATCCGACCCCCGGAGTCGGCCGGCCGCCGAGCTGTTCGGCCAGGCCGTCATAGCGCCCACCTCCAAACATGGCGTTCTGCGCTCCAAGCTTGCCCGAGTAAACCTCAACCGCGGTTCGCGTGTAATAGTCGAGCCCTCGAAAGATGAGCGGGTCGAGGACGTACTTGATGTCCAGCGCATCGAAGAGCGCCTGAACGCCTTCGAAGTGCTCGCGGCAGGCCTCATCGAGATACCCGACGATCGACGGTGCGCCACGGGCGACGGCCCGGCAACTCTCTTGCTTGCAGTCCAGCAGCCGCAGCGGGTTGGTGTTGAGGCGCCTGCGGCAATCGGCACACAGCGCATCCACGTGCCGGCTGAAATACTCCCGGAGCGCTTCGATGTAGCGCGGCCGGCACATGGCGTCGCCCACGCTGTTGAGATGCACCTCTACGTCGGTGAGGCCAAGGGACTGCAGCAGCCGTATCGGCATGCTGAGCACCTCCACGTCTGCCTCGGGGCCCGGCGCGCCGATGATCTCGGCGCCAAACTGTACGTGTTGCCGGTACCGCCCCGCCTGCGGCCGGTCGTAGCGGAACATCGGCGCGATGTAATAGACCTTGGCGGGCTGAGGCCACGAAGCGCCGCCGTGTTCGAGGTACGCGCGCATCACGGCCGCGGTACCCTCCGGCCGCAGGCTGAGCGACCGCCCGCCGCGATCGGCGAACGTGTACATCTCTTTCTCGATGAGGTCGCTGGTCTCGCCCACGGTTCGTTGAAAGACCTCGGTGTGCTCGACCACCGGCGTGCGGATCTCGCGGAAGCCATAACGGGCGGCGATACCATGCACGGCGGCCTCCAGAGCCTGCCAGCGCTCAACCTCACCGGGCAGGATGTCGCGCATGCCACGCGGCACCTGCGTCGTTGCCATGTTATCCTCCCTCCGCGCATGCGAAGCGGCCGGTTGCAAACAGCGACGCCCCCGCCCCACAGGGACGAGAGCGAAACTTGGTGCCTATTCTAGCATGGCGTACCGTCCTGTGAAGGCGCAGGAAAGGCCCGGCACTCCAGACTACGCGGAGATGATGTCGAGGAAGTTCTCCCTCAAAGCGCGAACTAACTGGCCCATGCAGGCCATCATTCTCGCGGGCGGCCGGGGCGAACGGCTTCGTCCCTTCACGGAAGATCGTCCCAAGCCCATGGTCGAGGTGCTGGGAGTGCCGATCCTCGCCTACCAGCTCCATTGGCTGCAGACACAGGGCGTCACCGACGTGGTGATGGCGTGCGGCTACCGGCATGAGGTGATCATCGATTACTTCGGCACGGGTGAAAAGTGGGGTCTCCGGATCGACTACGCCGTCGAGGGCGAGCCACTTGGGCGAGGGGGTGCCATCCGCCACGCGTACGGACGCTTGACCGCCTCACCGGATCTCATCGTCGCCACCAACGGGGACGTCATGACCAACCTCCAGCTCGCGCCGGTACTAGAACACCACCGCGATCACGCGAACCTGGCGACGGTGGTGCTCACACCGTACGTGAGCACGTTTGGCCTGGTGGAGACTTCTGACGACGATCGGGTGATCGCGTTCCGCGAAAAGCCGACCTTGCCCTACTGGATCAATGCCGGGGTCTATCTGCTCTCGCGCGCGGCGGTCCAGCGGCTGCCCGAAGTCGGTGATCACGAGCGAACGACCTTCCCAGAACTGGCGGTCGATCGCACGCTGGGCGCCTACAAGTCCACCGCGTTCTGGCGGTCGGTCGACACCGTCAAAGACCTGTCAGAGATCAGCAAGGAATTTGAACGCCGGCTGCTCACGGCGTTTCTGGCGTAACCCCCGCGTGGGCCGCGGCCCGTGCGAGATCCGTATCGAGGACGAGGGTCACCGGCCCGTCGTTGTGGATCTCGACGAGCATCGTCGTCCGGAATCGACCGGTGGCAACCGGCACGCCCAGGCTGCGCAGGGCATCGACAAACCGGTCGTGGAGGCCCTCGGCCGCCTCAGGGGGTGCCGCCCGGACGAACGACGGCCGACGGCCGCGGCTGGCATCCCCATAGAGCGTGAACTGCGATACGACCAGCGCCGACCCTGCGGTATCTAGGATCGAGCGGTTCAGCCGTCCGGCATCATCGTCGAAAATCCGTAGATATGCAATCTTCTCCGCCAGCGCCCCGGCCTCGGCTTCACCATCATCGCGCGCAACGGCCAGCAAGACGACGAGCCCCGGACCGATCTCACCGACGATTTCCTCGCCGATGCGCACCGCCGCGCGAGCGACGCGCTGCACAACCGCCCGCATCAGGAGGCCGGTGCCGGGGCGGCGAGTGCCTCGCGCAACGCGGCGCAAACCGCGCGGTTGTCCTCGATGGTGTTGTAGAAGTATGGCGAAAGTCGCACCACACCGGGGCGGGAGTCCACGATGATCCTGCGCTGGCGCAGCGCGGTGACCACGGCCGACGGGTCGGGCACCGGGACCGTAACGATGCCCGCATGGCCAGACAGATCCGTGGGCACCCGCGGCCGTAGACCGACCGCCCGGAGACGGTCGATGAGATCGCCGACCAGATCGAGCTGTCGCGCCCTCAGCCTGTCGATTCCAAGCTCCTGCACGACCGACAGGCCGGCGTCGGCGGCGTAGAGGGCCGCCACCGACGGCGTTCCCCCTTCAAAGCGCCGCGCGTCATCGGCCGGCTCGAACGCGTCGGTTCGGAACGCGAATTGGTCGCGGTGTGCAAACCACCCGACGTCGTTGGGATGCAGCCGGTCGTGCAAGGCGCGGCGCACATAGAGGAAGGCGACACCCGGCCCGCCGAGCAGCCACTTCAAGCCGCCGGTGACGAGAAAATCCACGCCGCAGGCGTGCACGTCGGTAGGTAGCTGTCCCGTCCCCTGATAGGCGTCGATAACGCAGAGCGCGCCGTGGGCGTGCGCGATCGCGGACATAGCGCCGAGGTCCTGCACGTAGCCGCTGGTGAAGTACACGTGGGAGGCCACGACGAGCTGGGTGCGCCGGTCGGTTGCGGCGGCATAGGCATCGACGCGCATCGTCAATCCGTCGCCGCCGGGCAGGATAGTCGGCTCGACGCCCGCGCCTCTCTTCGCGAGCCACTGGTAGACGGTGGTGGGAAACTCGAGCCGGCTCATTACCACCCGGGGCCGGTCGCGGTACTCGAAGGCGCTGGCGACTGCGGTTAGGGCCGCGGTGATCGACGGAAAGAGCGCAATCTCGTCCGGCTCCGCACCGATGGCTTGGGCGCAACGCGTACGAAGCGCCCCCATCGTGTCCCACCAGGGCCCGTACCAGGCGGAGGCGCCGTGCTCGTGCCACAGGGTCAGGAACCGGCCGACAGCCGCTTCTACCCTAGTCGAGAGCGCCCCGAGCGAGCACGTATTAAAATAGATGGAAGAACGAAAGATCGGAAATGTCGCGCGGTGCGCCGCCCACTCGAACGCGTCGGGTGCGCGCGGACCGGGCGAATCCATCTTATGCGCGTCGGACCGGGGCCAGCGCCTGCAGGCGGCGGCGTACTTCCTCGAGCGTCTCGGGTCGCTTTGGAAAGGCGAACCGGATCCACCTACGACCGGCCCCAGGCTCATGGTAGAAACTGCTTCCAGGGACCGTGCCCACGCCGACGCGCTCGACGAGCTCGCGCGTGAATGTCACGTCGTCGCTTGAGCCAAACGGCGTGATGTCGGCCATGATGTAGTACGCGCCCTTGGGCACCAGGCAGCGGAATCCCGCCGCCGCCAGAATCTGCAGAAGCGTATCGCGTTTCTCCCGATACATCGCGGACAGAGACGCATAATAGGCGCGCGGGAACTTCAGCGCGACGACGCCGGCTTCCTGAAGCGCCGCGGCCGCGCCCACCGTGAGAAAATCGTGGGCCTTTCGGATGCCGTCGGCGATGGCGGGGTCCCCGGCGATGGCCCACCCCACGCGCCAGCCGGTCACGCTGTAGGTTTTTGACATGCTGTTGATCGTGACGGTGCGCTCGAACATCTCGGGCAGCGACGCAATACTGATGTGCTCGGCGCCGTCGTACAGGATGTGCTCGTACACCTCGTCGGTGATTGCCAGGACGTCCCACTCGCGACACAGCGCCGCGATCTGCTCGAGTTCGGCGCGCGTGAAGACCTTGCCGGTGGGGTTGTGCGGGGTGTTGACGACGATTGCCCGAGTGTTGGGCCCGAAAGCCGCCCGGAGCTCGCCGGGATTGAACGGCATCGCCTGGTCGTCGAGGTGCAGCCGGACATAGCGTAGGCGCGCACCCGACAGCAGGGCGTCTGGACCGTAGTTCTCGTAGAACGGCTCGAAGATCACGACCTCGTCGCCAGGATCAACTACGGCCAGCAGCGTGGCCATCATCGCCTCGGTGGCGCCGCAGGTGACGGTGATGTGGCGCTCGGGATCGATGGTCACGCCGTTGGCCCACGCCATCTTGTCGGCAACCGCCCGGCGGAGCCGCGGGGAGCCCCATGTGATTGCGTACTGGTTCCACCCCGCGCGCAGCGCCTCGACCGCCGCCTCGATGAGCTCGGCGGGCGCATCGAAGTCCGGAAAGCCCTGCGCCAGGTTGATCCCGTTGTGCAGGTTGGTAATGCGGGTCATCTCGCGGATGACCGACTCGGTGAACAGGTCTACGCGGGATGCCGTGGATCGTTTCACGTCGGCACCACGCGGGCCACGCTGAACACCTGAGGCACCTTCTCGATCTTTTGCATAACCGCGTGCAATTGTCCCACGCTCCGAATATCGAGCACGATGTTCGTCACGGCGACCTTATCCTTGCGGACGCGGGCGTTGACGGACAGAACATTTGTTTTCGTCTCGGCGATGACGGCGAGCATGTCCTTGAGCAGACCCACGCGGTCGAAGGCTTCCACCTCGATCTCCACTTGATAGGGACCTTCCTGGGGGGTCTGCCATTCGACCTCCAGGAGCCGTTCCGGATGCGATCGCAGCCAGGCGATGTTCGCGCAGTCGTTCCGATGAATCGTCACACCGCGCCCCCGCGTGATGTACCCCACGATGCGGTCACCCGGCAGCGGCGTGCAGCACCGTGCGAAATGCATCAGCACGTTGTCGACCCCGCGGACCCGCACACCATGGGTCGGGACGGGCATCGCCGGTACAACCGGAGGCGGCGCCTCGGCTTCGGGTTCGGGCGCTTCCCCGCGCAGCGCCTGCGCCACCTGGAGAACCGAAAGGTCGCCGTTCCCCACCGACGCCAGGAGCTCGTCGTCGGAGGGGACGCCGAACTGTCCTGCCACCTCCCGGAGACGCTCGGGTTTCATCGCCGCCGCCACGCCGCCCGTACGCCGTAGCTCGCGTTCGAGCATCTCGCGGCCGCGCGTCAGGTTTTCCTGGTGGCGCTCCCGTTTGAACCACTGCTTGATCTTGGCGCGCGCGTTGGTGGTCGCGACGAACCCGAGCCAGTCGCGGCTGGGCCCCGGGCTGCTCTTGTTAACCGTCACCTCGACGATATCGCCGGTGTGCAGATGGTGCGAGAGGGGCACGAGACGGCCGTTCACCTTTGCCCCGACGCAGTGATAGCCCACGTCGGTATGGATCCGGAACGCGAAGTCCACCGGCGTCGCGCCGGCGGGCAGGTCGATGACGTCCCCTTTCGGCGTGAACACGAAGACCTCATTTTGGAACAGATCCAGCCGGACCGACTTCACGAACTCCCGCGCATCGGCCAGATCCTGTTGCCACTCCAGCAACTGGCGAAGCCAAGCGAGCTTCTGATCCACTTCCCGATCCTGCGCCGTGCCCTTCTTGTACTTCCAGTGGGCCGCGATGCCGTACTCTGCTTCAGAGTGCATTTGGTCCGTGCGAATCTGAAACTCCAGCGGTTCACCCTCGTGGATGACCGCGGTGTGGAGCGACTGATATCCGCTGGTCTTCGGGTTGGCGATGTAGTCATCGAACTCGCCCGGGATGGGCTTCCACACCGCGTGAATCACGCCCAGCGCGGCATAGCAGTCTTTGACGTCCTCGAGCAGTACCCGCACGCCCAAACGATCGTAGATGCGGGCAATCGGCTGGCCGGCGTACTTGGGCCGCTGCAGCTTCTTCCAGATACTGTAGATGTGCTTCGGCCGGCCGGTGATGTTCTTGGGATCGACCTTGATCCCCGCGCGCTGCAGCTCGCGATGGAGGACGCCGACGACGCGTTGCACCAGGGCTTCGCGCGTGCCCTCGGCCTGCGCCAGCGACTGTGTGATCTCGGCGTACATGTCCGGGTGGATCTGCTGAAACGCCAGGTCCTCCAATTCCTTCTGGAGGCTCCCGATGCCGAGCCGCTCGGCCAGCGGCGCGTAGATGTCGAGCGTCTCCTGCGAGGTGCGCTGACGTTTCCAGTCCGGCAGGGGCGCTATGGTACGCATGTTGTGCAGCCGGTCGGCGAGCTTGATGAGGACGATGCGGATGTCGTTTGCCATCGCCAGGAACATCTTCCGCAGGCTCTCCGCCTGTCGTTCCTCCCGGCTCTGCCATTCGATCTTCCCGAGTTTGGTGACCCCGTCCACCAGCCCCGCAATCTCCGCCCCGAAGCGGTCCCGCAGCTCGGAAAGCTCGACGCCGGTGTCTTCAAGAACGTCGTGGAGGAGCGCGGCGGCGACCGTCGTCGGGTCGAGGTGCAGCGTTCCAAGAATTGTCGCCACGGTGACGGCGTGCATGACGTAAGGCTCGCCCGAGGCGCGCGTCTGTCCCTCGTGGGCCCGGGCGGCGGCAAGGTAGGCTTCGCGCACTATGTCCAGGTCGGCCCGGGGAAAACGCTGGCGCAGCCTCGCAACGAGGGCCTGAACCTCACCAGGCAGGTCTTGGAAACTCCCCTGCGTTCGACGCAGATCGAGCCACTTCACCCGGCGGTCACCGCCGTCCGAAAATTCCTGCAACAGTTCGCGGCCGGGTAGTCCGGCCCTGCCTCGGTTATGCCCCAGCCAGGTCGGCCAGGATGCGCGCCGCTGGGCCTGTGGCCCATGCCCGAAGATCCGCCCAGGCGGCGCGTTCGCGCTCCCCTTCGCGATAACGAAGCGAGGTTCGCAGATCGACGCGCCCGCCTTCGTTGAGGGTGTAGCGAACCTCGTCGCCGATCGCTTCGCGGGTGACGACGCCCGCCTCGATCAGAATCTCCAGCGATGCCTGTTGAACTTCGGGTGTGAGGCCGGAATCTGGAATCTGGGCAGGGTGGTCGCCCGGAACGGTCCAGGACCGACCGCCACTCGACGCTTTGAACGCTCGGAAACACTGCGCCAGCACCTCGCGCGACGGGGCGCGCGCGTCGACGGCGGCCTGGCATCCGGCCACCGCCGCCGCTCCATAGCACAACTCGATCACCGCGGCGCGGCGGTTGCCTCCGGCGGAGCCCAAGGCATCGGCCATGAGCAGCCGGTCCGGATACAGCCCGAGCGCGGCCAGCCGCGCGACATCTGGGGGAACCGAGGGATCAAGGAGAAGACTCCCGCAGATGAGTGTGGTCAGCCGTCCGGCGGCAAACAAATCTTCGAGAACGCGACGCAGTGAACCCGGGAGGCCCGCGTGATAGTAGGCAATGGACCCTGCGGATGCGCCCGCATGATCATCTCGAAGCCGCCGTGCCACGGCCACGCTCTCCTCCGGCGTAGCAGCCAAGACGAGCACTTTCTCGGGCCGGGGCGGCCCCGTCCCTGGTGTAATAGCAGCATCGGATCGCTCCCGGCGATCGACAACACGCAGGTTGTCGCGCGTTCGGGGGTCGACGATCAGGCCCTCGAATCCATACCGAGTCTGGACAATCGTCGCTTGGGCTGGAGGAATGGGCCCGGCCACCAGGCAAAGCGCGCGACCGTATCGGCCCTCGACCATGGCCGGGTCATCGTCTGACAGCGAATCGCTGACCACAATGACCGAGCCGGCGGCCGGAGCCTGCCGTTCGATCCACTCCGACGAGGCAAAGAGCACATCGATGGTCCCTCGCTCAAGCCTGCCGGCCAGACGCGCCGCGGCGGGCGCCGGGAGCAGTCCGTGCGCCGCCGCTCCGCGGAGGGCTACCTCGCGCAGCCAGGGCCCGGCTAGATCGAACCAGGCGTCAACCACAAGGGCGCGTGGAAGCACGATTACGACAGGCCTCACGCCCAGCGCGACCCGAGCAAGCGCGCCCATCACAACGGACGGGAGTAGGCCGCGCCCCGGCCCAATGGAGGCCACCGCCCTCCTACCCTCAATCAGGGTGGCCACGGTCTCGGAGAGGGCGGGACCCTGCTTGCGGCCACGATACACTCCCGCGAATAGCCGCTCGGCGAGATCAGGCCCCCCGCTCACGCGTTGGGGGGACGGAGAGCCACCGTTATCGGACCATCGCGACTCGCGCTGGATGAAGATGTTCAAGCCCCACGCTTTCTCGCCCCCACCCGTAAGCGATGCCGCGGTCGCGAGGTAGCGTGCGCCGGCGTCGATAGACGGTGCCAGCCGCGCCGCGAGGCTGGCAGAGAGAAACCCTAGCTGGCGGCCGTCGTGGAGCAGCACCTTGATCGCATGCGGATCCCGGGCATTGTGGGGATCGCGAGCCAGCTGGAGACGTTCACCGGCACGGACGGCCGGCAGCAGTTCCTGACGGCCGTCGAACGTCACCCCGACCACCTTGGTGTGAAAAGCGGGCGCCTGATCCACGTCGCGGAGGCGTGGTCCCAAGTAGTCGTCCGCGCGCGCAAAGAGACGGTCGAGTACCTGTGCGGCGTCTAGAGCCACCGCCTCGAGATCGACCTCGGGGGTCTGCAGATCGGTCGCAACGAGTTGCAGGCGTTCCTCATCGCGCCATCGATCAACCTCGAGCGTATACGCGAGATCAATACGCGCCTGCGTGAATGCAAGCAACTCCAGATGATCGCCGCCGCGGAATGCGATTGTCTCGGCGGTCCGCACGCCGTCGCTCACCAAGAGCCTGAGGTGCGCGCCGTCCCCGACCAGGCGGGTGCCCACCGCGCGGAGGCGTCGTGTCAGAAACACGGGCTCGGGATTGCCGTTGCCGTACGGAGCCAGGCGCTCGAGTTCGACCGCCAGCGCCGGCATCAGATCTTCCAGTGACACTTCGGCATCTACCGAGGTCACCGGTTCGAGGTCCTCGGGACGGAGGCGCCGCCCCACCTCTGCGCGCAGTGCATCCGCAAACTGGGGGATGGCAGCGGCCTCGATCGAAAGCCCGGCCGCCATGGCGTGCCCGCCAAAGCCGACCAGGCTCTGCGCGCAGGCGCCGATCGCATCGACGAGGTTTAGGGGCGGAATGCTTCGCGCCGACCCGCGGGCAACCTCGCCATCCAGCGCGATCACCACGGTGGGGCGATGATACCGCTCGACGAGTTGGGAGGCCACGATGCCCACGACGCCCGGGTGCCAGCCGGACCGGGCAACCACCAGGACCGGAGCGCTTGCCAGGCCCGCGCGCTCGACCTCGTCGATCGCTTGAGCCAGCACCGCATCGCACAGCGCCCGCCGCTCCTGATTGAGAGCGTCGAGTTCGGCGGCGATCGCCTGGGCCTCCTCCGGATCGTCGGTGGTGAGCAGCCGGACCGCGGAGCGCGCATGGGCGAGGCGGCCGGCGGCATTGAGCCTCGGCGCCAACCCATGGGAGAGATCGCGCGTCCGCACCGGCGGGCGGAGGGTAGACACCGCGCTGAGCGCGTCGAGACCGGGGATTGATGGCCACCCCAGGCGCTCCAGACCCGCGGCCACCATCACGCGATTGTCGCCGACCAGCCTGACCGCATCGGCCACGGTGCCAAGTGCCGCAAGGGCGATCAACTCGTCTGGCATCTCCTGCCCAACGGCAGCGTACAACGCCCGGCACGTCTGAAACGCCAGTCCCGCTGCGCAGTAGTCGGCTGGCCCTCCGCGCTGACGCTTGGGGTCCACGATAGCCACCGCAGGCGGCAGCGGCCCCAAAGGCTCATGGTGATCCAGGATGATGAGATCCATCCCAGCCTGCCGCGCCGATTCGGCCGCGGCCACGGCCGTCACGCCGCAGTCCACGGCGACCAGCAGCCGTGCTCCCGCGCGAGCGAGCGTTTCCACCGCCGGGACGTTCAGCCCATAGCCCTCCGTCCGCCGGTCGGGGATGTACACGTTCACCAGCGCGCCCAGGTGCCGGAGGCCGCGGAGCATGATTGCCGCCGCCGTCACGCCGTCGGCATCGTAATCACCGTAGACGACAATAGGGATCCTCGTGCGTACTGCGGCGGCTAGACGGTCCACCGCCTCGACCATATCGGGCAATTCCAGAGGATCGTTGAGCCGGTCGAGGCCGGGTGTAAGAAACGCGGCCGCGGCCACTGGGTCGGCGATGCCACGATTGATGAGAACCTGGGCGGTGAGTGGTGCGATGCCGAGGACTTCGCTCAACCGCCGCCGGCCTGCCTCATCGGCCGGCGCCACGCGCCAGTGCGGCGAGACAGGCGCTACGGGCGCTCCCCCGGCCGGGGGCCAGCCGCGGGCGGGCGGGGATCGATCACCGGGGGTCTGGGATCAATGACCGGCGGTCCGGCAATTCCCTGCCTGATCTCAGAAGGTCTCACCTCCGCGAGCTTGGCCTCCGCATCGCGCAGGCGCGCCTGGACATCGCGAAGTCGCGCGCGGAGATGGCGTTGGCCGGCCATGCCGCTCACGAACACGAGGAACCCGCCGACGACGAGTCCGCCAATGAGCGCGAGCGCCAGCGACGTCTGGACTTGCCACGCAAGAAAACGGACGCTGACCGGCGACGGGTTGGACAGCGCGAACACCGTGGTGAGCAGG
>Ga0187893_10013795_pt1 | contig 11168 bp, 6 predicted proteins | sample MA1701074metaG_FD_139574 | JGI IMG/M metagenome (GOLD analysis project Ga0187893, IMG submission 139574) | White microbial mat communities from a basaltic lava cave in the Kipuka Kanohina Cave System on the Island of Hawaii, USA - MA170107-4 metaG ...
GACTTGGGCTCGCTGCACCTCCCGCCAGGCGGCCGTTCGTGACTGGCGTAGCTGCTCGAGCAACCGTACTTCTTCGGGGGTTAGCACTAACTTGGGTCGAGTCGATTTTCTAGCCATGCTTTCCATAGCAGAGAATCGATTATATAGATACTATTCAATGAAACGATATACTAGATCCTGAACATGAGGTGTCAGAAGGGGTTTCAGGCAACGGACAATCCAGAACCGGCAGTCCAGGATCCAAGATCCTGACGGTGGTATGCCTGGAGACCGACTGGGAGATCATTAGCAGACAAGATGCGCGGAACCCGGCGAGCGGCGCGACGGCGGCGAACCTGGCGTATGTGATCTACACTTCCGGTTCGACGGGACGCCCGAAGGGTGTGCAGATCACGCACGCCAACGTGTGTCACTACGTCCAGGCGATGCGCGAGGCCGTGGGAGTCACAGATCGCGATCGATATCTCCACACGGCATCCTTCGCATTCTCTTCGTCAGTCCGACAATGGGCGGTTCCACTCTCTTGCGGAGCTACTGTCGTTGTAGCCCCGACCGCTCATATCCGGGAACCTGGAGCTCTGTTCGACCTCATTTGTCGATCTCACGTTTCAATCATTGACATCGTTCCGTCATACTGGCGGAGCTGTATTCAGGCGCTACAGAGTATGGAACCGGCTTCATGCGCGGCATTGCTGAATGGGGAACGGCGCTTGATCCTTTCTGCCAGCGAATCGTTGCCCGCAGATGTGCCACGGGAGTGGGTCTCCGGCTTTCGTCATGATGCGCGGCTGATGAACATGTTCGGGCAGACAGAAACAACAGGCATCGTGACCGTCTATCCGATTCCGGCCTCCAGTGCCGAAACCATGAAGGTAGTCCCGATAGGTCGTCCCATTGCGAATACCCGCATCTATCTGCTGGACGCCTCCCGGACACCGGTGCCTGTCGGAGTCTATGGCGATGTATACATTGGTGGTGCGGGCGTAGGTAGGGGTTACCTTGGCCAGCCAGAGCTGACGGCAGAGCGATTCGTACCGGATCCTTTCAACGTGACCGCTGGAGCCCGACTCTACCGGACGGGAGATACAGGACGCTACCGGCCGGATGGAGTCATCGAGTTCATAGGTCGCGCCGACGACCAGATCAAGGTCCGGGGCTTCCGCATTGAGCCCGGGGAAATCGAAGCTGCTTTGCGACAACATCCCGCGGTGTGGGAGAGCGTCGTGGTTGCCCAACAGGAGACGTCAGAATCGGATCAACGCGCAGGGATAAATGGCCCCAGTCCAATCAGCTCTGGTAGTCAGCGACTGGTTGCGTTCGTCGTGCCTAGAGAGCGTTTCCAGGCGGCTGGATCTTCAGAGATTGAGAAGGAACCGTTTCACAGGCCGGCGCGCTCAATCGAGTTACGCGAGTTCCTGAAGCGGAAGCTGCCGGAGTATATGGTCCCGTCAGCGCTCGTGGAGATCGGAGCGTTGCCACTGACACCGAATGGGAAAGTAGACCGCAAAGCTCTCTCTACTCGGTTCGTGACCTGTGGGATGGAGTTGACGGGACAGGAACCATCCCCGTCGTTCGCTGCGCCGTGCGCTCCGGCAGAGAAGGCCCTGGCAACGATCTGGGAAGAGGTTCTGAATTTGAACTGTGTAGGAGTCGAGGACAACTTCTTTGATCTCGGCGGGGATTCGCTCCTGGGCATGCGGATGATCAGGCTGGCAAACCAGGCAGGTCTGCAAATTGGTGTTAGGCAGCTCTTCGATCACCAGACAGTTGCTGAACTAGCACAGGTCGCCGGCTCTCCCCACACCGTGCCGGCTGAACCGGAGTCGATGGCGGGTCGAAAATCCGATGGCGCCGGACGGGACGCTGGATTGCCGTTCGAGCAGACGGCGCCGCCGAGTTCCTCCGTTCCCCCGGTACAACCTGCTGCAGCGAATGAGGTTGACGCCCCGGTTCGCGTGACAGCGGAGAGCTTGCGTGCCTTCAGCCGCGAGGCATTGGAGCGGGCCGGCTTAGCGCCGGAAGGCGCAGCGATCGTCACCGATGTCCAGATCGAGGCTAGCCTGCGCGGCCAACCGACTCACGGGATGGACAGCATCCCCCGCTATGCCCGACGCATCGCCTCCGGTGCGACGAACCCACGACCGCAGATTCGGATTGAGCGCGAGACGGCGATCAGCGCTCAGATCGACGGCGACAATGGCCCCGGCCAATGGGTCTCCGTCGTAGCCATGGAGATCGCAATCACGAAAGCACGGGAGAAGGGTGTGGGCTTGGTGGGCGCACGGCGTTCCAATCACTTTGGGGCTGCCGGCCATTACGCCTGGCTGGCTGCGCGGGAAGGGATGATTGGGCTGTGCACGACAAACGGTCGTGTGATCCTGGCACCCGGGTGGCCTCACCCCAACGTTTGGGAACAACCCGTTGGGTGCAGGAGTTCCCGCGAAGCGTCACCATCCGATTCTCCTTGATATGGCGATGAGCGTCGCGCCACGGGGAAAGATCGGCTTGCAATTGGCAGAAGGCAAGCCCCTGCCACCGGGCTGGATACTGGATCGCTTTGGACGTCCCTCAACCGATCTGGCTGATCTTACAGCCGGCCTGGGTGTACCGATCGGAGGCCACAAAGGGTATGGCCTAGCTCTCATCATGGAGGTGCTGGCGGGCGCCTTGACCGGAGCGGCCTTCTGCTCGGACCATGGCCGCGAGCAGATGCGCCAGAGCGCAGAGCCGCCGGATGTCGGCCATTTCTTTATGGCGATCGACCCCCAGATTCTCATGCCACTGGACGAGTTCACGATCCGGGTCGACCAGATGATCGAGCAAGCGAAGACTGCAGAGCGGGCTGAAGGCGTGGAAGAAATCCTCGTTCCAGGTGAGGCGGAGCTGCGGGCGCGTGAGCAGAACATTCGAAAAGGCGTTCCACTCAGGCTTGGCACCTATCGAGCGTTGCGGAAGCACGGAAAGTCCGCCCGATTGAAAACTGAGCTGGTGGTTGTCCAAGAAGCTCGTGACGTCTTCGACTTGCCAGTTACCTCAGATTCAATTTGAGTCAGTCGGACTGAAGTCGGCAGGGTCGCTATTTGTCGCCTTGTCTCGCACACAAGTCGAAAAATGCGCTTCGCCATTTTCTGGTCGATCCGAGAGGCACCTGATCCCGCATTCTTGTGAGGCGAGGTCAAGATGAATTTCGGTCTTGGTAGGGGAGTCACTCAGGGGGGCAAGATGACAGGCCACGAACGTCCAGTTCTTGAAGAGAATAGGTTGAACCGAGTTGGAAGCGCTCAAAACCGACGAGTCATTCCAGAGAATCCCTTTGTGCGCTTCGAACGTCGCGACGTGGAACAATCCATTGGTCAGCGCTTCGAGCAGCAGGTGCGCTTGCATCCCGAGAGATTGGCCGTGAAGAGTTCGATCCGGCAATGGAGCTATGCCGGCCTGAATCGGGCTGCCAACCGAGTGGCTTCTACTCTGGTACAGATGCAGGCAGGCGATTCAGGAACCGTAGCTCTGCTGCTCGAGACCGATGCACTCCTGATCGTATCCATGCTCGGGGCAGTCAAGGCGGGTTGCCCTTATGTTCCAATAGACCCGCTGTTTCCTCAGGAACGAAACCGCTACATTCTGGACGATTGTCGGGCCGAGGTGCTGATCACCAATGAGCGGAATCTGGACTTGGCCCGCCAGTGGGCCAAGCCGGGGATGCCGTTGGTGAACCTGGACGAATTGGACCTTGATCAGGAAGCGGAAGACCCGCAACGGCCGGTTCGCCCCGAGTCGCTTGCGTACTTGCTTTATACCTCAGGCTCGACGGGCCAACCCAAGGGAGTGATGCAGACCCACAGAACTCTTCTCCATATGGTGATGAAATACACCAATGGGATTCACATCTCAGCACAAGATCGTCTGTCGTTGTTGTCTTCAGGCAGTTTCGCGGCCTCGGTTTCGGACATCTACGGGGCTTTGCTGAACGGGGCGGCGCTGCTCCCCTTTTCGGTTCGGGAGCAGGGGGTTGGAGAACTGGGCCGTTGGCTGGCGCAAGAAGCCATCACCTTGTACGCTTCGACTCCGACGCTGTTTAGAAGTCTGGCCAATCTGCTCAAGGGTCAAGCCGCCTTCCCTCATCTGCGCTTGATGAAGCTGGGAGGCGAGCTCGTAACACGGAAGGACGTGGAGCTATACAGGAGCTTCTCCCCGCCTAAGTGCCTGTTGCACGTCTCGCTGGGATCCACGGAAATGAGTAGCATCCGTCAATACAACTTGGACAAAGACACTGCGCTTGCCGGGGACACCGTTCCGGTCGGTTACGAGCAAGACGGCACCCAAGTCCTCCTGCTCGACGAATCAGGAAGAGATGTTGGAGTGAATGAAATCGGCGAGGTTGCAGTGAAGAGTCGCTTCCTGTTTCTCGGATATTGGCAAAATCCAGAGGCGACGCAGAAGAAGCTTCGGCCCGACCCAAACGATCCAGAGGAAAGAATCTTCGTCACTGGAGACCTGGGGCGATTGGCAGAGGATGGTTGTCTGGAGATCCTGGGCCGGATGGACTCCCAAGTAAAGATTCGTGGCTATCGAGTGGAACTGGCGGAGGTTGAAGCGGTGCTGGCTCAGCATCCTGCCGTTAAGTCAACAGCAGTGAAGGTTTTTGGGAGTGGTGAAGACCAAAAGCTGGCAGCATATCTGGTGGCCAAAGAGGATTCGGTCCCAACGGCAAGGGAACTGCGGGCTCACCTGCGCACTCGGCTGCCAAGCTATATGGTGCCATCCTTGTATGTGAAGCTTGAATCACTACCATTGACCCCAAGTGGCAAGGTTGACCGGCAGGCCCTGCCGACAGCCGTTCAGGCGCTGGAAGACCATGAGACGTACGTCGCACCACGCACGCCGGTGGAGGAGACGCAATCCAAGATATGGGCAGACGTATTGGGAATCCGACAGGTGGGGGTAGAAGACAACTTCTTCGACCTGGGGGGTAATTCCCTGATGGCAATGCAAATCCTCTCTCGGACGGAGGCGGGCCTCGGAGTCGAACTATCACTCCAGAACCTGATCGAGTCTCCCAGTGTTGCGCAGTTCGCCACGTTGATTGTCGAACGCATGTCTGCAATCAGCGACGAAGAAGAGCTCCTACGGCTCCTGGATGAGCTGGAGGAATCGCAGAACAAGAGTTCAAATGGGGTATAGCCATCAAAGAATTTCTCGGCTGGTGCTCGAAAAACGGGCATGGAACCGCGTCTGCTCCGGTTCCAGGAGAGGAAATCCGGCGCCGACGTTGGGAGGTTGTTCGGTGCCAGAGAGTGTTGCGACCTCGATCCGACAGGTCCTCGTCGCTTAGCCCTGTGAGAAGGTCCCGATGGAATCTGATCTCGTGCAACGAAGTCAAACAGTGGGCAAGATAACAAACCAGGAGAGCCCATTTTCCCAGGGGCAGAGATTGGGCGGAGTTGGAAGCGCTCAAAGACAGCGAGTGAGTCCAAGTAGTCCCTTTGTGTTCTTCGAGCAGACCGAGTTAGAACAATCCATTGGTCATCGCTTCGAGCAGCAGGTCGACCGTTTTCCACACTGCCTCGCCATTCAGGAGAGGGATGAGCAACTCACCTATGCTGAGTTGAACAAAGCAGCCAACGGAATAGCTCACGCTATCTTTTCGCTACGTGGACAACGGGGGGAACCAATCGCACTCCTGTTGGAAAACCATACTCCCGCGATTGCCGCGCTGCTTGGCGTCTTGAAGTCTGGAAACGTTTTTGTACCACTAGATCCCTCTTTTCCCCCCAGTAGAGCCCGCTATGTCCTGCAGGATTCGCAGGCAAGTCTGATTGTGACGAACAACAGAAACCTCTCGGCGGCGCGTCAACTGGCTCAGAATGAGCTCCCAATCGTGAACGTTGACAAACTGGAGCTCACTTGCCAGATGCAAAACCCTGGACTTCCAATTTCGCCAGATTCCCTCGCCTGGATTCTCTATACTTCCGGCTCAACCGGTCAACCCAAGGGGGTCATGCAGACTCATCGGAACGCCCTTCACTTCACTCGGAATTACGTGAATGGTTGGAGGCTTTGCCAAGACGATCGGCTTTCTCTCCTCTTTTCATGTGGCGTCAATGCTGGAGTGCACAACCTATTTATCGCCCTACTGAATGGGCTGCCTCTATACCCGTTTGACATCAAGAAGGAAGGGTTACCCTGCTTGGCCGAATGGCTGATCAAGCACCAAATCACGAACTACTTTTCCGTCCCCACGGTCTTTCGCCATTTTCTGAATGTGTTGAACGGAGACCAGCAATTTCCCAAACTTCGTCTCATTCAACTGGCAGGTGAACCGGTCTTTAAACGAGATCTGGAGTGTTGCAGGAAATATTTTCCCGAAGACTGTGTTCTGGCCAATCGATTGGGAAGTACGGAAACGGGAACCATCCGGTGGTGCTTTATCGATAGGGAGGCTGCATTTGAGGAAAACGTCGTGCCGGTCGGCTATCCGGTCGAAGACAATGAGATCCTGCTGCTTGATGAGGATGGGAAAGAGGTCGGATTCGGGACAGTTGGCGAAATTGTCGTGAGAAGTCGGCATCTTTCTCCAGGCTACTGGCGCAGGCCTGACCTCACGCATGAAGTTTTCTTGCCTGACCCGGAAGGCGGAGACAAACGTCTGTATCGGACCGGAGATTTGGGCTGCATGGAACCTGATGGCTGTCTTTCCTGCCTGGGTCGAAAAGACTTTCAAGTAAAGGTCCGAGGCTACCGTATCGAAACTGGAGAAATTGAGATGGCTTTGCTTCGCATTCCAGCCATTAAGGAAGCTGTGGTTGTAGCACGACAGGATCGATCCCTTGACCAGCGCCTGATCGCCTATTGTGTTCCGCGTAAGAACGAAAGGCTTAGCATTTCTGAGCTGCGGCACAGTCTCTCCGAGACGCTGGCTGACTACATGGTCCCTTCGGCCTTTATGCAACTTGATTCTCTACCGCAGACACCCAATGGCAAAGTCGACCGACTGGCCCTACCGGCACCTGTTCGCACTCCAAAGGACAACGAGAACTATGTGGCACCGCGCACGCCAGTTGAGGAGACGCAAACCAAGATCTGGGAAGGCGTATTGGGAATTCCACAGGTGGGGGTAGAAGACAACTTCTTCGACTTGGGAGGCAATTCCCTGATAGCTATGCAAATCCTCTCTCGGACAGAGATGGCCCTGGGAGTGGAACTATCGCTTCAGGACTTGATCCAATCTTCCACCGTTGCGCAGTTCGCCGCATTGGTTGTGGAACGTTTGTCGGGAATGGGCAACGAAGAAGAGCTGTTGCGACTTCTGGATGAACTTGAGGGATCGTAGAACGAAAACAAGTGGAGTGTAGGCCATGAAGTTGGATCCAAATCAAAGAATTTCCAGGCTGTCGCTACAGAAACGAGCTTTGTTGGAGGCGCATCTTCTAAGGTTGCAGGAGAGGAAATCCGGCGCCGGCGGAATCCCGCGTCGGGGCGAGGGATCCAGCTGGCCGCTCTCATTTGGCCAGCAACGGTTGTGGTTTCTGCACAACCTGGAACCGCAGAGGGGCTGGTACAACGCCCCCCATGCCTTTCGCCTGGAGGGGAATCTAGATGTAGCGACGTTGGAGCGCGCGCTGGAAGAGGTTGTTCGACGGCAGGAAGTGCTGCGGACTCGTTACGAATCTGTGGATGGGCGCCCTGTTCAGATTCTTGGGGAGCCTGGACGTGTGGAACTTCGGCAGGTGGATTTGCGCGACTGCCCAGAGGCGGATAAAGCAGTCGAAGTGAACCGGCTCATAACCGACGAGGCCAGCCGGGAGTTTGACCTAAGTCGGGACCTGATGGTGCGGGGAGCTCTGGTGCGGGAGCAGGACACACGCTGGATGCTGCTCTTGGTCGTCCACCACATCGCAACTGACGGATGGTCGCAGGGCATTCTGTTTCGGGAACTGGGACAGTTTTACGAAGCTTTCCGGCGTGGGCGTGCGCCCACAATGGAGGAGTTACCCATCCAGTATGCAGACTATGCGGTCTGGCAGCGACAGCGGCTGAGTGGGGAAATCCTGGAACAGCAGCTCGGGTACTGGAAACAGCAACTAGGAACAGAACCACCTCTGCTAGAACTGCCGGCAGACCGGCCACGGCCAGTCGTGTTGAGCCACCGCGGGGAGCGGGTTGGGCTTGAACTTCCAGCCGATCTGAGTTTACAGATTAGAGACTTGGGACGGCGAGAAGGGGCGACGCTCTTCATGACGCTGCTGGCTGCTTTCAGTGTTCTGCTCCATCGATACACCAGCCATACAGACCTAGCCGTGGGAACCCCGGTCGCAGGACGTCCACGACGAGAGTTGGAAGGGCTGATCGGATTTTTTGTGAACACACTGGTGTTGCGCACAAACCTGAGTGGGGATCCAAGCTTTCGAGAACTGCTTGGCCGGGTACAGCAAGTGGTGTTGGGCGCCTACGCGCACCAGGAATTGCCGTTTGAAAAGTTGGTGGAGGAACTACAGCCGGAACGCAGCCTGAGCCGTAATCCTCTCTTTCAAGTAATGTTTGTGTTGGCGAACGCTGCGGGTTTCGGGCTGGAGTTGGACGGAACCAACGTAAGCACAGTGCAGGTGGATACGGGAACGGCCAAGTTTGACCTGACCCTTTCGATGCTGGATCAAGGGCAAGGACTGGCGGCTTGGATAGAATACAGTGTCGACCTATTCGACCGAACGACGATTGAGCGCATGCTAGGACATCTTCGGACCCTATTGGCAGGGATTGTCACTGACCCCGAACAACCCATCTCAAAGCTTCCGCTGCTTACCGAAGCAGAGCGGCATCAGCTGTTAGTAGACTGGAACGCGACCCATAGGGACTGTTCAAAGGATCGGTGCATACACGAATTGTTTGAAGAACAGGTGACGCGAACGCCGGAAGCCATGGCAGTCGTCTATGGAGATCAGCATCTGACGTATCATCACCTCAATGCCCGTGCTAACAGGTTGGCGCACTATCTGAGGAAGTGTGGCGTAGGACCAGAAGTGATGGTTGGAATCTGCCTGGAGAGTTCGGTTGAGATGGTTCTTGGGCTGCTCGGTGTTCTCAAGGCCGGCGGGGCCTATGTGCCACTCGATCCAAGCTATCCCATGGAGAGGTTGGCCTATCTGCTGAAGGACTCACGGGCCTCAGTTGTCCTGACAAGCAAGAAATGGAGTCGCGAGTTGGCAAGCGTCCCGCTTCTGCTGGAAGAAAGTGAAGAACTCTCGAAGTTCGACACTCGACAGTTGGTATCCTCCGGACCGTTGACCATCTGCCTGGATGGAGACTGGGAGTTCACTGCCAAAGAGAGCAAAGAGAATCCAGTCAAGAACGTCACGGCAGAGAATCTGGCCTACGTTATCTACACCTCTGGGTCGACGGGGCAGCCCAAGGGAGTCGCGATTGAACACAAAAGCCTGGCTAATTACCTCCACTGGGTGAACGAAAGTTTGTTGGGTGGGATCGTTCGTGTCATTCCCATGGTTAGCAGGCTGTCATTCGATGCCTCTCTGAAGCAGGTGTTTGCTCCTCTGCTGCGCGGGGATGAAGTCTGGATACTCGAGAACAACGTAGTTGCCCAACCTGCGATGTTGCTTCGGCTGCTGGCACAACGACCCCGGGTAGGACTCAATTGCGTTCCTTCCCTGTGGAAAAGTATCCTCGACGCGTCTGAGTTCAGTCAAATCGCCCTGCCATCCGAGAGTCTTGCAAGCCTCTTTGTTGGTGGAGAAGAGCTCAACAAAGAGCTCGTTGACAGAACCTTTGCTGCCCTGCCGGATGTACAGATATGGAATCTCTACGGGCCAACGGAAACAACTGCGAATGCCACCGCAGCCACAATAGTGCCTGATCAACAGGTGTCCATTGGCCGTCCGTTGACGAACACGCAGACTTATTTGCTGGATCAGCATCTCAGTCCGGTGCCGATTGGAATCCCTGGCGAACTGCACTGCGGGGGAGCTTGTGTGGCACGCGGCTACCACAATCGACCGGACCTGACGGCAGAGCGCTTCCTTCCGAATCCTTTCGGTGAAGTGCCAGGAGAACGCCTCTATCGGACGGGCGACCTGACCCGCTATCGAGACAATGGCAATATTGAGTTTGTGGGTCGGATAGACCGCCAAGTCAAGATTAGGGGCTTTCGGATCGAGCTCGGAGAAATTGAAGCAGCTTTGAGAAAGAATGCTGCCGTCGAGCAGGCCGTTCTCCTGGCTCGAGAAGACGCTCCTGGAGACCAGCAACTGGTGGCCTACATTGTCCCCCAGAGAGGCCAGAGCCTCCAAGTGAGCGAATTGCGAGGTCACTTGAAGCAGCAGTTGCCAGACTATATGGTGCCGTCAGCCTTCGTAGTGTTGGATAAAGTGCCCTTGACTCCGAACGGAAAGGTGGACCATCGCGCGCTGCCAGTTCCGGACTGGAGCCGGCGGGAATCGGAGTCATCTTACGTAGCGCCGCGCACCCTGGTGGAAGAGTCACTAGTCGGAATCTGGGCAGAGGTATTGAAGAAAGAGCCAGTCGGCATCCAGGATAATTTTTTTGAACTTGGCGGCCATTCGTTGCTGGCAACACAGGTGATGTCCCGTGTTCGAAGAACCTTTCAGCTGGACATCCCGCTGCGAGTTCTTTTTGAGACTCCTTCAATCGAAGGCTTGGCCATTGCGATCGCCAGTGCTTCGGCTGAAAAACGATCTCCTTCAACACCTCAAGAGCCGTACTCTTAAGAGGGACCCGAACGAGCAAAGGTTTAAGCTCTCTGGCGTCCCACCTCCCCGAGATGCCTATAGTAGTCCGTCGCTGGCGCAACAACGGGTCGGCATTGTCTCCATGACTTGGCGGTGCCCGAGCGGCAGGCAGCTCTTTACACGTATCCAGCAGAAAGCTACAATTGCAGGTTCTAGGTTAACGTTGAGAAGCTTTGAAACTGCGGAGCCAAAGCGCTTGTATGCCGCGCGAGTTATCGAGTCCGGGAGGACGGACGGGGCAGTTGGCCCGTCAATGTTGTCCTTGCAGACGTTGACATGATTCCGGCACGATTGACTAAATCACTGAGGGAGGTTCCCGATGAATCCATATGTGCATCCCGAAGTGCTGGTGACCACTGAGTGGGCCGCCAGCAACACCAACAATCCAAAAGTCAGAATCGTCGAAGTCGA
>Ga0187893_10013796_pt1 | contig 11167 bp, 11 predicted proteins | sample MA1701074metaG_FD_139574 | JGI IMG/M metagenome (GOLD analysis project Ga0187893, IMG submission 139574) | White microbial mat communities from a basaltic lava cave in the Kipuka Kanohina Cave System on the Island of Hawaii, USA - MA170107-4 metaG ...
GTGGTGGTGCTCCCGCAGTCGGTGGCCAGAATCGCCCTCATCTCCCCGCTAGTCGAAGCGATCACCGGCGCACCTCCTCCTCACGCCTGTCGTGAGCGCAGTCGAACGACCCGTGCTGAGCCTGGCCTGAGCGGAGTCGAAGGGCCTCGTCGAACCAACGCAGCCGCTCCACGAGGAGGCTGGAGACCTCACGACGCTCCAGGAGACGCGCGAGCTGCTCGATGTCGTGGGGCGATGCGACGGCCTCAAGAACAGGTGTTAAGGCGTGCACGAGTTGGCTTCCCAGAAAGCTGAGTGGGGCGAGCGATTCGACCAGGAAGATCGCTGGACTCGCGAGTCCGCGATCCGCGATCCCGCGGGCAACGCGATCCAAGAGGATCCGATCGCGCTCTTCGAGTTCGTCGCTCTCCCCGCGAAGGGCGAAAGCGTGAGCGACGCGGACTCGAACTCGACTCCACAACCCGCGACCGGACGCGTTGACGTTCGCCGTGTGCCGGCTCACTGTGAACCGTCGATGGGTTGCGGACGAACCGGTTGGCCTTCCTCGAGTCTCATCTGTGAGTTAGACGCGGTGAGCCGTGAACCGCTGTCGGAGCGGTGACGCGTGATGGTGCCTGTCGCCGCACGGCGGGATCGGGCCAACCAGCAGCGATGGCGAAGCTAACGGCATGCAATTACTTGGTCGCGGGAGGAGCCTGCGCTGGCGGTGAGGGCTGTCCCGCGGGCGGCGTCGGAGCCGCAGGAGCGGAGACGGCCTGCTTGGCTCGCTCCTCCGTGACAACCGTAGAGGTCCCGATGCGTCCCGAATAGACGGCCAAGACAAGGGAGGACAACATGAATAGGAACGCAACCGCTGACGTCAGCTTGCTGAGGAACGTGGCGGCCCCCCGGCCGCCGAACACGGTCTGGCTCGAGCCGCCGCCGAACGCGGCCCCGATGTCGGAGCCCTTCCCGGTCTGCAGCAGCACGACCAGGATGAGGACGATTCCGATGACTACGTGCAGAATCGAGAGCACAATCAGCATGCTAACCTCCTTAAGGCGTTCATCGTCGATACTTCATAGTTCGTAGGATCAACGTGCAGCTTGACAACTCTCAACTATGCACTCTGAACCATGAACTAGCTCTTCCTGGCGGCTCTCGCGATCGACGCGAACGAACCGGCCTGCAGGCTGGCCCCGCCGACCAGCGCACCGTCGATCGCCGATTGTTTCAGCAGCTCGCCGGCGTTCTCCGCGTTCACGCTGCCGCCGTACAGGATGCGGGCGTCCTGGGCGACGTCGTCGCCAAACAGCCGACCAAGGATCATTCGCAGCTTGGTGTGCATCTCCCCGGCCTGGGACGGCGTGGCGCTCCTCCCTGTGCCGATGGCCCACACCGGCTCGTACGCGAACATGAGGGCCCGAACCTGCTCAGCGGAAAACCCTACCAGCGCGCCCTGCACCTGGGCCGCCACGACGTCGTAGGCCCGACCCGCCTCGCGCTCGAAGAGCGTCTCACCCACGCAGACGATCGGCGTGAGGCCACTTGCCATAGCCGCCGCACTTTTCCTGTTCACGCTCTCGTCAGTCTCGCCGAAATACTGTCGCCGTTCCGAGTGGCCGACGATGACATATCGACACCCGACATCCCGGAGCATCTCGGCAGAGATCTCCCCAGTATACGCCCCCTCTTTCTCCCAATGCAGGTTCTGCGCCCCCAGGCCGATCCGCGAGCCGGCGATCACGTTGGCGACAGCCCCGAGGGCGGCGAACGGCGGGCACACCACGACTTCGACCCCGTCGGTCGAGGACACCCCCTTCACCACCGTCTCCGCGAGCAGAGCCGCCTGCGATGGTGTCTTGTGCATCTTCCAATTGCCGGCAATCACTGGTGTCCGCAACAGACCTCCCACCTTACACCCTACACTCTCTGACCCTCTATCCTAACTCTTTTCAGGCAGCGCCGCGATCCCAGGTAATTCCTTTCCCTCCAGGAACTCCAGGGACGCGCCACCCCCCGTCGAGATGTGGGTGATCTTCTCACCCACCCCCGCCCCGGTCAAGGCGGCGACGGTGTCGCCGCCTCCGACGACCGTATGGGCGCCCGAGGCCGCCAGCGCCCGGGCGATGGTGAATGTCCCCTCGCGGAAGGGGGCGAGCTCGAAGACGCCCATCGGGCCGTTCCAGAAGACGGTCTTGGCCCGTCCGATCTCCTGAACGAAGCGGTCGCGCGTGGCGGGCCCGATGTCAAGACCCAACCACCCGGACGGAATGGCCCCCTCGGCCACCCTGGCGGGGGCGCTCGCGTCGAGGCGCTCGGCGATCACATGGTCGGCTGGGAGGCGGATCGGCACCCTTGCGCGCTCAGCCTGCCCCATCGTTTCCCTCGCCGCCGTCAGGTAGTCGGGCTCGAGCCGCGAACTGCCCACCTCACGACCCTGAGCCTTCAGGAAGGTATAGGCCATGCCTCCGCCGATCATGACGCTGTCGAGCCCGGACAACAGGTTGCCCAGGACGCCGATCTTGTCCGAGACCTTGGCCCCACCGAGGATCGCCATGAAGGGACGCTTCGGGGAGTCGAGCAGCGCGCCGAGCTGATCCAGCTCCCTCCGCATGAGGAAGCCACACGCGGCCTGCGCCACGAACTTCGTCACCCCGACCGTCGAGGCGTGAGCTCGATGCGCAGCCCCGAATGCATCATTGACATAGAGGTCACACAGCTCCGCCAACGCGCGCGAGAACTGCTCGTCGTTCTTCTCCTCCCCCGGATGAAAGCGGGAGTTTTCCAGCATCAGGACCTGTCCCGCGCCCATCCGATCGATTCGAGCCCTGACGGCGTGGCCCAGGCAATCTTCGGCCATCTCCACCGGGCGCCCGAGCAACGCCGCGAGCCTCGGGGCAACTGGCGTGAGGCTGAATCTCGCGGACCGGACACCCTTGGGTCGGCCCAAGTGCGAGAGCAGCAGCACCTTCGCCCCACGGTCAAGCGCGTAGGTCACCGTAGGAAGGGCGGCGCGGATGCGGGTATCGTCGGTGATCGCCCCCTGCGCGTCGAGGGGCACGTTGAAATCGACGCGGATCAGGAGCCGCTTTCCCCTCAACTCCAGGTCATCGATGCAGTACTTGGCCATGACTGTAGAGTGCGGGGGGCGGTGGCCGTGCGACGCGCATGGCTATGCGCGCTATCCAGGCAGCGCGCACGTCGTGTCATCGCGCCGCGATAAACTTCACGAGGTCCCGGACCCGGCAGGAGTAGCCCCACTCGTTGTCGTACCAGGCAAGCACCTTGACCAGCGTTCCATCCACCACCGATGTTGACAGGCCGTCCACGATCGAGGAGAGGGGATTGCCGTTGAAGTCGATCGAGACCAACGGCTCCTCACAGAAGCCTAGGATCCCCTTCAGCTCCCCTTCGGCAGCCTTGCGGAGCGCTGCATTGACCTCCTCCGATGTGACCACCCGCTCGGTCTCAGCCACCAGATCGACCAATGACACGTTGGCGGTCGGCACCCGGATGGCGATCCCATGCATCTTCCCTTGCAGGGCCGGCAAGACCAGGCCGACCGCCTTGGCCGCGCCGGTGGTCGTCGGGATCTGCGAGAGCGCCGCGGCCCGCGCGCGGCGGAGGTCCCTGTGTGGCAGGTCCAGGATCGACTGGTCGTTGGTATAGGCGTGGATCGTGGTCATCAGGCCGTGCCGGATGCCGAAGCTCTCCATGAGGACCTTGGCCACGGGCGCCAGGCAGTTGGTGGTGCACGACGCGTTGCTGATGATCGCATGCTTGGCCGGATCGTACATCCCCTCGTTCACGCCCAGGACGATGGTGATATCGGGGTCCTTCGCCGGCGCGGAAATGATCACCTTGTTGGCTCCGGCGTCCAGGTGCTTGCCCGCGCCGGCCCGATCGGTGAAGCGCCCTGTCGATTCGATGACCACCTGCACCCCCAACGCCCGCCAAGGGAGGAGTGCAGGGTCCTTTTGCGCGAAGACCTTGACCGGCCTCCCATTCACGATGACGGCGTCATCCTTCGGCTGCACCTCGGCGCGCAGCGGACCGTGGATGGAATCATACTTCAGGAGGTGGGCAAGCGTCCTGGCGTCGGACAGGTCATTGACCGCAACGAACTCGAGCTCCCGGTCTTCCAGCGAGGCCCGAAACGCATTGCGCCCGATGCGCCCGAATCCATTGATCGCGACTCTTACTGACATGTCCCCAGGCCTCCCACCGAATTCGATCCCGACCCGTGACCCCTCATCACGGCGCCTCTCACAGAAACAAAAAACCATCGTGAGCTCAATCGAGCGATCCACACGATGGAGGAAACCGCTCCTTTCTTATACGGCCTTCGGCGTGAAAAGTCAACCTGCGTCCGCCCCGTGCGTGCCGGCGACGATGACCGTGTCTCAAGATATCTTACCGGTGTCGTCTTGTGAAGACAAGCAGATCCCCGGGGAACCCGAAGACGAGACAGCCGAGATGGGAAGGGAACGAGAGGGGGGTGGGAGCGCTACTTGGCACACGTCTCATCGAGCGTGATCTCGACGGTGAGGGCATTGTTGGTCTCGTCGGACTCGGTGACCAGATTGTCCTTATCGATCACCAGGGCCACGGACCGCGTACCCGGGGCCAGATAGGCTTGCGCGCTGATCTGCCTCGTTTCCCCCGCGTTGAGCGTCAGCCCGGTCTGCTGACTGATCACCTCAACGCCGGTGCGCAGGGAGTTGCTGAACGCCGGGCTGGTGGCGACCGGTCCCCTATTCGTCAGATCGTAGGAGATATTGAACGCACAGTTCCCCCCGGCCTGCAGGAACGAGTCGGCCCGGGTCAGGGCGATCATCCCACCCCAGGGTGAGAATTTCCCCCCCGCTCCGCCGAACCCACCCCCTATCGTGATGCCCTTGTGGCTGGTGATGTCGGGGAGCTTCCCGTCCGGTGCCGGTTGACCGGCCGGCTGGGGACAGAGGAACCGGTGCTTGACCGAGTGGACCTTTTCAACCAGCGGCTTGCCGATGGCACCGCCCGCATCGATCTGAAAGAGCGCGTACCTGATGTTCACGATCGGCGTGGCGGCCGGGGAGTCGGACTCACATTTCACCGAGAAGCGGGTCTGGATCGTTCCCCGGCCCTTTTGCACGACGACCGGGATCTCAACCCCGGTGTGGGGTGGGTTGCCGGCGACCCCCGCGGTGTACATTCCGATCCTCCCCTTCTGGGCTGATCGGAGGAGGTATCGAAACGTCGCCCGAATGGAGTTTCCTCGGCCCATGGGGCCTGCCGTGACGCCCGCGACATCGCCCCTGGTCGGCGCGAGACTCTGCAGAATGAGTTGATCCGCCGCCAGCGCCGGGAAAGCACCGGCCGCGATCGGCCCGATGGCTACGACGATCGCAATCGGTACAGGGCACAGTCTCCTGTTCACCATCCGCCCATCCGTCCATCCGTCCCACTGACCATCAGCGCACCAGCGCTGCGTTCAGATTCGGATTTACCGGCTTGGCGGAATCCGGGGAGTCTGTGGGGGAACTGCCGGAGGAGCCGGCTGTCCGCCGGGTGAGGTCGGCGCCAGGGTGGGACCGCCGATAACCCTGATCTGTCTGAGCGCCTCTGCCCTGCGCCCCGTGCGGCTGATCGCCTCCGCTTTCAAATCCCAGAGCCCCGCAGCCAGGGTCCCGGGGGACAGGTCGGCTCGGTAGGTGAAGCGAGGAGTGGGAAGGTTCGGCCGTGCCGAGGGAAACTCCCGAATGGTCTTCAGTATTCGAAAAGGGTCGGCGGTGCCGCGTCGTCGCGCCCCGATCTCGATCCGATCGAGACCGCAGCCGGCGTCGGCCGCCGGCCCGGTTACAGCGATGGACTCCGCATTGGTCAATTGCCGCCCCTCACTCGGGGTCTCGATGCCGATCGTCGGTGGGACGTCCCCGTCGAGGGTGAACGTGAGGCCCCTGGCGCTTCGATTCCCGACCCAATCCTCCGCCTCGAACCCAGCGCTTATCACGCCCTGTCGATGTGGGTCCCCCACGGCAGGTCGTTCATTGTAGGCAAAACTCCGCTCCAGGGCGGTGAGGTCGCGACGTTGCCGCCCCAAAGCCCCGAGGTCCCGGGTGACGCTCTTGACCCCGATGTCATCGGTGGCGGTCAGCCGCAGATCAATGCCAGCACCCGGCCTGATGCAGGCCCCTCCGGACGGCGCATGAATGTCGAGGGCGGGCGGACCACAGTCACGGTATACTTTCGTTGCAGGCTCAGGAGACGCAACGTTGCCCGCCCCCGTCCCCCTGAACTCTGCTACAGCCCGCAGGGCATGCTTCCCGCATGAGAAAAGATCCGCAGGAAGGCTGATTGGCTGGCTGACCGCGGTGCGGCGCACGCCGCCGCTCGTGGGCAGGATTGACACGCGCGGACCGATGCGAGAGGGGAATTCAGCGGACCTCATCTGTTCGCCCACCCAGACCGCTTCAACATTATCCGGATGGAAGCGCGGATTTGAGCCATCGACATTGATCCTCACCTCAAGGGTCGAGCCCTGTTTCATGATATAGGTCTGCCCTCCCTCGACTGTTGGAAACGGACCCGTGGGGCGATGGATTTGGAGAGATACCGGGGATTGTGCCTTCACCGGAAGTGCCGCGCCAAGCATAGCGAGCGCGAAAGCAATGGTGAATAGGTACCTCCATGGAATCATTACACTCCTCCTTCGTGGATCATCATGTCCACCTCGACATTGGGTGCGAGGACACGGAGGTCCCGAACAGCTACCGGCGCCGCTCCAGTCGGAAGGTCTGGCTGATGTTGCTCAGCCACCTGGAATCGCCCTGGGCGCTGATGCCGACGTAGTAATTGTTGCCGGGCGTGAGCTTCGCACTCTTCGGGATGCGCACTGTGATGCCGATATTGGACCAAGAGACCAAGATCGCGTCCACATGGGCCATGTGGACGCTCCTCGTTGCCTGTGAGGCGCCCAACTCGCTGTTATGGTCGTTCCTCCACTTGGTCAGTTTCTGGCGATGGGCCGAGGGGGCGGGAAAGCCCGCCCCCCCCATGGGTCTTTGTCCTCGAGCTACTTCTCGCACTTCGCTTGCAGGACGATTTTCACCTGGAACGCGTTGTTGCCCTCGTTGGACTCGGCCACCACGGTATCCTTGTCCAGTACCAGGGCAAGGAAGGGCGTGCTAGGGGCCAAGTACGCCTGAGTATTGACCTGCTTGGTCTCCCCGGCGTTGAGCGCCAGTCCGGTCTGCTGACTCACCACTTCGACGTTCGTGCGCAGGTAGTTGGCAAAAGCCGGGCTCGTCGGGACTGGTCCCAGATTCACCATGTCGTAGGAGATATTGAACGCGCACTTCCCGCCGGATTGGAGAAACGAATCCGCCTGTGTCAGGGTGATGGTTCCACCCCAAGGCGAGAACTTGCCACCCGCCCCGCCCACCGCGCCACCGATGGTGATCCCTTTCCGGCTGGTGATGTCGGGAAGCCTTTTCGGTGAGGGGGGCTGAATTGCGGGGGGCACGGTCGCCGGAGGGGGCGTCTGTCCGCAGAGAAACCTATACTGCACCGTCTGGAACTTCTCGACCAGCGTCTTCACGATGGCCCCGCCTGCATCGACCTGAAACAGCGCGTACCGGAGCTTCACGATCGGGGTGGCCGCGGGCGAGCTCGGAGCGCACTTCACCGAGAAGCGGGTCTTGACCTCTCCCTTCCCCTTGTCCACGACGACCGGGATCTCCACCCCCGTGTGAGGCGGGTTGCCGGCGACCCCCGCCGTGTACACCCCGATCTTCCCTTTGGCCGCCGACTCCAGAGCGTATCGTAGCGTCGCCTGCACGGAGTTCCCGGGGCCCATGGGACCCGCCGTCACGCCCGGAACGTTCCCCCCGGGAGGGGCCAGATTCACCAGCGCGAGATCGTCCGCTGCCCTGGCTGCCAGGGCACCAACTGTCATCAGTCCTATGGCCACCACGGTCACGGTCAGCATTCTGAAGGTTCGAGTCTTCATCATAGCCTCCATTGTCGCGTGAGAGCCGAGGGGGCGGCTAGCCGCCCCCTCACAGTCTGTTGTTACTTCGGCCAGGCGCTGTTGATCTGGGCGCCCGTCAACTGGGCTTTGTTGTTCTTCTGGTTACAGTCATCGTTCTTCTTGTTGGCATCCAGGTAGATATCCGGGTCGTAGGTGATCTGGAGCCCGTAGGTCGGGGGGAACTCTGTGGCCGTATTCCAGTCCCGCTCGTAGGTGAGCGTGAGGCTGGCGCCTGGAGCGAGGTTCCCGATGTTCTGCTGCGCGCGCGTCACTGGCCGCGCGCCAGGGGCCGTTTCAGTCAATGCGGCGACTGCCTGCCTCGGGTCAGCCTGGAACGGCGTGCTCCCCACATTCTTCACCTCGCCGGTGATCCGGATCTTCCCTTGCGTGGGCCACTTCGGGTCCTTCGAGAGGACCTGGAACTTCACACCGAGCGCTGCGGGATCCTGGAACAGGCAGGTCACTCGGAACGTCGCCTTGTTGGACTCCATCGGGTTCGGCGAGAGGATCTTGATCGCCTCCCAGCCACTGAATGTCGGCAAGCTCGCACCTCCCAAGGTCCAGGTCGTGCTTACGGGCTTTGAGCCGGGGGCGTCAAAGGTGAGGCTCTGCGCCGGAGCCGTGGCGCCGTCGCTCCTCGTAAAGGTGTACCGAACTGTCCCTTTCTCGTTCACTGTAATCCTGCCGGAAAAACTGATCTTCGCCGGGCAGCACCCCTCGAATGTAGCGGGAGCGGCGCTCAGTGCAGCCCCCGTGACTTGAAACGCGGCAAAGGCGTGCGTGCTGACGAACGCCATGCCGATGACCAGGAGCATTGGCACCGCGATCCTTCCCTTCATCGTTCTACCTCCTTCTTCGTGTTCTCTGAGCAACGGACACTGTGGAACATCGAATTCACTCTCGTTCGCAATTCCGGCCGCATTCGGCCATCTGCGTCCTACCAATCACCTCCTCTCGGGGGTACCTGTCCATAACGCCGTCGTGCCGCTCGAAAGTGTTCGAAAGAGGTTGCATCTTTCATGACTGGATGGCCACACACTTAAGGCGTCCGAAAAAAACCCGCCTGAGCGTCAACGGCACGAGAAGCCCTTTGCGGGGACGGGTCTACACACGGTCGTTCCTTTTGGGAAAAGCCGCACCACTCCCAACGTAGAATCACCAACCCAGGCCGCCGCGTAGTCACAGCGAAGGGTATTTCTGCCTCCAATGATATCAACTCTCACGTTTTTCAATGGTAGTCCCGTTTGACCTGTCGTCCACCAGGGCGCGGGGATGGGAGTCGTTATTGCTGTTGCTACGGTCCTCAATGGACATTCGACAAACACCTCCACGACCGGCGGGATCGTCGGGCGAATTCCCGGAATCGTCGTCGTTGGAACCGTCGGCGTTGGGACCTGCGCCCATGCCGTGCTTCCAACGGTCAATACAGCCATGCCGATGGCGGCGATCCAACGATTCTTCATGAACCTCCTCCTCCCTCTTGGGTTCCCTAGAATTGGAACGCGGTCTCACCTCAGCGGGGGGGTCAAGTCACCTACTCAGCTCCCTGGATTTGTTCCCACGATATTTCGCTCCCGGCATCCTCCCTTTCGAATGTGGTTCATGTGTCCCGTCGATGGCGTTCAGTCAGTCTGTCACTCCACGTGGGAAAATGGTTCGCGCTCGTCCTAAGGATTGCGCGGCGCCACTTGGACGCCAATAGGACGGAAGACCTCGATCTCCCTCCCGAAGGTGACGTAACCGAAGGCCCGGCCGCTCCTGGCGAACGCCGCCGCCCTGAGATCCCACCTTCCCGGAGACGGAATCCAAAACCGATCAGTCACAGGGTGCTCGAGGGGATCATAGAGCCGAGGCCAAATCCCCTCCGTCCTATCCGGGGTGCGAGAATCTGCGGCTCGTGCAAGGCCTCCTCTGAGGTGCGCTCCGAACCCCTCAGCGTCCGACTTGATGGGCCAATCGTGACGACCTCCCCCCTCTGCTCCACAACGATGCGCCGTGCGGGGAATGCCATCAAGCCCTTTCAAATCGTTAGACGGACAAGCATGGACCTTTATTCGCGCAGTTCTCAGCCAATGGCCCCTGAGAGGCGATTCGGGGTCTCTCTCAGGTCAGGCATGGGATAGGAATTCAGATGAGGATCTCATTGCTCGACCCGGGCTTGGCGCGCGCGGCTCGGCCGCAAGGATGCTTTCAGTGAATAACCTGGGGGCTGTGATGGCGAGATGTGTGGCAAGGACGAAGAATTCGAAATCCGCAACGGAGGGAGTGTGGCTGTCAGCGTGGAGAAGGGTGCCCAGGCGAACGCAACGCTCGCCCGCGTCCCAGAACTCAACACCCGGAGTCGCGGGAAACCCTTCCGTTCCCTGGCCATGCCACCTCCGAACTCGAGCTTGCTTTTCCACGATACCTAGGTCTAGAAGGGGGTGAGGTGGCTTACAGAAGGATTGTTAATTCATACCGTGAGTCTCTCATTCCGTCAAATCAAAATCATCCGCCTCCTGGAGTTCCCCCAACTCTGTCCGTGTTTGGAAGGACTGTCCCGCGCTTTCGCTCGGGCCACGGTCCTCTACGATGAGGACACGCACCGCTGAGGCAGCACTCACTCCACGCGGGCGAGGGTATAGACACCGACTTGGTCGGCGCCCGCCGCGAGAAGCGCCCCTGCGCACTCGTTGGCGGTGGCCCCGCTGGTGAGGACATCGTCGATGAGGAGGGGGCTGCGGCCTTTCACCTGATCGGGTTGCGCGACTATGAAAGCACCCTTCACGTTCGCCTCCCGCGCTTCGCGCCCGCCGCTTTGGGCCTCGGTCGCCCGAGCCCGTTGGAGCAAGCCGTGGCCCACGGGGAGGCCCCACGCGCTCCCCAGCTCCCTCGCAAGGAGCGCCGCCTGGTTGAAGCCCCGCTCTCGCTCCCGCCGTGCATGAAGCGGCACCGGAATCAGGAGATCGAACGGGCGAGAGTCGATCAGTCCATCGGCCGCCTCGGTCATCAGGCGCCCGAGATGACGGGCCAACGACACGCGGCGTCCATGCTTGAACAGCAGGATCGCCTCTCGGATCGTCCCGCCGGTCTCGTACAGCGTCGCCGCCCGGGCCATGACAAACGCCGGTGGCCGCTCGCGGCAGCCGCCGCACACATGGCCCGGGCCGCTTCCGGGGGCGACGGGAGAAACGA
>Ga0187893_10013797_pt1 | contig 11163 bp, 7 predicted proteins | sample MA1701074metaG_FD_139574 | JGI IMG/M metagenome (GOLD analysis project Ga0187893, IMG submission 139574) | White microbial mat communities from a basaltic lava cave in the Kipuka Kanohina Cave System on the Island of Hawaii, USA - MA170107-4 metaG ...
AAGCAGAATGAGGGGACACAGGAGCATCATGAAAATGACACTCGCGAGCCAAGCTCTTGGATTCGATGTTCGCTGAATTACGGTCATCGTGCAATGATCCCCCTCTCGCGGGATGTTCTTGAACGCTTGAAAAGATCCCACCCAATCGAACGGGCTTGCGGTGGATATCGATCAGATTCGAGTTGGCACGCAGCTCAGAATCTCAATGGTAAGACCAGACCCGAAGCAGTGGCACCGCTTCAATCCCACTCGGGTTTATTCCTTTGGGAGTCCGGTACCCTGTCTTCAGGTCGCCGTGATTCAAACCGGCGGTTCTAGAATAGTACCAGTCACGTCGAATTACAGAACGAATTTCGTCGCGTGGCAGCTGATTGTGAGCGACAAGCTAAAGAACGATTGATAGATTGTTGTTGCGCCAAACCAATACGATCATGCGCGAACATGGCTCGGGTTGCTCCTTGCTTTCGACCATAACGTTCCGGTTGGCTCGGTGAATAATAGACTGATTGCTTCCAGGGATGTCCTGAGGTCCTCTACCCGCAGCGGCCGAGCCTTATTGAAACTGGCTTGTGACCCCCGTGCTCGAATTGAGTCGCGAAGGCTTGCAGTCGATTAAGAAGGAGGCGATGACTCAAACACTGGAACCGCGGCAATCCCCCATAGTGAGGATACATGGCATTATTCTTCAGCGCCTGATTCCTCTCCTGCTCGTTTCACTTTTGGCTGCTGTCACTTACGGCCTTCTCTTGTTGACAAATTCTGTGGGACAGGAAATAGACCGCGGTCCATGGCGGGCCTTTGGCGCCATCGACCCGCGAGTATCGCCTACTGGTAATTCAATTGCGTTCTCCTACCAGGGCGCCATCTGGAGAATCGGCCGAGACGGTGGCAGAATGCGCCGGCTGACAAGCCGCCCAGGATTTGACTCCGAGCCAGTGTGGTCGCCGGACGAGAAGGGCATTGCCTACTTCGACCTGACGAACGGAGAACTGAACATCATTGATGCTGAGTCCGCAGAAACCCTCAAACTACCCGGCCGGATCATCGGGGAGGGAAAGCTGTTTTTTCATCCCGACGGAAGACGCCTCTTGGGTAATTTTCGCGTGAATGACTCAGAGCCCAGATCGCGACATCTCGCATGGCTCAATCTCGCCAGCGGAGGGTTTCAACCCGTGTTCGATCCGCCACGATCGGCTCGAGTCTTTTGCCTTTCGGACGATGGAGAACAGATCGCTTTCGCTTCCCATCAGGATACTCCTGGGGAGCAAGCAGGAAGCAACGGCCCTCAAGCGGATCTTTTTCTGATGACAGCCTCTGGCGGACAGACCAGGAAGTTGACACGCCTTCCGTCGCGTCTCTTCGACATGAACTGGAGCCGCGGTCAGTTGTATTTCACCACCGACATAGGAGGCGTCCACAATGACCTCTGGACTCTCCCGATCGACAGGCCTGACTTTGCTCGCAAGATGACTTCAGGCCTCGCTGATGAAGATCGCGCGTCTCTTAACGCCGAAGGAAGGTGGCTGGTCTATACGGACAACCGTGAGAATGCCACTGCCCTGGCCGTGCGCGACCTAAGCACTGGAGAGGAACAGATCCTTTCCGTTTCGCACCTGGACTTCGGTGAACCCACTGGCACGCTTCGTCTTTCGATTCTGGACAAGAAAACAGCTAAGCCTCTGACTGCACGCCTATCGATTCAGCAGGAAGGGCGAAAGTACCTGGCACCGCCGGGTTCCCTTTATCGCGTTCAGGGCGGATTGCTGCATTTCTATGCGGCCGGCCAGGCGCAGGCAACCGTACCTGCCGGCAAATATGTCCTGCGCGCCTTCCGGGGTTTGGAGTATACGCCCCTGGAACTCCCGGTCGAGATCGCACCAAATCAGATCCTGAACGTGAAGCTGGAACTGGATCATTGGAACGATCCTGCCTCGCGTTCGTGGTACAGTGGGGAAAGCCACATTCACGCTAACTATGGTTATGGTCATTGGTACAACACACCAGAGACGATGCGTCTTCAGCTCGAAGGCGAGGGCCTCAAGGTGGCAAACTTCATGGTGGCCAACTCCGACGGGGATGGTGTATTCGATCGCGAATTTTTCAGGGGCACTCCCGACCCGCTCTCCTCGTCCGAGACCGTTCTCTACTGGAACGAGGAGTTTCGGGCGACGCTTTGGGGGCACATGACGCTGCTCAACCTGAAACGACTGGTGGAACCAATATTCACAGGTTTTCGTGACACGACAAATCCGTGGGACGCGCCGACCAACGCAGACATTGCAGACGTAACGCATTTGCAAGGGGGCCACGTGAATTTCACTCACCCTGCCGCAGGCAGCGGTGATCCGTTCCTGGGTGCTTACGCCGCCAAGTCGGTTCCAGTCGATGTGGCGTTGGGAAAGATCGACAGCCTGGACATCAATTGGGGTGAGGAAACCGTGCAGTTATGGTACCGGTTGCTCAACTGCGGATTTCACCTGCCTGCGTCGGCCGGAACAGACTGTTTCCTCAACCGTATTCACAGTCGGCTGCCCGGTTCCGATCGGGCCTATGTCAAAATTGATAAGGGTTTCTCCTACGCCGAATGGATTCGTAACCTCAAAGCAGGCCGATCGTTTGTGACCAGCGGCCCGTTGCTCGAGTTCACCGTTGACGGCAGATTTACCGGAGAGAACCTCCAGTTGGCTAGGGCAGGAACGGTTTCGGTTAGAGCCTCCGCGATCTGGATGGCGCCGCTGGATCGGGCGGAACTTGTTTACAACGGCGGAGTGATTGCGACTGGACAAATCTCCGCCGACCGCATGGCGGCAACTCTTGAACAATCCGTTCAGATCGACCGCAGTGGCTGGGTCTGTTTTCGCATTTACGCTCAGGACCGAAGGTTGGCGCACACCAGCCCGATTTATCTCACTATCGCAGGCCAGCCGGTGGCTTCGCGAAAGGATGCCCAGTACTTCCTGCAATGGATTGATCGTCTGGAAGCCAAACTCAACGAACGAAGCCGCGTGCCATCGGCAGCTTTGCAAGCCCATGTGTCGGAACAGCTCAGCGCCGCCCGCAGGGTGTACGGCAGGATCGCTGAGCAGGACAGTATGAGGGAAAACTGAGAGCTCATGCGACGCTCGGCGACTCGGAGTTCGAGCGGAATTCGAGCGCGACCGCACGGGGCCGGTCACAACCGTTCTGTAGGGCAAACTGAAAGGGGTCATGAATACGATCAACTGGACTTGTTTTTTCGCGTTCACCCTGTCTGCATCGCTCTGGGCTGTGGCTGCCCCGAGCGATGGGGTATTGAAGTCTGAGTTCATTTACGAAATCGCTCCAACACCTCAGTGCCATGCTTCGACGATCGTAGAGACCGGGAGTGGCCTAGTCGCCGCGTGGTTCGGCGGGCCGCACGAGAAGCATCCGGAAGTTGGGATCTGGCTTTCCCGAAAGGAGGCCGGTCAATGGAGCAAACCCACCGAAGTCGCAAATGGCGTGCAGGTTGGCGGCTCCCGCCATCCGACCTGGAACCCGGTTCTTTTTCAACCAACGAGCGGACCGTTGCTGCTCTTCTACAAAGTCGGCCCGAACCCTGAAAAGTGGTGGGGAATGCTGATGACGTCAAAGGATGCCGGCAGGAGTTGGTCAGCGCCTCAGCGACTACCTGAGGGCATTCTGGGCCCCATAAAGAACAAACCCGTGCAACTCGACCCTAGCAATGCCCTGCTGTGCCCAACGAGCACAGAAGATGGTGGGTGGCGAGTCCATTTCGAACGCTCGGACGACCTTGGCGAAACTTGGCGACGCATCGGTCCCGTGACGGCTGAGGGCATTGGCGCCATTCAGCCGGCTATTCTGCTTCACCCGGGCGGTCGACTACAGGCGATCGGGCGAACCCGACAAAACCGCGTATTCAGTGTCGAATCGCCGGATAAGGGAAATTCCTGGGGCCCGATGAGCCTGCTCGATCTTCCGAATCCGAATTCGGGTGTTGACGCGGTGACCCTGGCTGACGGCCGACACCTGCTAGTCTACAACCACGCAACCCGAAATAAGGACAAGTGGGATGTAGGTCGAGAGGTCCTCAATGTTGCCGTCTCATCGGACGGCAAAGTGTGGCAGGCAGCGCTGGTGCTCGAAAAGGAGGCTGGCGAAGAGTTTTCCTATCCGGCAGTTATCCAGACCTCGGATGGGTTAGTCCATGTTACCTACACGTGGAAGCGAAAGCGGGTGCGTCACGTGGTTCTCAATCCAGCGAAGCTCCAGCTGCGCCCTCTAGTCGATGGCGAGTGGCCGAAGTAGGCAACGACTGGGTCTCAAGTCACGTCCGAGCCATGCAGTTGCTTGCAGCCAGTCGAGCAGCGCAACGCGAGTTTAGTAGCTGACTGAATCTCTTGCGGCGAGACCTTCAGGACATTCTTCAATGCTTCTGGCTCTACAACAACATTTCACACGCACCAGTACTGCGGGAGTTTTGCTCTTTCTGTGTCTTTTGGCCGGACACAGGGCTCCGGCTCAGGATGGAAACGCTGCACCCGGTGCTCGTCACGAAGAAAACACTGGGGACGATAGAGTTGTCGTCCTGACTTTCGACGACGCTGTCAAATCACACCGGACCTTTGTCGCCCCGTTGCTAAAGGAGTTGGGATTTGGTGCCACATTCTTTGTCACGCATCGATGGATGGGAGACGCCGCCAACTTCATGAGCTGGGACGAAATTGGTGAGATTCACCGCATGGGGTTTGAGATTGGCAACCACAGCTGGACGCACGGCAATTTCTCCTCGCCCAAAGAGGCGGCCCGGCTCCCCGCCGAACTCGCTCTGGTGGAGTTTGAGCTGCAGAAAGTGAAAGTGCCCAAGCCCGTGAGCTTCGCTTACTCCGGCAACAGTTTCGGTCCGGAGGCGGTGGAGCAGCTTGAAGCGTTAGGCTACAGCTTTGCCCGGCGCGGCATGCAGCCCGAAATACCCTATGGCAAGATCCAAGCCGGACCTCTGTACGATCCAGGCAGACATCATCGATTGTTGATTCCTACCTCGGGAGACTCCTATCCAGGCTGGACTCTGCAGCATTTTCAGAAGGTTGTCAGCCAGGCTGTCCCTGGAAGGATCGTGGTGCTGCAGTTTCACGGCGTGCCGGATCCCAGCCACCCCTGGGTGAACACGCCTCCCGAGCTGTTTCGGGAAGCAATGCACTATCTCAAGCGCCAAGGCCTTCAGGTCATTGCGCTGAAGGATCTCGGCCGATACCTACCGAGAACTCCACCGGCCGATCCGTTGCTGACATTCCGACAGTCGAGCCAGCCGATGCAGCGCCTTCCATTGCCGGTTGAAATGGAAGCGACACGCAACAATCTTGATTACTGGTTGAAGAACATGCTTCAGGATCATGGCTACAGTTTGAAGGAAGCGGCAGATGCCAGCGGGCTGAGCGTGGCGGAGGTTCAACGCGAGGCAAAACGGCTCGGGGGCGAAAGCCCTTCCGTGCCTGCTCTGGTTCGCGCGCCTGAAAGTGACCCAATCCGGCTGTTGCCGTACCCGGGAGGCCGACACCCGAGAATCGGTTTCAAGGAAGGCGCCATCCTCCCTCATCGCGGCACCAAGGCCAGCGTATTCTTGCCCTGGGAGTCTTCAGGCTACGCGGTAGTGGATGTACCCGAAGCGATCTTCAGTAATCTGGGACTCACGTATCTGGCGCACACGCACATTCCTTCCATCTGGGATGTTCAGAATCTTTGGCTAGAAAACATCGACTGGAAACGTGACGCCAGTGAGCTGAGTAACCGGCGCACTCTTCCCAACCAAGTGGAGTATGGGGTGCGGCTCACTCCCTCCGCCAAGGCTGTCGACATGGAGCTGTGGTTAAAGAACGGATCGGCCGAGGCTTTGACTGGCCTGCGCGTGCAGGCTTGCGTCATGCTCAAAGGCGCGCCGGACTTCAATAGCCAGACTAACGACAACAAGCGTCTCGGCGTTCCCATCGCGGCAGTCCGATCTGTGAAGGGCAACCGCTGGATTCTGACAGCCTGGGAGCGCTGTGGCCGCGTCTGGGGAAACACGCAATGTCCCTGCATGCACTCCGATCCCGTACTGCCCGATTGCCCAGCCGGACAAACAGTCCGCGTGCGCGGCAGGCTCTGGTTTTACGAGGGAAACGAGATCGATGAAGAGATTGCGAGGCAGGGCGCATTGTTTGCGACTGCGTCCGCTCGGTAAGCGTAGCCTTGAAGTCTGGAGAAATCCGTGCGCAGTTCACCACCTTGGACCGCGTTTATCGTTTATGACGTCTCAAGTCGGGTCTCATTGTGGTTTGGCGCTGGCGTGGACTAGCCCTTGCGGTGCTCGGCAGCGCTGTTCCAACTGGTAACGTAGCCAGTCGTGGCGACCATAAAAATGGACAGTCCTTCACGGACTCCACCCACAGCTGAAACGGTTCAACGGAACGATTTTCCCGGTGCTTGCAGGCTTCTTGAGACCTTCCACATCAACCTCGATATAACTCAGAGTGCGGCTTAGAACACAACGATCGCTCCTAATTCTTGAGACTGATCCTGCTCGTGCCGGCCTACATGCTGCTCTTCGGCAAATAGCGCCAACTAGAGCTTGTTGAACAGGATGTTTGCTGTCGCTATCCGAAGGCTCGGAATGCGGCAAACCCACTATCTGCTAAAAAAACTGGCGCTGAAATGAGCCGCTATGGCTCGTGACTGTGCTTGAAGCAGACGTTCGGCTGCGTGGCTTAGTTTAAGATTCGAGCACCCAATTCGGCTCCGTTTGCGGTAATCTTGCTCTCTGAGGGAACTTCATGATTCCAGGAATGATTCTAAAATTCTTGCAAGAGCGCGGCAGTATTGCCGTGAGCGGCACCCGGGACGCCAGCCTTGTTCCTCATGTGCACTATGTATCGGGCTGGGATGTGGAAGCGGACCAACAAACCATCCGTTGTTCCATCAACCGAGCATACCTGGATAATCTGTTCAGTTCACTCGAAAACAACGGCCAGTTTTCCCTCACCGTGGAACAGGTTGGCACCCATGAGACTTACCAGTTCAAAGGCAAGTATGCAGGCTCCTCCGAACCGAATGACGCAGATTTCGCCGCGCACCGGCAGATGACCGAGCGGTTTGCCAAAGCCGTTAGCCAGCTGTTTGGCCATTCAGAAGAGGACTGCCGTGCTCATATCTCGTGGCCGAGCGTTGTCGTCCGGTTCAAGGTCAGAGAGATTTTTCTCCAGACGCCGGGTCCTGGCGCTGGCCATCGAGTTTTCCCCCCGGAGGAACTATGACAGGCGGCCTCACGCTCCCGGACGAAATCAGAACGGTTATGGACAATGGAATTCCAGCCGTGGTAGTCACCTGTTCAGCCGATGGTGTTCCGAATGCCACCATTATTTCTCACGTGCACTACGTGGATGAATCGCACATTGCCTTGTCCTTTCAATTCTTCAACAAAACCATTCGTAACGTTCGGGAGAATCCCCACGCGTGCGTTTCCCTCAACGACCTGAGAGCCAGAACCCAATGGATCCTGGATGTTCAATATGATCACTCGGAGGCCGAAGGCCCGATCTTTGACGCGATGGACATGCGCATTGAAGCCATTGCCTCCGCTTCTGGAATGGCAGGCATCTTTAAGCTGCGGGCCGCGGATGTGTATCGCGTGAAATCTTTCAAGTCAATCAACAAAGCGGCGCTTAGCCAATGACAGGCCGGGAGAGCGACCACGATCTGGCTGAGCAGCTCGCGCGGAGATCGGCGGAAGTTGAGGTTCTACGCCGCATTGCGCTGGACATCAATGCGACGCTCGACCTGGACTCCATTTACGACTTCGTACTGCGCACAATGGATGACTGTTTCGGTTTTCGGCATTCGATCATTCTGCTGCTCGAGGACTCCGACACGTTGCGAGTTGTGGCCAGCCACGGATATGGAGACCAGGCTCTCGGCGGCAGAGTGGCCGTGGGTGTCGGTGTGGTCGGCATGGTGGCGAAACGGCGCCGGCTGATGAGGGTGAATCATCTGCGCGCCCAACAAGCTTACTTCGAGCGCATTCGCAGCCAGATGCAGGCAGCGGGGCGTGCCACTGAGCTTGGAGAAGTTGTGGCGGTGCCGGGCTTGGCGGACGCAGACAGCCAGATTGCGATCCCGCTCGTGATCAAAGACAAGCTGATTGGAGTCTTTTCGGTCGAGAGCCAGGAGCCGGAGCCTTTTAGCCAGCGCGATGAGACTCTCGTAACGATTGTCGCCAGCCAGGCCTCCAGCGCCATTCAAAACGCACTTCTGTTTCGCGCTGTGGAAGAACGGCGCCAAGAACTGGCGGAGGCTCATGAGCGGCTGCAGCAGCTGAACGAAACTCTGGAAGAGCGCGTCCGTACCCGCACTGGACAACTGGAACAGGCCAATCGGGAACTGCGCGAAACCCAGGCGCAATTAGTGCAGTCCAGTACCATGGCTTCTCTGGGTACCCTGGCGGCAGGCATTGCACACGAACTCAACACCCCCATGGGCGCAATTCATTCCAACGCGGACGTCGAGCGCCGCGCGGTGCGGATTATTCGAGGGATTATGCGCGACCCCTCGATGGCCGACAAACTCGGTCCACAACCTCGCCTGGAACGCACACTGAAGGTTCTCGATGACATCAACCAGATGACACTCGAAGCTGCGGAACGGGTCAGCAAGATCGTTCAGTCCCTAAGGAGCTTCGCCCGGCTGGACCAGCCCGAGTTGGAATGGGTGGATTTGCACGAGGGGATCGAGAGCACATTGACACTGATGGAGCATCTCCTTAAGGACCGGATCCACGTAGTCAGGAGCTACGGTGAGCTGCCCAAAGTGTTGTGCTACGCCAGTCAGGTCAATCAGGTATTTGTCAATGTGCTCACCAACGCTGTCCAGGCAATTGACAGCACAGGCAGCATCACGATTACAACCAGTCATGAGAATGCCGGCGTTGTGATTCGGGTGTCAGACACCGGGTGCGGCATCAGGCCGGAGCATCTTGACCGAATCTTCGATCCTGGATTCACTACTAAAGGGGTGGGCGTAGGCACCGGTCTGGGTCTCTCGATCACTTACCGCATCATCGAAAACCATCAGGGATCAATTCAAGTCGAGAGCGAGCCTGGACGAGGGACAACCTTAACGCTGCGTCTGCCGGTCAAATCCTCTCAATAGACTACGCAAGAGCATGACGGCCCGCGTTCTCAAGTTTCGTCAACTCAATCCGGCCACGCTGTCGCCTCAGAATCTTCTCCAGGGCGAACCGTCGCCTGTTCTTGCGGCTGTCCAGCTGGTTGGTCTGAAGGGAGGCACAACTTCGGTCGCCCCTTACTTGATTGAAGCTTTGGACGCCATTGCGCGATTTCAGCCGCGAGAATCTTATCCGTACATTAAGGGCAAAGGATGGTTAAGGCCCCGGTGTGCGCGACGCTTCATTGGTGTGCCGCAGAGGGCTGCCATGGTTTTGGGGAACGCAATCTCGCGGCTTTCGGTCTGGCTTCGGTCACGGAGATCCAAAGGACTCGGAATGAATTGAAGGAAAAATGTGAGATGCTAAACAGCGACAAATAGGGGAACAAGAGGAACGACGCGATGGACTGGATGACTGACCCAAAAGCCTGGATTGCTCTTTTGACGTTGCTAAGCCTGGAGATTGTTCTCGGTATCGACAACGTCATCTTTATCTCGATCTTGGCGGAGAAGCTCCCACCGGCGCAGCAAGGTCGCGCCCGCTACATCGGTCTCGGGCTGGCAATGGTAATGAGGATCTTGCTGCTCTTGTCGCTTTCGTGGATCATCCGCCTAACTGCGCCTCTGTTCGGCGTTCTTGGGCAGGAGTTTTCGGGACGCGATTTGATTCTGATTCTGGGAGGATTATTCCTGCTTGCCAAAGCGACCTTTGAGATTCACGACAGCCTTGAAGGTGAACCCGGACACGCTTCAGACAGGGTCAAGGCGACATTTGCCGGGGTCCTCACCCAGATCCTGTTGCTCGACGTGGTTTTTTCACTGGATTCGGTGATCACAGCGGTAGGCATGGTAACGGAGATCGGAATTATGGTCACTGCGGTCGTTGTGGCCGTCATCTTCATGATGCTGTTTGCCTCGCCGGTCAGCGGTTTTGTCTCGAAGCATCCAACAATCAAGATGCTGGCCCTGAGTTTCCTCTTGCTGATCGGCTTGACGCTCGTTGTGGATGGCTTCGGGCTGCACATTCCAAAAGGCTACATTTATTTCGCCATGGGCTTCTCTGTTTTTGTTGAATTGCTCAATCTGCGACTGCGTGGCAAATCGCGCCCCGTTGTTTTGCATGATCGCTACACACCAAGTACCGGCAGGCCAACGGTGGTTAAGAAATAGCGTGGGGTCACGGTTCGTCGTTCTTTTGCAAGGAGGTCACCCTGTGGAACGTCCAAGCCTGGTCCTCCCGATTCTGGCGACGGCAGGTCTTCTTGCGCTCGCGCAGACCTGGCGCACCGAGGAGTCTGCGAATCAGCCCTTTAACGTCGTCGAGACGTCGATCCTTCAAATGCGGACGGCGATGGAACGAAAACAAGTGACTTCGCGCGACCTTGTTCTGCGGTATCTTGCACGCATCGCAACTTATGAGGACCGGCTGAATGCAGTCATCACGGTGAACCCAAAGGCGCTTGAGGAAGCCGAAGAGCTCGACCGAGAACGTGTTCAAGGCAGAATTCGTGGGTCCTTGCACGGTATACCTATTGCCCTTAAAGACAACATCCATACGACCGGCATGCCTACGACCGGCGGCGCCCTCGTCTTCGAGGGAATGGTACCGCCCTATGAGGCCACTCTCACGCGGAACTTGAAAAACGAGGGCGCTATCATCATTGCCAAGACAGGCATGACGGAGCTAGCCAACTGGGTGGCCAGCGGGATGCCGGGCAACTACAACGCACTTACCGGGTATGGCAGGAACCCGTACGATCCTCGACGCGACCCACGTCCGGCAACCGGAGATGGACGCCCTGTTCTCAGCACGGGAGGCTCAAGCTCTGGGATCGGAACTGCAGCAAGCTTCTGGGCAGCCAACGTGGGCACCGAAACCTCAGGATCCATTCTAAGTCCGGCAAACCAGAACATGCTGGTGGGGATTAAACCCACCGTCGGGCGTGTCAGCCGTTATGGGGTCATTCCCATCACGGCCGATCAGGACAC
>Ga0187893_10013798_pt1 | contig 11163 bp, 8 predicted proteins | sample MA1701074metaG_FD_139574 | JGI IMG/M metagenome (GOLD analysis project Ga0187893, IMG submission 139574) | White microbial mat communities from a basaltic lava cave in the Kipuka Kanohina Cave System on the Island of Hawaii, USA - MA170107-4 metaG ...
CCACCGCTGGATGTCGTCTCGATCCTCGGGATGCACTATGAGGGCGGGCACTGTGCGAGGCATATCCCACCATAAACCCACCTCTCGCTATTGTCCAGCTATTTGTTGGACACTACACTAGCCGCATCTTAGGGCGACGCGGGCTAATGGCAGAGGATAAGGGGCTCTTTCCCATAACGCCACTTTTTTGATGCGGCCTCCTACTCATACAGACCGCAAGGCGCTGGCCTCCCTCATTGCCGGCGCGCTGTGCATCGGCTTTGCGCCAATTTTCGTGCGTCTCATCGACGTCGGCTACACCGCAGCCGCGTTTTGGCGCGTCGCGCTCTCTGTGCCGGTTTTGTGGCTGCTGTGGTATTGTCGGCAAGCGCGCTCTCCAGAACGCGGTTCCGCACGGCTGCGCTGGCTATGGCTGGCGGGTGTCTTTTTTGCCGCCGATCTCGCCGTCTGGCATCAGTCCATCCGCTTCACTTCCATCGCCAACGCCACCCTGCTCGCCAACCTCTCACCGGTGTTTATCACAGCCGGCTCGGTGTGGTTGTTTCGCGACCGCATCAACGCACGCTTTCTGAGCGGTCTGGCGCTGGCACTCACTGGTTCAACGGTGCTGGTTGCGGACAGTTTCACAGTGAGCGTGCAGAGCGTGCGGGGCGATTGTTTTGGCGTGGTCGCTGCGGTGTTCTACTCAGGCTATTTGCTGGGCGTCAGTCGTCTGCGACGGCATACGTCGACGGTGGAAGTGATGTGGTGGAGCACCCTGGCCTGCGCAGTGGCTTTTTGCTCCCCGTGGTGCTGCTGCTCGACGAGCCGTTATGGCCGCAAAGCGGGCGAGGTTGGGCAGTGCTGCTGGGGCTCGCTTTCGTGAGCCAGATCGCCGGACAGGGTTTGATCGCCTACGCGCTGGCCCTTCTGCCAACATCGTTCTCGTCGGTCACCCTGCTGGTGCAGCCGGTCGCAGCCGCGGTGTTTGCCTGGGTGCTGCTGGCCGAACCTTTTGGCGCGCAGCAGGCGCTCGGCGGCGCGATTGTCCTCGCCGGAATTGTGGTGTGCCGTGTGACCACCATGAAGCCGTGACCACAGCGGACACGCTCTCTCCCAGTAATACAGTCCTCGGCGCCACCCAACCAAGAGGTATTGTCGCGGTTCTTGCCCAGGTAGAAGCACCTTCGCGTAGTCCGGCCGAGAAGGAAAGCGCCTCGCATGGCTATTTGTGGGCCCCCGGGCCGGCGCTCCGCTTCGTCATGGGCGGGTGCAGAGCCGCCCCACAGGCGAGGTCATTTCTCGGCTGTACGCGCGTTTGTGCGCGAGCAACGTATACGCGACGGGAATAATGAAGAGCGTCAGCAGCGTGCCCAAGGCGAGCCCCCCGACGATCACCCAACCGATCGGATGGCGGCTCTCTGCCCCAGCACCGCTTGCGAGCGCAAGCGGGATGGCCCCCAGGATCATGGCGAATGTCGTCATTAGAATCGGCCGCAGACGGAGGCTCGCCGCCTCGACTGCAGCCTCGCCGAGGTCGCGGCCGCGCTCTTGAAGCTGGTTGGCAAACTCCACGATCAGTATGCCGTTCTTGGTGATGAGCCCGACCAGCATCACCAGCCCGATCTGACTGTATACGTTGAGGGTGCCTCCCGTAAGCCTGAGGGCGAGCAAGGCGCCGGTAACCGCCAGCGGAACCGTGAGCAGGATGATCAACGGGTCGAGGAAGCTTTCGAACTGCGCCGCCAACACCAGGTAGATGAAGAGCAGCGCGAGCACGAAGGTAAGGTAAAGGGTCGCCCCTGATTCGCGCAATTCGCGCGACTGACCGGCCAAGTCTGTCTGAGCGCCGGGCGGCAGCACTTCCTTCGCCGCCGACGTGAGAAACTCGATCGCATCCCCGAGCGTATAGCCCGGCGCAATGTTGGCGGTGACCGTGGCCGCACGCAGGCGGTTGAAGTGATTGAGCTCCTTGGGCGCGACGGTCTCTCGGACCTCGATCAGATTGGCGAGCTGCACAAGCCCTCCCTGTTCGCTGCGCACATAGATCTCGGTGAGATCCGCGGGGGTCGCTCGCTCTTCGGCTTGCAGCCGCAGGATCACGTCGTACTGCTCGCCCGCGCGTTTGAAGCGGGTCACCTGGCGTTCGCCGAGCAGCGTCTCAAGGGTCCGCCCGATGATATCGATCTCGACGCCGATGTCGGCGGCCTTGGCGCGATCGACCGAGACGCTGAGCTGCGGCTTGTCGAGCTTGAGATCGGAATCGACGTTGACCAACCCGGGGAAAGCCCGTGTCTTGACCATAAGCTGATCGACGATGCGCTGAAGCTCGGGGTACGAGGCACCCTGTACTACGAACTGCACCGGGGGGTCACGAAAGCTCTGGCCTAAGGACGGCGGATTGACGGGGAAAGCCAGCACACCGGACACCCCGAGCAGTCTCGGTGTGAGCGCTTGGCTGATCGCCTGCTGGCTGCGGCTGCGCTGCTCCCAAGGTTTGAGGCTCACGAACGAGATGGCAAAGTTAACCGGATTGGGGCGCTCAAGCCCCGGGGCGATCACCATGAAAGAGGTGCGGATCTCAGGCACTCGGGCGTAGATCGCCTCGAACTCCCGGGCGTAACGGTCGGTGTACGCGAGGGTCGCCCCTTCCGGCGCACTGATGATCCCAAGGAGCGTGCCCCGATCCTCGACCTGGGCAAGCTCGGATTTAAGCCCGCCGAATAAGACATAGCTCGCCCCAACGGCGCCGATGCCGAGCAACACCACCAGCCAGCGCGCCCGCAGCGTCCCTGCCAGGAGCCGTCGGTAGCCGCCGGTCAGGGATTGCAAGGCCCGCTCGCTCACGGTATACAAGCGCCCGCGGCGCGCTTCAACCCGCAACATACGCGAGCACATCATGGGGGTTAGGGTCAAGGCCACGAACCCCGAGACCAGTACCGCGCTCGAAACCGCCAGGGCGAACTCGCGGAACAGCCTCCCAGTGTTGCCGCTCATGAAGGCAAGCGGTGTGAATACCGTGGCGAGCGTGAGCGTCATGGCGACGACGGCAAAGGCGATCTCGCGACTGCCTTCCAGTGCGGCGGCCTTAGGGTGCATGCCCCCCTCGATACGCCGGTGGATGTTCTCGAGCATGACGATGGCGTCATCGACTACGAGGCCGATGGCCAGGGTCAGGGCGAGAACGGTCAGGATGTTAACCGAGAAGCCGAGGGCCAAAAGAAAGATAAAGGCGCCGATGAGAGAGACCGGGATGGTTACCGACGGGATCACGGTCGCCCGCAGTGACCGCAGGAACAGAAAGGTCACGGCCAATACCAGGGCGAGGGCCACGCCGAGTGTCTCGTAGACTTCGATGATGGACTTCTCGATGAAGAGCGAGGCATCGAAGGCGATCTGGAGCCTCATACCGTCGGGAAGCGTGGTCTGGATCTCCGGCAGCAGGGTCTTCACCGCGCGCGCCACCGCCAGGGTATTGGCCGCCGCTTGCTTGACCACACCCAAACCCACTGCGGGCTGGCCGTTTACGCGCACGATATTGCGCTCGTCCTTGGCTCCGAGCTCGGCGCGCCCGATGTCTTTCAACTTAACCGGGTAGCCGTTCACCTGCTTGATGAGCAGGGTGTCGAATTCCTCGGGGCTACGCAGATCTGTCTCCGCGAGCACCGTGAACTCCCGCCAGCGACTCTCGATGCGGCCGCCCGGGATCTCGACATTGCGCCTGCGCAGCGCCTCCTCGACGTCTTGCACGGTGAGGGCGTAGGCCGCCAAGCGCTCGCGATCCAGCCAAAGCCGCATGGCGTAGCGCCGCTCCCCGCCGATGATAACGCTTGCGACCCCAGACAGCGCCTGTAGCCGATCCTGCACGAAGCGGTCGGCGTAATCGGTGATCTCGAGGGGGTCGTGGCGGTCGCTGCGCAAGGCGAGCCAAATGATGGCCTGGGCATCGGCGTCGACCTTGGCGATCACCGACTCCTCGATCTCCTCGGGAAGCTGGCCCCGCGCACGGGAGACGCGATCCCTGACGTCAGCAGCCGCCGCATCCGCATCCCGTTCAAGGTTGAAATCAACCGTGATCTGGCTGACCTCCTCACGGCTCACCGACTTCATGGTCTTGATCCCTTCGATGCCGGAAAGCGTATCCTCGAGCGGGCGGGTGACCTGGCTCTCGACGACCTCGGCCGATGCGCCCGTGTAGACCGTGCGCACGGAGACCACGGGGGCGTCGATATCGGGATACTCGCGCACCGGCAAGCGCTGGTAGGCGAGTACGCCGAGCAAGACCAGCATCAGGCTCATGACCGTGGCCAGCACCGGGCGGCGGATCGAGACCTCGGAGAGGACCATGCTTATCGCTTGCTCACTGGGAAGGCTATGAGGTTTCGGGGATTGGCTTAAGGCTCACGGCCGCGCCATCCCGAAGTTGAAGGTGACCGGCGATCACGACGGTGTCGTCGCGCCCTAGCCCAGCCCGGATCTCAACTTCGCCGACCCGCCGCGAGCCGGTCTCCACGCGTGTCAACACGGCCCTGGCCATCGGCTGCGGCGCAGAGCCACCTGCCTGAGCCCCCTGCGCTTCGACATTTCCGCCACTCGACGTGTGGGGATCTTCCAGTCGATAGACGAAGCGATCGTTGCCCATGGGTACTAATGCCTGCTCGGGAACCCAGAGCGCGTCGCGCCGTTCCTCCAGCACCAGGGTGATTTGAGCGAACATCCCTGGGTGTAACAGGTGTTCGCGGTTGGGAAGCCGGCCACGCAACTGCACGGTGCGCGTGTTTGCGTCCAATCGGGGGTTGATCGCGTAAATTTGTCCCTGAAACGTCGTTTTGGGGTACGCGTCCACAGCGGCGACCAATGCTTGCCCAGGCCGCACCCGATGCACGAGTCGCCCGGGGATACGGAATTCGATTTTCACTGAGTCCACCGCTTCCAGGTTGACGAGCTCTTGCCCAAGCTGAACGAAATCACCGGGGCTGATCAAACGGATCCCAAGTAATCCCGCAAAAGGCGCCCGGATCGTCTTTTTCTCCAAACGGGCCCGATCCAGGGCCACCTTGGCACGCGCCTCTCTCAACTGCGCGAGCGCTCTGTCGTATTCCTGCTGGCTTACGACCTTCTTCCCTCGTAGCTCTTGGATGCGCTTGTGGTCGAGCTCGCCGAGCGCGAGCGCCGCCTGGCTCTGGGCGAGCTGTGCCTGCTGCTCTTTGGCATCGAGGGTAAAGAGGACCTGTCCCCGCTCTACCGCTTGCCCCTCGGCGAAGTGGACCTCCTCGATTCGGCCCGCGACCTCTGCACGGATAATCACGGATTCCTCGGCCATGAGCGAGCCTACCGCGTGCGCGTCATCGGTCGCGGGCCCCACCCGCACCCGCGCCGCCTCGACCGATATGGGAGGGAGGGCCTTCGGCGAGTCCGTTGAAGCGGTGTCTTGGCACGCGGCCACCGCCGCCAACATCAGCACTGGCGATACGATTGACCAGGTCTTGGTAACATTCATGGTGACTATTCGGATCGTTCGTGGGCCTCATCCTTGGGCAAGCAGTCCGTGGAGCAGGATATCGACGAGCCCTTCGCTGTACCGTTCCGGTGCATCGGCAAAGCCAACCCCTTTGAGATGGCGCAGGACGGGCCTGGCCTGAAAAAGAAACATATCGGCCCCCACAAGCAGGGCGGCGGCGATAGCCGGATCGACCACGGCCCGCAGCTCGCCACGCCGCTGTCCCTCACGTAAGATACCGATGAGCCGCGTAAAGTTCTCGCCCACGGCTTGCTCGGCAAGCTCCTGTCCACGGCGCGCATCGCTCTCCAGGAGCTCGCGCAGAAGCAATCGCATGGTGCCTGGATGCGCCAGGAGATACGCCACATGGGCCTTCGCGAAATGGTCAAGGCGTGCCGGGAAATCTTCTCCCTCCTTCACCAGCGTCTGTAGCAGCGGCGCAGCCCGTTGACAGACCGACCGTAGCACTGCGAGATAAAGGCCTTCTTTGGAGCCAAAGTGATGAAAGACGTTGGCCTTGGAAACCCCCGCATTTTGGGCCACGGCCTGGATGGAAACGGCGTCGAAACCTTGGCCGGCGAACAACTGCTCGGCGGCCTGCAGGATATTGCGGGCTCCTTCGCTATAGGCATCGACCTCGGCGGCTCCAGGTTTCTCTTTAACCTCGTTCATGTTCGCCCTTTTCGTTCATTGCAAAGCCACTGACCGTCCGTTCGGTCAGTATAGGTCCGCGAACCGGAGATTTCAATGAAGCTTGACTGTGGGAAGCTAGCTAGCTTAGCTAGCGGTCTTATAGGAAGAAACGGGTGTGTGCACCACGAGAGCAGCCGGGGTAGGGGTCCAGGCACGCATAGAAAGATTCGCCGGCGCAAGAGGTAACACCTTGCGCGCGCAAAGGGGCTCTGGGCACCTGACGGCTGGACATTGTAGGGCCGGGGAACCATAGAGCGACCTTGGACGTAAACCATGGGCAGCGGGGTGGATCTCGCCAAGCGAAGGCGTCATTTAGGAGGTCGATTTTAAGTTCGGCGGCGCAGAAAGTGGAACTGGTCGTCGTCTTCAAACAAGGGCGCGCCGCCGTTTGCGATGACCCGGCTGTAAAAGCGGGCACTGGCTTTGGGCGTGCGCGCGAGGGTCGCGTAGTCCACGTGCACGATGCCGAAGCGTTTCGAGAACCCTTCGCTCCATTCGAAATTATCGAGCAGGGACCAGACAAAATAACCGCGGACATCGACCCCACCCTGAATGGCCCGATATAGGGCGAGCAGGTGCTCGCGTAAGTAAGCGAGGCGCCGCGGATCATCGATGCGCCCAGAGACCGCGGGCGGATCATGGAAAGCCGCTCCGTTTTCGGTGATATAAACGGGGACCTCGCGGTAACGCTTGCTGATCCAGAGCAGCGTGTCGGTGAGCCCTTGCGGATAGACCTCCCAACCCATCTCGGTATAAGTGCTGGTCGGCTCGCGCAGCGCCGCGGCCCGCGTCGGCCAGGTGCTAGGGGCATCGCGCACGACGGCGCGCGTGTAATAATTGACCCCGATGAAATCCACCGGCGTGCGAATGAGCCTGAAATCCTCCTCGGGCCAGCTCGGCCAGGCATCTCCGAAGAGCACCGGCATGAGGTTAGGATAGGTCCCGAAAAAGAGCGGATCGAGATGCTGGCGATTCATATAGGCATGGGCGCGCCGCGCCGCCGCCACGTCCTCGGGGCGCTCGGAGGCCGGATACTTGGGTTCGAGGTTCACACTCAGGCCGATGCGATGGCCTCCCTCGGCGCGGTAGGCCTGCACCGCCAGGGCATGCGCCCGTAGCAGGTTGTGGCTCACCACAGGCACCTCGAAGCGGTTGGCGTGTCCAGGGGCATGGAGGCCGTGGAGATAACCCGCATCGGCGACGACCCAGGGTTCGTTCACGGTGATCCAAAGCCGCATGCGATCCCCGAGAGCGCGGAACATCACCTGTGCGTAATCGGCGAACCACTGGGCCGAATCGCGATTCAACCAACCGCCGCGATCCTCGAGCGCCGCCGGGAGATCCCAATGGTACAGCGTCGCCACCGGTTCGATACCATGGCGCAAACAGGCGTCCACCAGGCGCTGGTAAAAATCGAGGCCCCGTGCGTTCAGGTGGCCCCGGCCTTCGGGAATCACGCGTGACCAGGCGGTGCTGAACCGATACGCGTTCAAGCCCAGGCTCTGCATCAGGGCGACATCGGCCTCCCAGCGCCGATAGTGGTCACAGGCGATGTCGCCGGTATCACCGTTGCGGATGCGCTCGGGCGTGTGGACAAAGCGGTGCCAAATGCTGGCGCCCGCTCCGTCGGCCAAGGGCGAGCCTTCGATCTGGTAGGCGGAGGTCGCCGCGCCCCACAAAAACTCGGCAGGAAACGGGTGAGACATTGTTGGAGCGGAAGAGCCTACGCGGCAATCAGGCGTAGCCCTTGGCGCGAAACCAAGCGATGGCTTCTTCGATCGCCTCCTCGGCCGGCCTGAACCGATAAGCCAGCTCTCGCTCCGCTTTGCCGCTGGTGAAAAACATCTTTTTCTTCGACATGCGCACCCCAGCGACCGTGAGCCGGGGCGGCGTGCGCGCGTTGGTCACCTTCGCCCAAGCTTCGCTGACATAGGCGAAAGGTAGGATTAAGCCTTGCGGCAAACGGATCCGCGGTGATTTACCGCCGGTGATGCGGGCGACGCATTCCAGGATCTGGCGCAAGCTCATATTGTGACCCCCTAAGATATAGCGTTCTCCGATGTTCCCGCGCTCGAAAGCCAGTAAATGCCCTGCCGCCACATCATCGACGTGGACCACGTTGAGCCCCGTATCCACGTAGGCCGGCATGCGCCCGGTGGCCGCGTCCAGAACCATTCGCCCTGTGGGGGTGGGCTTGACATCTCGTGGGCCGATTGGCGTGGAGGGGTTCACGATCACCACCGGTAACCCCTGCTCGCTCACTAAGCGCGTGATCTCTTGCTCCGCAAGAAACTTGGAGCGTTTGTAGTGGCCGATCATGTGGTCGAGTGAGACCGGGGTTTGCTCGTCGGCCGGTGCGCCGTCGGGATTCAACCCTAGAGTCGCGACACTGCTGGTGTAGACGATCCGCCGCACCCCCGCCTGCGCCGCCGCAAGCACGATGTTTCGCGTGCCGATGACATTGGCTTGGTAAAGTTCCTCCGGGTCCTGTGCCCATAAGCGGTAATCCGCCGCCACGTGATAGAGCGCCTCGCATGTCCGCACGGCGTGTTCTAACGACTGTCGGTCTCTGAGATCCCCTACGACTACTTCCACGGGCAGGCCCTCCAGATTGACGCGGCTGCTTTCGGCACGGACCAGCACCCGCGCTTCGTGCTCATGTTCGATAAGTTTACGCAGCACGGCCGCGCCGACGAACCCGGTGGCCCCGGTGATCAAGATCCTCATGCCTTAGGGTTCAATGGGGCGACTGTTAAAAGGGGTACGAGCTTAGGGACGCTCCGGAAAGCGCTCGCCACTCTCGCGCGCGCCGGAAAAAGCGGCGTCAAAGCAGCGGCTAACGCTCGCCATAAGCAGCGGCCGTGCGTGCTTGGACACGACCCTCAGAGTGGCTAAAGCCCGGTGGAACGCGATCCCAAGCGCGATCAAGGGCACTAAGTCCAAAGGCGAGCGAGCAAGCCCCGGCAACAGCTTCGTGAGCTTGCTTTGGCCGCCCTCGTCAACGGCATTGAGGGCGCAGTGAGGAAGCGTCAGGTCGAAAGGGTCTGCGATCGCGCGGATGGCTACAAATGGTAAACCCGCTTTGCGCGCAACCTGCGCCACGGCCATGCTTTCCATGTCCGCTGCCATGGCCTTGGTTTCTGCGTGTAGCGACGCTTTCTGTGCACGGCTGCTGAGGACAATTGGCGTGTGGGCGATAGCGCCGCTGTGTACCGGGAGGCTTTCGACCAGGCACAAAAACAACCGTTGATGCCAATGCTCATCCACCATGATCTGTGCACGCCCAGCTACCACACAATGCGGGAGCACCAGGCTGCCGGCTCGGAGCCCCTCGGCTAAGCCCGCCGCGATACCCCAACTGGCGAGTGCTTTAACACCCTCTTGTACGAGCCGTACGGCCGCTTGGCGGGCAAGGTCCGGCCCCATACCGGAAATGCCCAACAAAACCCCCGTCTCCGGCGTTGGTCTATACAAACATTGCGCCTCCGCGTTTAGGGCCGCGACGACCCCAAGAAAGTCATTCACCTTCTGCGGTTGCGATATTGGGCCAAAGCCCAAAGCGGAAAGTATTTGGTGTAACCGTGGTATTTAAGGAAGAAAACGCGCGGGAATCCCGGTGCCGTGAAGCTGTCGTCATTCCACAGGCCTTCGCTTTGCTGGCGCACCAGCAGATACTTCGCGCCGCGCTCAAGCAGCGGGCAATCCCCTTCACCAGAGGCCATCAATGCGAGCATCGCCCAAGCAGTGCTATAAGCCGTGCTGGGGTGAGCTTGAGCTTGCCTGCCAGGATAGTAGCTGTCATTGCTCTCGCCCCAGCCCCCGTCGCCATGCTGGCGCTGTTTGAGCCATTCGACCGCCCGCCGGATATAGCCCTGATGCGGATCTTCACCCGCGATCTCCAAGGCGCTCAGCACCGACCAAGTGCCGTAGATGTAATTGGTGCCCCAGCGTCCGTACCAGGACCCGTCGGCCTGCTGGGTATTTTTTAAGTATCCGATCGCCGCCTCGATTGCGGGTCGGTAGCGCGTCCCGTCGGCCAGCGATAACAGCGCAATGCAGCGGGCAGTGACATCCTCCGTGGCAGGATCCAATAGCGCCCCGTGGTCGGCAAAGGGAATGTGGTTGAGGTAGTCATAGCTGTTATCGCGATCAAAGGACCCAAAGCCTCCGTTTTTCGATTGCATCCCGTTGATCCATTCGGCCGCCGAGGCTATCGAATCGCGGTAGCGGGCGGGGTCGGCCACCTGCATTGCCCAGCCGATGAGAGAGGTATCGTCCAGATCGGGATAGTAATCATTGGCGTACTCGAACGGCCAACCTCCGCCCTTAAGACCGGGGCTGTATTCGCGCCAGTCTCCCGGTTGGTCGCTGAGCTGGCGCTCTTTAAGCCAGTCTAGCCCCCGCAGCACAGGCGGGCATGGAACGCCTCGGTCCACCTCCAGCAAGCTCACACACGCGAGCCCCGTATCCCACATCGGCGAGAGGCACGGTTGACAGTAAGCCCAGCCTTCGCGGATCACCAGCATCTTCTTCAGCGCCGCTTTTGTTTGCAGGCGGTAGGGATGATCATCGGGAAAGCCCAGCAAAGGCAAGGCTTCATGGGCGTTGACCATCGCAGGGAAAATCCCCCCAAGGCCGTCTTCGCCGTTAAGGCGCTCGGTAAACCAGTGCGTCGCCCGACGGATGGCCGCTTCGCGCACCGTTCGCGGGATAAGTGGCTCCAGACGCCTAGCAAGGTAATCGAACCCTAAGAGCAGTCGCCCCAGAGCGCTTTTCGGGCGCTCGAAGTAGTTCTTTTCGAGCTCTGGCGGTGTCCGGAACAACTCCCGAACATCCACGCCCTTCGGGTTCGCCGCCTTGGGTTTCAGGCTGCATAGGATCAACAGCGGCACCATCACCGTGCGCGACCAATAGGACACCTTGCTGAGATGAAAAGGAAACCATCGCGGAAGCAGTATCGCTTCAACCGGGATAAATGGGGTAGCGCGCCA
>Ga0187893_10013799_pt1 | contig 11163 bp, 10 predicted proteins | sample MA1701074metaG_FD_139574 | JGI IMG/M metagenome (GOLD analysis project Ga0187893, IMG submission 139574) | White microbial mat communities from a basaltic lava cave in the Kipuka Kanohina Cave System on the Island of Hawaii, USA - MA170107-4 metaG ...
CGTCGCGATTATTGGCGACGCGTCGCTAGCCGGCGGCATGGCCATGGAGGCCATTAACCAGGCTGGTCACCTGAAAACCAGGTTGATTGTCGTGCTTAACGACAACGAGATGTCGATTGCTCCGGCGGTAGGTGCTCTGACAGGGTATCTGAATCGCTTGCGGGGCGCTCAGGGATACCATCGCGTCAAAGATGAGGTGGAAGAAACCCTACTGGCGATCCCTTCCCTGGGTGAGCGCCTGCATCATGCCGCGAAGACTGTGAAGGACGCCATTGCCGCAGCAGTTCTGCCGGGTGCCCTGGTTAATGAGCTTGGCTTTAAGTACATCGGCTACGTTGACGGACACAATCCACGTGCTTTGGTTGCTGCTTTGCGAGAGGCTAAGCAGGTCAAAGACGGACCTGTAATCGTTCACGCTTTAACCACTAAAGGAAAAGGCTATCCGGAAGCCGAGAAGGATTACTATAAATGGCATGCGACCGGGCCTTTTGATCTTCAAACTGGTAGACCAATCAAGTCGGCCGCAAAGGCTCCCACCTATACCAATGTGTTTGGCGCAACCCTCTGCGAACTAATGGAGAAAGATCCGGCCGTGGTCGCTTTAACCGCAGCCATGCCCGATGGCACAGGCGTTTGTCAAACCCTGGAAAGATTCCCTGATCGGTCTTTTGATGTAGGTATTGCCGAGCAGCACTGTGTGACGTTTGCGGCCGGTCTGTCGTGTGAAGGTTTGAAACCAGTCTGCGCAATCTATTCCACTTTCCTGCAGCGAGCCTTTGATCAGGTAGTCCACGACGTCTGCATTCAGGATTTGAACGTCAAGTTCTGTTTGGATCGCGGTGGCATCGCTGGTGGCGATGGCCCCACTCATCACGGCTTGCTGGACATTGCTTATCTGCGTGGCGTGCCGAATATCGTAGTGATGGCCCCGAAGGACGAAGCGGAAATGCGGGATATGTTGAAAACGATGATCGAGCATGTTGGGCCGGCGGCCATGCGCTACCCGCGCGGAAACGGTGTAGGTGTACCTATAAATGCCGAGCCCCGAGTGTTGGAGATCGGCAAGGGCGAATTACTGCGAGATGGTGGCGAAGTAGCAATTATCGCCTACGGGTCAATGGTCCACCCTTCACTTCGAGCGGCAGAGAATTTAGCCCGGGAAGGCATAGAAACCACCGTGGTGAACGCTCGATTTGTAAAACCGCTCGATGCGCAACTGTTGCTGGCGGTGGCCCGAACGAAGCGGCTGATTGTCACGGTGGAAGAAGCCTATTTGGCTGGTGGCTTTGGCTCGGCGGTAATGGAACTGTTTGAGGAGAACGGCTTGCAGGATCGGGTTCGAGTGGTTCGCATGGGAATTCCCGACCGGTTGGTAACGCACGGCGATCCGAAATTGCTGCTGGCGAAGTATGGCCTGGATGCGGATGGTATCTACACCAGAGTTAAAGAGAGCATAGACATTTTGGATGAGCGCCGCGCCAAGCCGCAACGCGCGATTTAGAAATTAGACGAAAAGGTGAATCGAGCTTGTCGGGAGCAGGGGCGGCCACGGAGGGCCCGCCCCCTACAGGTTCTTGACAGATTTCTCTTTCCCTTAGAGTGCACCATTTCGTCAGTCTTAGTGGTTCTGACGACTGAGTTGGTGTGCGAAAGCAGTCTTAATCCAATCTCCCTAATCATTTCTGCGCAAAAATCACCTTTGGCCCCGCAGTTGCTACTATTCCACCTGCCCCGCGACGCATCTATTGGAACCAAATGCATCGGGAAACAAAATCATCTTTCGAACTCTTGAACGAGCATTTATCGTCGCCGCATTTTGATGACGAAAGGACAATCCTTTCGGCCCGGCGCGTAGTGCCTTTAAGCGCCGTTGCCGGTCGTTGGTGGCGGCCACGGCCAGGCATTCTGGCATTGATACTTGGATCCGTTGCCCTTGTGTTAGTCGCCATACTTTTGTGGAGTTTTCGACTCAAGACTTTGGCTCCAGTTCTCGGAACGGAAAGTGGCGCGCGTGCTGAAGCCACCATCAGCGGCGAGGCGATGGCCATAGAAACGGAACCGATTGCCCCAAACAGCAACGAGCCCGAACCAGAGCGATTTGAGGAGCACCGTGCCCGCCAATTACCCAATGATGGGTTGGCAGCGAGGCGGCCAACTCCTAAGGTCAATTTGGCCGATAAGGAGAAATCTAAGATCCGCGTGAGGCGCCAACCGGCAGAGGCACCCCAATTGGAGGGTCAACCGGAAACTAGAGAGCGACGGACCCAACGAGAGGGCATCTTTAGAATTGGTGAGATTTTTGAGGGGTCAGAAAGACCGAACGAGTGATTATCTTGTTTTAGGTCATGGGCTTCCAGTTCCACAATTTATCCCGGGCAAATTTTGGAGTTGGGTTCGCACCCCCGACCAGATTCTTTCTATTTCGATTGCAAAGGTTGACTCGTTTGGTACCGAATGGCATTATCTCGACCGATGGCAGCGATTACTCGTTGTCAACACTCTAGCTTTCGAAATGCCCCGTTTTGACTCTCTCACAGAAATTCAAGCCCCGACGTTTCCGAGAAGAACGTTAACTAACGCCTGAGCGCGATGACAATCTGCGTCAAGAACTAGGAAAAGGGTATCTTTATGAAGAAACAGGTGTTTCGTGAGCGGGAGTGTATCCATCAGGATGATGGGGTAGAAGGCGAATTCTACAACGGCGTCTTCTATCTACAGGCTTTGCAGCGACTACCAGTGGATCAGGCGGTTGAAGTCGCCTCTAAGGTCAGCCCGTTTTTCTGGTCGGACGCTGACCATATCCTGGTTTGGCTGTGCCATGATTGTGCGGTTGAGGTGGGGGTCGCGGATTCTCCCCGCGCTCTAACGCAGCCAGCTCGCCGACAAGCGTGATCTAGCTTTCATTTCCTACCCAAGACGTTTCTAACTTCCTCGGCTGATGTACCCTGTCTGCTCCGTCTACCACAGACTCGGATATCAGTCTGCCTCTGCGCCGAACCAATCTCCACAAGCCAATTAGTGTAAATCTGCGCTAGACTCGCAGCGTGAACCGCGAACGAATCGACAAGTTGTTGGTGGAGCGCGGCCTTGCTGAGTCTCGGACTAAAGCCCAGGCTCTAGTGATGGCCGGCGCAGTTCTGGTCGACGAGCAGCGCGCCGAAAAACCTTCGGACCTGGTGGCGACAGGTTCCCGGATCCGGATTAAGACTGCCAATTCATTGCGTTATGTTGGACGCGGAGGTTTGAAGCTTGAAGCGGCTCTCAGGGAGTTTAATATCGATGTTACGGACCTGAACTGTCTTGACGTTGGCGCCTCCACAGGCGGTTTTACCGATTGTCTTTTGCAACATGGGGCCCGGAAAGTAGTGGCCCTGGATGTTGGTCACAATCAGCTTGACTGGCGCTTACGACAGGACCCCAGGATCGAAGTACTTGAAGGGGTCAATGCCCGCTACCTGACACCAGCCGACTTTTGCCAGCAATTCGCTTTGGTGGTAATGGACGTGTCCTTCATTTCATCGAAAGTGATCTTGCCGGCCATTGTTCCGTTGATGATTAACGAGGGTTCTTTGATCCTCTTGATCAAACCGCAGTTTGAGGTGGGTCGCGGCGAAGTTGGTGCTGGAGGGATTGTCAGAGATCCGAACCAGCACACCCGCGTAATTGCTGAAGTTACGGCTGCGGCGGCCCAACTGGGTTTGCAATCCCGGAAAGTCATGGAATCCCCTGTGCGCGGGGCCGAAGGCAATCTCGAGTTCCTGGCCCTTTTTGTCAAAGAGTCGGGGTGAGGACCATTTTTTAAGTGGTTGCCGAGTTGTTGCGCTTACAGTTACCATTGCCGCGTTTTCCGAATACATCCTTCCCCTCGACCGATGGCCAGGCTCTTCCAGGTAATAAAAGGGGGTCAAGACCAGGCGAATCTGACTTTATGACTAGTTCATTCGTTGTTTCATGACCAGCACATCCATCAAGCAAATCGGAATTGTGCTCAAACCGCACCAACCGGATGCCCTGAAGACTCTTTGTGGTTTGGCCCAGTGGTTGGGCGAACGGGGTATAGTCCTGGTTGGTGGGCCAGAGATTGAGCGCGAACGCATCGAACACGAAACCGGTTGCCCGGTTAGGGAAATTCCGCGAGAAGAACTGGCTGATAATGTCGACCTGATACTGGTGCTGGGTGGCGACGGCACCATGATCGCCACCGCTCGAATGCTGGGCGACCGGGCCATTCCCGTAGTGGGAGTCAATTATGGTGGGCTGGGATATCTCGCTGAATTCCGCATCGAAGAACTCTATCTGGCGCTCGAATCCATCTTGAAGGGCGATTATCGATTGGAGCAGCGCGTCATGCTTAAGGCGGAACTGCTGCGTGGCGAAGAGCAAGTCACCAGCAATCGAGTCCTGAATGATGTGGTTATTAACAAGTCCGCATTGGCGCGAATAGTCGAAATCGAAGCGTATCTAAACCGGCAATTCGTTAACTCGTTTCGTGCCGACGGCCTGATCGTTTCCACTCCTACAGGGTCGACCGCTTACAATCTTTCGGCTGGGGGGCCGGTAATCTACCCTTCAATGAAAGCAATCGTGATTACACCGATCTGCCCTTTCACACTTTCAAACCGGCCGATTGTCATTCCTGATGAATCGGTGATTGAGCTCCGCTTGAAAACAGAAAACGAAGAGGTGGCTTTGACTCTGGACGGCCAGGTAGGTTTTGCTTTGAAATCTGAAGACCGGGTGCTGATACGCAAGAGCCAGGCTACTTTCAATCTCGTGCAGCCAGCAAATCGCAACTACTTTGAAGTTTTGCGCGACAAGTTGCGTTGGGGCAGATGACTAAACTTATGCCAGAACAAGACGAGAAAAGATCAGAGCCAACCCGAATCGATCCTAATGCCTTTGAGCGCGAAGTTACCACCGACCTGGATGAGGAAACGCCTGACAAGCCTAAAGGCCTGCCCCTGCACACGCGCATCATCATTGGTCTATTGGTGGGCGTCGTTGCCGGGGTAACCATCAATTATTCTCTGGGCGGCGATCATCCTCGTGTTGCGTGGGTGGTGGACAACATAACCCAGCCGTTGGGCCAGCTTTTTCTGCGCTTGCTTCTGATGATCGTCGTTCCGCTGGTCTTTTCGTCTCTGGTTGTAGGGGTTGCGGGCATCGGTGACATTCGGAAGCTCGGGCGCGTGGGCCTGAAGTCGTTTGGCTACTGCCTGGTGCTATCGAGCATTTCGGTGGTAATCGGCCTGACTTTGGCTAATACCATCCGGCCAGGAGATCGACTTGACCAAGAGACCGCTGTGGCCCTCCAGCAGCGCTATGAGTCCGACGCTAACAAAACCGTCGAGGACGCTAAGAGGGCCAGCGCTGCCACACCAAAACCATTAATGGCAGTGGTGGAAACGATTGTGCCCAAGAACCCTTTCGCCGCTGTCGCGAGTGAGAACCCGAACATGCTTCATCTGATGTTCTTTGCGTTGGTGGTGGGCATTGCAATCACTTTGATTCCGGTGAGTGTTACCGCGCCATTACTGCGTGGGCTTGAGGCTTTGTATCAAATTACGGCCAAGATCATCGAGATGATCATGAAGCTCGCCCCTTATGCAGTGGCTTGTCTGCTCTTCAACAACACCGCCAGGTTTGGGCTGGACTTGTTGCAAGCGTTGGCCTGGTTCGTGGTAACTGTGCTGGTGGGATTGTCGCTGCACATGTTTGGGGTTTACTCGCTTTCGATCTATTTTCTCTCGCGCCTCAATCCGATCGAGTTTTTCCGACGCATTAAGACCGTGATTCTCACGGCCTTCTCCACTTCGTCATCAAATGCGACGTTGCCGACGGCGCTGCGGATTACTGAAGAAAACCTTGGGGTCCCACAGGAGATCAACAGCTTTGTCCTGACCGTTGGGGCAACCGCTAATCAGAATGGCACTGCACTTTACGAGGGGGTCACAGTTCTATTTCTGGCGCAGTTGGCGGGCGTTGACCTTACCCTGGGCCAACAACTGATGGTCGTTTATCTGGCAATTCTTGGCGGAATTGGAACCGCCGGAGTTCCCTCGGGTTCGATTCCCTTCATCATTGGCGTGCTGGTGACCATTGGAGTGAACCCGGCGCTGATAGCCATCATTCTCGGAGTGGATAGAATCCTGGATATGTGCCGGACAACCTTGAACGTAGCCGGTGACATCACGGCCGCCACCTATGTTGCCCGCTCTGAAGGATATGAATTGTTACGACCGCACGAACCGGCTTTGGCTCATGCAGGTCTGGAAGCCCCTCCTTTAACAACGAACCCATAGGTGTGCAATGGTCCTTCCTTTATACGATGACAATACTGATCGGATCAGAACTCCGTTCATTACCTACGCAATTGTAGCCATCAATATCATAGTATTTGTTTTTCTCCAGGGGCTGGGAATGAACGTAGGTTTCACCTACGCCTTTTCGACCGTTCCGCTGGAGATCATTACTGGCGAGGATGTCGTTACAGCCAGTCAGGTGATCATTCATCCGCTCACCGGGCAGCGTCTGGTGATGCCCGGATTACGGCCAACCCCCTTCACGCCTTACATAACCCTGTTCACATCGATGTTCATGCATGGAAGTATTGCGCATATCGCGGGCAACATGCTGTTTCTCTGGATCTTCGGAGACAACGTCGAGGATCGACTGGGCCATCTGCGATTTCTCATTTTCTATCTGTTGACAGGTGTGCTCGCGGCCCTGGCGCACGTTTTAACCACGGTGGCTTTCGCTGGCAGCCCGGACGCTCTGTTAATCCCGAGTCTGGGAGCATCCGGGGCAATCTCGGGTGTGCTGGGTGGCTACATCGTGATGTTCCCGCACCGGCGCGTGGTGGTGATGCAGTTCTATCTATTAACGGACGTGCCTGCCTGGGTAGCGATTGGGATGTGGTTCGTATTCCAGCTCATCAGCGGCTTAGGTGTGCTAGGCGAGGGTGCGGAGCAGGGTGGTGTCGCATACGCGGCGCACATTGGTGGCTTTATTGCCGGCTTAATTCTGGTGAAATTCTTTGCGCTCGGAGGCCCACGCCGCCCTCCCAGACGTATGCCTCCACCCTACATTGAGGGGTACTAGCTATTGATACCGCGTCGCGGTTTAAGAACTGACCTGAATAATAGACTTATTCAGAGCTTTCCCCATATTTCTGTTCAAAACAAGTGAGGTCTGCATTACCAATGAAAGAAGCAGTTCTACCTTCTCCAAACCAGCAGAATCTGGAGATCCAGTCAACTCCGCGCGAGGAGATGCAACTCTATCCCCTGGACACTTTTCCTTACGAATTCCCCGGACGTGAGATCAGAGTCAATTTGGAGATCCCGGAATTTACCTGCATCTGCCCCTTCTCAGATTTCCCTGATTTCGCCACGATTCGGATCGTGTACACGCCCGACCAACGCTGCGTGGAACTGAAAAGCTTGAAGCTCTACATCAACTCGTTTCGCAACGTCAAGATCTTTCATGAGCATGTGATCAATGTAATCCTCGAAGATTTTGTCGCTGCCTGCCAACCCTTAAGCGTCGACATTGAGGGAGAGTTCAACGTGCGTGGCAACATCAAGACGGTTGTGCGCAGCAGCTACAAGAAGAGCTAAGGCTTTCCTTCGGTGCCATAGGTAAGCAGCCCTGGTAGGCGCCTGTCAGGAAAAAATCTTTCACCCCGGAGGGGTGCCATGTTTATAGCCTGCGAGCCACATCTATTTGCTTGCTCTCCTTAGAAGACCATGGGGGAAACCGACACGGACGGTGCGGACCAGATCGAGCGGCAGGTCGCATCCGGCCAGCTCAACGAGAGCTATCCCGGGCTCTGGCGACGCTATCGTCTGCTACCTCTCAACGTCTTCGCGATCAGCCTGATTAGCCTCCTTAATGATGCCTCAAGCGAAATCATCTATCCGCTTCTACCTGTCTTTCTTTTCACCACCCTGGGCGCCTCCGCCAAAGCTCTGGGCCTCATAGAAGGCGCGGCGGATTCGGCATCGAGTTTGCTCAAGCTTGGCGCCGGCTACCTCAGCGATCGCCTAGGTAAGCGGAAACTGCTGGTTGTCGGTGGGTACGGTTTGGCTAACTTTGTGCGACCGCTGCTGGCCTTTGCAGCTAGCTGGCAGCAGGTTCTGGTTATCCGGGTAACAGATCGAATAGGCAAAGGAATTCGCAGCGCCCCACGCGACGCCATGATCGCCGACTCCGTTCGTGAAGAGCACCGAGGACTGGCGTTTGGTCTGCACCGGGCGATGGACCACTTCGGAGCGGTACTCGGTCCTTTGGCTGGCTACCTGCTGGTTCGCCTGTTTGTCGCTGACCACGATTCACCCACGGCCAGCGAGTTCACCACACTATTTCTAGTGGCCTCTATCCCAGGCCTGATCGCGGTTCTGGTTGCAATCTTTTGTTTGCGCGAGGCACCGGGTCGACCAGCACTGGTTACTTCAAAACCTGCGAAGCTTTCTTTACAGGGCATCGACAATAATTTCAAACGCTTTCTGTTTATCATTGCCCTTTTTACGCTTTCAAATTCCTCCGACGGTTTTCTAATCTTGCGCGCCCGCGACGCAGGGATTTCGTTGACCGAGATCCCACTTTTGTGGGCTGCTCTGCACGGCAGCAAAACCATCAGCTCACTTTTGGGAGGCGACCTGTCAGACCGCCTGGGGAGGCATAGTCTGATCATCTCGGGCTGGATTCTGTATGCAGCTGTGTATGCTGGCTTTGCATTTGTCAGCAGTGTAACCAGTGTTTGGGTGCTTTTTCTTGTCTATGGAATCTATTTTGGATTGGCAGAAGGGGCGGAAAAAGCTCTTGTGGCAGATCTGGTTCGCCCGGAGCAACGCGGGACGGCGTACGGGTTGTATAATCTAGCTTTCGGAATAACTGTACTGCCGGCCTCTTTACTGATGGGTGTGGTCTGGGACTGGCAGGGGCCGGCGGCCGCATTTCTTCTCAGTGCAGGAATCGGCGTTGCTGCGGCTGCGTTGATGTTGACGGTGGACTCGAAACGGCGGCCTCCGGCATTGCCAAAGGCTACCGTACTGTCTTGAAAGACTTGTATCTGTCGTAAGTGAACGGAGAGATTCGATGGCTGACGATGCACTCATCCTGAGACCTAGCGCTGGCCTAAGTCCGGGAATTGGTTTCTATCTCGCCGGTATGGACGAAGTGCGCAGTCAGCTGCGCGATGCGGTGGTAAACATGTCGCCAGAAGATATCGGCCGGTGTGCAATTCCCGGGGCCCATTCCATCGGAGCGCTTGTGTTGCACATTGGCGAGGCAGAGTGGTGGTGGATGAATTGCAACGTCCTGGGCCACCGACTCACCGACGCGGATCGAGCGGCACCCTACTGGGATGTTCTTAAAAATCCAGAGGCATTTGCGGCCCGTGGTTGCTCGGCGGAGTTTTGTCTGGAGCAGGTGGGCAGGATTCGGAATCAGACGCGTGAAATACTCGCAGGCTTTGCGGATGACGAGCTCGAGCGTGTCTTCGCCACTGAAAGGCGCGGCCGAAAATTTGAACACAGTCTGCGCTGGATCTTGCATCACCTGATCGATCATGAAGCGCAGCATAAAGGCCAGGTGCTAATGCTTAAGCGCCTGTTGGGAATCGAAAATAAAGGACCATTTAATTAGTATGGGTTTACAAATTCAAAGGTGGAGTGAATCGGGAACTCCGGTAGCAGACACTTTGCGGAACCGGCTGAAGAGCGAGGGGTTCGACGTTTTTGAGTGGAGTGATGCGCCCGGAACCTCCTACGCGGCGCACGCTCACGCAGAGGATCAATCGCATTGGATCATCAGCGGCGAGCTGGAACTAACTGTGGGTGGGGAAACCTACACTCTGGCTGCCGGTGATCGAGATTTTCTGCCCGCCAATACTGTCCATTCAGCTTTTGTTCCCGGTAATCGAGCAGTAAGGTACCTGATTGGGGCAAAACGTGTCTGAGCTTTGATGAATAGTAAATACAAGGTAATCAAAACAGCTGACGAGCTGGATGCCGCCGTCAAGGCTTTGGCTAATCAGCCAGTAATCGGTCTGGATACAGAGACGACAGAACTTGATCCTTACACTTCCCGGTTACGTTTAGTACAACTGGCTGGCGCTGATGGCGTAAACATCATCGACCTCGACGCGTTTGGTGGCGGTGATCTGACCAGGCACGAGGCGTTCTCTTCATTTAGGCAGTTGCTGGCAGCGCACCGCCCGATAAAGATCGCTCACAACTCCAAATTTGACGCAAAATTCATCAAGCACAAGCTGGGCGCGGAGATTGGCGGCCTGTTCGATACGCTACTGGCCAGCCAGTTGATTGGCGCCGGGGATATCGAAGAGCGGCATGGACTGGAAACCGTGGCCTCGCGTTTTCTGGGACAAGTCATCGACAAAAGCGAGCGCTTGAGCAACTGGAACTTTGAGTTGTCTGAGTCGCAACTGGCCTACGCTGCCCGTGACGCCGCGGTGTTGATACCTCTGCGCGAGAAACTAATCGACAAACTTAAAGCTGAATCACTGATCAAATGCGCTCAGCTCGAGTTTGAGTGCGTAATGCCTGTGGTCGACCTCGAGCTGGCGGGCTTTTACATGCATAAGGATCGCTGGCTTGAGCAACTGGATCTTGTCGAGAAGCGACGAAAGATCCTGGCTGACGAGCTTCAGGAGGTGTTAGCTGAAGAGTCTTCGCAGGGCTCGCTGTTCGGTGGGCCACAACGCGATGAGATCAATCTGGACTCACATCAACAGTTGACACAGGCCTTGCACCGGCTGGGAATCCCCGTACCTGATTCGACGAGGAATTGGAAGCTGCAGCCGCTGGCGGCGCAGTATCCGGTGGTCGCGAAGCTTCTGGAGTACCGAACGGTGCAGAAGGCCTTGACCAGTTACGGGCAGAACATGATCGACCTGATCAATCCAGTGACGCATCGCCTGCACGCAGATTTTCGTCAGATCGGGGCGCCTACAGGCCGATTCTCGTGCACGAATCCAAATATCCAGCAGGTGCCACACGCGGTTGAGTATCGTCGCTGCTTCACTGGTCACCCGGAAGGACGAAAGCTTGTGATTGCCGATTACTCACAGATTGAGTTGCGAATTTTGGCGGAGTTTTCCGGGGATCAGGGATTTATTTCTGCTTTCAATTCCGGCGCAGA
>Ga0187893_10013800_pt1 | contig 11163 bp, 11 predicted proteins | sample MA1701074metaG_FD_139574 | JGI IMG/M metagenome (GOLD analysis project Ga0187893, IMG submission 139574) | White microbial mat communities from a basaltic lava cave in the Kipuka Kanohina Cave System on the Island of Hawaii, USA - MA170107-4 metaG ...
AGGGCGCCCTTCCACAGGCTCAGGGCGAACGGAACCCGGTTCGTGCCGAGCTCGTCGAACACGCGGCGCGGGGTGGCCCCAGCCGCCCGCTAGTGCGTATACCCGTGCGTCGACTGCACGGCCGATTCGGTGGCGCTGTTCAGGTACGCGAGCACGCCGACGGCATCGAAATACTCGACGCAATACAGCGCGGCAGCACCGAGAATCACGCCGTAGAAAAACTCGCGCATGCCGCGTGATTATAGCCCCGCTCGACTCCCCTTCAACGCCGTCCTTGGAGGGCGGCGCGCCGTCGCCGCCGGGGCCGGTGCGGTGGGTGAGATTTCGATTCTCGCCACTCCCGCCCCTCCGGCGCCGACAGCGCGGCGCCCTCCACTTCCGGACGACCAAGCGGAGCGCAGAGCGGACCGCAGCCCGCTCAGGGGAATATGACGGTGGCGGAGCGGCCGCCTTCGAGGAACGGCTCGTTCGCCGTCGTGTGCAAGGTGCCGTTCTGACCGGCGAAGCGGTCGACGATGAGGCTGATCAGCGGCGTCGAAACGCCGCGGATGATCAGGTGGACCGTGTCGGTGCCGACCGCCGACTTGCTCAGCGTGATGAAGCTCGAGAACGCCTGCTTGGACATGCATCGGAAGCGGTACGAGGATGAGAACACCTGCTCGAACTCGTTGACGATCTGCATCTGGACGACCGTCTCGGTTGGCGTCTGCGTGAGCAGATCCTGTGCGCACGGAACGGTGATCAACGTGCTGCTCGGAACGCCCGACTGTCTGGTCAATGCCAGGAAATGCAGCCGCTCGGGGCAGGACTCGTAGGTGAAGCCGTCGAGATCGACGACGCCGGTGTACGAACCGGGCGACAGCCGTTGGAAGCCGACTGCCCCATAACCGACGGTCTCGCCGCTCTCGGCGTCGTAGACCAGCGCCCGCCCCTGCAAGACGTTGTGCGCGCGCAACTCGGGTCGGCTGGCGTCGACCGCACACTTGAGCTCGGCGAACCCGTCGAAGGTGTCGAGCGGCGGCACCGCGGTGCCGGTGAGCACGTTGCTGGTCCCGTCGTAGGCGCTCCACGACAGCGGCTGGTTCTCGGTCAGCGAGACGAAGAACCCGACCTCGATGCAGTCCGACTGGCGCACGTAGAAGCACTGCAGCGTGATCTGCTCATTGGACATGTTCATGAGCTCGATCCGCGTGTTGAAGGGCGGCGTCGTCACGATGTACGGCAGCACGATGAACGCCGACGCCAGCTTCTGCTCGGGCGGGATCCCCTCGGCGACCCCGAAGGCGATCTGACCGTCGTTCGTCACCGGCGGCAGCGGCGTGGACGTCGGTCGCGGCGTCGCGGTGCGTGTCGGCGGACGCGTATGCGTCGCGGTTCGCGTCTCGGTCGCCGTGCGGGTCGGCTGGCGCGTGTGCGACGGCGTCCGCGTTCGCGTCGGTACCCGGGTGGACGTCTCCGTGCGGGCCGGCGGCGCGGTGCGCGTCGACGTGCCCGCCCGCGTCGGGGTTTCCGCCACCGCCGTGGTCGGCGTCGGTTTCGGGTAGGGCGAGAAGCGCCACGAACGCAACGCGTTGCCCAGGGCTCGCGCGACGTTTGACCAATCGATGAGACCGGTCTGGCCGAACGCGGGACCGGCGCCGCCGACCCCGAGGGCGGCCGCCAGCGCCACGCTGATGATCGCGTTCTGCATTGTTCGCGCTGGGCGCATCACTGCCTCAAAAACGCGGAATGCGGATCAGCGCCGACCGCCCGCCGCGCAGTGCCGGCTCGTTGCCGGCGGTGGCGGGAGCGGGCGGGGTCAGAAAACGGTCGACTACCAAGGCGAGAACCGGGGTCTGTACGCCGCGCACGATGAGGTGTCCGGTGTCGGTGCCGAGCACCGGCCGGGTGAATACGTTGCCGAGCTGACGCAGGAGGCGGCGCGCCGAGCAGAACACCGAGGTCGACGCCGAGAACTGCTCTTCGAACTCGTTGTAGATGCGGAACTGGATGACCGTGGAGGGGGTGACGACGTTCTCGAGATCCTCCGAGCACGGGGCGATCACCAGCTCGCTCTCCGCCGCGGGAACGATCGGCGTACTGCCGTCGCTGGCCAGGAAGATGAAGTGCTGCTCGTCGGGACATTGGGTGTAGGTGACCCCGTCGAGCGGAATCTCGTTGGTCAGCGGGCCGTCCGTCAGGCGCAAGAAGCCGACGGCGCTGTAGCCGATGGTCTGGCCGTCCGCACCGAAGACCGCGGCGCGGCCCTGGATCGCGTTGTGCGCCGCCACCGATTCCTGATCGGGCTCGACGAAGCACTTGAGCTCGCCACTGAAGCTGAACGGCGGAACCGCGGTGAGACCGTTGAAGGTGCCCCGACTGGCCAACCAGGAGATCGGTTGGTTCGGAGTCAGATGGACGCGGAAATCGAAGCCCGTGCAGGTCTCCGCCGGGACGTAGATGCAGCCCAGCTCGATATGCCGGTTGCTGAGGTTCACCAGCTCGATACGCGTGTCCGTCGTCGCGCCGTTCCCCTCCACCACGACGAGCGGGTAGATGATCAGTGCCGAGGGGAGGCGCTGCGGCGGGGACGCTGCCGTTGCCGCCTGTGAGCACCACAGAACCAGCGCGGCAGCCATTGCTGTCTTCAACTTCGTTCGACCCCCCATGGCCACGGAATCCGGGCGCCATACTAGGAGCGTGCCCGAGTGAAATCAACCCAAAAGTCGGCGCGCCTCACCGTCAGAAAAGGTGTGATTTTACAAGTGCTTTATGCATCCGCAGCGGGCGTCTGCTCACCGCATCGCCGCGCGCGTCGACGGCCGCTGGGTACGGCCCCAGGTGGGCGTCATCGCCTTGACAACCCAAAGCGTTTCGGCACACATGACCAGGGTTCTCGACCCGCCTTGGCTCACCTCGGCGCCGGTCCATCACATCCACAGACACGTTCATCTTCAGGGCTCGAAAAGGAGGCACAGCATGGCAGGTTTGCTCGAAGGGAAGGTTGCGATCATCACCGGCTCCGGGCGCGGTATCGGGCGCGAGGAAGCGCTGCTGATGGCCCAGCACGGCGCCAAGGTGGTCGTCAACGATCTCGGCGCGCACTTCGACGGCACCGGCGCGGACACCAGTCCGGCGCAGCAGGTGGTCAACGAGATCAAGAAGGCGGGCGGCGAAGCGGTCGCCAACGGCGACAGCGTCAGCGACTTCAAGTCGGCTCAACGGATCGTGCAGTGCGCCCTCGACACCTTCGGCAAGCTCAACATCGTCGTCAACAACGCCGGCATCCTGCGCGACCGCATGATCTTCAACATGGGCGAGGAAGACTGGGATGCGGTGATCGGCGTGCACCTCAAGGGCAGTTTCAACATGAGCCGCCATGCCTGTGAGTACTGGCGCGAGGAGCACAAGAAGGGGAACCTCTTGAACGGCCGCATCATCAACACCTCGTCCGACGCCGGCCTGCTGGGCAACGTTGGGCAGACCAACTACGGCGCCGCCAAGGCGGCGCTGGCGCTGATGGCCATCGTCATGGACGGCGAGATGAAGAAGTACGGCGTCTGCTGTAACGCCATCGCCCCCGTGGCCCGCACCCGGCTGACGGTCGACGCGACGCCGTCGACGGCGGGGATCATGGGTCAGAAGGTCGAGGAGGGGAAATTCGACGTCTTCGACCCGCGCAACATCGCGCCGCTGGTCGCCTGGTTGGCCAGCGACGACGCGAAGGACGTGCACGGCGAAGTGTTCCGCGTCGGCGGCGGCACGGTCTGGCTGATGCAGGGCTGGCACAGCGTCGGCAAGGTCAGTCAGAAAGCCGTGTGGGAGCCCGCCGCGCTGGGCGGTAAGCTGAAGGGCGAGCTCGCCAAGGGCATCACCGCGAAGGAGAACATCGGCGAGGTGCTGGCGGAGGCGCTCCGGGCCTGAGCCGCTGCAGAACCGCCTTGCCGCGCAAAGTTCTCATCATCTGTCACGCCAACACCAGCCGCAGCGTCATCGCCGAGGCGTTGCTGAGGCGCATGTTGCGCGAGCGCGCGCTCGAGGATCGCGTCAGCGTCCAGTCGGGCGGCATCGCGCCGTTCGCCCGTGACGGCGCCTTGGTGTCCCTGGACGCGCGGCTGGTGCTGCGCGACGAGGGCATCGACCTGCCAGCCGGCAGCGTCGCCACCGATCTGAAGAATAGTCGCCACCTGATCGCTGAAGCCGACCTCATTCTCGCCATGACCGACGAGCAGCTGCGCATGCTGCGCACCTCCTTCCCCGAAGCGGACGGGAAGGAGGCCTATACGTTGAAGGCCTTCGCCGGGGACCCCGGCGACATCGAGGACCCCGCCGGCCGCGACGAGGACTTCTTCGCCGCCTGCCGCGACGAGATCAAAGCCTGCCTGGCCCGCGCCATCGAACGGCTGGTGTAGCGGCGACCTTCAGGTCGCCATGGGGCGCCACCGGCGCGCCGCCCGGACGCGTGCCTCTGACCGCGCGTTGGCGAGCTTCGCTCGCCATGGCGACCTGAAGGTCGCCGCTACTCCACTCGGATCCAGATACGTCGCGTTTCGCGGCCGACGAGACCGTGCGCGCCATCGAGCACTTGCGTGATGCGCAGCTCGAGCTTGAACTGCCCGGCCACCGGTGGCGCGGTCAGGGACAATGGCAGGTAGACGGTCTCATCCGGCGACAGGTTCTGCGGCAGGATGATCACGTCGCCGACGCCGGGAAGCTGACGGCCACGATCAAGAAAGCGCGCCAACAGACCGACGAGGTAGCGAGAGCTGATCGCCCCTTCACCGGAGAAGCCCGCCCAGGCCACCGCGCTCCGGTTGGTGATCTGCACCAGCGCTGTCACCGGCGCGCCGCGCCTGACGTCGCCTGTCAGCTTCCATATAGCGATGACGCTCGTCAGGTCGTCGACGGTCAGCGGCGCCACCCGCGCCGGCACGCGATCGCGAAACGCATCGAGCATCACCGGCGCCAGCTCGCCGGCGCGCCAGCCGTTGCGCAGCGCGCGGACGATCTGCAGATCACCCCAATCCCAGACCCGGTCGGGCTTGTGCTCGAGCGGCACCGGCTCACGGTTCCAGCGGTCGTCGGCCGCGTACACGCCGATCGCCTGCACGGCGACGCCGTACAATGCCAGCGCGCCCACCAGCATCTGCGCGGGCCACCGACGGCACCACGGCGTCACTCCGTAGACGAGAAAGAGGGTCAGTGCCGGGAGGACGTCGGTGAAATAGCGCGGCCCGTAGGCATAGCCCGCCCACCATTCGGCGAACTTGGCGTGCACGAACACGTGCAACGCGACGCCGATCGTGAGCCAGCGCAACCAGTGCGGCGCGCCCACCCGCCACACCTGTACCGCACCCCAGACGGCGAAGAGCATGATCGGGGTGTAGACGAACAGCCCCCGGTTGGGACTGGCCAGCAGGCCCGCCAGGCCCGGCAGTAGCGCGCCGTCGAAGTGCCCGAGGCTGCCGTAGCCGCCGGTCACATGTTGGAACACCGATCGGTTGTAGGCGAATAGGATCGCGCCGACGATCGCCGGGATGGCGGCGAAGGCGATAACGTGGCGGCGGTGATGGACCCACAAGAAACCCAGCGCCAGCGCCGCCAGGACGATCATCTGAGGCCGGTTGGCGACCATCACCGCGGCGGCGAGCCCGGCGCCGACCGCCCCGGCGCGCGACATCTCCGGCGCCAGAAAGATCGCACAGAGGATCACCACGCACAGCTCGGCCAGCCCGTGCGCCCACAGCGCCTGGCTGGCGATCGACCAGGTGCTGGTGCCGAGCGCGTAGATGACCGTGAGGACGAGCGCCCAGCGCCACGTGGTCAACCGGAGCAGGACGACGCAGAGCAGGCTGGCCGAGAGCGCCGTGAGCGACGCGGCCGAGAAGCGCTCCATCGCGACGATGATCACGCGCGCCCGCACGTCGTCGTAGCCGACGCCGTTGGCCGCCAACCACCAGGCCGGCAGCACGTACAGCGGGGTCACCACCAATGCGCTGGCGATCGTCGAGACCGAGTAGATGTGGTGGGGGTCATTGATCGACTGGTGAACGTAGTAGGGCAGCCGGCCGTCCGGTCCGCGTTCCCAATGGAACTCGTCGAGATCGACATTGCCCTCGCGCAGCACACTGAACGGCAGAACGCGGGTCGGAAAGCTGTCGCCCGCCCCGAGCAGGCGGAAGTTCAGGGTGTAGACGGCCAACAGCCCGCCGAACAGGAGCAGCGCCAGCGTCGCGGCCCGCGGACCTGGGGCCGCAACCGCTGCGGTCTTCCCCGATGCGGGCTGCCCCACCCTCCGCTTGCGAGCCGACATCGTGGTCTGCGCGCTTCTAACGTTGCAGGCAGAGAGCGGCAAGCGCGCTTCCGGGTAGCGCCGGTCCGTGCGGCCGGCCACAGGCCAGACGCGCCTGCGGCGGGCCGGCCAGAAGGGCCGGCGCTACCTTGCCGGGAGGCGGCGGGCGCTGCACAATCCGCGCATGCGCGCCATGCTCCTCGAGCAGCCGGCGCCGGTTGCCCAGTCGCCGTTGCGGCTCGTCGATCTGCCGCGACCCGAGCCGGGTCCGGGCGAGCTGCGCCTGCGCGTGCGGATCTGCGGTGTGTGTCGGACCGACCTGCACGTCGTCGAGGGCGATCTCCCGCTGCCGCGTCCGCGCCTCGTTCCCGGCCATCAGGTCGTCGGCGTCGTCGATGCGCTCGGCGCGAGCTGCACGCGCTTCGCAATCGGTCAGCGCGCCGGCATCGCCTGGCTGCGCGGCACGTGCGGGACGTGTGCCGCGTGCCGGCGCGGCGACGAGAACCTGTGCGCGCACGCGCGCTTCAGCGGCTATCACGCCGACGGCGGCTATGCGGACTACGCCGTGGTGCGCGAGGACTTCGCCTACGCGGTGCCCGACGCGTTCGCCGACGCTGAAGCCGCCCCGCTGCTCTGCGCCGGCATCATCGGGTACCGGGCGTTGCGCCGCGCCAGCGTGCGGCCCGGCTGCCGCCTCGGCCTGTATGGATTCGGCGCCTCGGCGCACATCGCCATCCAGGTGGCGCACCATCTCGGCTGCCGCGTCTTCGTGATGACGCGCAACGCCACACACCGCCACCTCGCGGCCGGGCTGGGCGCGGAGTGGACCGGCGATGCATCCGAAACCCCGCCGGAGAAGCTCGACAGCGCGGTGCTGTTCGCGCCGTCGGGTGCCCTCGTGCCGACCGCGCTGGACGCCCTCGATCGCGGCGGCACGCTCGCCATCGCCGGCATTCATCTCAGCGAGGTGCCACCGCTCGACTACGAACGCCACCTCTTCTACGAGCGCACGCTGTGCAGCGTCACCGCCAACACCCGGCGTGACGGCGACGAGTTGCTGCGCATCGCCGCCGAGATCCCCATCCGCCCTCGCACCGTTGCGTTCGACCTCGAGAACGCCAACACCGCGCTGCAGCAGTTGAAGCACGACGGCTTCGAGGGCGCCGGCGTGTTGGTGGTTAGTGGATGCCACTAACCACTAACTGAGCTTGGCGATCACCTCGTCGCCGAAGCGGGCGATGCGATCGCGCAGCGCGGTCTCGGACGGATACGGCCAGTAAGGAATGAGGCGGTGCACGCCGAGGTCGGCGAAGCGCTTGATCGTGTCGAGATCGAGCGGGCCGCGCGGCGTGACACTGATCTCGAGCTCGCCGAGTGCTGCCGGCCGCTCGCGGTGCGCGGCGCGCAGTCCCGCCAGACACGCGCCGGCATCAGTGGGGTCGAGCGCGAAGCCGTACCAGCCGTTGCCGCGCAGGACCGCGCGGCGGTACGCCGGCGGCGTCTGCCCGCCGATGATGATCGGCGGGTGCGGCGTCTGCACCGGTTGCGGCCGCGCTTGGACTCCGCTGAACGACACGAAGCGGCCCTGGTACGCCGGCTGCGCCGCGGTCCAGATGGCGAGGATCGCGCCGAGATACTCGTCCGCGCGCGCGCCCTTGTGCTCGAACGGCACGCCCAAGGCGTCGAATTCCGCCTTCAGATAGCCGACGCCGATGCCGACGATGAGCCGCCCGCCCGACACGACATCGACGCTGGCCAGCTCCTTGGCGAGGACGAGCGGGTTGCGCTGCGGGAGAATGATGATGCCGGTCCCGAGGCGCACGCGCGTGGTGTGCGCCGCCACCAGCGTCAGGGCCACGGCCGGATCGAGGAACGGCGTCTCGGGTCCGACCGGCGACGGCGGCGCCTGCGGATCGGGGAGGACGACGTGCTCGCCGGTCCACACCGATTCGAATCCAGCCGCTTCGGCCGCCTGCGCAATATGCGCCGCCGTCTGCCCTGCGGCGCACACCCCGATGTTGATGCCGAACAGTCCGAACCGCATGCGTGTTCCTCCCCGTGCAGAAAGGAAACCACAGATGAACACAGATGGACACAGATGGTTGGATCCTCGGATGAGCCGAGTCTCGCCTTCCCCGGCCTGGGACTTCGCTGCTTCAACAATGCCTTGACGGAGCCCCTGCAATCCCTTCTGATTGGCACCCGCAGCGATCCGGGGCCGACCGGTGCCCGGTCAATTGGAGGACTCGCGATGGCCGACCACATCACCCACGACGCGATCTACAATACGGTCGATCGCGACGACTTCGCCGCCATGATCGAGATCGAGCGCTATGCGGAGCGCACCGATGCCTTCGACGCGATCATCGCCTCGACGCACGATCACTTCTGGGACCCGATGGACCCGGCCTATCTGGATTTCGCCCAGCCGTTCGACCTCACGCAGCAGACCCTGCTGCCGCGCTCGATGGTGATCGAGCTCAACTGCGCCGTCGCCGACCGACTCGACGAGGGGCAGCAGATCCGCATCGCCAACGAGAACGCCCGCTTCATGCTCTCCAGCATCCTGCATGGCGAGCAGGGCGCGCTGTCGCTCTCCGCCAGCCTCTGCATGATCCTGCGCGACGCCGGCGCGCAGGAGTACGCCGCCAACCAGACCCGCGAAGAAGCCCGGCACGTCGCCGCCTTCTCCCAGTACATCGCGGCGCGGTTCGGCGTCCCGCTCGCCCCCGGCGGGACATTGAAAGCGCTGATGGTGGAACTGGTGCGAGCCCCGGAGGTCTACAAGAAGCTGGTCGGCATGCAGATGCTCATCGAAGGGTTGGCGATGGGCGCCTTCGCCACCTTGCACGCGAAAACCAATGACCCGCTGCTGCGCCGGATGGTGCAACTGGTGATGACGGACGAGGCCTTCCACCACCGCTTCGGCAAGATCTGGGCGGATCGCACCGTGCCGAAGCTCACCGAGGCGGAGCACGAAAAGGTCGAACAATGGGCGGCCGAGTGCTTCCAGACGCTCCTCTTCAACCTGGTCAATTCCGAGCAGAAGCGGGCGATCTACGGCCAGTTCGGCCTCGACTGGCAGTGGGTACGCAGCGCGGTGATGGAAGCGTTCACCGACACCGACCGCCGCCGGATCATGACCGAGAGCACCAACATCTTCCGCGTGCTGATCAAGACGCTGCTCAAGGCCGGCATCATCACCGAGCGCACCAGGCCGATCTACGCGATGTGGGTCGATATGGAGGAGCTGGCGCGCGAGCCCGACGAGGTGGTTGGGGCCGACGTCGCCGCCGACGGCATCGCCTACCTGCGCGACATCAACCAGAGCCGCCAACCGATCGGGCGCACCCGCAAGCAGGCGGGCTGAGGCCGCGCCGCCCCAGACCCGCGACGCACCCATGCCAGAGCTCGCCAAGCGGCCCGGACCGCTCGCGCATCTGAGTCAGGATGAGGTTCGGGCGCTGCTCGCCTGCGGCACGCCGCGCGGGTTTCGCATCGACGAAGTCGTGCTCGAGCAGGGCCGCACCAACGGCTCGCTGTTCATCATCGTCGACGGGATGCTGCACGTGCGTCGCTCCGGCCCCCAAGGCAAGTCCGTTCTGCTCGGCCGGCTCGAGCCCGGCAGCTTTTTTGGCGAGATCAGCCTGTTCGATCCGGGACCCACCACGGCCGCGGTCGTGGGGGTCTCCGCCGGCGAGCTGGTCGCGATCCGGCGCGAGCAGCTGGAGAACTTCGGCCGCGCCCACCCGCGCGCGCTCGCCGATCTCCTCACCGGACTCCTCGAAGAGGTGACGCACCGTCTGCGCCGCATGGACGACCGCCTGGTCGACGCGATCCTCTGGGGCGGGTTGTTGCGTTGATCGCGTCAGGTTCCGGGTGACCATCTCGAGCGACGTGCGGAGGGCGGCGCGCCGTCGCCGCCGGGGGCGGGGCGGTGGGGTGAGAATCGTGTCGTCGTTCACCCACCCCCGCCGCCCCGGCGCCGACGGCGCGGCGCCCTCCACTTTGCGCGGAACCTCTAGCCGACGCTGATGTGGTAGTTGCCGTAGCGATCGAGCGCGGCGCGCTGGCGTGGGTGCAGGACGATGGTGGTGAAGGGCTCTTCGACGATGGCCGGGCCGGTGATGCGCTGGCCGACGCGCAGGCGCGGGCCGTCGTAGATCGGGGTCGTCACGAAGCGGCCGCCGAAGTATGCCGGCCGGCGAGTCTTCAGCGCCGGCCGCGCCGTCGATCGCCCGATCGTCGGCAGCTCCGGCTTCTCGGTGACGCCGATCAGGGTGAGGCGCAGGCCGCGCAGGATCGGCTGCTCGTCGCGCGAGGCGTAGGTGTGCAGCTCTTCGTGCAACGCGTGGAAACGTTCGACCGTCTCGCTGAGCGCGCGCGGCTTGAGCCGGCCGTTCGCGGCCGCTACCGGCACCGCCATGTCGAAGGTCTGCCCGGGATAGCAGAGGTTCATGAAGCGCCTCGGCTCAATCCGCGTGTGCGCGCCGCGGCGCTTGCCGAGCACGCTGCGCGCGGCGTCCTCCATCTCGGCGAACAAACCGTTGACGCGCTCGAGATCGACCTCGCGGACCGGCGCGATATAGGCGCGCATCTCGTCGACCAGATGATCGGAGAGCTGTAGGCCGAGGGCCGAGAAGGCCGGCGCCACCTTCGGCACCAGAACGGTGCCGATGCCGAGCTCATCTGCCTGCGCGGTGGCGTGAACGGGCCCATTGCCGCCGTACGCCACCATCGTGAGGCGCCGCGGATCGACGCCGCGCTGGGCGGCGACGCGGCGGATGGCGTTGGCCATGTTCGCGTTCACCAGCCGGTAGATGCTGTGTGCCGCCTCGATCGGCCCGAGGCCGAGCGGCTTGCCGACCTGCGCCGCCATCGCCGCCTCGACG
>Ga0187893_10013801_pt1 | contig 11162 bp, 8 predicted proteins | sample MA1701074metaG_FD_139574 | JGI IMG/M metagenome (GOLD analysis project Ga0187893, IMG submission 139574) | White microbial mat communities from a basaltic lava cave in the Kipuka Kanohina Cave System on the Island of Hawaii, USA - MA170107-4 metaG ...
AATCCTTTGCTTGTTGCTCCCGCAGTTGCACGCTCAGCCGTTCGACCTGCTCATCCGCAATGGCCGGATCGCGGACGGCACGGGAAATCCTTCGTTTCTTGCCGACATAGCGCTGACCGGCGGTAAAATCGGGGCTATTGGAAAGCTTAATGAAGCCTCCGCCAAACGCACGATTGACGCTGCCGGACTCGTTGTAGCGCCCGGCTTCATCGACATCCACAACCATTCCGACGACACCGTTCTGGCCGACGGAAACGCGCAGTCGATGATCCGGCAGGGCGTCACCAGCATGATTTTCGGTGAAGGCGGATCGGCCGCGCCTTCCAAAGAATTCCCGGCCTTCTCGGCTTATTTCGCCGAGCTGCTCAAGCGCGGCATTTCCACAAATATCGGCTCATACGTCGGCTCCAGTCAGATCTGGACGCACGTCCGCGGCGAAAAAGCCGGACCGCCGGCGCCGCAAGAGCTCGACCGCATGCGCAACGAAGTGCAGCGTGCCATGCAGGACGGCGTGCTAGGCGTAGCCAGTTCGCTTAGCGGTCCGCCCGGAGCCTGGATCGATACCGATACTCTGGTCGCCATGTGCGAAGTGGCCGCCCGCTATGGCGGCATCTATTCGACGCACATGCGCACCGAAGGCCATGGCGTCTTTGAAGCGGTGGCCGAAGCTCTCGAGATCAGCCGGCGAGCCAACCTGCCCGTGGACATCATTCATCTGAAGATCGCCGAGCATAAGCTGTGGGGCCGAATGTCCGAGCTGATCGCCACAATCGCCAGCGCGCGCGCCAACGGCCGCCAGGTCGAGGCTCACGTCTACCCCTACCGCGCCGGTCAGAACAACCTTTCGAGCATCATCCCACCGTGGGCTCATGAAGGCGGCGGCCAAGCCATGCTCGCGCGCCTCAAAGACCCCGCGTTGCGTCCCCGTATTGAAAAGGAGATTCTCAACGGCATCCCGGGCTCGAACTGGTATAACCACTACACCGCCACTGGCAGTTGGGAAGGCATGCTGCTGGTCACCCTCTCCAACCCCGCCTACAAGAAATTCGAAGGGAGACGAATGAGCGACGTGCTTCGGGAATTCGGCGGCAATCCCCTCGACGTGCTCTTCCGCGTTCTCGCCGACAACAACGGCTCCGTTCCCACGGTGTACTTCCATCACTCGGAGGACGATATGCGATTTGCGCTTCGCCAGCCGTTCGTTTCCATCGGCTCCGATGGTACGGCTGTGGCCACCGAAGGTCCGCTGGCCCGCGGCAATCCTCATCCCCGCTATTACGGCACATTCCCACGCGTGCTCGGCCGTTATGTGCGGGAGGAGCGTATCCTCACCATCGAAGAGGCGATTCGCAAAATGACGTCGGCCAACGCGGCCAAGATCCGCATCTTTGACCGCGGCCTGCTGCGGCCCGGCATGGCCGCCGACGTCACTCTGTTTGATCCGGTCCGAATCATCGACAACGCAACTTTCGAAAAGCCCCATCAATACGCGACTGGCATTGAATACGTGATCGTTAATGGCGTCGTCGTATTGGATAAGGGAAAGCACACCGGCGCCCGCCCGGGCGTAATATTGCGTGGGCAAGGCTCTAATCCCCCTTGACGTAAGGCGAAAAAAAAGCGAAACTAGATTCCGGAACCATGCCACTCGTAGGCATCGCCAGCCTCGCTGCCTCCGCCCCACTGCTCGCTTCCAAGCGGGCCGTCACTTACCAGCATCTCCCCACGCGCCGGCTCATTAACAAATGCACCAGCGCACGCATGCCTTTCGATTGGACCATCAATCCCTATCGTGGCTGCGAATTCGGATGCAAGTACTGCTATGCGCGTTACACCCACGAGTTCATGGAGCTGCGTGATCCGGAATCATTTGAAACACACATCTTCGCCAAACAATTCCAGCCCGCTTCCATACGCTCCGAGCTAGCCTCCATACCGGCCTCGGATCACATCGCCATCGGCACGGCCACCGACCCGTTTCAGCCCGCCGAACGCCGATTCCGGCTGACCAGGACCGTCCTCGAAGTGTTGGCCCAGGGGCATGGCCGTAAATTCAGCATCACAACCAAGTCCGATCTGATCGCCGAAGATGCGGGCCTGCTTGCGGCGCTCGCTCAGCGCAACATCGTGCACGTCAATTTCACAGTCACCACCATGGACGCGGCCCTGGCGCGGCTCATCGAACCACGCGCTCCCCGGCCCGACCTGCGCATCCATGCTTTGGCGGCGCTTGCACGACAAGGAATCAGCACCGGTGTTTTCTCCAGCCCCATCCTGCCGTGCATCAACGATTCCCCTAGCAATTTGATGGCTGTTGCCGTAGCAGCCCGCCAGGCCGGCGCACAGTACTTCGGTGGCGGTGTCGTCTTTCTCCAACCATCGGCGAGCAAGGTTTTTCTGCCTTTCATCGAAGAGCGCTTTCCGGCATTGAGCCAACGCTACAGGCAAAGCTTCGCCCAATCCGCTTACCTCCGCGGCCCTTATGTCGAGCTGATCCGAGGCCGTATCCGGGCGATCCGCGATCAACTCGGCCTCGCATCGTCCCCAGTCGATTACCAGCCCGATTATCAGGAGCCTCAGCTCAGTTTGTTCCCGGAAGCTCCGGCTCGCTAAAATACCCCTTCCATGAGTAAACACGAGAAGCCCAGCAGCGAATGCGCCGGCCGCCTCCGCAGCCGCTGCTGGTTTGACAACACCGGCAACCCCGGCATGACCGCCATATACATTGAGCGCTACCCGAACTTCGGTATCACGCGGGAAGAGATGCAGTCCGGCAAACCCGTTATCGGCATTGCGCAAACCGGCAGCGATCTCTCGCCCTGCAACCGGCACCACCTGGTGCTGGCCGATCGCATCCGCGACGGCATCCGCGACGCGGGCGGCATCCCGTTCCTCTTCCCCGTGCATCCCATTCAGGAGAGCTGCCGCCGGCCCACCGCGGCCATCGACCGCAACCTCGCCTATCTGGGTTTGGTCGAAATCCTTCACGGATATCCCTTCGACGGCGTCGTGCTGACCACCGGCTGCGACAAAACCACTCCCGCCGCGATCATGGCCGCCGCCACCGTCAATATTCCCGCCATCGTGTTCTCCGGCGGGCCGATGCTCAACAGTTATTTCAAAGGCAAACTCGCCGGCTCCGGCATGGCGCTGTGGGAAGCGCGACGGCTGCTGGCCGCGGGTGAAATCGAGCGCGCCGAGTTTATGCAAATGGTGGCCTCCTCGGTCCCAAGCTGGGGTCACTGCAACACCATGGGCACCGCTCTCACGATGAACTCGCTCGCCGAGGCTTTGGGAATGAGCCTGCCCGGTTGCGGCTCCATTCCCGCTCCTTATAAAGAACGCGCGCAGATGGGTTATTGGACCGGCTTCCGCATCGTCGAAATGGTCCACCAGGATCTTACGCCGTCCCGCATCCTCACGCGGCTGGCGTTTGAGAACGCCATCGTCGTCAACTCCGCCATCGGCGGTTCCACCAACGCCCCGCCGCATATCAACGCCATCGCCCGGCACATCGGCGTCGAATTGCAGCTCAAGGATTGGGAGACCATCGGCCACCACATTCCTCTGCTGGTGAACTGCCAGCCCGCTGGTGAATACCTGGGCGAGGCTTTCCATTTGGCCGGCGGCGTGCCCGCCGTTATCGGCGAGCTGCTCAAGGCAGGCCGCCTCCATGCCGGAACCCTTTCCGTTAATGGCAAGACCCTTGGCGAAAACTACAACGATTCCATCAGTCAAAACCACGACGTGATCCTGCCCTTCGACCGGCCGCTGAAAGAAGACGCGGGCTTCCTGGTTGTCACCGGCAATCTCTTCGACTCCGCTCTTGTGAAGACTTCCGTTATTGGTGAGGAGTTTCGCAAGCGGTTTCTCTCCGCGTCCGGACAGGAGAACTGCTTCACCGGCCGCGCCGTGGTTTTCGAAGGACCCGAAGATTACCACGACCGCATCAACGATGCTTCGCTTGGAATCGACGAAACCTCCATCCTGGTTATCCGTGGCTCGGGCCCGATCGGCTATCCGGGCGCCGCCGAGGTTGTCAATATGTTGCCTCCGGACGCCCTTGTCCAGGCCGGCGTCAACCAGTTGCCCTGCATCGGCGACGGCCGCCAGAGCGGCACTTCGGCCAGCCCTTCGATCCTCAACGCCTCGCCGGAATCCGCCGCGGGCGGCAATCTCGCCATCCTCCAAAGCGGAGACCGGATCAAGGTGGATCTGAACGCCCGCCGTGTCGATATCCTCATCCCGGACGAGGAAATCGAGCGCCGGCGCGCCGCCCTGAAGATCGAAATCCCGCCCAGCCAGACTCCCTGGCAGGAGATGTTCCGCGCTCATGTCGGCCAATTGGAAACCGGCGCCTGCCTGGAGTTCGCGGTCAAGTATCGCGATGTCGCCAAACAAATCCCCAGGCACAGCCACTAGTAACTTTATCTAACAAAGTACTTGACAGCCAAGAGGAGCCTTGCTACAGTTCTCTTATATGCAACCGGCGCGCAAAGCGGTTCCCATTCATCACCATGCCATCGAAAACATTCGCTTCATTCGGGAAACCATGGAGCGGGCGACTGCCTTTACCGCCGTTCCCGGCTGGGGAGGCTTCGCGATGGGCCTGACAGCCGTCATTGCGGCGTGGATTTCGGCATCGCAAACCGCTCCACGGCACTGGGTGGCCGTGTGGCTGCTCGAAGCTCTGCTTGCGATTGGCATCGGCGCCTATACCCTCTACAGCAAGGCGGGGCGTCCGGAAATGGCTGTAACATTCGCTACCGCGCGTAAATTCGCTCTTAGCTTTCTCCCGCCGCTGTTTGCCGGAGCTATCCTCACTGCCGTACTCTTTCTGGACGGCCGCTACTCTCTGTTGCCGGGAATGTGGTTGCTGCTCTACGGCGCCGCAGTCATGGCCGGCGGAGCTTTTTCAGTCCGCGTGGTGCCTGTCATGGGAGCTTGTTTTGCGGCGCTTGGCGTCGTTTGCCTGGCATCGCCGGCCGCTTGGGGGAACTGGTTTCTGCTGGCCGGCTTTGGTGTGCTGCATATGGTCTTCGGCATTGTCATCGCAAGGAGGTACGGTGGCTGAAAAAACCAACCTCGCCCGCACGCGTGGCGGCTCGACGCCGATGCGAGCCGCGCCCCCCGTTTTGCCGGGCGGTGGTGTGCCGGAGTTTGACCGCCTAATTCATGAGCGGCTCCGGCTGGCGATTGTAAGCGCTCTGGCGGCGAACGAATCGCTCACCTTCAGCGATCTGAAACGGCTTCTTGAAACCACAGACGGTAACCTCAGCATCCACGCGCGCAAACTCGAGGAAGCCGGCTACATCCAATGCGACAAGTTTTTCGAAAACCGCGTCCCCAAGACTGTCTACAAACTGACCCGGGAAGGCCGCCAGGCGCTCAACCGCTACCTGGACCACATGGAAGCTCTGATCCGGGCGATGAGGGAGGGCTGATCGCCATGCCAACCGCCGCGCATTCGGTGCCCCGGCATGTCGCCATCATCATGGACGGCAATGGCCGCTGGGCCTCCAACCGTTCCATGCCTCGACAGCTTGGACATCGAGCCGGCGCCGAAGCCCTGCGCCGCGCCGTGGAATCCGCGGTTCGGCATGGCATCGGCGTCCTCACCGTCTACGCCTTTTCCTCAGACAACTGGAAGCGCCCCAGCGAGGAAGTCTCGGCCATCATGTTGTTGTTTCGACATTATCTGCTCACGCAGATAGAGGAGTGCCGGCGCGAGGGTATCCGCCTGAGCGTCATCGGCCGGCGCGACCGGCTGCCGGAGTCTCTGATTCCGCTGATGGAATCCGCTGAGATCCAAACCGCTTCCGGCAGCCGGTTGCACCTGAGGCTGGCTATTGATTATTCCTCTCGCGAGGCGATTTTCCGCGCCGCCGGCCTGGCGCGCACGCAGGAGGATTTCACCCTCTTTCTGGGTCCCGATGTTGACCTGCTGATCCGCACCGCCGGCGAACAGCGCCTTAGCGATTTCCTTTTGTGGGAGTGCGCCTACGCCGAATTCGTTTTCCTGCCGCAGCCCTGGCCCGAATTCGACGATTCATTGATGACTCAGGCGATTGCGCAATATCAAGCCCGGGAGCGGCGCTTCGGCTCTCTGCCGGATTCTGCTGCCCGGCGTTCTAAAGTTTCGTGATGATGGTAAGCGCCACCCGCCTCCAATCCGCCGGCGCCAGAGTAAGTTATTGACTTCCTCCGTTTGCGCCGCCCGCTCCGGCAAGTGATAATGCAGTCATTATGCTTCGTGCAGCATCCACCCGCCGTTCCCTGCTTCTGTTTTTGGCCGTAGCCGCCGCTTCGCTGGTCGCGCAGCCGGGCGCAAAGCGTCCCATTACCCACAACGACTACGACTCCTGGCGCTCGATCAGCAGCCAGCGGCTGTCGGCCAACGGCCGCTTCCTTGCCTACGCTCTCTTGCCTCAAGAAGGCGACGGGGAACTGGTGCTGAAGAATCTGGACACGGGCGCGGAGCGGCGTGAGCCGATCGGCGCCCGGCCGCAACGAACCGAATCCCCAGAGCCTGAGCCTTCAGAACCGGGTCCACCGAGGCAGGCCCTTGGAGGCCCCAGCATAACGGTCTCGTTCACCTCCGACGACCGCCGCCTGGTTTTCACTACGTTTCCTTCGAAGGCGGATATCGAAAAAGCGCGCAAGGAGCGGAAGCGTCCCGACGAGATGCCGAAAGGCGGGCTTGTCATTCTCGATGTCAACGGGGGAGAGCCGATTCGCATCGCCCAGGTGCGCGGCTTCCAACTCGCCGAAAACAACCCGCAATGGCTCGCCTATTTGAAGGAGCCGGAGCCCTCTCGTCCAGCTACAGGAGAAGAGAAAAAAAACGCTGCTCAAGACGGTGACCAGGGCCGGTTCTCCCGCGGCCAAACTGGGGCAGCCGGTTCATCCCGAGCCACGACATACGGTTCCCCTTTGGTGCTGCGCGATCTGAACAGTAACAAGGAACGCCAGTTTCCCGATGTGGCGGAATACTCACTCGCCAAGGATGGAGCGCTGCTGGTTTACGCGGTGTCCTCGCGAAAAGAGGAAACCAACGGGGTCTATGCCGCGGCCACGGCCGGCGGAGACGCCAAGCCCGTACTGGCGGGCAAGGGCAAGAGCCAGCGTTTGACATGGAACGAAAAACAGACGCAACTGGCCTTCTTGAGCAGCCGCGATGATGCCGCATCCCGCAATCCGAAGTTCAAGGTTTACCTCTGGGACCGCGGCGGAGAAGGCGCTCAGTCCATAGTAGCTGGCGACGCCTCCGGAATCCCCCAAGGCTGGGTGATCAGCGAAAGAGGCGCCCTCAATTTCTCCAAAGACGGAGCGCGCCTGTTCTTTGCCACCTTCCCTGATCGTGCCCCGAGGCCCAACCAGGATAGCGAACCCGCCGAAGACAGAGTCGTCGCCGACCTCTGGCATTGGAAGGATGACAATGTGCAGCCCATGCAAAAAGTCCGCGCAGAGCAGGAGCGCAATCGCAGTTATCGCGCCGTCGTTCACCTTCGCGACAAGCGAGTCATCCAGCTCGCCGGCGCTTCCATGTCCGATCTCAATCTCACCGAGGATGCCACAGCAGCCATCGGAGGGGACGACAGGGAATACCGCCCGCTGGTCGAATATGACACGCGCTACAGCGACGCCTATTACGTCGATGTCGCCACGGGCACGCGCACGCTGCTGATGCGTAAGATTCGCGGCAATCTCAACCCTTCGCCCGACGGGAAATTCGCCGTTACCTTCAACGGGCGGGACTGGCTCTCCGTCGCGCTGCCGTCAGGAAAAACAGCGAACCTCACATCCGGAATCGGCGTTGCTTTCTACAACGAAGATTACGATTCCCCGGGGGTCAGCCCGCCCTATGGTCTGGCCGGCTGGACCAAGGACAGCAAGTATGTTCTTGTCTACGACCGGTACGACATCTGGCAGGTTTCTCCGGAAGGAGCATCCGCTAAAAACCTCACCGATGGCCTCGGGCGTAAGCAGAAACTACAGTTCCGCAACGTCCGCCTCGGCCAGGAGCGCTCGCCTTTCGAGCGTGGCGCAGGGGCTTCGATCGGGGCTTCGATCGACTCCACCAAGCCGCTGCTGCTGAGCGCCGAACACATGGAAACGCGGGACTCGGGTTTCTGGCAGGACAGCGTGGGCGCCGATACACCGCCGCGTAAGCTCCTCATGGCCGCCAGGAATTACTCCACGCCGGCCAAAGCCAGGAACGCCGATGTTCTGCTGCTTTCGGCGACCCGCTTCGACGAACCCGGCGATTTGCTGGTCACCGATCCGGAATTCAAGAACGTCCGCAAGGTGACCAACGTGAATTCGCAGAAAGACCAGTTGCTGTGGGGAACCGCCGAGCTGGTCCACTTCAAGAACCTCGACGGCGTGCCGCTTTCGGCCACGCTGCACAAGCCGGAGAATTTCGATCCTTCAAAGAAATATCCGATGCTTGTTTACATTTATGAGCGGCTCTCGCAATCGCTTCATAGTTTCCGGCCCCCCGCGCCGGGAACCTCGATCAACATTGCTTACTATGTGAGCAACGGCTACCTGGTGCTGCAACCCGACATCGCTTATACGATAGGGTATCCGGGCCAAAGCGCCTTGAAGTGCGTGCTGCCGGCCATCCAGGCATTGGTGGACAAAGGCTATGTGAACGAGAACGCGATCGGCATTCAGGGACATAGCTGGGGCGGCTATCAGATCGCTTACATGATCACCCAGACTAACCGCTTCCGGGCAGCCGCCGCGGGCGCCCCAGTCGCCAACATGATCAGCGCTTACGACGGCATCCGCTGGGGATCGGGACTACCACGCCAGTTTCAATATGAGCGCACACAAAGCCGCATCGGCGGATCCATTTGGGAATACCCCGTGCGGTTCGTCGAGAATTCGCCGATCTTCCATGCCAACCGCGTCGCCACGCCGCTGTTGATGCTGCATAACGATAGCGACGACGCCGTGCCTTGGTATCAAGGCATAGAGTATTTTCTGGCGTTACGCAGGCTCAACAAGGAAGTCTACCTGTTCAACTACAACGGCGAGCCGCACGGCCTCCGCCGGCGCGTGAATCAGAAGGACTACACGATGCGAATGCAGCAGTTCTTCGATCACTACCTCAAAGGCGGCCCGAAGCCGGAATGGATGGTGCGCGGCATTCCGTACCTCGAGCGAGAGCAGGAAAAAGAAAAATGGCACAAGCCCGCCGAAAGCGGGCCAAGTAGCGGCGCTCAGTGAGATTCGACTGTAAGAACGGTTGCGTTATGCCGCGTGAACGGCGACCTTCTCTTTCTCGGGGGAAGACGCTTTCTCTTTGCTCGGCTCTATGCGCTCCTCCACGGTGAGCTTGGCCGGCTCCATTTTGGGAGCAACGATGGTCAGCATACCGTCATCAAGAGTGGCTTTTGCCAGTTCGGTGTTCACGGCCTGCGGAAACCGGAACCGCCGGAACATCTTCTTTTCTTCAAATTCGGAGAAAAGCGTTTTTTCACCCTGCGCTTTTTCCTCTTTACGGGTGCTTTCACCCCGCACGGTAACGAATCCCGGTTCGATGCCGACTTCAATCTGGCTCGCCTCGAATCCGGGTATCGCTACGCGGATTTTGTAATCCTTTTCTGTCTCGGTCAGTTCCGATGCGGGACGGAAGAACAACTCGCGCTCCGCGGAAAACCAATCGTCCCAATCGCGTCCATCGGGAAAGCCGCGGGCCCGGAACAATTCGAATGCCCGGTTTCGGATCGATTCAAACCACTGGTCGATCTCGGCAAAGAACGGTTTGTCCTGAACTTCGCCGGCGCGAATGGTGGTAACTTCTTTTTTCGCCATATGCCCTCTCCTTTCTTCTACAGATTCTGAAGTGCACGCGCGCTGCCAAAGCTGGGCCTGGGAAAGCGGGCTTGCTACGATGTCTTCTGTGATCTCCTCGAACCGGGTTTCGCAGGGTTTCCTCGTCCTCATCGCTCTGGGCGGGGCCGTGCTCTGTTTTTTCATCGTGCGGCCTTTTCTGATGCCCGCTTTGGCGGCAACCGCGCTAGCCATACTATTCCAACCCCTACATCAGGCGATTTGCAGGCGTGTGCGAAATCGCAATGTGTCGGCGGGGGTTTCCGTGGGGTTGGTGGCTTTGTTGACCCTTGTCCCGGCGATGCTCATCGGCCGGAACATTGTACAAGAACTGAGAGAATTATACTCCCTTCTCGCGTCGAAAAGTGAACAAGGGGGAGGTTGGATCCCCTGGCTCACCGCTCTGCTCGACAGGCCGCTTGGCTGGATCGGCATTGAAGTCGCCGATCCGGAATTCGACTTGAAAACAGAGCTGATCCGGCTGGTGGAATCGGCCAGTTCCATGCTGGTCGGCATGACCCGCAAGTTGATCGGAAATTTTGCCGAGGCGATCCTGAGCGGCACAGTGTCCCTGATTACGTTGTTCTTCCTCCTGCGCGATGGAGACAAGATCCGTCAGAGCGCCAAAGACCTGCTGCCAATGGATCCGGCACAAGTCGATATTCTCTTCAACGAAATCGGACGCACTGTCATCGCCAACATGTACGGCATTGTTGCCGTCGCCAGTGTGCAAGGAACTCTCACCGGCCTTGCGTTTCTCGCATTAGGGCTGAAGTCGCCTGTGTTGTGGGGATCGCTGGCGGGTCTGCTCTCCATGATCCCGTTGCTTGGCCCGCCGCTTGTCTGGGTTCCGGCCTGCATTTATCTCATCGCAACTGCCTCCTACGCAAAGGCAGCGATTCTGGCCGGTTTTGGCGCCGGCGTCATCGGACTGGCCGACAATTTCATCCGGCCCTATGTCATTAGCGGGCAGGTGAAACTGCATCCATTGCTGGTCTTTTTTTCGCTGCTTGGCGGCGTGCAGGCTTTCGGGTTTATCGGCGTGTTCATCGGACCAGCGGTTCTTTCGGTAACGATCTCGCTACTGGAGTGGGTGCGAACAGGACCGGCTCTGCGGGAACCGGCCGGCTAAACCTCTAGGACCGCGGCGCCGCGAATGGCGTCGTTCTTTAGGGCATCCAAAGCATCGTTGGCCTCCGCTAGTGTAGTGTCCAAGAATTAGATGGACTTTCGTTTCCGCGTTTTGGGGAGTGTACAGCCAGGTTGGATCTGCTCCAGGGTTTGGCGGCAACGAGCCAGTTTGGCGACGATCGAATCCA
>Ga0187893_10013802_pt1 | contig 11162 bp, 10 predicted proteins | sample MA1701074metaG_FD_139574 | JGI IMG/M metagenome (GOLD analysis project Ga0187893, IMG submission 139574) | White microbial mat communities from a basaltic lava cave in the Kipuka Kanohina Cave System on the Island of Hawaii, USA - MA170107-4 metaG ...
CGGGGCGGATCGTGCCATCGGGATTCTTCCCCGCCGGATAAACGTGCGTCAGATCCGGGTTCCTACAACACTCCTCGAGTGCCTTCTTCGCCCGTTTGAAGTGTTCCTCGTAGGCACTCGCACTTGTCACACCCCCGGGAAAGCTGGCCTCCGGCATCCAATGGGTTCTGTGAGTGAGGATGTCGGGCCCTGCCGGCCGATACACGTAATTCAGAAGGTCTCGGAGATCGGCACCGCCTGGATTCTTTCTCGAATGCATCGACTGGGGCGCGAAGGAGGCGCACGTCGTGAATTCCCCGATCCGGTGACACTCCGTACAACGGCCCGGATGCATAAGCTTCTTGCCCGCGTCAGCCTTTGCTTTCGGGAACTCTGCGCTGAAGACGTCTCCATTGAAGTGCATGCGCCTCGGAACGGACATCTGGCCGACCAGCCAGCCGACCTGCACCAGATCCTTGTGACCGGGATCCACGGGAACAGCCACGGCCGCCCCAGAGAGCTGACGGACGTAGGGGCTGTGGATCCAGACGTCGCTATCGTGACACCTCGTGCAGTTTATTAACTTGATTTCTGAAGGCTTCGACCAGAAGTCTCTCACTTTGTTCTTCTGCGCCTCGGTCATGCCCGCGAAGTACGGACGCGGCACTGCCGTCCCATCCTTCGCGGCGCCGAGCTTGGAATTGTACCAGCAGACCTTGTTGTTGGCCTTGTTGAACCGGATCACGTTGATGTCCTGGAACATCGGGTCGTTCACCGCGGCCCGCTTGTAGCGCCGGCAGAAGGCCAGCGAGACGACATCCCCATTGTTTTTGCGGAGTAGGCGCGAGTACGGAATGCACTGACCCTGATCGTCGAGCCCAAGGAGAGGCGGCCTGTCACACGCCGGGATGGCCGCGCTCGCGTCCTTCACGACGCCATTGACCGTGATCGGGACGATCGTTCCATCGGCGAGACAGTCGAACGCCATACCGGCGGGCGCCGATGGCCATACGGGAAAGGGCTCGCCGAGCGCGGTGTCACATTCCTGCGAGTAGGTGACGACATCGTTGGGGTCAGGGGTCGGGGTTACGGTCGGAGTCTGCGTCGGGGTTGCAGTCGGCGTCTGGGTCGGTGTGGCCGTCGGCGTGTCCGTCGGAGTCGCGGTTGGCGTACTCGTCGGGGTCGCGGTCGGCGTCTGCGTCGGTGTGTCCGTCGGAGTCGCCGTCGGCGTGTCGGTCGGGGTCGCCGTCGGGGTACTCGTCTGAGCCCACGCGCGTTGGTTGGCATCCCAGAAAAGGACGGCCGCACACGCCAACGCCAGCACGGCTCGATGGCGCCGACCCTCCGCCGCCATGTACTTGTTACCGCGTGGCCTCGTCGGATCCATGTCCCCCCCTTTTCTTGTGCGGCGGTGCCGCACGGGACACTCAATCTCGCGCTATCGCAGGCCTGGACGGGGCACGATGTTCACCGGTCGCGGTTCTTGTCAATACGTTAATGTGGATCGAGTCACGATTTCGTGTGTCATCAGTCGATCTCCTCGAGCCGTACTCCCGTCGTATCCTTCCACTCCACCGTCGGATCGGCGCGGAACCAGGTCAGCTGCCGCTTAGCGAGCCGCCTGGTCGCCCGCTGCATGGCGGCGACGGCGGTCTCCAGATCGCAGCGGCCCTGCAGGTGCGCGCCGATCTCGCGGTAGCCGATGCTGCGCAGCACCGGAAGCTCGGGTCCGAAGCCGCCCTGCCAGAGGGCGCGCACCTCGTCGAGCAGCCCGTCGTCGATCATCTGCCGGCAGCGCGCGTCGATGCGGGCGTAGAGCGTGTCGCGCGCCAGGCGCAGGCCGATCACCCGGCAGTGGATCTCGGCGGTGCGGAAGCGGTGCGCGCCCTGCCAGTCGCTCAACGGCGTGCCGGTCAGCTCGCCGACCTCGAGGGCGCGGATCAGGCGCACGCGATCGTGCGGGTGCAGGCGCGCGGCGGCGGCGGGGTCGAGCCGGCGCAGGCGGGCATGCAGCGCGCCCGGCTCAGCGTCCTCGAGCGCCTCGAGCTCGCGGCGCAGCGCGCGGTCGCACGGCGGCGCCGGCGCCAGGCCGTAGCGCAGCACCTTGAGATAGAGGCCGCTGCCGCCGACCAGCACGACCCGCCGGCCGCGGGCGTGGATGTCGGCGATCGCGGCGCGCGCCAGCTCGCGGTAGCGCGCGCAATCGAACGGCTCGTCGGGGTCGACGACGTCGAAGCAGTGGTGCGGCACGCGGGCGCGCTCGGCCGCGCTCGGCTTGGCCGTGCCGATGTCGAGGTAGCGGTAGACCTGGCGAGAGTCGCAGTTGACGATCTCGGCGTTGAGGCGCTCGGCGAGCTGCAGGCTCAGGGCGGTCTTGCCGGTGCCGGTGGGGCCGACGAGGGCGAGGATCGGGTCCATGTCAGGCGCCGAATCGTCGAGCTGGAGTCTGAATTATTCCGGCTCCATCCTCTTCACGTCCGCTTGAACCAACGCTCCAGCTCCCCCCGACTCACCAGCACGTACGCCGGCCGCCCGTGCGGGCAGTTCCCGGAGAAATCGACGTGATCCATCGCGACCAGCAGCGCGCGGATCTGTTGCGATCCCATCTGGTGGCCGACGCGGACGGCGCTGTGGCAGGCGAGGCGGGCGAGCACCGCCTCGGCGGCGGCTTCCACCCGGCGCGAGCGGCCGATCTCGGCGAGGTCCTCGGTGAGATCGCGCAGCAGCACGGTGGCGTCGGTGTCGGCGAGCAGGGCCGGCACGGCGCGCACGGCGAAGGCGCCGCCGGCGTAGGGCTCGATCTCGAAGCCGACGCCGTCGAGCGTGTCGATCTGCTCGCGCAGCAGCGCGGCCTCGCGCGGGCCGACCTCGAGCACCGCCGGCACCAGCAGCTGCTGGCGCGGCACCAGGCCGCTGGCGTAGGCGGCGCGCAGGCGCTCGAAGGTGACGCGCTCGTGCGCGGCGTGCTGGTCGATGAGCACGAGCTGATCCGCGCCCTCGCACACCAGGTAGCCGTCGAGCACCTGGCCGACGGCGCGCAGCGCGGCGAAGAATCCGGCGGGCGCCTCGCCCGGCGGGCGCGGCTCCGGCAGCGGCGCAAAGGCGGGCGCCGGCGCGAGCGGGCGGAACGCCTCCGACATCGGCGGCGCGTCGACCAACCGCAGCGGCGACCACGGCGGGCTGCCGCCATGCGGCCCGATGTGCAGCGGCATCTGGGTGCGCGGCAGCGGAGATCCAGCCAACCCAGACACCGGGCGGTGGGCGGCGCCGATCTGATCGCGCAGGCGCGCTTGCACCGCCTGCGCGATCAGCTCGTGCACGGCGCCGCCGCGGCGGAACCGGACCTCCGATTTGGCCGGGTGGACGTTCACGTCGACGTCGTCGACCGGCACCTCGAGGAAGAGCGCCGCGCCCGGGTAGCGGCCGTGCATGAGCAGCGTGCTGTAGCCGGCCAGCAGCGCGTGGGTGACCAGCTTGTCGCGCACGTAGCGGCGGTTGACGTAGGTGTAGACCTGGCGCGGCCCGGGGAACGTCAGGTGCGAGTCGGTGAGCCAGCCGGACACCGTGCCGCCGCCGGCGCGGTGGGCGAAGGGCAGCATGGCGTCGGCGCGCTCGGCGCCGAACACCTGGCGCACGCGCTCGCCGTCGTCCTCGACCGCCGCCAGCTCGAGCAGCGCGCGCCCGCCGTGGCGCAGCACGAACGCCACCTGCGGCCAGGCCAGTGCCGCTCGCGTCACCAGCTCGCTCACGTGACCGACCTCGGTGGCCGGCGCCTTCAGGAACTTGCGCCGCGCCGGCGTATTGGCGAACAGGTCGGCCACCTCGACGCGGGTGCCGACCGGCGCGCCGGTCTCGGCGACTTCCACCGCACGGCCGTGCTCGATGACCACCCGGGTCCCGCCGAGCGCGCCGCGCGGGCGGGTCACCAGCGTGGTGCGCGACACCGCCGCGATGCTGGCCAGCGCTTCGCCGCGGAAGCCGAGGGTGGCGATGCGGGTGAGGTCGTCGACCGTGCGCAGCTTGCTGGTGGCGTGGCGCTGGAAGGCGCACACCGCGTCGTCGGCGTTCATGCCCTCGCCGTCGTCGATGACAGCGATCAGCGCGCTGCCGGCCTGCTCGAGCTCGACGGCGACGCGGCGGGCGCCGGCGTCGAGCGCGTTCTCCACCAGCTCTTTGACCACCGAGGCCGGGCGCTCGACCACTTCGCCGGCGGCGATCTGGTCGGCGATCTCGGCCGGCAACACCCGCACCCGCCGCCCCTCCGGCGCGGCGGCGCGCGCCTCGCTCACGCGGAATCCCGGCTCACCTTGTTCGCCAGCCACTGCTGGACCTCCGCCGCGCGGTCCTCCCACCCCTTGCGGCCGGCCAGGCCGAAGGTGAGCCGCCGCCCCTCCTCGGCCGCCGGCTGGTCCGCGCTGTTCACCCGGTGCAGCGCACCGGCGAACACCGTCGCCGCCTCGAAGAGATAGAAGAGCTGGCCGAGCGTGAACGCATTGAGCTGCGGCACCGACAGGGCCAGCGCCATGCGGCCATGTTTCTGCAACGCCAGCTCGGTGGCACGCTGTTCCATGTTGAGCAACGCCCCCAGCCCCTTGCCGCTCAGATAGCCGACCCCTTCCAGATCGCCGTAGGCGTTGGGAATCTCGATCTCGCGCCCGTGGTCCTCGACGCGGATGAACATCACCACCTTGTCGGGCGGCCCGTCGAGGTAGAGCTGCAGCTGCGAGTGCTGGTCGGTGGCGCCGACCGCCGGCTGCGGCGTCTGCCCGCTGTGCGTCGGGTTGCCTTCGAGGTCGGCCGACTTCGCCAGGCTCTCCGCCCACAGCTGGCCGAACCAGCGCGCGAAAGCGCGCAGCCGGTCGGTGTAGGGCATCAGCACGACGACGTTCTTCTTGCGCTTGGTCTCGGCCAGGTAGAGGACCGCGCCGAGGAGGTAGGCGGGGTTCTCGGCGAGACTCTCGGCGCGCAGGCGGCCGTCCATCCACGCCGCGCCCGCCACCACGTCCTCGATGCGCACGCCCGCCACCGCCGCCGGGAACAGGCCCGCCGCGCTGAGCACGGAGAAACGGCCGCCGACCCCGGCCGGAACGACGAGATCGCGGAAGCCCTCGTCGTTGACGATCTGGCGCAGGCTGCCCTGCACGGCGTCGGTGGTGACGATCACGCGCGGCTTGTAGTCGATGGCGCCGAGCGCGCGCAGCAGCCGATCGCGCACGATGAGGAACTGCGCCATCGTCGCCGCGGTCTCGCCCGACTTGCTCACCACGTTGAACGCCGTCCGCGTCAGGTCGAGCTCGTCGAGCAGGCGGCCGAAGGTCCACGGATCGACGTTGTCGGCCACCTCGACGCGCTTGCTGCCGTCGGCCAGCGCCTGCAGGATGGCGCGGCTGCCCAGCGCCGAGCCGCCGATGCCGAGCACCACCAGCGTGTCGACCTCGTCGCGCACCTGGCGCGCCAGCGCGGTGATCTCGCGCACCATGTCGGTGTGCTGCGGAAGATCCAGGAAGGGCAGCTCCCCGGCGCCGCGGCGCGCCGTCAGGCTGCGCGCGCTTTCCGCCGCACGCTCCGCCAGTCCGTCAACCTCGCCGCGGGTGAGCCCGTCGGCGCCGATGGCGTCGTGCAGCATGCCGCTCACGTCCAGGCGGACCGTCATGCTCTCCCGCACCGCCCGGCGGCGAAAGTCGGGCATGCGGCTTCCTAACACACCCTCCCCACCGGTTCGAGAGCCGCCTCGCGTGGTGAAACCCGTGCCCGTGCCCCTGCCCGTGCCCGTGCCCGAATGAGATTGATCCCGGGGGGCCCTGGGGTGGGGTCAGTGGAATCTGATCAATTCCATCCGGGCACGGGCAGGGGCACGGGCACGGGCACGGGTCGAGTCTGATTGATCGAGCCCCCCTCCGCCCCTCACAGACACCCACAGCATCGATGCTGTGCAGGTATTGCCTTGGGAAACCGCTGACCCTACCGTGCCGCACAATGCGGCGGTTCGATCATGAGAAGCTCGAAGTCTATCAAGTGGGACTCGAATTCTTGGCGCTGGCCGATGGTCTGACACGCACCCTGCCGCGCGGCCGCGCGTATCTAGCCGATCAGTTACATCGCGCAGCAACCTCGGTCTGCCTCAATATCGCCGAAGGCGCAGGTGAGTTCTCTGCGCATGACAAGGCACGCTTCTACAGAATGGCGAAGCGATCCGCGACCGAGTGCGCGGCGATCCTCGACGTGCTGGTTCGACTGGGCGCTACTCGACCAGAGCAGCTTGAGACCGGCTGTGATCTGCTATTTCGCGCAGTCTCCATGCTGACGAAGATGGCTCAGCGAAGCACCGGGAGGGAGCGTGCCGCGGTCTGAGCCCAAGCTCCTCTCCCTCCCCGCTCTGCGCCGCCGCCTCGCGGCGCAGCGGCGCGCCGGGCGGCGCATCGTGTTCACCAACGGCGTCTTCGATCTGCTCCATCCCGGCCACGTGCGCTACCTGCGCGCGGCCAAGCGCCTGGGCGACGTGCTGGTGGTCGGGCTCAACAGCGACCGCTCGGTGCGCCGTCTCGGCAAAGGGGCCGACCGCCCGCTGGTCGCCCAACGCGACCGCGCCGAGGTGCTGGCCGCGCTCGAGATGGTCGACTACGTCACGATCTTCGACCAGGACACGCCCTACGAGCTGATCGGCGCGGTGCAGCCGGACGTGCTGGTCAAAGGCGGCGACTGGACCCCGGACCGCATCGTCGGCGCCGACATCGTGCGCGCCCGTGGCGGAGCGGTGAAGTCGCTGCCGTTCGCGAAGGGGTATTCGACCACGGCACTGATGCAACGGATCGGGACGAAGAAATGAAAATTGATCAAGCTCGACCCGTGCCTGTGCCCGTGCCCGAATGAAATAGATCAGCCTCCACTCCTCGCCCCAGCCCGGGGCCCACCGGATCAATCCTATCCGGGCACGGGCACAGGCACGGGCAGGGGCACGGGTCGAGCTTGATCAATTTTGATGTCTACTTCGCTCCTTTCGCTCTCTTCTCGTCCGCCTCCAGGTGCCGCGCACCGAGGAACAGCAGCACCAGCGCGACGGGGTTCACGGCCAACGCGGCGAAGATGGCGTTGCCGAGGTCGCCGAGGGCGACGCTCAGGCGGCCGATCGTGTAGGGTCCCAGCGCCAAGCCGATGAACGTGACCACGACCAGGTAAGCGGCCGAGGCGGAGCCGCGCATGCGCGGCGGAACCAGGTCTTGCACCGTCGAGGCACCCGGTCCGATCCACAGGGACGTGGCGGTATTGGCGACGATGGCGAGCGCCAACGCCAGCGTGAGCGAATCGCTCGCCAGCATTCCGATCACCAGCGGCAGCGGCAGCACGGCGGCGGCCATGCCGACGTAGATGCGGGCGGCGGGGCGCGCATGCCGCCAGCGGTCGGACCAGATCCCGCCCAGGGTCACGCCGAGCCAGCCGGCCACCGCCGCGCCGCCGCCGAGGATGAGGCCGGTATCGGCCTCGCTCAGCCCGCGCGTGCGAATGAAATACGGCGGCGCCCAGAAGCCGACGCCGTAGCCGGTGAAGGCCAACAGCGCGAAGCCCAGCGTGGCATAGCGCAGCGTCGCGGAGTGAAAGATCATCGCGAAGGCGGCGCGGTCGCGCAGGGCCAGCGCCTGCGCCCACGACACCGCCGCAGCGGCACCGACGCCGAGCGCCACCCACTGCACCGGCGTACCGAGCAGCGCGATGAGCCCGACCACCACCAGCGCGATGACCGCCAGCGCGGCGAGATGGCGGGCGACCGCCGCGCGGCCGCCCGCCATCGCCAGGTGCACCAGCGTGAACGGCGGCAGCACGGCGCCGAGCTCGCGCACGAACTCGCGAAACGGCGCGCTCGCGCCCGCGTGGTCGGCGCTCGCGGGCCGCCCGCCCGCATGTCCGCCCCCGCCGGTCGTCTCGCTCTGTCCGCGCCGCGGCTCGCGCAGCGTGGCCATCCACAGCGCCAGCGGCAGGCCGGGCAGGCCGACGACGAGAAACGCAACCTGCCAGCCGCGCAAGCCGAGCGGCGCGGCGCCGGCGGGATACGCGGCGTCCCAGCGGTCGACGATCAGCCCGCCCACGAACAGGCCGAGGCCGGCGCCGATGTAGATGCCGCTCGAGTAGATGGCCAGCACCGTGGCGCGCCGGGCCGGCGAGAAGTAGTCGGACAACAGCGAGAAGGCGGCCGGGCTGGCGCTCGCCTCGCCGACGCCGACGCCGATGCGGGCCGCGGTGAGCTCGGCGAAGCCGCGCGCGAACGCCGAGGCCGCCGTCATCAGGCTCCAGAACGCCAGCCCGATGGCGATCAGTCGCGTGCGCACCCACACATCGGCGAGGCGTCCGAGCGGAATGCCGAAGACCGCGTAGAACACCGCGAAGGCCGTGCCGTAGAGAAAGCCGATATGCGCATCGGTCAGCTCCAGGTCGGCCTTGATGCGCTCGGCGAGAATCGAGAGGATCTGGCGGTCGAGAAAGTTGAGGACGTAGACGACCACCAGGACCCCGAGCGCGTAGCGCGCGTAGGACTCGGAGGTGCGATCGTCGTCGCGCATCGGCCGCGCATTCCTGCACGAATCAGGGTCGGAGGGCCAGCTTCGGTATCAAATTGATCAAGCTCGACCCGTGCCCGTGCCCGGATGAGATTGCTCCCCGGGGGCCCGGGGGGCGGGGGGATGGCGTCTGATCCATTTCATCCGGGCACGGGCACAGGCACGGGCACGGGTCGAGCTTGATCAATTGAATGGCTTGTTTTCCCGTGCTAGCTACCGGCGTTCAGGCCGTGGCGCGACCGGAACGCACGGCGAAGGAGTCACTCCCAATGAGACAATGCGCGGTGTGCGGCAAGGGGCCGTCGGTCGGCAACAGCATCAGCCATGCCCACAACAAGAGCAAGCGCCGCTGGAACCCCAACCTCCAGCGCGTCAAAGCCAATCTCGAAGGCACGGTGAAGTACATCAAGGTGTGCACCCGCTGCCTGCGCTCCGGGAAGGTCAGGAAAGCCGCCTGAGCGGAACTGCGTGACCGGTGACCAATCAGCCGAGCACGTGACCCACTGGTCACTGGCCACCGGTCACCGGTCACGCAGTTGACCGCCTCTATGCCGCGCCGCGCCATTGCCACCGACCGCGCCCCGCGGGCGATCGGGCCGTACAGCCAGGCCGTCGAGCACGGCAACCTGGTGTTCCTCTCCGGTCAGATCGGCCTCGATCCAGCCAACGGCGCGCTGGTCGCCGGCGGCACCGGCGCCGAGGCCGAGCAGGTCCTGAAGAACCTGGAGGCCGTGCTCGCCGCCGCCGGGCTCGGTTTCGAGCACGTCGTGCGCACGACCATCTATCTCGTCGACCTCGCCGACTTCGCCGCCGTCAACGACATCTACGCGCGCTACGTGCGCGAACCCTACCCCGCCCGCGCCACCGTCGGCGTCGCCGCCCTGCCCCGCGGCGCGCGGGTGGAGATCGACGCCGTCGCCGTGCGGCCCTAGAGCCGCGGGTGGGGCGGGAAACTGAAACTGTTCAAGCTCCACCCGTGCCCGTGCCTGTGCCCGTGCCCGAATGAAATAGATCAGCCTCCACTCCTCGCCCCGGGCCCGCCGGATCAATCTCATCCGGGCACGGAAGCTGATGGAACAACTCGACACTAACGTCTGTGTCGTCGGCGCGGGGTACTCGGGCCTCACCGCCGCGTGACGCCTCCATCAGGCCGGTCGCTCGGTGGTCGTGCTCGAAGCGCGCGACCGCATCGGCGGTCGGGTATGGACGGACACGCCGGACGGCAGCTGAGCGGCTGATGTTGCCCCCGATGGCATGCGCATGTACCATGCGCATCAATTACCCGCATCGGAGGCGCGATGAAACCTGCTCGCAAGGTGGCAACCAACATTTCTCTGCAGTCCGAAGTCGTACGCGAAGCCAAGGCCCTGGGCGTGAATCTGTCCGAGGTGTGCGAGGCCGCGGTGGTCGAGGCGGTCCGCCGCAAGCGGCGCGAAGCATGGCTCGCGGAGAACCGCGCGGCGATCGACGCCTACAACGCCGCGGTGGCCCGCGACGGGGTGTTCAGCGACGGCTGGCGGAAGTTCTGATGGCGCAGTTCGACCTGTTCCGTCACGCGCGCAACACGCGATATCCCTTCCTGCTCGACGTGCAGGCCGACCTGCTGCGCGACCTCGCGACGCGCGTCGTGGCGCCGCTCACAGCGGTGAAGCGGCTGCGCGGGAGCCCGATCAGCCGACTGAACCCGATCGTGGAGGTCGAGGGAGCGGGATACGCGGTGCTCTTCCAGGAGATGGCAGCAGTTCCGGTGAGCGCGCTTGGTGCAAGTGCCGGCCATCTGCGCGCGCGCCGCGCTGAGCTGATCGCGGCACTCGACCTGCTTTTCACCGGCATCTGATCAAGGGGCATTCCCGCTGGCTGACCAAACAGAAGGATTTCACCGCGGAGACGCAGGCACGGAGATGGCGTGCATGACACGAGACGGGCGCGACCCTATGGACCCATTTCTGATTGGTTAGTTTGGTCGGGGAGAGAACGCCGCCCGCTTGGCTGAATCTCTCCGCGTCTCCGCCTTCGCGGTGAAAATCTCTTGATGACCATCGTACTCGTCGCCGGCGCGGTGCTGTTGGCCACCTGGGCCGCTCTCGAGGTCGCGGTGCGTCTCGCCTTCGGCGTGCCGCACGTGGCCGAGGACGACGCGATCCGCGCCGTCCGTGCCGCGGTCGCCGTCCAGGACGCCTTCCGCCAGTTCGCCCGCGAGGAGCGCGAGATCGTCGGCGAGACCGGCCTGCGCGTGGCGGTGAACACCGGCGAGGTGGACCGCGCGGGCGCGCTTCGAGGAGCTGGGTTCAACGGCTGGGGGGGGGGCGACATGAAATGGATCAGGTTCCACCCGTGCCCGTGCCCGTGCCTGTGCCCGTGCCCGGATAAGATGGATCCGGATCCATTTTACTCGGGCACGGGCACGGGCACGGGTGGAGTCGGATCAATTCAATAGATCGCTGAAGGGAGCGGTTCGATGATCAAGCTGGTCTTCGTGCTCGCCCGCCGCGCCGGCGTGCCGGCCGAGCGGTTCCATGTTCACTGGCGCAACGCGCACGGGCCGCTGGTGGCGTCGCACGCGACGACGCTGCGCATCCGGCGGTACGTGCAGAGCCATCTGCTCGAGCATCCGGCGAACGAGGCGATGCGCGC
>Ga0187893_10013804_pt1 | contig 11160 bp, 9 predicted proteins | sample MA1701074metaG_FD_139574 | JGI IMG/M metagenome (GOLD analysis project Ga0187893, IMG submission 139574) | White microbial mat communities from a basaltic lava cave in the Kipuka Kanohina Cave System on the Island of Hawaii, USA - MA170107-4 metaG ...
AAAAAATAAAATAATGGGAGCATAGCTCAGCTGGTTCAGAGCACTCCGCTTAACGAAGCGGAGGGGCAACAGGTGAGATAAAAAATAAAATAATGGGAGCATAGCTCAGCTGGTTCAGAGCACCTGCCTTACAAGCAGGGGGTCACAGGTTCGATCCCTGTTGCTCCCACCAAGTCCGGAATAAATTGACCGGACTTTTTTGCTTTTGAATGAATTATGTTGCATAAAAGCATAATCCGTTTTGATGCGCTTTCAATAATCTCTAAGCAGCCCTCATTTTCAGTAAATGATAATTTACCAACAAAAAAATATTTTTATCTACTCACCTCTCATGAACAATATACAAAACACAGGTAAAGTTTCGAATCCGCCACAGGAGGACAAAAAGTAATCCCGGCTCAGCCGGGACAATCCGCGTTTCGTAAACTCATTTTAGATCGGGATAAAAATAATATTTCAATTTCCTAAAAATCAGTATAAAATTATCTTTCCAATAAACTTTTCCAACCCGGCAGTGCATTTTATCAATAGTAAATTACCGGATACATTAATTTTTTCTGCCGGTATTATTATTAATTCGGTTCCTTGGGTCCGATAAGCGGGTTTTCCGCTTATATCATACAATACGATTTCTGCTTTCTTTCCGTTTTTAATATAAATCTTTAAATTTTCACTTTTTGAGCATAAATTATTAAATGAATACCCATTCACAACGGAATTATTTATTTCCTGGAAACTACTGGTAATACCAAGCATAGAAAGCAAAGCATCCCTTATCAGATTTCTAAAAGAAGTGTCTGCAAAGAAATTATCTGCCGCATGACCAAGTGATGTATAAAACACGGTGCCCCCTCCCGACAAAGCCCGGTACCAGGTTACTGCTCTTGAAGAATCATAACTATTCACCATACTGTTCGGTCCAATGGTTTGTTCAACCATTTGAACAATTGTATTTGCCGGATTTTGATAGCCGCTTTCCCAGTAATAATATTCCTCCTGCTTAAACCAGGGATTAGGTACATTTACTATGGACGGATGTATATTAACTGCATCAATTCTGTAAAGGGGGGTTCCCGTAACATGATTTGGATTTTGCTGAACGCTTCCACCAAGTGTTTCAGCAAACCAATCCCAGGTGCAAGTATTGGTTCCGTTAGCAGTAGAATGACGATACGTATCCGTAGCCGAATGGATGCCTAACAAGCTGCCTCCTGCTGAGATGTAATTTTCAAAATTTAACTTTTGCACTCCATTCAAAATAGCATCTCCTGTTGTATTTGAAAACACTACTACATCATATTGAAGTAAACCGGATAATGAATTAAACGAATCACCGGTTGAGTCATCGTCAACGTTGAATCCATATTGAATTCCTAATTGCTGAATCATTGAATAAGAAACGCCTCGTGTTTGGTGATCATATCCTGAAGTTTCGGTATAGTGCAGAATTTTGAGATTTTGAGCGTATGAAGCAGCACAATAAAAAATAAAAATAATTGTAAGAATGCTTTTAAAATTATTCATGGTTTGAAGTAAAGTTATCAAATCATTCTTAATTTAAGTTCTGAACCTCACTTTTTTTCATAAGAATTAAAAATGAATCATACGATGTCGAAAAATATTTTGGAGCATAATACCGTAAGTTAAAAGTACTCGAACGGTACAATTATGAAGCCGATAATCAGGATGATTAAGCTGGTAACTATTTTTTTGATTAGTATATTTCAGGTATTGTGTCCTTCTTTGCAAGACAAAAAAATAAGTAAAATATTTCTCCCATGTAATTATTCATTCTGATCATGCTCATTGTAATCAATACCCAATCATCTGCATATCCAACCGGATAATACTGTTATCCTTTGCCAGATAGTCGGGTAATTTTTCATCAGCAAATACGGCCAGTTTAATTTTTCGATTTTTCAGATCCTGGTAAGTTCTTTCATCAGGATACCAATCATAGGAAGTATTGCCGGCATAAAACATTATCAGGATGCTGTTTAACGCCCCGGCATTAAACACCACATAATCTTCAGATGGAAGGATTCGTGCTGCTGCTCTAGCAATTTCTGCATTATAAGTGCGGACAGCTCGATAAGAATTCTTGCTGTTATTTTTATTTGTATGGTTTTGCTCGATACTTTTCATATCAAGATAAGAATATGAAATAGCAATTAGTGAGATCATTGAAAGTATGCGCGCCAATTTTCTGTCAAAAAACGAGAAACGAATAACACGCTCAAGTAAGGCTCCGAGTGAGAGAAATAATAAAGGGGCAACCGGCATGCAAAATAAAGGCATTTTCGTTGCTGTAATTGTAAAGAAAAAATAGAATAAGGTAATATTAATCAGCAATCCAATTTTGTAATATGAACTCGTTATAACTTTGTTAAGGATAAAAAAGGAAGGAATTAAGACGAATGGAGCAAGCTTTCCAAACTGTTCCCCAATAAGATCGAAATGAAACCAAATATCTCCCCCATGTCCATCGAGCGCTTCGGTTATGTGTCTTGAATAGAGCGAATATTCTGCCGCGCTTTCTAAAGGAAACATCAGCGATTTATAAACCTGCCATGGAGCCATTACCAAAATGGCTGAAATGAAGCTTATAAAAATATTCTTGTATTCGGAAATTCGCCTACGATTCTCCTTATTCATTATAATTGAAATTCCCCATCCTGCGAATACAATCAAACCCGGAAGCCATTTTACTAAAATTGATAATCCGGAAAATATTCCCACCAGCAAAGCCCAATTAAGTTTTTTATTCCTCATGTAAATAACCCATGCCCAAATGCTAGCTATGACATAAAACATAAATGCAACATCATTATGATCTGTATTGATTTTTCCTGATGCTACCTCGATCTGGAAATTGCTGAATGCGAATAATAAAGCTCCGCAAAAGCCAATTTGTTTGTTTGAAATATTTTTTCCGATTGAGTAAATAAACAAAACAATAATTGCGGTCATAAGTGCTGAAGGAAAGCGCAATCCGAATTCATTTATTCCAAAAATCTTATAGGATATAGCAATTTGCCAAAGAAACAATGGTTGCTTATGTATCCAAATGTGGTTTCCGGTCCATCCTCCTACATTAAATGGTAAAACCGGATGCTTAATCAACATTGGCTTAAATGGATTTTCCACCATGTTTTTAGCAACCAGCGCATGATACTGCTCATCCCAAAGATTCAGATAGGGATCCATTGAATTAATTGTCAATCGCAGAATTAATGCGCAACAGAAAAGAAGCAGGATGCTTACATTATGTTTTTCGAAAACAAAAAAAGCAATACTGAAAATACCGACTAATCCGGCAGCAATAAAAAAAATCAGATGAACATCTGAAAAATGCGATGGAGTGAAAAACATGGTGCTTCCTCCCGACTATTTGCCGGCATCAAAAATTATTTCTAAGTCATCAATAAATAATCCATAATTCTTCTGATTCATAAAATACACCTTGATTACACCTTCTGGATCAAGGAAAGGAGGCAGTTTGAAGTTAAATTTTACAGGGATCCATTCACCGGATGACTGAAGAAAATCATTCGAATTACCGGCTTCCCAAAAAATAATGGAATCCTTTGAACTTCTGATTTCAACAGCGCACTTCGCCCATGCACTTGGCTTTTCAAGTTTTATCCACGCGCTTACATCCACCTGCTTAATGGAGGTTGAACTGATTTGGTTCAGCTTTGAAACAAATCCTCTGCTGAAAATATTTGCGCTGTCAATCTTGCAGCTATATTTTCCGGAATGGGCATTCCCTTTTATTATCTGATGATTCTCACACCATCCGTCATAGGATTCAAAATCGTTGGCAAAATAAAGAGGGTTTTTAAATTTATCCTCGCCTTTTCCGGAGCAGCCCAATACAAAAATTATCACTACATAAATTATTCTATCAAATAAAAAAAATCTGAATTTCATTTTTTGCTTTTTTTACGGGGGTAAATATATTAATAATACTTATTAATTTTTTCTCTGAATATTCTGATGGGTCGGAGGAAAACAAAATTTTCTGCCTTTAACTTCATGCAATTATATTTGCTCATGTATTTTCTCATAAATGAATATTAAATGCTTTCATTCCGGACATATTCTGTCGATGGTAATCCTTTTTACCTGCATTGAAAGCTTTTTGAATAATCGTATAGAGAATCATAATATCATCCATGACGATGTTTTTATTTACTATTCCTATCTCCCAGCTTTTTTCATTTATGATGATCTTACATTTAGTTTCGTCAAAGACCTGCCGGAATCTGTCCGGAGCAAAATTTTTTCAGAGCCGTCTTTTCAAGATAAAGTAGTGCAAAAAATGACCATGGGTGTGGCGCTGCTGCTAATGCCGTTTTTCCTGTTGGCGCACATTTATTCAATAATTTCCGGGCTGCCAGCCAATGGCTATACCGACATATATGAATATTCCATTGCAATCGCAGCGCTTTTTTACTTTGCCATCGGGTTGATTTATCTCAGAAAATCCCTTAAAGTATTTTTCCATGAACCAACTGTAGCGCTTACCCTTTTGGCAATAGGTGCCGGCACCAATTTATTTTATTATGCGACCTGGGATAGCGGAATGTCGCATGTATATAGTTTTTTTCTTTTCAGCGTTTTTGTCTGGCTTACAATTCGCTGGCATTATGCGCCTTCTTTCCTGCTAAGCGTCATTACCGGGCTTGTATTTGGAATGATAACACTGATTCGCCCAACCAATGTTCTCGTTATTTTGTTCTTTCTGTTTTATGATATTTCGAGACTTGGCGAATTAAGAAAAAAATTCAATTTTTTGCTTTCTCGATGGACGAAGGTCGCGCTGATATTTGCCTTTTCAATTATTCCGGTGGCATTGCAAATGTTCTATTGGAAATCCATTACCGGTAATTGGATATTCTGGTCTTATGGTGATCAGAGATTTTATTTCGATAATCCGCATATATGGGAGGGCTTATTCGGATTTAAGAAAGGATTATTCATTTATTCTCCACTATTGTTGGGAATCATTCCCGGCATGTGGATTTCATACCGCATGAAAAGCAATTTTCTTTTTGCAGTCATACTGTTTACTTTATTTAATGTTTATGTAATATTCAGTTGGTGGTGCTGGATGTATGGTGGAGGGTTTGGCTCCCGGGCAATGGTGGAATCTTTTCCATTGCTTGCTTTGTTATTTGCAGTATTTATCTCCTGGTGTCTTGAAGGCGGATATTTAAGAAAGTATCTCATTGTCTTATTTATACTGTCGGGAGTATGGCTCAATTGGTTTCAGACGTATCAGGCAAAGAGTACGCTGCTTCATTGGGACGGAATGAACGCAAATCTTTATTTTAAAATTTTTGGCAGCAGGAACTTTCCTGATAATTACAGCGCATATCTGACCCCCTTCGACAGTGAGAACGCCATCAGAGGACTTGAAGAGCGTCCTGTATTTTTTATCAATCTGAATTCAATTAGGAAAAATCATGAACTGAAAATAAGGATGAAGGGGGAGAATCAAATATACTTATGCAAGGTTGCTGGTCGCTCCGGAGTTTTACAGTGGAAGCATGATATTGAATTTCCCGGAAATATTTTCACAATGCATGTTTATGAAGAACGATTATGCGCGCTTCAGACCGCTGACAGCAATTTCGTTTGCGTACATCCGGATTCTACTGTTACTGCGGGTTGTGAAAATATCAGCCAGGAACAAGTTGTTTTTAAGATTACAGAGGTCGGCTACTCCAGGATTATCCTGCAGGGATATAATGGATTGTATCTTAAAATGACTCCACAGGCAGACAATCCGCTGATTGCTTCAGTACCGAATGCTGCTGATGCCTCTGTTTTTACAGTAGAAAGGATTCAATAAATTGGATTCAAAATATGCTGTGAGTTGTGGGCTGTCTTTGCCAGCACATTTTTGCAAACAGGATATTCCATTAAAATATGTTTGGATGGAGATCGAACAAAAGCAGAATCATCATGAATGTAATAGTAATCATACGGTGCATGATAATCATCTCGGGTAATTTCGCTGAGCCAGATCAGGTTGTATTTTTTCCGGTAAAAATTTAAAGCAGGTTCGAAAATCCATGTAGCGCCTAAACGAACTTTTTCCTGAGGTGGGCGGGAATTCAAATAATCCTGACTGAGCAATTTAACTGCGCTTTTAGTACACGAATCATACATCCAATCCTGAGGTCCGGAAAGCTGGAAATTGAAAATAAAGCTGATGATCAGGATGGCGGGATACAAAAATCCGGTAATGTAAAAGAAAAGCTTGTATGCATAGTTTTCAATCAGAAAATGCATCAGATGTACATAACAGACATTAAACAGGACAATGTAAAACAATCCCGTACGGTTTTCAAGAAACTGAGTGTTAAAAAATAAATGCTGTAATTGAGTGCTTATAACTGCCAGCAACAGCAACAGCAGAATCATCAGGGAAGGAGATCGGAACAAATTATATTTCTTTTTTATGAAATCGGACAGAAAAATGATTCCGGAAATTATGGTAATAAAAAAAATAAACCCGGATAACAGCGTTACTGCATTATTTACGTCATATCGAATAGTACAAAAGGCAAGCGAACGGATGGTATTTTGATAAAATCCGACTTCAGGGCCAAAAAGGTTCCCTTTGATGGTCTGCAGCGGAACCAGAATCAGCAGAACCAGAAAAACAGTTATTCCGATTATAAAATAGGTCATTTTAATTAACTCCAAATTGGATATAATTGAATTTTTATTTTGCAATTTCAGGAAAGCAATATAAAAGCCCGATATTGCTAATAGCGCAGCATAATAATTAAGCAGGGTAAAATTGCTCCATACTGCCAATGCCCCGGCAGTAAACGACCAGGTAATGGAAATCCATTTAGGATTATTCAAAAAATTATATAAGTAGTAAACGCTGATAAACATAAAAGAAACTGATAAGCCATATCCCCGCGCAAGTGAAAAAAAATCGAGCAGATAGATATTAAGGTTCATCACTGCAAATCCGATGAGCAGCATTGCAGTATTCCTGAATTTCCTAAGCCATAAATAGGTGAATAAAATGAAAGCACAATGTGCCATCCAGTTAGGAAGGCGTAAGGCAAACTCAGAAGGTCCGACAGCAGCATCAAATCCTTTCATCATCAGAGTGTTTAAAATATGATTATTAGGAATATCAGGACCTTTATTCAAAATAATATCTCCGATCGCAAGGTGGACATAATGATTGTATGTAAAACTTTCATCATGCGTAAAGGAATTATTCCATGATTTGAATCCGGTGTAAATCAATAACAGGACGGATAAAGTAAAAAACAAGACATGTGCAGGTTTGCGTATCATCTGCTCTGCCGGAAAAAATTAATTAATGATGAGAACATTATATTTGAAAAATTTTATTGCATTTTCTGCACCGGAAAAATGCACAAACCGAATGCTACACAACAAAAAGGTAATAATTGTATTGCCTGCATACAATGCTGGGCTTACACTGGAACAGACATTTAACGAGATCCCGTTTGACATTGTGGACGAAGTGGTCCTGGTGGATGATGCAAGCAAAGATAACACAGTCGAAATTGCAGAAAAATTGGGGATTAAGCATATAATTTCCCACGAAAAAAATAAGGGCTATGGAGGAAATCAAAAGTCATGTTATGATAAAGCGCTTTCGCTTGGAGCTGATATAATAATTATGCTCCACCCGGATTATCAATATACCCCGAAACTGATTACTGCCATGTCGAGCATTATTGCAAACGGTTTATACCCGGTAGTTCTTGGCTCCCGGATTTTAGGACGGGGGGCGCTGAAAGGGGGAATGCCGTTTTATAAGTATGTTTTTAACCGATTCCTGACGCTTTCACAAAATCTGCTTATGAATCAAAAACTTTCGGAATACCACACCGGGTATAGGGCTTTTACCAGAGAAGTGCTGATGCGGATAAACTACAGGAATAATTCCGATGATTTTGTTTTTGATAATCAAATGCTGGCGCAGATTTTTTATGCCGGATATGAAATTGCTGAAGTTACCTGCCCGACTAAATATTTTGATGAAGCATCTTCCATTAATTTCAGCAGGAGCCTGAAATACGGATTAGGGGTTTTACAGGTAAGCATTCAGTATTTTTTGCAGAAGACGGGAATCATGAAATTCCGGATATTTAATAAAAATTATTAGTTCACGCTAAATAATGGAACCTAAAAATGCAAATGTTATTTTTCAGAGCATTATTGCAAGGAATCTGTTTTTCGGAGCGTTGCTCTTCGCAATTCTGGTGGTGGAACTTGCCGTATGTTTTAATTCGGAATTTACTTTTGATGCCGGTGACGGGTTGGAACATTATCTGATATCCCGTTGGTCCTGGCAGCATCCCGAACTTTTTTTCCATCATTGGGGAAAGCCGATGTTTACACTGTTAAGTTCGCCATTCACTCAGTTCGGATATTTCGGTATGAATGCTTTTCAGATTCTCTGCGGTATTGCTACTGCATTTTTTTGCTACAGGATTGCATTAAAACTGCAGTTAAAATTTGCGTGGCTGGTAGCGATTTTCATATTCTTTGCACCCATATATTTCAGTGTAGTTAACAGCGGGCTTACCGAAATTTTATTTGCCTGCCTGCTGATGTTTTGCATCTGGATGATATTCAAAAAAGAATATATCGTGGCTGCATTAGCTGCTTCATTTCTTCCGTTCGTGCGCGTGGAAGCATTGGTCACTGTTCCACTGATGGTTTTTATTTTGTTTCGCAGGAAACAATGGGCAGCATTGTCTTTATTACCAACGGGCTTTATTATTTTCTCATTTGCCGGAAGCTTTTTTCATCATGATTTGCTTTGGGTCATCCATCAGAATCAGGATTTTTTTACTGAGAATTATCCGGGCAGTAAAGGAGATTTTTTTCATTACATCCGTTTTGCAAATAAATTTCTTGGATTAATTCCCTGCATACTGATAATTATTTCAATTATTTGGGCAATATTTTATTATTCAAAAAAAACATTCCGGAAAGAAAATTTAAACTATTTCGAGGATGAATTAGTTTTGGTTTTTGGATGCTTCTTTGCTTGTCTGATTCTTAATATGCTTTCTTATTCAGTTCCCGGAATTTTAAATAATCTGGGAATGCTGCGTTATATGACCACACTGGTCCCTTGTGCATCACTCATTGCGCTAAGAGGACTGAATGTTGTCTTAGCACCTGTAAATAGATTCGCATGGATTCAGGTTATTATCATTGCTATTTTGGTTTTTCTAACGGTAAAATACCCGTTTCAGCGCTGGCCTTATCCATTTAAGCTGGATGGAGAACCAAAGTATATCAAAGTTGCTGCAGATTATTTAAAAGAAAATAATCTTGAATGGACCCGATTGAGTTATTTTCATCCTTCATTTCCTCTTTTTTATGATGTGGACCCATTCGATACTGAAAAAATAGTACGGTATATTGATTTTAATTCACCCCCTCCTTCAGAACAATTACCATCGGGAAGCATCATCATCTGGGATGCTCATTTCGGACCCACTGATTTTAATGCTCCTCTTGAAAAAATTGAAAATAACTCTTCGATAAAATTGCTCAAAACAATTCAGACGGTTGAAAAATATACTGTGATGAACTCATGGCTTTTTGAAATCCGGATCTACAGAGTTATGTGAAGGCATTAATTAACCTTCATTTCCCTCACCACATACAACGGCCGGTTCCTCACATTCGCGCTGATGCGGCTGATGTATTCGCCAATGATGCCGATGCAAATCAATTGTACTCCTCCGATAAATAAAACAGCGAGCATGATGGAAGTCCAGCCCGGCACATAGCTTTTAATGATAAACCGGCTGTACAGGGTGTAAAGGATCATGATAAAAGCAATGAATGACACAAAAAATCCTGATGCAGTTGCAAACTTCAACGGTGCTGTAGAAAATGAAGTGATTCCATCCAGCGCAAAACGAAATATTTTTCGGAAGGAATATCCGGTTTTACCCCCCTTGCGTTCCTGCCGGTCAAATTCAATAAATGTTTGATTAAAGCCCACCCAGGGAATTTGTCCGCGCAGGTATTTCTGCTGCTCAGGCATTTGTTTCAATACATTTACAATCCTTCGGTCAATGATGCGGAAGTCACCCGTATCCACAGGAATTTCAATAGAGGTAATTCGTGCAAGTGTGCGGTAAAAATATTTTGCAGTCCACTTCTTTAAAAAGCTCTCACCGCTGCGGCTTTTTCTTTTAGCATATACCACTTCAAAACCTTCTTTCATTTTCCGGTACATCTGAGCAATAAGTTCAGGAGGATCCTGGAGGTCGGCATCAATAATTGCTACTGCATTACCGGTACAATAATCCAACCCTGCCGTCACAGCCACCTGTTGTCCGAAGTTGCGCGAAAAATCAATGTATTTTACCGAATGGTCTTTCGCAGCAAGTGCTTTAATGAGCGTAATGGAATCATCGCGGCTGCCGTCATTGACAAAAATCAGCTCGTGGGTTGGAGAAATTTCGGAAGCTACCTTTTTCAGCTGGTCATATAAAGCGGCAATATTTTCCCGTTCATTGAAAACAGGAACTATTACAGATAGTTCTGTACTCATCTGAAAAAATAATTATCCGCAGAATTTTCCGGCTAATTTATAACAATAAATCCTGAGCGGAATTCGCTGCCCTTGTTGCGGATGCTGATATTGTACTTCCCGGCTGCAAGATTTTTTAAAGGAACCGTAAAGGCAGCATTCCTGATATATTCGGCAAAAACAATTACGGGCTTGCCTGCAGCATCCGTAATTAATATATCCGATTCGCCATGAATGTCTGCATCCAGCGAAATAGTCATGCTTTCCGAAACAGGATTTGGGTAAATATTCAAGGGCTGGTCAAAATAATTAGTTTCGCTTACGCTCACTGTACCAGTTCCGATTTTAGTGATAAACTGATACCAGGTAGCCGCAGGGGGAACCGGAAGAGAATTAGTTCCGATGTTGACAGTTCCTGAGTATTCACCGGAAAGGTAAATCACACCGGAACCCTCATCAGCAGCTATTGCCTTTCCCTGGTCGTAATTGGTTCCGCCCAATTTTATTCCAAAAATAATGTTGCCCGATGAATTATACCGGAGCACAAATACATCATTGCTTCCGATACCGGATAGAAAAGTGGAGCC
>Ga0187893_10013805_pt1 | contig 11160 bp, 8 predicted proteins | sample MA1701074metaG_FD_139574 | JGI IMG/M metagenome (GOLD analysis project Ga0187893, IMG submission 139574) | White microbial mat communities from a basaltic lava cave in the Kipuka Kanohina Cave System on the Island of Hawaii, USA - MA170107-4 metaG ...
GGAAGGGTCGCTCGCGACGCATAGCTGCTCGCTCGAAGGGAGAAGGCCCCGCGCTCGCCTCCGCTCGCGCGGAAGGGATCAGCTGAAGAAGTACTCGGACTCCCGCACCTGAGCGAGATCCAGCGTCCCGAGCGCCGGCGGCGGCGGAATGTCGATCCCCGGTGCCTGGCGCTTCAAGTCCTCGTAGAGCTTCGCGAGCGTGAACTCCGTATGGACGCGGATGAACTGCTCGCGCAGGACGCGCGCCATGAGGTCCACGTCGCAGGCGTGGACGGCGTAGCTGTCGTGGACCATGGCGTAGTCGGTGAGCCCGGCCGCGCCGAGGGCCACCACCGTGAACATCATGTGCGAGGCGTCGAGCGAGTGGATGAGGTTGGCGGCCACCGCGAGCCTCTGCTTCACGAAGTCGATCGCCGCGTCCTTCTCGGTCTGCTTGATGAGGAGCGCGCCGGTGACCGAGCCGACGCGCTTGTCCACTTCCTCGAAGTAGTGGTGCGGCACGCAGAAGCCCGTCGGCACGGTCCAGTAGATGCCCAGCCCCTTCTCGGCAAATTTGGTCACGACCCCTTGGAGCCATTGGCGGATCTCGACGGCCTTCACGCACACCTGCGCGATGGCCTTGACGACGCGCTCGGCAAGGTAGTGGGCAGCCTTGGTCTCGTCCTCGAACTTCTCGAAGAAGTTCTCGCGGATGAGGCTGCGAAGCTGGGCACGCACGCCCCACATCGTGATCCCGTAGGGCGTCGTCATCGTCGCGCGCTTGACGAGCGACCGGCTCAGGATGCCCTCCTGCAACCACTCCCGCGCGCACTTGGTCTTTCGGGCCTTGAGCATCGACTCGACGATCCCGGCAACCCGGCCGTAGATGTCCTGCGGCTGCTGGCCCGGGAGCACATTCGTCCAGAGCGCGCCTTCGGCATCGCGTCCCAGCGCGGCGCAGTGCTGAAGCACGTTGCACGTGCCGTCGACGGCGAGGGGAAAGCGCGAGAGCGTGCCCGGCCCGTAGACGGCGAACTTCGCCCAGTCGTCGGCGCACGCCTGGAAGCGCCACTTCTCCTCGGCCTCCAGCCAGAGACGCGGGCCATCGAACGGCCGCTCGACGCACGCGATGATCGCCTCCCGACGCGCCCGCACCCACTCGATCCGGTCCCGAAATGGCGCTTTGTCCATCCCGTGCCCGTAGAGGCTCGCCAGCTCGATCGCCAGCCACTCCGCGCCGCGCTCGCCGAGGGCTTTGGCGACGGCAAACTCGACGAGCGCCTTCTGGAGATCGTCGCCCTGCGGCTGCACGCCTTGGGGGACCGGATACTCGCGTCCCCGCCAGTCGAGCTGGGCGGGAAACCAGAACTGCTCGAACTGGGCAAGATCCTCGCAGACCGCCAGACGCTCGGCCATCCGGATGCGGTTGTTGATCGCGGCCTTGATGAGCGCTCGGACGTGATTGCGTTCGCGCTTGCGCTTGGCGTGGAGCTTGGCCTGTTTCCGGTCCTCCTTGTCCTTCGGCTTCGGAATGTAGGGCGGCATCGACGGCGGGACGAGGAGCGGCAGGAGTTCCTTTGGTTCGCGCCGCTCCCACACCTTTTGGAAGAGCTCGTAAATCCGCCGGTTGAGCCGGAACGGTGTCGCCTGGAGGGCGTTCACCGCCTCGCACGGGACGCGCAGATCAGACCGGTCGAGCGCCGCCCCGACGACGAGTTCGTCCTCGCGCTTGACCAGGGGCTGCCCAACCTCAAGGAAGCCCCCGCCCGTGCCGTCCGGCTTCCACGGCTTCGGCGGCGCGACCATCGGAAGGAACCGCGGCCGCAGAATCGACTGGAGGAGCTGCATCACCTCCTCGAAGTGCTTCTGGGCTTCCGCCGTGAGCCTGATCTGCTTGGGCTTCTTCTTGATCTGGTGAAGCTCGAAGAGCCCCGTCTTCTCCACCGCCAGCGCCACAAACCTGCCGCCGATGTGGATCGCGTCGCGCACCGATAGCTTGGCCTCCCGGAATTTCTCCAGCTGCTCGGCCGCACGCCGCTTGGCGTCCGAAAGGCGCTTGTTGCGCTTGAGGACGGCGTCGAAGAGCATCTTCTCGGCGTAGGTGAGCGAACCGTAGAGCCGCTCGACATGGCACGCCTCCCCGATCCGCCGCTGCACCATCGTGGCGTGCGCGGCCTTGGGGAGTCCATACCTGTCCTTCTCGCCCATGGCGTGGACGATGGTGTTGAGCGTGATCACCGCCACCTTGTCCGGCGGGACGGCGATGAGTTCTTGCCAGCACTCCGGGGTCGCGCCCGCGATGATCTTCCCCTGCTCCAGCATGATCGCGTCGTGGAGCGCCTGGAATCCCTTGCGGACCAAGGCCATTCCCGGGCCGCACTTCTCAAGCGGGAGCTTCGCGCAGGCAGCGTTGAAGCGGGCGACCGCCTCGGTGTACGCCTCGATCTCGCGCTTCTTCTGCAGTTCGACCAGTTCTTCCGGGGTCATACGTGTTCGGTACGGGGCACCATACCGTCTATCGACCGGGTCGGCGCAGCAACTCTACACACTTGGGATATATACTCGTTCGTTCGGTCCGGGCCGGGCGGGAACCGACCGAACGTATGCCGTAATCGCAATACATCCCTTTCCCGTCCGGTAGTTCCCGTTCGCGGTCTTCAGCCGTCGGCGTGACCGCCCCTCGGTCGGTGCGGGTGCAGGGCACCCCCACCCGGGAGCCCATATGGGCTCGCGGATGCGGGTGCCCGGCCCGAGAGCCGGCCCGAGAAAGGCGGTCCCGTGACAGGTGGCGAGAAGGCCACGGGGGGCGCGAGGAAGCGTCGTGGCGGCGTCTGGCTCCGGCCGGAGGCGTCCTCCGGCGAGGAGTTCCAGAAGCTGGTGGAGCACATGGCGGCGCTGATGCCGGGGATCGACCCGGCGGAGTGCGCCCGGCTCCTGCGGACCATGGGTCGGCCCGAGCTGATCCGTGAGCGCCGCGCGGCGTAGAGCGCCCCGGTCAAGCCATCCCCTCGGCGACGGAATTCCCGCCGAGGGGGTGGCTCCTGGCCTCGCCCTCCGGTTGCAATCAGAAACCGATAACTCGAAAGGAGAGAGAACATGGGTGAGATTCCGTCGCTGCCGCTGGAACGGCAGCTGGTGTCGATCTTCGCGGCCAACCGCGAGGATGCGTTCGAGACGCAGCGCGCGAGGGCGTCGGCGCTCATGGGCGCGGCGCGGATGCTGCACGAGAAGTTCGGCCTCCAGAAGTGGGCGAACCTCGGAGAGAAGCACATCGAGCGCGTGGTCTCGACGTGGAGGTCTGCGGACGCCGGCAGGAGGGGCCTGGACTGCAAGCTCTCGCACCTGCGCTGGCTCGTCCGGAAGATCGGCAAGGCCAACCTCGTCCCGCGCTCGAATGCCGAACTGGGCGTCGAGCCGGGTCCCAGGAAGACGCGCGCCGGGAAGTGCATCTCCGACGAGCAGCTCCAGACGTACCTCGCCTCCCTCGACGACCCGCGGATGCGCGCGGCCATCAGGCTCGGGCGCTACTTCGGGATGCGCTGCCGCGAGGCGATGCTCTTCCGTCCGGGCCGCGACTTCGACGGCGAGCGCGTCTGGCTCAAGCGCGGGACGAAGGGCGGGCGGCCGAGATACCTGTGGCTCCACAACGCGAAGCAGCGCGAGGTCATCGAAGAGGTTCGCGCCCTCGTCGGCGACGGCGACGGTGCGCTCATCCCGCCCGAGTGGCCCAGCTACAAGAAGTGGGCCGAGCACTGCTACCGCAAGTTCCGCGCGGCGGGGCTCGGACGCAAGACGGACGCGATTTACCACGACATGCGCCGGACTTACGCGCGCGATCGCATGGGCTACCTGATGCTCCATGGTCGCACGCCGGAGCAGGCCGCGGCGCTCGTCGCGCGCGAACTCGGCCACAGTCGAACGGATATCCTCGGGTGGTACTTGACCGACGGCGGCGGTGACGCTGCCGCCGCGTAGCAGTCTTCCTTCCCCTTTCCCTTCCCCCTTCCCCTTGCCGTCCCACCTCTCGCCGCCCGCGCGCGGCACCTCCCACCTCGTCGCCCGCCGCCCGGCGGGATGAATATCAACCCCATTCAGGAGAACCGAATGTCTGGAGAGCATTGGGAAACAGAAGACCGGCCGCCGGAGGAGAGATCAGGCAAAGCCGGTGAACCTTCCGGGGCGGATGGCGTTGAAGAGAGTGGCAGACACCCACGCGCCGAGTCCTCGGCTGCGTCCTCCCAAGGCGAGCGCCACGAAGAACGCCCCGCGAAGCCTTTCGGCGGTCGTCCGCACAAGCGCTGGAAGATCCGCGTCGTGCGGATCGACGCCGCGAAGTACCCCCAGTACGCCCAGGACAAGGACCACCCCTTCGCGCAGATGGCGGTGGAGGCGAGACTGGAGGAGATCGACGCATTCCTCGCCCGCCCTCGGGCGCGGAAGCAGAGACCTGCGAGCGGCGGATGGTCCGTCGCCGCGTAAGAATCGAAAGGAGAGAACCGTGAAACAGAACCCGCATCGTCCCATCCGCACCGCCATCTACACCCGCAGCGCGACCGACGACGGGCTCGACGCGCAGCTCAGGAACATCCACGCCCTGATCGCGAGGATGCCCAAGCAGGGCCGAAAGTGGATCGTCAAGCACACCCTCGTGGAGGCGCGCAAGAACGGCCTCACCACCGACCGCCCCGCGTACCAGCAGTTGCTCAAGCTCGTCCGCTCGGGCAAGATCGACGCCGTGGCCGTCGAGCGGCTGGACCGCATCTCGCGGCTCGTGGCGGACTACTTCGACCTCGTCCGGGAGTTGGACGGCCGTGGCGTGAAGCTCGTCTCGCGCGAGGGCGTCCGTAACCTGATCGCTTACCGCCGTACGGCGGAGAACAGGAGGATTTGTTGATCCAGAACACGAAGGAACGCGCTCCCACCGGCCCGGTCGTGAACGTGGCGTTCTACTGCCGCGTCTCGACCGACATGCAGGCCGAGAAGGAGGACGGATCGCTCGACACCCAGCTCGACCGGCTCGGGTCGCTCGTCGATTACCGGCGCAAGCAGGGCGAGAACTGGGTCTGCGCGGAGAAGCTCGTCGAAGGCGAGAAGGACGGGAAGCGCCACGGCAAGAGCGCGAAGAACACCGACCGCCCCGCCTACCAGAAGCTCCTGGAGCTGGCACGGGCGCGGCTCATCGACGTGGTGATCGTCACGAAGCTCGACCGGATCTCGCGCAGCCTCAGCGACTTCATCAAGCTGGTGGAGGAACTGGAGCGCTACGGCGTGAAGCTCGTCTCGCTCAAGGAGGACTTCGACTTCACGACGGCGGCGGGCCGGTTCCAGATCCACATGCTGGTGGCCCTCGCGCAGTACGAGCGGGAACTGACCTCGGCGCGCGTGAAGGACAAGGTCCTCTGGCGGCTGGAGAAGGGACTCCCCATCGGACGGCCCCCGGGCGGCTACGTCATGAAGGAGAAGATGTACGCTATCGAGGAGCCCTTCGCCTCGCACGTCCGCGCGGCCGACGCGCTCTACGTCGAACGGCAGAGCGCCGACGTTATCGTCAGGGAGTTCGCACGGCTCGGTTACCGGACCAAGAGCGGCGCGCTCTACTCGAAGCCGGTCATCTGTGGCATCCTGCGCAGCACGATCTACGTCGCGAAGCAGGAACACGGAGACAAGCTCTACGACGCCGGCTGGGAGCCGATCCGCACGTGGGAGAACCACGAGAAGATCCAGCGACTCATGGATCGGAACAACAAGCGCAAGCACGGAGGGAAGACGCAGCCCCGCAACTACGTGTACTTATTGCAGGGCATGTTGCGCTGCGGCGAGTGCGGCCACAAGATGGTGCCGCAGCCCGCGACGGGTCGGAACGGCAACGCCTACCACTACTACGGCTGTAACCAGGCCGAGAAGTCGGTGGGCACGGTCTGTCCCAAGCGGTATGTGCCGGCGGAGGCCCTCGACCGCGCGGTCTTGGAGTTCATGAAGCAGCTCCATCTCAAGCCGGAACGGATCAAGGCCATCGCCTCGAAGGAGAACAGCTTCGTCTCGCAGACGATCAGGAAGCTCAAGGAGGACCACGAGCGCGTCTCGACGCAGCTCGGTCGGAACAAGCAGCAGCTCGCGCACTTGGCGGAAGTCCTCGCCAACGGCGGCATGACCGTGCTCGCCACCGTCAAGGAGAAGCTCGAAGCCCTCGAAGCGGAGCGCGCCGAGCTGGAGGAGACGAAGTCGCGGCTCAAGGCCGAACTCGGAGCCGAGGAGTCGCAGGAGATCGCGGTGGACGCGCACGTTGCGTCGCTGGCGCTCTTCGACGAATTCATCCGCGAGAACGCCGACGAGCCCGAGCGCGTGAAGTCGGTCATCACGCGCTTCATCGACTACGTGGTGTGGCACGGCGGCGAGAAGGGCGAAGGTCAGCTCGAAGTCTCGATCTTCGCACAGCCCGTCGCGCTGTCGCCGGACATGATAGACTTCGACAGCGCCGCGCACGCATCGGGACGTTGTTTCGTCCCGGAGTTAGATATGGTGGGCGGTAAGGGATTCGAACCCCTGACCCTCTGCGTGTAAAACAGATGCTCTACCGCTGAGCTAACCGCCCGACTCCGCCGACCTATCGTAGACAAAGCGAGCTTGACGGGCTACGACGGGCAGGCCCGACTCCGCCGACCTATCGTAGACAAAGCGGGCTTGACGGGCTACGTCGGGCAGGCCCGACTCCGCCGACCCCGCTCCAATCCGCGCGGCGCCTACTTCTCCCCGAGCTCCGCCAGCGCCGCCTTCAGCTCCGCCAGCGCCGCCGCGTTCGACGCGAACTGCCCGGGCAGTCCCGCCAGCGCCTTCCGCGCGCGCTCGCGGTCCCCCTCCCGCGCGAACCCGCGCGCCCGCGCCACCTCCAGCCGCGCCCACAGCAAACCGAGCTCCGCCTGGTCCGCGCCGCTCGCCCCCGCCGCCGCCGCGTCCACCCCGTCGCCCACCCGCGTCAGCAGCGCCGGCACCCGCAGCGCCTCCGCCACCACCAGCGCCTCCCGCACCCACTCGCGCCATTCCACCACGCCCGCCTTCTCCAGCCGCGCGATCGACGCGCCGCACCACACCGCCTGGTAGCGCGCCAGCGGCATCGCCGGCTCGCGCGCCAGCACCGCGCGCGCGAACTCCAGGCCGCGACCGTAGTTCTCCGCCGGCGACCGCCCCGCCCGCTCGTCCAGCTGACCCAGCGTGCGATGGTAGACGGCCCGCAGCTGCTCGCGTTCCACGGGTATCGCGCCCGCCCGCTCGACCGCCTCCAGGTCGCCGCGCACCTCCGCCAGCAAGTCGTCCACGTCGGCGGCCGCCGACGCCGCCTTCGTCTCCACCTCACGCAGCCGCAGCGTCGCGCGCAGCACCCGGAACTGCGTCCGCGGCTGCAAGGCGATCGCCGCGCTCACGTCCCGCAGCGCCGCCGCCGCCAGCCCGGCGTCGCCCGCCGATTCGGCCAGCAGGTGCAGCGCGATCGCGCGGTTGAAAAGCGACGGCACGTCGTCCGGCGCCGCCCGCAGCAGCTCGTCGTACCTCTCGCGCGCGCGACGCAGATGCGGCAGCGCCTCCACCGGCCGGGCCCGCGACAGCAGCGCCTGCGCCATCAGCAGCTCCGACGCCGGGCCGGGATGCCCCCGCAGCGCCCGCGCCGCCGCCTGCACGCACGCGGGATCGCGCGCCCCCATCAGCGCCATCGCCCGCATCCAGAGACAGTTCTGCTCGATCCGTCTCGCGGGTTTCACGTGCGGACGACGCTTGACGAGATCCTCCGCCAGCGCGAGCGCGCGATCGACATCGCCGCGCAGGATCGCCGCCACCGCGCACAGCAGCGTGGCCTCGTTCCCCCAGTCCTCGTGACGCACGTGCGCCTCGAGCAGCCGCTGCGCCTCCTCCACGTCCCCGCGCGCGAACGCCGCGTACCCCCGGCAGACCTCCCGCAGCCCGGCCAGCGACGGCATCTGCTGGAGCACGGGGCTCGCCCGGGCGCGCTCGAGATCGCGCAGCGCCGCCTCCAGCAGCTCCTTCGCCTCCGCGGGGAACGACGGCGCGACGTCCTCGCTGAACGTCCGCGACGGGTACGCCGCCGTCATCGGGATCGGAAACACCATCCGCTCGGCGCACTCGTGCAGGCGACGCCGCGCGCGATAGACGAACGTGAGCGGGTTTTCCGGGTGCGCCGCGCACGCCGTCTCCAGCATCGCGTCGCCCTCCGCGTGCCGCAGCCGGTACAAGAGCCAGCCGTGGAACGCGTCGCGGGTCCCCGTGTCGTCCGCCACGGCCGCCATCTGCGCGGCCACGTCCCGCGCAAGCTCGTCCGATGACCGCCCGCGGTGCGCGTCGCAATTCGCCTCGTCGATGTCCTCCGCGATGCCGCGGAACTGTCCCGAGAGCCGCACGTAGACGTCCGCCGTCCGGAGCGCGCGATCGCCCGCCGCGACGCGCCGCGCCGTCACCACCGCCGCCACGCACGCCGCGACCAGGAGCGCGGCGCACGCCGCGACGAGAATCGCGTGCCTCCGCGCCGTCCGCCACGCCCGGCGCACGAACGCGAGCCGCGTCGCCACGATCGGATCGCCCATCGCGAGCCGGTGGAGGTCGTCCGCCAGCTTCAGCGCGCTCGCGTACCGGTCCGCCGGGTTCTTCTCCAGGCACCGCGCGCAGATGACGTCCACTTCGCGCGGGGTCTCCGGACGCACGACGCTCGGCATCGGCGCCTCGCTGCGGAGAATGCGGTCGTACACGTCGGCGACCGATCGACCGGAGAACGGGATCGTGCCCGTGAACATCTCGTAAAGGATCGCCCCGAGCGCATAGATGTCCGTCCGCGCGTCGATCGTGTCCCGCTCGCCGCGCACCTGCTCGGGCGCCATGTACGCGGGCGTGCCGATCGCCGTCCCCTCGTGCGTGAGCGTCGCCTGGTCGAGCGCGCGCGCGAGGCCGAAGTCCACGAGCACCGGCTCGCCGTCCGCGCGAACGAGCACATTCTCCGGCTTGAGATCGCGGTGCAGCACCTGGCGCTCGTGCGCGTAGTGGACCGCCCGCGCGATCTTCTCCAGCAGGAGCAGCCGGTCCGTCGTCGTCGGCCGCCGCGCGAGCCAGTCCTTGAGCGTCCCGCCGTCGACGAATTCCATCGCGATGAAGTGTCGGCCGTCCTCCTCGCCCACGTCGTGCACCGCCACGATGTTCGGATGCTGGAGCCGCGCGACGGTGACCGCCTCCCGGCGGAAGCGCTCGATGAGCCCGCGCGGAAACCCGGGCCGCTCCTCGAGCACCTTGAGCGCGACGGGCTTCCCGAGCTCGCGGTGGATCGCGCGGTAGACGCGCCCCGCCGCGCCGCGACCGATCTCGTCGAGCAGCAGGTACCGCCCGAGCGCCGGCAGCTCCGGGTCCGCGCCCAGGTGCTTCTGCGACTTCAGGATCTCGATGAACTCGTGCGGCTTGATCGCGCCGCGCTGGAGCAGGATCTCCCCGATCTTCTTCGACGGCCGCTGCCGCCGCTCCTCGACCGCGTCCGCCAGCTGCTCGGCCGTGATGAGCCCGCGGCCGAGCGCGATCTGGCCGATCGAACCGCCGTCCGCCTCGCCCGAGGGCGCACCCATCCCGAGGTCCGCCAGGAACATCCGGCGGAGCTTCTCGACGACGTGTTTGTCCCCCGCCTCCGTCACGCCTCGAAGACCTCCCGGATCTCGCTCAAGAGCTCCTCCTCGGTGCTGATCCCGTCCCTCAAGTACCCAAGAACGGTTTCGCGGAACCTGGCGCGCATTTCCGTCAGCCGATTCTTCACGTCGTGAAGGCCGATCCCGAACCGCGCGCACATCTCGTCGTAGCTCGGCTGGCCGCCCGCGGCGCTGTCGATGTCGTACGCGCGATAGAGCTCGAAGTGGTCCGCCTTGCCCTCCCGCCCGCACGCGCGCTCGAGGTCGACGAGCGACTGCTTGACGATCGCGCGCATGAGCTCGCGGTCGAAGCGACGCTCGGGCGTGTCGGAAGCCGCCATCGGGTCTCCCTCGACCGCCGCGAGGTCGTCGAGCGCGACGATGCGCCGCTCGCCACCGCGCTTGATCGTCGCCTCCGCGCGCTTGCGCGTCAGCATGAAGTTCTTGAGCGTCGCCTTCACGAACTGGCGGAAGCGGCCGCGCGACGGATCGACGGCGTTCACGAGGTCGCGCTCCAGAAACTCGGCGAAGTACGTCTGCGTGAGGTCGCGCGCGTCCTCGGGTCCCGCGTTCCAGTCGAGACGCAGCGTCCAGTAGACGGGCCGCCAGTAGACGGACATCAGGCGCTCCATCGCGCGCGCGCGCTGCGGGTCGTCCGCGCCCTGCGCGTGGCGGATCACGCTCCACGCGGTCGAGAGGAACCCGGGCCCGCCGGGCGCCAGCGACGAGTCTTCGCCCGCCACGCGGCCAGTATAGCACCGGAAAAGGGGCGTCCCCCCGGTGGAGGGACGCCCCCGTGGTGCGGATCTAGCGGAAGAGCCGCCGCAGCAGCCACAGGAGCGGCAGCACGAGCATCACGTCGAGACCGACGGAGCCGCACTTGCTGCGCCTGTCGTCATCGTCGTCACCCTGCAGCGGCGGGGGCGGCGGCGCCGCGCTCACCGTCAGCACGAGGAAGACGACCTGCGGCGAGTTCGTCGCACCGCTCGCGCTCACCGTCAGCGTGCCCGTGTACGTGCCCGCCGCGAGCCCCGTCGCGTCGATCGACACGTCCATCGTCTGGCCCGCGCCCGAAGCGAGCGATCCGGACGACGGCGCGATCGACGACCACGACGGGCCGCCGGCCGCCGACCACGCGAGCGTGCCGCCGCCCGCGTTCGTGATCGTCACGGACTGCGACGCGGGGTTGGCGCCGCCCTGCACCGCGCTGAAGGTCATCGTCGTGGCGCTCAGGCCGATCATCGGCAGCGCCGTCACGTTGAGCGTGACGGGCACCGTCTGCGGCGAGTTCGTCGCGCCGGGGGCCGTCAGCGTGAGCGTGCCCGTGTACGTGCCCGCCGCGAGCCCCGTCACATCGACCGCGATGCTCGACGCGCCCGACGCGCCGGACGCGAGCGCGCCCGTCGTCGGCGCGCCGCTCAGCCACGAGAGACTCTCGGAGAGCGTCCACGAGAGCGTCCCGCCGCCCGCGTTCGTGATCGTGAGAAGCTGCGAGACCGGGTTCGGGCCGCCCGCC
>Ga0187893_10013806_pt1 | contig 11159 bp, 14 predicted proteins | sample MA1701074metaG_FD_139574 | JGI IMG/M metagenome (GOLD analysis project Ga0187893, IMG submission 139574) | White microbial mat communities from a basaltic lava cave in the Kipuka Kanohina Cave System on the Island of Hawaii, USA - MA170107-4 metaG ...
ATTTGAGAATAGCACTGGAAATCGGCCCGCTGAATGCGGACACCTGGTACGACCGGGCTGGGGCGCTGGCGGATATCGGACGCCCGGCCGAGGCGCTGAAAGACTACGATCGAGCTCTGGAGCTCAGGCCCTCGTTCCAGAAAGCCCATGTCAACCGTGCGACAGTCCTGGTAGAGATGGGAGATCTCAGGGGAGCACGAAAGGGGTTGGAAGAGGGGGTGAAGCTCGATCAGGGCGATGCGCGGGCCTGGCTGAACCTCGCGATCGTGCTCTTTCAACTGGGCGAACTGGAAAAGGCGATGTCGTGCGCGGACGAGGCGGCGACCCTTGGCGACGCAGACGTGACTCGGATGGCCATCAGTCTGCGGAATGACATCAGAGAGCTTCGCTCGAGCGCCGGAGGAATCTGCTGAAAGCGCATGCGCCGGTGACAGACGTCTGGAAGCGATCTCCGCTACGTCAGGCACAAGGCCGAGGCGTGCTCCCAGTCGGGGGAGCAACGTAGGGATTACACCGGCCTCCACGGAAGTCGTGCTGGGAAAAGTTCTCCCCAGAAGGCGAGAGCGCGTGCTTGCCACCTGACACCGGTCGGAGAGCGTCAATCAGTGATTAGGTCCAAACTATAACCAACTTCGCCGACCGGCCATCAGCTTCCTGTCGCCTCGGACGCCCACCATTGAGATGTGAGCCAGGGCAGCATTTCTCGCCGTGCTGCGATTTGGGGTTGCGACCCTATCCGTGCCTTCGTAAGTTGTTCTCGTCCAACTCGATGCACACCGGCCGAGGGAGGGATTATCTGGCCGAGTTAGGGCGCAGCCTGCTACGGCCTTAGGCTACACAGCATTCCAAGGGCGAGGGACCAGAGTGGTGCCCGGCTGGAGGGATGAATCCTGGTCCCGCAGTCTCGGGACTTGGAGATCTGACCCGCTTAGAGTCTCCGGGGTCGTTTCCGCCGGCACCTTAGGTATGCCATCGTGTAACTCTTTTGTTAATCCCGACTTACTCTTTCAGACCCCAAGGTAGGCAGTAGGTTCCCTCAAGCCGTAGCCGGCGGGCTCTCCGTTAGAAAACCCAACAACAAGTGCATTGGCGTTTGATTTTCGGACGCCACCGTAGTATGTTTCTGTCCATGGGGGAGGGATTGGGATGCCAACACAGACGCTCAGCCTGACTGCTACTGCCGAGGCAGCCTTTCCGGCTGCCGATGTGAAACGGCGCCTTTGGACGGAACTAGAGAAGGTTGCGGATGATGGCTCCAGACTTCGCCCCGAGTGGGAGCCGCTACTGGACTCACAGCGCGTTGTCGGAACAGTACTGGTGATTGAGGACATGTTCCCATCATGCAAGATCGCACCCGACAAAGTGGTGCGGAAAGGAGGGTACAATAGCGTTAAGGAGGCTGTTGATGACATCTCCGCTCGGATCGAGCGAATCGTGACCAGGCGCAATGAAGCGAGGGTAGAAAAATGAGCAAGCACCGTGAAAAGGAGCCCAGCGCAAAGGAAGTGGACCGCAAAACGTTGGGCGAGCGCCTGCGAGAGGCGAGGGAGTACCTCGGGTTTTCTCAGGAGGAGGTCGCGACATTCTTGGGCGTTTCGAGATCGGCCCTGTCGCTCGTGGAGACAGGTCAGCGTAAAGTGGACGCCCTAGAGCTGAAAAAGCTGGCAAGCCTCTACAAGCGCCCCGTCGGCTACTTCACTGACGAGGAGCTCCAGGATTCCTCGTTCGGTGCGGACGTTAAGCACCTAGCTCGCAAGGTTTCCGAGTTGTCGCCTGATGATCGTGAGGAGCTGTCGCGATTCGCGGATTTTCTGCGGGCCCGGAAGCGAAAGGAGGGATGATTCGTGGCACGTCGCAGCGATATCCTGAACGCTGTCTATGAGGCAGATCGCCTTCACAAGCAGTTCGACACGAAGGCACGCGTAGAGGCGGGCGAGGGCCGGATCGACGTGTTCCGAATGCTGGTCATGAGGGACATTCCTGTAATCTTCCGCCCGCTAAGAAAGCTGCTCGGCGCATTCATCAACGACCCCGACAAGGGCGTTATTGTGACTTCGCAGCGACCTCTGCGAGTTCAGCGGTTCACTGCCGCGCACGAACTCGGCCATGAGGCGCTCGGGCACGAAGGCAGCCTCGATGATGAAGAGGTCCTCACGCGCGCGCTCTTCGAGACCGAGAAGAACTACGACCCACGGGAGATCCAAGCTAACGCCTTCGCGTCCCGGCTACTCACGCCCGATTGGCTAATCGTTCAACATATGAAGCGGCAGGACTGGACCCGCGAGAGCCTTAGGGACCCAGGAGTCGTCTACCAGCTTTCACTCCGGATGGGCTCGAGCTACTCAGCGACCTGTTACGCTCTAGAGGGGAGCAAGGCTATCGACCGCCGCACGCGCAAGAACTTGCTGAAGGTTGAGCGTAGGACTATCAAGCAATCCCTGGTCAGGCCGTACGAGCCGAAGACTTGGCACAGCGACGTGTGGCTGGTCACCGATCGGGATAACGGGACGATACTGGAGGGCAGCCGTTCCGATCTTGTGATGCTTAGGTTCGAGGAACACCCTAGTTCCGGCTATCTCTGGCAGTTTGGCGACCTCGCAGACGCGGGCCTCGCGATTAGGGAAGACGGTCGTGCTGCGGCTTCCAACGAGCAACACATCGGCGGCATCGTTTTCCGGACAGTGATCGCCGAGCCCCAAGATGATGGCGGCGCGAGCGGCCACGTCAGCCTACGAGAAGTGCGTCCTTGGCAGGCGACAGGGGAGCCTCTTCAGTCACTCGAGCTCGACATCAATTTCTCGGGCCCCTTGTCTCCCGGACTTCTGCCGGAACAGCGCGAAGCCTTGCTCCAAGTAGCATGAGTGTAACTGTCCAGCACGACCTTCGCAGCCTATTCGGACCGGCTCGCAATCAAGGAGCACGCCAGACTTGTTTGGCATTCGCCATGAGCGATGTACACGCGGCAGCCCGGCCGGAGCCGTGGTCTGCGCTCAGTTGCGAGTATCTGTTCTACCACGCGAAGCAACGAGACAAGTCCCACCCGCAGCAAGGCACTACAATCGCCGCGATCAGGGCGGCTCTGGAGCGCGAGGGACAGCCCGTCGAGACGGCCTGGCCGTACCTAAACGCTTTGCCTGCCGACCTCAGGCGGTGGAAGCCGCCGACCAGCGTCGGTGCGGTTTATCGCTGCCAGTCGAACGAGGACGCAGGCGGATTCGACTATGTCTGGGGTGCGCTCGAGACCGGCCAGCCCACTTTGATCGGCATGACCTTGTCCCCTGCTTTCTTCACGCCTGAGAGAGGCGGTGTCGTGGACTCTGACGAGCCTGAGGACCACGCTTTGCGTCACGCCGTCGCAGCAGTGGCGACCGGGGAGCGAGCTCGGCAGAGGTTGCTGCTCGTGCGAAACAGCTGGGGCGACACCTGGGGGCTGTCGGGGTACGTCTGGCTAAGCGAAAGATATGCGGCGCCTCGCATTTTGATTGCCGTAACCGTCCCGAGGAGCTATTAGGGTCATGTATCTTGCTATTCCAACCCAAAGCAGTTGCGCACCAGCGTGGGTTGCGGCTGCCTCCGGGCTCATCGATCACGCCGACGAGGGCTACAACGTCGTAATCGACGTGGAGAACCCTTGGGCACATAGTGACAACGACAATGCTGTCATCACGCTCGTTGACAAGTTCTTAAGGGAGCACGAAGCGAACCCGATAATCACCGTTGCGAACACCATCTTCCCCCAGGCGCTATATGATGCTCACGGCTCACCAGGCTTCTACGACGTGTATCATAGGGAGTTCGACAAGTTGCCGAAGACGAGGGGTTGGGGACGGTACTTCGAGCGTATGACCCGACACCGAATGGCGGATGGAGGAACGTACAACCCACTCCAACGCTTGATCGACAAGATCCAGCGCCAAGCACACGTAGGCAAGAAGTTTTCCTCGGCGTACGAGCTGGCGGTGTACGACCCGCTCCTCGACGGAAGGTCCCTTCGTGGCGGGCAGTGCCTCAGCTTTCTCAGCTTTAAGCTGCACACAGAGCGAGGCTTGCTGCTGACGGCCATGTACCGCAATCATACATACATCACGCGGTGTCTCGGTAACCTTATCGGGCTCGGTCGTTTGCTGGCCTTCGTAGCAAAGGAGGCGGACATCAAACTAGGTTCCCTGACCGTGATCTCCACGCATGCTGAACTGGACACGGGAAAGGGTTGGGGGATTAAGGACGCGAGGGACCTAGTAATGCGCGCCGCCGGTCTGCTTCGGGTACCGGCGCGGTCTGCCGCCGACTTTGGCGCTAAACCATTGAGGCTGGCGATCAGGCGGGTACCGGGAGGGCGGCGTGGGGAGGCGAGAAACGGCAATCACTGAGGCAATACTCAATTCGGCGGCCAAGCCGTTGAGGCCATACCCTGACGCGCCGCTGCCCTACCTCGGCCGCCTGAAACCGACGGCTGTGTACAACGCCTTCTGGCGATTTGCCGCCGAACGGCAATCCGTGTTCTTCAGGCGTCTGGAACGTTGGCCGCCGCCCTGGACAGACGATCCGGTGCTCCAGGCACACAAGTTTACCAACGTCTACCGGGCTTCCGACCGGGTCAGCCAGTACCTGATCCGCAGCGTGATCTACCGCCCCGACCTGCCTAACGATCCCACTGAGGTGGTGTTCCGGGTTCTGGTATTCAAGTTGTTCAACAGGATTGAGACCTGGGAACTGCTCGAGAAGGAACTCGGCCCGCTGACCTTTAGCGAGTACTCGTTTAAGCGCTACGACCGGGTCCTTGAGGGGGCGATGTCGCGGGGCCAGAAGATCTACTCGGCAGCCTACATCATGCCGTCCGGTGGACCGCTCGGTTACAATCGGAAGCACCGAAACCATTTAACCCTTATCGAACGCATCATGGCAGGTAGGTTGCCGTCCCGGCTGGCTGGGACGGCTTCGATGCAGCAGGCGTTCAGTATGATCCGCGGTTACCCCACGATTGGCGACTTCTTGGCATACCAGTACGCCACCGACATCAACTACACCTCACTGACGAACTTCACCGAGATGGAGTTCGTTATTCCCGGCCCGGGCGCGATCGCTGGTATCCGGAAGTGCTTCGCTGAAACGGGCGGCATGAGTGACGCCGATGTAATCCGGTTTGTGGCGGACCGACAGGAGTTAGAGTTTGAGCGGTTGGGTCTTAGATTCCAGACGCTATGGGGCCGCAGGTTACAACTGATCGACTGCCAGAATCTGTTTTGCGAGGTGGATAAGTACGCCCGGGTCGCGCACCCCGAGGCTGAGAACTTCTCGGGCCGGACTCGTATCAAGCAGAAGTTCCGTCCACGCCCCGATCCGATCCAATACTGGTACCCACCGAAATGGGAGATCAACGACGCGGTGGTGCGTCATCCCGTTGGGACGAGCACCCCGGCCACACTGCTCTCAGCCAAACGGGAAACATGATGGACTTTCGCACATACCAGCAGCGTGCAAGGAAGACGGACCGCAACCCAGGGGCCGACGAGCAGGCGCGGATGATTCCGCTAGCCGGGCTGGCCAGCGAGACGGGCGAACTGCTCGGTGAGTACAAGAAGTACCTCCGCGACGGCGAGTCCCACAAGCTATTCAAAGAGCGGCTGGCCGAGGAGGTGGGCGACCTGCTGTGGTACCTCGCTAACGTCGCGACGAAGTTCGACCTGGATCTCGCCCAGTGTGCCGAGCAGAACCTTGCCAAGTGCGAAGATCGCTGGGGGAGCCTGCCCGCCCGTGAGCCGTTCGACGCAAGATTTCCGGACGACCAGCGATTCCCACGGCACTTCTCCGTCAACTTCCTGACTTACCATGACGAGCGCGGTACGCCGAAGGTGCGGGTGACGTACAATGGAAGGCGATTCGGAGATGACCTGGATGACAACGCACACAGCAAGGATGGCTATGGCTATCACGACGTTATTCATCTAGCGTTTGCCGGCGTCCTGGGTTGGTCCCCGCTCGTCCGCAAGATGCTTAACGCGAAGCGCAGGAGTGAACCGAGGGTCGATCAGATCGAAGATGGCGGGCGAGCTATTGCTACCGAGGAGGGTCTAGTAGCGATGATTTTCGCATACGCCCGGGATTACAACTTCCTGGAGGGAAAATCCTCAGTGAGCAGTGAGTTGCTTAGAGTGATCAGGACCACGGTGAGTCATCTAGAGGTGTCTGTCTGCGCGGCCCTTGAATGGGAAATGGCCATCGTGCAGGGGTTTGAAGTCTGGCGTGCGATAAACAAGGGGCAGGGCGGAAGCGTCGATGTGGATTTGGACAGTCGGACCATCGCACTCAGGGAAACTTGACCGGGGGTGCCATGCGGATCATTGGGCATGGGATCGACGTGGTAAAGGTCGCAAGGATCAAAAAGCAACTCCAATCGTCGAACAAGAAGTGGGCTGAGCAGCTCTGCTCGCCCGCTGAGCGCGCACAGGCGGACCCGCCTCCCGTGCACTGGCGCTACTACGCCGGCAGGTTTGCCGGCAAGGAGGCGATCGCGAAGGCACTTGGAACTGGCTTCGCCGGTGACATAACGTGGCGGGGCATTGAGATCCTCCGGCACGAGAGCGGGGCGCCGTACGTGCGATTAAGCGACGAGGTGCTAGCAGTTGCCAAAAGGCTTGGTATTACGGATTGGTCTATCACAATCAGCCACTGCGGGGAGATAACGACGGCCAGCGCAATCGCCATGGGGGAATGACGTATGCCGTTCTGGAGCAGCCAGACTCTCAGGGCTCGGATTCCTGCCGACAAGCTGATCATGCCATTCGACGAGAGCAGAATCCTCCACGCAGCATACGAGATGGGCGTCGGGTCAGAAGCGTTCGTTACCTCAAACCCAAGCGACAAGACCCAAGTGCCCGGCGGGAGCAAGATCACGATCCCTCCGGGGCAGTTTGGGATGCTGGTCACGCGAGAGGTCGTGCACATCCCCATTAACGTGATCGCCTTCATCTCAATCCGCGCAGGAATAAAGTTTCAGGGACTTGTCAACGTCTCGGGATTCCACGTCGATCCGGGCTACAGCGGCCAACTCAGGTTCGCGGTCTACAACGCTGGCAGCCGGACGATTGTTCTCGACCAAGACCAGCGAGTCTTTATGATTTGGTTCGCGGACCTCGACCATGCTGACGACAATCCCTACCCAGCTCAGCCGCAAGCTGAAAGCGCTATCACGGCAGACCACGTATCAAAGCTTCAGGGGGATGTGGCCTCCCCAGCGGTGCTAAAGATGCAAATCGAGCAGTTGAAGGTGGAGCTTGATAAGAAATTTCTCGCCACCGAACAGACCCGGCTCTTCAACCGAACGCTCATCATGCTCCTTCTTGGTATAGCCATCACGATAGCTGTCAGTCTTCTCAGGCCCTACATCGAGAGGTAGAAATCCTGGCGGCTGCCTGCAGAGCCATCTCAGAAGATAGACGATCAGCCGACTTGGGCGCCACAAGGCAAAGGCACCTCGACGCTGTGGGAGTCGTCGTGTCGGGTGCATCGGCTTTACCCGGTTCCGAAGCCCGAGCATGGTCTGTTTACATGCGGTACAGTATGACTGAAAGCTTTAGTCAATAGCCTACCAACCATTCTCGGCAGCTGCAGGTAGCGTAGAGGCCGCGATGAAACGAACGGTGACACCTGAGAAGCGCTCAAGCCGCTGCGCGCTACAGGCCCTCGGCGACTGAGAGCGTAGATTGGAGCGTCCGAGTAGGACGCGAAGGCGAGCGTAGCACTCAGGGCGAGAGCGAGCGAAAAGAATAGCCTCGACAGCGACTGAGTCGCGGTAGATAAAACGAGGTAACCACGGAGCGTACCGGCCAAGAGGGTAAGCTGTTACGCTGGGTAGCCAGTTGTATTCGTGGAAGGGTCTTAGTAGCAACGGCACGAAAAGGTTATGAGAGCAGTAGGTGACCCTCACGCGAAAGGGGGAGTAGAGCAGATTCCCTATCAGCAGGCCCGGTAGCCAATGCGCGACTTCCTCGCAGCGTAGGCACGACACTGGACGCACAACCACTCGGGTCACGCCCTTTGAAGGCTCGGACCAGCCACTTCCCCTGTCTCGTCTCGACAATCTGCCCCTGTCGCCGCACAATGCCACCACGCTGTTGGAAACCCCGAAAAAAACTGGTGTGCCAACCGCCTGGTGTGCCAATGGTGTGCCAACGGGAGCAAAGTGCTTGTCGGAGACCACCTCCCAGTCCGTGATCTTGTGATCTTTTGACCCCAGATTGTCTCGGAAAGCCGGTCAAGCAATGGCGTTCTAGAGGCATGAGGGTGACGTCTAGGCGTTACTCCGCAGGTGGGCTAACTGCCTTCTTAATCACTAGGCTGTAGGTTCAATTCCTACGCGGCGCACTGCAACAGAGCTGCACGAACAGACAACACCATGCGCATTTATTCTGGGCTCTTCGTGGAGCCCTTTTTTTATCAGGTGCCCACTGTAGCCACCGGTTGAATACTGGACATCCGTAGCGGACGAAAATGGGACACTCGTGAGCGTGGCTGGCTCAGGTCGCCGAGCCTCGACTCAGGTCCGACTTTCAGGGCGATCCCCAGTGGAGCGCCCGCATGCACGGAGTCCCAGAGCCCGTGTTACTCCGACATCTTCTCGCCGAGAGCGGTGGCTCTCGCCTCGAGGCGGCTCGCCGCGCCGGCGTCGGCCGCTCGACCCTGTACCGCCGCCGGGCTGCTCGATCAGCCGGTGGAGACCATCCAGGCCCGCTATCGCCCGCGCCCGCCGGTGCCTCTCAAGCTCGAGCCCTACATACCGCTCATTCAGGCGCGGCTCACGGAATTTCCCGCGCTGCAGGCGACCCGCCTCTTCGCCGAGTGCCGGGCGGCCGGCACCGTGATTGACACCCACGAAGCCATACGCCTTGGAGCTGGTGCTGACGACGCAGGTGTGGTCGCTGTAGGGATTGCGGTGACCGACTCGAGCTGAGGCCCTCACTTCAGATCCTACAGGTCCGCTTCGGAAGGGTCTGAGCTTCCCGGTTCAGCTCCTGCATCGCGGCACTGACGTCGGAGCGCGAGAAGTACTCCTCCCGGTACTCCCACATGATGAAGCCGCAGATGCCCGGTACCGCGAAGAATTTCCCACCCCAGGATCGCAGTTGCGACGGGTTCATCGCGCGTTTGCCGCTCTGATAACTCGGCATACCGCTGTCCTCGCCGCCACCATGGATGACGTTCAGACCAGCCAGCAGGACCAGGCCGAGCTCCCGGGTAAGCTGGACGTTCTTGTCGAGGAACTGGTCGACATCACCGAAACGCGCGTGGTACTGCACCCGGACGGCGTCCAGATGAGGATACCGATGCCCCTTCAGATAATCCGGAAAGGCACGGATGATGGCGGGCAGCGTGGGCCAGATCTCCTTGCTGTATCTGGCCATCTCCTCTATGTCCTGACGCGCGACCAGGTGACCGTTCCAGTTGTTTCGATCATCGGCCTCGTCCAGGATGAAATGACCGATGATCGTGCCATCATCGATGTAGGGCGTCATGTCGAACGCACGAAAGCGATCGACCCGCTGCTTCCATAGCCTGAGGCTGAATCCGTTCTCGTCCCTGATGTAGGGCGCGCTGCCGCTGAAACTGACGAAGAGCCGCATTCCGGCCCGCCGAGCCGTCTCCAGGTCGCGCTGGAAGTGCTTGGGGTCTGCCGTGTAGACCGTGCTGCTGAACCGCGGCCCCCAGCCGGTCACGGGCTGCTGAGCCGGCCCGAACGGGATGCCCACATGCTCCGGGGGCGGTCCCGAGGGTGGCGGCGGCGGAACGACAGTATCGGGTGGCGGAACAAGGGTGTCCGGCGGTGGGGCAACGGTGTCTGAAGGCGGAAGGAGTGTGTCCCCCGGGGGTGCGGTAGAGTCGCTGGGCGGCAGCGGTGACTCAGAGGCGACTGAGTCCGCGCCGCCAGCACACCCGGCGCTGAGAAGCACCAGTGCTACGAGCAGGGCTCTTTCAGCTGCGGAAGAGGCAGGCAAGTGAGCTAGACCTGGACTCGAGGCCTCGATCGGGAAGTCGTGTCGCCAGCAGCCGCGGGTGCCGTCTCGGGTGAGTGCAATTTCCTGCACAAGTGGCCGTTGTCAAGCGTTCTCGCCCGGGCCGAGTGCCGCAACTGCTGGGAATGTCTTGGGATAACCGGTCGACCGCGAACTACTGGACGCCCTTCCCGGTGTCCGGCCTGCTGTGAGCTCGGCTGCGCCCGGCCCCCGGGGTGCCCGAGCCCCGAGTACCTGGCGCTCCGCGAATGCCTTGGGATGTCGATTTCACTGGACCTCCTTCGACGCATTGTAGGCCGCGTGAGCCGAACGAAGCGTCTGGGTGGACAGCCGCCGCAGCCCAGGAACCGACCATTGTTTCCCGCTGAGGCCCCCGTGAGTAGCGACAGGTTCCTGGTGTTCGAGGACCGGGCGTCGGATTCGCCGCTGGTCGAGCGGATCTGGCGCTGCCACAGCGAGCGTGCGGGCAGCTTCCTGTCCGTAGCCTCGAGTCACTGCGAGATGGTCGTCACCCGCCACCGGGGAACGACCGTTATGACGCTCCGCGGGCCGGAGACCAGGGCCACGCCCATTGACTGCCCCGCGGGCGGCGAGTGGCTCGGCATCCGCTTCTCTCTGGGCACCTTCCTCCCCTTCTACCCGGCGGCGGCGCTCGCCGATCGAAGGGATGTACACCTCTCCGGCGTAACGGGCCGGTCGTTCTGGCTCCAGGGCAGCGCCTGGGAATATCCCGGCTTCGAGAACGCGGAAACGCTGGTCACCCGGCTCCTCCAGGTCGGGGTGCTCGCGCGAGATCCCGCCGTGAGCGCCGCTCTCTCGGGGGACTGGCAGGCGCTCTCCCGGCGTTCCACACAGCGGCACTTCCTTCAGGCGACCGGCATCACCCACCTCGCCTACCGGCAGATCCAGCGAGCCCGGTATGCGACGACCCTTCTCGAGCGGGGGGTCTCCATCCGCGACACCGTCCACCAGGCCGGATTCTACGATCAACCCCATCTCACCCGATCCCTGCGGCGACTGATCGGAGAGACCCCCGCGCGGCTCCGAGAGCAGGGGAGGCCGTTGTCGTTTCTGTACAAGACAAGCCCCGTCCGCTGAAGTCATTCTGGCCACCGGTGCCTCGATCCATGAGCGCATCCGAACGCATCA
>Ga0187893_10013808_pt1 | contig 11158 bp, 7 predicted proteins | sample MA1701074metaG_FD_139574 | JGI IMG/M metagenome (GOLD analysis project Ga0187893, IMG submission 139574) | White microbial mat communities from a basaltic lava cave in the Kipuka Kanohina Cave System on the Island of Hawaii, USA - MA170107-4 metaG ...
GCCGACTTGGAGTCGATCTCCATTCCACATACAGGATCTTTCACTTTCTGGCTGGCCTTCTGCCCTGTTGCGGGCTTCGCTTCAGGCGTTTCCTTTTTGTTGGTTTCCTCTGTTGCCGAAAAAGCCCGCATCGGAATACCCAGAACCAAAGTAAGTAGAACCAGAAGTCCGAGTTTCATTGTTTTCCTCTCTTTCTTGTTTGTACTCACGGTCACCTCTGCGGCGACAGTGTTTCGTCATTGGAAATCGTTCAAAACCTCGCGGCAGACATCGCTCCACCGCAACGGTCGAAGCGTGGAGGGCACCGGAGAAAGTTACATTCCAGTGCCCTCTTGTCGGGTCACTTTACGTTCGCTGCCATCGCCTCATGTTCTTTGGCCATCATTTCGAGAGATTCAGCCAAAGACTGGTAGGTCTTTACGAGATGATTGCAATGCTCAATGGTTCCTGGAGCGTTGGGGGTCTTAGAAACCGTTCCGAAGCCCGCCTTTCGATAGGCTTCAGTCATTTCCTGATGCTCGATGACCTTGGACTGCGCTTTGGCCGCTTCAGCGCGGTAGTACGCAGCAATCGCTTTGTGGTCGGCTGCCGTTGTTGCAGACGTGATTTTCTGTTTCAGATTCTTGGCTGTCACTGGGCCTACGGCAGCTGCTGCATTGCCAGTGGTCGAACCGATCACCAAAGTTGCGACCAACGCGACAACGAGTGACAGGGATCGTGTCGGGAATTGTCGTGAGAGGAACATGGTTTTCTCCTTTTGATAGTTGAAAGATGATTTGACTTACGGCTGCGAACAGCCTCAAGCAGACGCATAGCGACACAAAGGGTCATCACAGCCCGAAAACCGGGCGGACGACGCAGCGGCGCGTTCGACAATGGGTCAAAAGACCCCTTGTGGCTGCGATCGAAAGATATAAGGGGGACTAAATCAAAAAAGCAGAGGTGAGCTTGTAGATTTCCTGCTGAGGAAACTTCAGCATTTTAGCGGGGGGAGCAGAAGTCTGCTCGACAAGCACCGCCTCAAACAAACAGTCTAAAGGGTGAGTGTCAATGAAGAGAGCGGAGTCAAAGAGTTTCTTTGCGAGAGTGATATCGGCAAGAGGAACGCCAATGGAGGACTTAGTCTGTTTGTTCTGCTGACAGCATTTCTTGGAGTCTTTCGCGTCGCCCTCATGCTGGCACATGCTTTTGCAGCAATCCTTCGGAGTCAGGGTCCCAGCACTGCCACAGCCCAGACCTAGAGTAAGTGTGAGCAAAGCACTCACTAGAGTGCAACTCAGCAATTTATGAAATCGCGTTGACATGTTCATCCTGTGCAACTGCACTTGAAACTAGCACGCAAGCCTAAAGCAGGTCAAGCGTATCTCGAAGAGTTCAGGAACACGACAACCTGGAAACGTTCCTGCACTGAGCAATATCCGAAACCACCAAGTTCTATTCCCAGTGAGACCTTGATACGCCCTGCTCTGGAACCAAGGCTCAGTTAAAGAAGCCGCCCCCTTCGGAGAGACCCGGCAGGGGGGCGAATCGAAGTAAATGGCCTGGCGTCGCCCGCTCTAGACTGCTGCCTATACACTGCGCCTGTCCCTGCTTTTCGCTTCTAACGCCAAGCCGAGTCGATGCCGATTTACTAAACACCATCGTTAGAAAAGGAAGGAACTTCAGGGATTATGACTATCCAATGCCCACACTGCCAAACCAAGTATCGCTTGGAAGAAAAACCTGTCGGCGATCAGCCCAGCTTGCAGTTTCGCTGTAACAAATGCGGTGAGCCCTTTTCCGCCCTGCTTCCGGCATTGGCCGGACCCATGGCTGCGCGGCCTGTTCCGGTTCAGCAGCATGATGAGTTCAACAAGAGACTTCGGACTGTTGCACCACCATCATCATCACCGGATTCTTTGAAAGCCACCATGATAAGGGGTAACACCAGACCCTGGCTGGACCGGGACAAGGTGGTTTCACTGGTGGTCATCGACGGACCTTTGAAAGGGCAAGTCTTTCCCGTAATCAAACCCAGAGTATTGCTCGGCCGCTGCGAGGGTGACATCGTCCTGCAGGACTCCGAGATTTCTCGCAAACACTGTGCCCTTGAAGTGCATGGAACGTCTGCTGTGCTGGCTGATCTGGGCAGCACGAATGGCACCTTCGTAGATGATGAGAAGATTGAAACTCATGAACTTCAGCATATGTCGGAGTTCCGCCTAGGTTCGACGGTCGTGATGTTTTCCGCCCGAGCCAAAGACTAACGGTTTCTCCCACCGGGATTGACAACGTGGAACAACTGGGACGCTACCAGATTCAAGAAGTGCTGGGTCGCGGCGCTATGGGCACGGTTTATCGCGCTCACGACCCAAAGATAGACCGTGTCGTCGCGATAAAGACGATCACCATCGGTGGCGTGGCCGCGGACGAGGAGGATGAATACCGTGAGCGCTTTTTCCGCGAGGCACGGGCCGCGGGAAAGCTGTCCCACCCCGGCGTGGTGACGATCTACGACGTAGGGGAACAGGATGGCACCCAGGCGCCCTACATCGTGATGGAATACATCGAGGGGACGACGCTGGACAGCCTGATCAGCAAGTCCAGCGGAAAGTCCATCGCAGTGACGCTGGACTTGGTGAAGCAAGTCGCTGAAGCCCTCGATTATGCGCACTCGCAAGGGATCGTTCATCGGGACATTAAGCCAGCCAACATCATCGTCACACCCGATGGCCGCGCCAAGATCACCGACTTTGGCATTGCCAAGCTTGCGGTGACCCAGCTCACAATGCCTGGCGAGGCGCTTGGCACTCCTTCTTATATGTCCCCCGAGCAAATCACTGGTGGGCACCTGGATGGCCGCTCCGACCTGTTCTCCTTGGGAATCATTCTGTACTCGATGCTGGCGGGACAGAAGCCTTTCACGGGGGAGAATGCAACCAGCGTGATGTTCAATATCACCTATAAGGAACCCCTTCCCCTTACCCAATTGAGCCCATCGTTGGACCCCCAACTTAACCATGTCATTGAGCGAGCACTAGCCAAGCGCCCCGCAGACCGCTACCAGAGCGGCAGAGAGTTTGCGGACGATCTTGAAAACCTCGGCCAGGGCAGGACACTACGTTCTCGTGTCCCCGCCCGGGTCGCGCCAGACCCGGAACAAACAGTTGTCCAAAAACCAAGTCAATCGCTTCCGACTCCATCAGGACTGAAGACTCGTTTGCGAGGCAATTGGGCAGACAGGACCACTTTGGCGGCACAGGTTTTTCGCAAGCTTCGAGTGGTCTTAGAACAAATCGTTTGGACCGATTTCACTCGGCGCATATCCCGGAAGGCCCAACTTGGCTTAACCGGTGTCGCTCTCTTTCTTGCCTTGTTCGTCTTTGGAAGCATTGGACCCGCCAAGACCGCTAAGCTCGAAATCCGGTGCGTGCATAGCTTTGCTGCTGCTGACCTGCTTGTATGGATAGATGACAAGCTGGTCTATGAAACAGCACTTACGGGTACGGTCAGAAAGCGATTGGGATTGATTAAGACCGTGCAGGGAAGTTTTTTGGATGCCGTTGCTACTGCGCCGGGAAAACACCTCATTCGGGTACGCGTGGTATCCAAGACTGCAGGCTACGATCAAACCAGAGAAGTTCAAGCAGAGCTGACTCCCGAGAGTACCAAAACCCTCGAAATTGGTTTCACTGGGCGAAGTGAAAATCTCGATCTGGGCTTGCGCTAGCACCGTGTCGCCCGAGATTGCCGGCGTGGATCTCGCGGTGGATCTCGGTGTCCCACACAGATTTCGGTCTTCCCACAACGAAATTTTTGCTTGGCTGGCGAGAACGCTGTGTGCCGATCTTTCCCGCCCTCGAAGTCTGTCTCGTATGCCAGAATGCCCAAGATTGACCGCCCACTTAGACTGCCGCGCTGGGCGCGCCTTGAACAGCGTAACCCCTGCCAGAAGAAAGGAATACTGATGCATTGAGTCGAAATCGACGATGAATAAGTGAGCCAACCACAGCAGGAGCTTTCCCACGGCGCCGGAACGAGAAATGTGGGATCTGCTGGCTGGCAAATTGCACCTTGAGCACAGGCGACCGCAAGACGGATTTCACTGCTTAGCAGCCTTAGACTCAGCGAGCTAAATGCAACCAGGCAGATGAGGTGCCGGGTCGTCGGCGCAGAGTCTTTGTTACAGTTCGCGTACGGCGAACTGCAAAGGTGTACTTGTCATGTCGGAACTAAAGACGCTGCTGTCCGAAGCGAGAGCGAGTCTGCAGGATCTGGATAGTTTGCTACAGCGAGCCCGTTCGCTGGATGAAGTAGTTCACGGGCAGCAGACTCCAGGCCGGGAGGATCTGCAAAGCTGCATTGACGAACTGCTGAGGCTGATCGAGAGAATTCCGAAAAACCTTCGGCACGAGGAAAGATTGCAACGGGAGGCCGAAATCGAGCAACTCCACCGGGATATGGAGCAAGTTCGCCACCGGGTGGAGGCCTCGATTGAAGGAATGGAAGCCGCGTGCGAGTACAATGTCACACAACTCGCCGAGTTTATTGAAACCCTCCAGCAGCGATTGCCAAGGCTGTCAAAGGAAAGCCAGGACCCATCACACATGTCACAACTGAACGAGCTGCTGAGCCAGGGCAGACAATCGCTGGCGACCAAGGACTACGAGGGCTGCATGGCGGTGATGAGCGAAGTCCTGCACGTAGCTCCAGAAAATCCAGAGGCGGTTTCCTGCCTGGAAGAGGCGCAGCGGAAGCTGGAAGACCAGCGACTTGAAGAAGAGCTGGTCATCCACCTCGACAATCTCAAGAAAGAGGCTACGGATCTTTTCGATCAGGAGAAGTACCGCGAATGCACTGGGCTGTTCAAATTCCTTTGTGAGCTGGAACCCAAGAATCGAACGCTGCTGGACTACCTGGCGCTCAGTCAGGAGAAGGTCAAAGAGATGGAAGAAGCGGAAGGGGCGACCCGGCAAGAGGAGCAGTCACACAACACCCGCCCAACGGCGGAAGCCGCCAGCCACAGCCGGGAGAATGCCGTCGCAACTAGCCCGGACGCGCCCCTAACCAGGGTTCGAACGGAGGTCGTCGCTGACTTTGACACGCAAGGTCTGTCCTCACGGACGCAAGCAGGTTTCAAGGATGGCCCTCAGGAAGAGGGAGAGAATTCCCGACCTGGCACGCCGCTGGCGGTCGTGTTTGGAGTGGTGGCGGTTCTCACGTTTGTTTTGGCGGGTGCGCTGCTCTTGCGGGGATTTAAGGCAAGCTCAACTGGAAGCCTGAATCTGACGACGGAACCCTCAGGCGTCACCGTCCTGGTCGACGGGCAGCCGCACGGAGAGACGCCGTTGCGTTTGGAGTCTTTGGAGGTCGGCCAACACACTTTGAGTTTGATGAAGGAAGGGTATGCCCCGGCTTCACAGTCCTTCACGGTTTCATCCGGACAACCGTCGGCACTCTCAGTGCAGCTTCAGCCATTGACTCCCGTGCCTGCTGGCACAGATCCGCTGCAGCTGCAAGCCGTGGCTCTGTTTGACCGGGGCTTGTTGCTGGAGGCCAGCCAGCGTTGCGATTCGCTCTTGGCCAAAGATCCGTATAACGAAGTCGCTGCCGGTCTGAAAATCAAGATTAGAGACCGCTATTGGCAGCAAAGCCAGTTGGCGCAACGGCGCGACAAGATCTCTGAGGCCCGCATTGCGCTGCAGAATCTGCTGCGTGTCTCACCGCAAGACGTGGCGGCGCTCAACGCTCTGAAGGGTCTGCAGACAAATCCAAAGGGCAGGCTCGCGAACGCGGCCGCGGAACTGTCGTTGCCAGGTAAAACCGAAGAGCTGCGCAACCAAATCGTCTCGGCGATGAGTTCTGGAAATTACTTCCCGCCCGCTTCCGGTAATGCCTGGGAGCTGATTCAACGGCTCGGTGCGATGTCGCCGTCCGATCCCGTTTTCAGAGAGCGGATGGACCAGATTCATCGGGAGGCGGTCACCCAGCTGCAACGGAAGATCCAGAGCAAAGATGCCGAGGGCGCGAAAGCCTTGGGCCGCCAGCTTCAGGAGTACTTCCCGGCCAGTGCGGAGCTGAGAAATCTGCGAGAATCCATCAAGACTGAGGATGCCGGTCAGCTTGAAGCCCGAAACAGCTTGATGCAGAAGCTGGACTCGGCCATGGCACATGGAAACTATGTGACACCAGCGACTGACAATGCCCTGGCATATTGCAATCGTCTCCTGGCGCTGGATAGCCAGAGCGCAAAAACGCTGGCGCTGAAGCGCGAGATCTCGACCCGAGCGTCCGGACAGGCGAAGGATCTTCTAAGCAAAGAAAAGTTTGATGAGGCGCGAAGCGTTTTTTCCGCCCTCCTGGTGGCTGCCCAGAGCGAAGGCAAAACTGCTACAGCGCAGGAGATGCGCACGCAGATCGAGAAACTGGAATTCACCGGCTATCCGGTGATTCACGACCATACGCTGGGTAGCTGCAGCGGACGTCTGAGAATGAATGCCTACGTGATTGCCTTCGTTCCTTCCGGTGATTCCAAGGACGGGTTTTCGCAAAAGCTGACGGATATCGCAGAGACTGAACCCGGCGACAAGCTGAAGCTTCAGTTCAAAAACAAAACCTACCGCTTTCAACCGAACCTGACAAAGAACAAGGAAGAGAGCCGCCAGAAGGTTCAGGAGATTCTGGCCAGACTCGCGGCGCTCACCGCAGGGAAGTAGTCTCGAAGACCCACGCTAGGTTCACTTGCTGCCAACGGAGTTCAAAGTTGGGTCAAATCTGAAAGCAAAGTAATTCCCTCTCCCGTTTGTGGGGAGAGGGTGGCTGAAGGCCGGGTGAGGGGCAGCGGCCGCCAGAGACGCTACCCTCGGTCTAAGGGTGCTCGCAATTCTTTGTCCTCGTGCTGCGCGATTCGCCGCGCTCCTGCCCGTTCCAGAATTCTCAGGCGGCTCGTGCGACCTCGGCAATCACCGCTTCGCGAGCTGCCTGGTCGGCAGTGGAGTCTGATACAAAAACCGCGATGGCCATGTAACGGCCATTCGGTGGAGTGAGGAATAACTGATGTCATCAGGAAACTCTTCCTTGGTTTGGGATGCCGCTGGAAACCCCGATGGGTTAAGGGCGCTCGGGAGTTATTCGAAGTGGACCAGTGATAGTATCGCCGACCGTGGACCTTTTTCGAGGATAGCGAGCAGGCAGATGCCTAATTCACGAGCTGGGCAGACTCTCCAGGAACGTGACAATGTGACCTCGAAGGGCCGCAACGAATCGCTGAAAAGTCAGGTCGTCCGCTGGTTGCGTGATCCTCGTAGGTGTTGCATTGGTCGACAAAACAAAGCACGCAGCAGTGTAGAGTCGCTCCAGAACGAGTCTGCGGCAAAGAATCTCGTATCGCTCGCTGTATGAGACGCCCCTGTACCGCACCTGATTGTTCCTCATTTTCTCCTGCTGCTTTCCACGAAAGACGGGATCGACTGCGAAGTAGGGCTCCTTGTTGCTAACGGGTTTTTTCACGTTGGCTCGGTCCTCGAGCATAAAGAAGTAGCCTAGGAAGGGTGTCGGCGTCGTTCCGAACCTTCCCTCTCGGAACGCTGTCCAAATATCCTTGGCGCTGCCCACGGCCTCTTCAGCTCGATTGTTGACGTTGTTTCCAATCGACTTTCCGGCTTGTGATTTAAACTCCATTGCCATTACGAGCTGACCCTCCGACACGACGATGAGGTCCCATTTCTTGGTGGCACGGTAGTAACCCGGAAGCTCCAGCGCTGTGCGTGTCCTGACATCAAGCTTCTTCAATCCTGCTTCACACAAGACATCTGCGATCAGGACTTCCAAAGCACCCATCTGTGTGCCACCCGTGACCTCGCCGCGCGTACCAGCATCGATCTTACCGCTCTGCTTTTGCTTCTCGAGATTCTTGGCGCGCGCCGTCCAATAGCTTTGAACTGCTTCACGTAGCCGCTTCTCAATGTTCAAGCAGGATCTCCATCTCTGACGGCTTGATTTGGTAAATCGCGAGTGCCATCTGGGTAGCAAGCGCCCTGTCTCTTTCCCGGAAGGCCTTCAGCAGACTCTCGCGCTGCCTGCTTGTAATTGAGATCGGGTCTGGCACACGGATACGGCGAAGATACTGGGCTTGGAAGCGAAGATACCCTCCGCGCATTCGAACTCCGTAACACTCGATGAAGAACTGACCTACTGCAGAGAGCAAGATGCCTCCAAGTGCCTCAAGATCCCAAGCATCGGATAACACGAAATAAAGGTTGTGGTGCGGGTAGGTCTCGCCTCGGTCAAGGACGGGGTTGAATTCGTCCTTAATGTCTGGGATATAGAGCTTCGGCGTTTTTGTCAGCGCGTGATTGACACGGTCGATGGTTCTGTACCACCCCCCCGGATTCCTCTCGGCCGTGTTTCGCTTCTGGACAAGTTCCGCGTGCCCGTGAAAATAGGCTCGGAGCTTGGGATACTTCTCCAAGTCCACGAGTCCGTCCCTGTCCCAGGGATCAACCAAGTAGTGACCCGACCACTTCATGTAACCCGAGAGTGTGTCCTTAGCGAGTGCGAGTGGGAGGAGACGAGAGGACTCGACAAGGTTTGAGTCCTTGGTGATAAACACCTGGTCAAGACCGGTCGCCACACCTATTCCAACCTTCGTTGCTCCGTCGTCGGTCTCCAAGGGGCTGAATGTTTCCTCGAGCCGCCGAAGAAGAGCCAACCGAGCGGGAGAGCTGCAAGGCCATGGTTCAGAGTCTTTGAACCAACCCTTGACAACGCCCAAGCTCAGCCCGGGCGTCTTCTTCCTGCTAGAGAGAGCGCCTTTCACCATTTCTGCAAGCGCAGCTCCACCGGCCATCTCTGCCTCTGACTCGGCTCGCGCTACGACCGCCTTTCGTTGCCTATTGCGGCGGATCACGGTAATTGCCGGGTAGGCGCTTACGTCATCCTCAAACGCATCCGCCTGGTGCATTTCGATGATGGCTTCAACCGCGAACTTCGAGGTGACGAAGCTACGGAGTTCGGCACCATACTGGTTGAGCATCCAACGATCGGCACAGATGAATGCGCAGACTCCCTGTTCTTTGAGTGAGCGAAGGCCTGCTTCGTAAAACCCTACATAGATGTCAGCGCGCCCGCGCATTGTCGGGTACGACTGGCGGTACAGATTTGCGACTATGTCAGGAATGTCCTCCAGGCGGACGTAGGGCGGGTTTCCAATGACGAAATCCGCCTGCGGAAGATTGAACGCTTCAAAGAGATAGTCTCCTGCTCTGATCCAAGAACACGCAAGCTCCTCTGCAACCTTCTTTTGGAGGTCGATGCTCTTCAAAGCGCCAGCGACAGCCCGTCTTGCTGTCACGGCGCTTCTCTCGTCCAACTCAAAAGCGATGAGCGACCCTTTACAATCCTCAAGGGATCTTTTCTGCCTTTGGCAGGATCGAACGAGGCGCTCCGCCATTGAAATCAAGAAAGCACCTTCACCAGCCGCTGGCTCGACAGCCAGGCAGTCCACAAGGTTTCGGTCTGGGCAGTAGCCGGCGAGATCTAGAAGGAACTCCACTACCCACGGCTTTGTATATATCACTCCCTTCCGTTCCAATGCCCCCATTGGTTGCAGGCAGGAGGGGGTAAACAGCGGAGCCTGCCTGTAAGCAAGATCTGCCTTGTTCTTCGTTCTGAAAGTGCCGTTGTTTGCTGCCTGCCGTACAGTGTTGCTCGCCACCTGAATCCTCAAAAGAAATGCGAAGCCCAAAAATGACCGCGCCAACCAGGCTTTTCTACAAGTCAGGAAACTGGGGGATTATAGTGGAACGGCCACTGAGGGGCGAGTTGAAGTTTCGCGGATGTGGTCTAGTCTTGAACATGGGCATGGATCTTCACTTCAGACATTGAATCCAAACTCGTCTGTTTTACCGATAATCTGACCCGGTGTAATTCCAACCCCCGCCATCCATCCGCCGCTCGGATGCACTGAATTTAGCCGCCTTCCGGCTGCAGGGCCAGGGTAATGGTGAACTCCGTTCCCTTGCCCGGCTCACTTTCAACCGTAATGCTGCCCTTGTGTTTCTGGATAATGTTGTAACAGATGGATAGCCCCAAGCCCGTTCCGATCCCAGTTCCCTTGGTTGTGAAGCCAGGATCGAAAATTCTAGGCAGGTGCTGCGGCAGAATGCCTTTTCCGGTGTCTGCGATCTGAATGCAGACTTTGCTGTCGTCGAAGCGCGTCCGGATTCTAATCTCGCCTTTACCGTCGATCGCTTGCGATGCGTTGATAAATAGATTCATGAACACCTGGTTAAGCTGGTTGGGCGAACAATAAACCAGGGGCAGGTTTCCGTAGTCCTTCACCACAACGGCCCGATTTCTGAGCTCGTGATGCACCAGTGTCAGCGTGCTGTCGAGCCCCTCGTGCAGATCGGCCTTCTGGAATTCAGCTTCATCCAGACGGGCGAAATTCTTGAGACTGCGGACAATCTTGGCAATCCGATTTCCGGCAGTGACGGTAATCCGGTGATTCTCTTTGAGCATCTCGACCAGCTGGCGAAAGGTTTCGCCGCCTTTCAACTCGTCCAGGTTTCGGCTGCTTTCTACCAGCTTCAGCAACCGGTCGATGCAGCGCGTCGAAACATCGGCAGCGCTGTTTACGGCGCCGATGGGATTGTTGACTTCATGCGCCACACCCGCCACCAGGCTGCCCAGCGAGGCCATCTTGCTCTGTAGAATCAGCTCCTGCTGGGTTGCCTGTAGTTGCTGCAACGCTTGCTGCAAGGCCTGGTTCTTCTCGTTCAAGGCGCGGGTTCGGTCCAGCACCTTGTTTTCCAGGTTGTGGCGATACTCTTCCAAAAGCTGCTCCGCATTTCGGTTCTCTGTCACATCGCGCAAACTGACGACGATGCCACCCACAGCCGGGTTGTCCAGCAGGTTCTTCCCAGTCATCTGCATGGTCCGCCAGGAGCCATTCTTGTGGCGCATGCGGAACTCGGCCGACACAGGCTTGTTGGGATTCTGGAGGAATTGAGCCAGGACGTGATCGGCCAGCTCCATTTCGTCCGGATGAAAAATCACACGCCCTCGCTGCCCAAGCAACTCGTCCGTCTTGTAGCCCAGAACCCGCTCCACGGCGGGGCTTTCATAGCGGACGATCCCTCCCGCATCGATCAGGGTCACCACGTCGAGCCCATTCTCA
>Ga0187893_10013809_pt1 | contig 11158 bp, 10 predicted proteins | sample MA1701074metaG_FD_139574 | JGI IMG/M metagenome (GOLD analysis project Ga0187893, IMG submission 139574) | White microbial mat communities from a basaltic lava cave in the Kipuka Kanohina Cave System on the Island of Hawaii, USA - MA170107-4 metaG ...
ATCTCATCCTGCTGGGAACGGACCGGCGTCTCGGATCCGACCGCCTGTTTCTGGGGCCGCGGGTCGAACGCATTCTCGTCCACGCCCCGTGCCCCGTCGTCGTGATCAACGCCTCTTGAGTCCGGATCGGAACGTCATCCGATTGCCGCTGACGGGATGAGTCAGCGACAGCCGGACTGCCTGAAGGGACAGCCGCCCCGGGTGCCCATAGACCGGGTCGCCCACGATGGGGTGGCCGACGCTCGCAAGGTGCGCTCGGATTTGATGGGGCCGGCCCGTGACTGGAAAGACCGCCACTTCGGTTCGGTCGACGCCGCGTTTGAGAACCCGCACGCGGGTCAGCGCGGGCTTGCCTCCCTTGCCGACCTTGACCCGCCACTCGCGCCGGGCCAGGTCGATCGGGGCCCGAATCTCGAATTCGTCGCGCTCCACCCTTCCTTCCACCATCGCACGATACTCCTTTTCGATCGTCCGTTCCCGGAACTGCTTCGAGAGGCCGCGCAGCGCGGTTTCGGTGCGAGCGCACACCATGACGCCTCCGACTTCGCGATCGAGACGATGGACGATCCCGGCACGGTCGGGTCCCCCCAGGCTGGGGACCTCCCCGTATCTTGCCAGCAAGGCCGCCGCCACGCAGCGCTCACCTTCGAACCGCGTGGCCTGCACGAGCATTCCCGGCGGCTTGTCGATGACCACGATGTGTTCGTCTTCGAAGAGTATCCGCAGCTTCAACGGCGAGGGCCGCACCCGAGGTTCGCGCCGCTCGACAGTTCCAGCGATGCGATCGCCGGCCTGGACCGCTTGCCCGGGTCTGGCTCGGTGCCCGTTGACGCGCAGCCGTCCATCGCGGATCGCGGCCGCGATTCTTCGCCGCGATACGGCCGTCAGGTTCGAGGCCACGAACGCGTCCAGCCGCTCCGCCCTCACGCCGGTCAGTTCGACCTGGATCAGATCCGGATCGATTCCACCCGGCGGCCAGTGTCCTCCTGTGCCGGCGGCAGGCTTTCGCGCTCCATGACGATCAATTGGGGGCGCCATTCTCCAGCCGTAACCTCCTCGATCTGCCTCCCCCCGTACGTCCGAATTTTCGCGACGACCAGACGCGTCGAGGGGTCCACCGCCGCCTCGAACGCCGGGCCGAGGAGCGACCGGCCCAGTTGCTGCCCCAGCCGGGCCGCCTGTTCGATCGAACCATCCGAGGCGTCAAAAAGCACGATTTCGGGGGCGAACTTTTCCACGAAGGACCGAAGGGACCCGCCTTCCACGACCCGGTCCGCCCCCCAGCCGGCCGCTTCCTTCGATCGGGGACCGATGGCGAAAACATACGCCCCCAAGGCGTCTCCAAAGTGACGTCCGAGGCGTACGAGCCCCCGAGACAAGTCGCCTGCGGACAGGTAGATCGCCACCCCTCCAGGCCGCGGTTCGGCCTCTAGGGCGTAGAGATCGAGCCAGTCGCTCACGGCTGCACGAGGCGAGTGGCGCGAACAACCCGGCGGGGAATCAGGTCGTCGGCGGGGAGGCCGAGCGAATCCGCCGACCGCCGCACGATCTCCTTTTTCGCGGCATGGACGATGTCGATGGCGCTGGGGATGCGCGGTCGGGTCGACGATTCGCCGACGCGCAGAATGGCGGGCTCGAGGCCTGACGAAAGTGATCCCACGCGGAGGCCTGTCGCTTCCGAAATCCTGAAGGCGACCTCCGCCAACCCCGACTCGATAAGAACCAGACGTGCGCCGGTTTCGCGGATCATCCGCGCGGCGATCCGGGCGCGAACCAGGCCGTCGAATTCGCGCGCTTCCGCGTGCGCGACCAGGATGACACGATTCAGCCCCAGCGCCAAACCTCGACGCGCGATTCCGGTGTCGTCGTCCGTCCCCACGATCAACCCGAGCTGCTCCCCGCCCAGCCGAACCGCCGAAGCGATCGCGGCCTCGGTTGCCGGCCCCATGACGCGCTTCCCCCGCTCGAACACCCTGCCTTGGGACTTTGAGATCGCCAGGTCGTTCAAGTCAGGGATCGGCTCGACATAAACCAGGATCATCCGCTTCCGTCTTCCGTTTAGTATCTTCCTTTCTTCTGCAGGTCTTTCGCGATGATGATCCGCTGAATTTCGTTCGTCCCCTCGAAGATGCGATTGACGCGCGCGTCCCGATAGAACCGCTCGAACGGCAGCTCGCTCATGTAACCCATGCCCCCGTGGATCTGGATCGCCTTATCGACGATGCCGCCGAGCGCCTCGGTGCAGTAGTATTTGGCGATCGCGGCCTCGCGGCTGGCCTTCTGCTTCTGGTCCATCATCCACGCGGTCCGATAGACGAGGCTCTCCATGGCGTAGATCTGAGTGGCCATTTCGGCGAGCATGAACTGGACGGCCTGATGCTCAACGATGGCCTTGCCGAACGTCTCGCGCTTCTGGGCGTAATCGATCGAACGATCCAGGCACTCTTTCGCGGTCCCGATGCACGCGGCCGAAAGCGAGACGCGCCCGACGTCCAGGATGCCCATGGCGACCCGGAATCCCTCGCCGACTTTGCCAAGGACGTTTCGCTCCGGAACCTCGCAATCTTCGAAAAAGACCTCGGGCGAGTGCATGGCGCGAAGCCCCATTTTGTCGTCGATGGCCCCGATGCGAAGTCCCTTGATCCCCTTTTCGACGATGAACGCCGTGATCCCGCCGTGGGCGCGGAGGGTCTTGTCGTTGGCGGCAAAGGCGACCACGATGCCCGCGGTGTCGGCGCCGGTGATCCACACCTTCTGGCCGTTGAGGATCCAGCGGTCGCCTTTTTTGACGGCGGTGGTCTGAAGGTTCTGGGCGTCCGAGCCGGCGTTGGGCTCGGAGAGCGCGTAGCAGCAGAGGGTGCGGCCGGCGGCGATATCGGCCATATAGCGCTTGCGCTGCTCTTCGTTGGCGAAAAGGTGGACGCCCATTCCCCCCAGCCCTTCGTGAGCCCCGATGAGCCCCGCCAGCGAGTTACAGCCGTGCGAGAGCTCCTCCATCATGAGGCAGTAGCCGAGCTCACCCAGCCCGGCTCCGCCCACCTCCTCGGGGTAAACGACCCCGAAGAGTCCCAATTCCCGTGCCCGGTCGACCAGCCCGGGAGCGAGTCTCCCCTCCCGATCGTTCTTGCCGGCGACCGGTTTGACCTCTTTATCGACGAATTCGCGCACCATTTGCCGGAACATCTGGTGCTCTTCGGAGAATGTCCAATCCATGTTGGCTCAGGAAAGGTGACCTTCTGTGCGCCAAAATTGGCTCAAGTAAGCTAACCTCTTATGCGCCATTTTTGGCGCAAAAAAGGTCAACTTCCTTGCGTCACGAAAACCGCGGGGGCCGCTTCTCTATAAACGCTTGGACCCCCTCCCTCTTATCCTCCGTCTCCATCATCCGGCCGAAGAGCCGCGCTTCAAGCTGAAGAGCCTCCGCCAGCCCCATCTCCACCCCCCGCCGGACGGCTTCCAAGATCGTCCTCACCGCCAGCCTGCTATGCGCCGCTATCTTTTTCGCCAATCCCATCGTCTGCCGCCGCAGCTCCGCCTCCGGCACAACCATGTTCACAAACCCATGCGCCTTGGCCTCCTGGGCAGAAAGCATCTCCCCCGTCAGCAGCAGCTCCAGCGCCTTGGCGACCCCGAGATACCGAGGAAGCCGCTGGCTCCCCCCCAATCCGGGCACAATCCCGATCCTTACCTCCGGCTGGGCGAACCGCGCCTTGTCCGTCGCCACCCGCAGGTGGCAGGCCATCACCAGCTCATTCCCGCCGCCCAGGCAGTACCCATTGATCGCCGCAATCACCGGCACCGGCGAATTCCACAATGCCGCCGTCACCTCGTGCCCCTTCCGGCACATCGACTCCCCCTCCACCGCCGTCGAAATCGCCTGTATCTCCTTGATGTCCGCCCCCGCGGCGAAATTCGACCCTTCCCCGGTCAACACGATCACCCGCACCGTCGGATCGGACTGGAACTTGAGCGCAGCCTCCCGGATCTCCTCGAACACCTTCCCCGACAGCGCGTTCACCGGCGGGTGACTGATCGAAATCGTGCCAATCGAGTCCTCGACCGTTGTCTTGACGAATTCCATGAAGCGCTACTCCAGATTACCGTGACGCTGCTCGATCCTCCTCCGGGAGATATGCAGCGTCTCCATCACCCCCAGCACCATCGAGTCGAGATACAGAAACAGCACCTGCTCGAAAAGTGAACGGGCCGGCTGAAATGTCTGGACCCCCAGCCGCCGGCTTCCGTGCTCCAACGGGGCGGCGATAAGGGACACGAGGTGGGACAGCCGTGCCAGCGGCGATTTCGGCTCGGCCGTAAAGGAGACCACCTTTGCGCCGACCGAACGCGCCTTCCGCGCCATGAAGACCGTCATCTGTGTCCGGCCCGTCCCGGAACAGCACAGCAGCAGGTCCCTCCGCCCGATCGCCGGCGCCGTGATCTCATCCGCCAGATGCACCTCGAACCCGAGGTGCATCAGCCGCTGGCCGAACGCCTTGACGACCAACCCGCTCCGTCCGACTCCGGCGATATAGACGCGCCGCGCGGCCCGGATCGACTCGACGATCTGACGGGTCGTCTTCGCATCCAGCGACTCCGCGACGCGCTGGATTTCGTTCAGGACCAGGTCGACGTACTTTCTCATTCGAGGACGAGCTCGCGGATATCGTAGTTGGGCCCCTCGCAACAGACACGGGAAAAGCGCCAGTCGCTTTCGCCCCGCCGCACCGGAACGACGCACGCCCGGCACGCCCCCAGCGCGCATCCCATCCGGACCTCCAGCGAAAGCGTGCAGGGAATCCGCTGCTCGCGGCAAAGTTTCGCGACCGCCAGCAGCATGCCGTGGGGACCGCATCCGTACGCCACGACCCCTTCGCGCCCGTTTCGCTCAAGCCACTGGGCGCATAGCTCCGTCACGCGGCCTTTCACTCCGTGCGTCCCGTCCTCGGTGCACGTTTCGATCTTGATCGGATGGCGGCCGAGTTCGTCCAGCGAGTACAGTTCTTCCCGCGTCCGCGCTCCGAATAGCAGCGTACCCGGCGTGCCCGCCAGCTGCCGCGAGAAAAGGTTGAACGGAACGATCCCCGCCCCGCCGGCCAGCATCAAGACGTGCCGCGTCCCCGCGGGAATCTCGAAATTGTTGCCGAGCGGCCCGAGAAACCCCACGGTTTCGCCCGGGCGCTTTTCCGACATCACCCGCGTCCCCTGCCCCCGCAAAGCGTAAAGCATGTCGACATGGGTCCCCCCGTTCGCGGGGCGCGCGTCCCAGATGCTGAACGGCCGCCGCAGGAAAGGGGCCGTCCCCTCCGCCATGATGCGAACGTGCCCGAACTGGCCCGCGCGCGGACGGTGCGCCTGCGGCAGCTCCACCGTCATGACGTACCCCTTCGGCGCAATCCGGCGGTTTTCGACGATCCGGGCCGTTACGGAAGGAATCATCGGCCCGACATTGTAACAAGATAGTGAGACAGAAGAGCCACGCGAAACTGTCTCACCTTATAATGGGGACCGACCCATGGACCAGATCATCGAAGCCATCGGAAGATTTCTAGGGAAGATCTTCGGCAGCTCGAACGAGCGGATCATCCGAAAGGTGAGGCGGCTCGTCGAGGAGCAGGTCAACCCGCTCGAAGACAAGATGCGGGCGCTTCGCGACGAGCAGTTTCGGGAGATGGCCGCCGGCTGGAGGGTGGCGCTGAAAAAAGGCGAACGGACCCTCGACGAGCTTCTTCCGGAGGTGTTCGCCGCCGTGCGCGAGGCGTCCCGCCGCTTCACAAAGATGCGGCATTTCGACGTCCAGCTCATCGGCGGCATCGCCCTGCACCGGGGCAACATCTCCGAAATGACCACCGGCGAAGGAAAAACGCTCGTCGCGACCCTCCCCATCACCCTCAATGCCCTTGCCGGCGATGGCGTCCATCTGGTGACCGTCAACGACTACCTCGCCCGGCGCGACGCCCAGTGGATGGGGCCCATTTATCACGCCTTCGGCCTCAGCGTGGGAATCCTCAATCACGACGTTTCTTACCTCTACGATCCGGCCTTCAACCCCGGCCCCCCGGGAGGCACGAACTGCCTCAAGCCCGTCGACAAATTCGAGGCCTACGGCGCCGACATCACCTACGGAACGAACAACGAATTCGGGTTCGACTATCTGCGCGACAACATGAAGGTCCGCAAGGAGCACCAGTGCCAGCGCAGCCACGCGTACGCCATCGTCGACGAGGTCGACTCGATCCTGATCGACGAGGCGCGCACGCCGCTCATCATTTCGGGCGCCGCGACCGAGACCAAGATGGACTATTACATGCGCGCGGATCGGGTGGCGCGCGCGCTTCGAAAAGGGGAACAGGTCAAAAAGGAGGAGCGCGAGAAGATCTCGAAGGAGGAGGTCGGGACCCGCGAGCAGGACTTTTTCGTCAAGGAGAAGGAGCACCAGGCCATCCTCACCGAGCGCGGGATCCTCAAGGCCCAGCAGCTCCTCGGCATTGAGGACATGTACACCGGCGAGAACTCGGACTGGGAGCACTACATCGTCACGTCGCTCAAGGCCCATCACCTCTACAAGATCGACCGCGACTACATCATCAAGGACGGCGAAATCATCATCGTGGACGAGTTCACCGGCCGCCTCATGCCGGGCCGGCGGTGGTCGGACGGACTGCACGAGTCGATCGAGATCAAGGAGGGGGTCACCCTCAAGAAGGAAACGCAGACGCTCGCCACGATCACCCTGCAGAACTACTTCCGCATGTACAAGAAGCTCGCCGGCATGACGGGCACCGCCGCCACGGAGGCCGGCGAGTTCAACAAGATCTACAAGGTCGACGTCATCGTGATCCCCCCCAACAAGCCCATGCGCCGCACCAACATGCCGGACGTCATCTACGGCTCCGAGGAGGAAAAATTCGACGCCATCGCGAACGAAATCGAATCGATCCACAAGGACGGCCGCCCCATCCTCGTCGGCACGACCTCGATCGAGAAATCCGAATACCTGGCGAAGCTGCTGAAGATGCGCGGGGTCAAGCACGAGATCCTCAACGCCAAGCACCACGAGCGGGAGGCCTACATCATTTCGAAAGCCGGACAGATGGCGGCCGTGACCATCTCAACGAACATGGCCGGCCGCGGCACGGACATCCTCCTCGGTGAAGGCGTCCCGGCGCTCGGCGGCCTTCACGTGATCGGGACAGAGCGCCACGAGGCGCGGCGGATCGACAACCAGCTCCGCGGACGTGCCGGCCGACAGGGCGACCCGGGATCCAGCCAGTTCTTCCTGTCCCTGGAAGACGACCTCTTCCGCAAGTTCGCGCCGCCCTGGTTCCGGGGGTTCATGCAGAAGATGGGACTTAAGAACGGCGAGCGCATCGAGAGCCGGCTTGTGTCGCGGTCGATCGAAAAGGCGCAGAAAAACGTCGAGGCCCGGAACTTCGACATCCGCAAAAACCTGCTCGAATACGACGAGATCATGGACCGCCAGCGCAACCACATCTACAAGATGCGCCAGGGGCTGCTGCAGGGGGAGAACGTCAAGGAGCACATCCTGGAGCGGATCCGCCGCGACTTTTTGATGAACCTGGACCGCCTGCTGCCGCCGAGCGACACGGAAGCCTGGAAACCCGAGGCGTTCTGCGGACACCTCAAGTTCGCCTACGGACTGGAGGGGTCGCCGGAGGAGCTCTCGAAAAAGACGCCTGAGACGATCGAGGCGGAGATCTGGGACAAGATCACCGCGGTGTACGAAAAGAAGGAGCAGGAAGTCGGCGCCGCGACGATGCGCGAGCTGGAACGGCTGATCCTGCTCGACGTAATCGACGACAAGTGGAAGGACCACCTCTACAACATGGACCAGCTGCGCGACATCATCGGCCTGCGGAGCTACGCGCAGATGGACCCTAAGCTCGAATACAAGCGCGAAGCGACCTCCTATTTCCAGGGGATGGAAGAGGGGATCGACGAGGACGTGTCGCGGATCGTGTTTCGCATCCGGCCGGTGCAGGCGGAGCGCAAGCAGGAGGAGATGCAGAAGCGCTGGCAGCCGAGCGAGTTCGTCAAGCAGACGATGCAGACCATCGGCTCGGGCGCGGTGGGCCAGGCCGCCGAGGAGGCCGAGGAGGAGGAAAAGCTGCAGCCGATCGTGGCCGGCCCGAAAACCGGCCAGAACGACCCCTGCCCCTGCGGCTCGGGGCGGAAGTACAAGAAATGCTGCGGGCGCTCGGCGTAACCCGTGAAGCCGTAGGCCATAGGCTCTAAGCTATACCCCTTCGGGGTCGAATGAATTTCTTCGATGCGTTGTATCTGGGCGCAGCCGTACCGTTGAGCCCCATAGCCGCGTACCGGACCCTCACGGACGGCCGATTCCGAAAGAGTCTGCCTGAACGGTTCGGACGCGTTCCCCCCAGAAGCGGCGGCTTCTGGATCCATGCGGCATCGGTGGGCGAGGTCAATACGGTCAAGCCGCTGGTGTCGGAACTTCGAAAGCGGCGGCCAGCCCTTTCCGTGGCCGTCAGCACCGTAACGGCAGGGGGGCGCGACAATGCGATCAACGCCTTTCCGAACGACACGGTCGGGTACGCGCCGTTGGACCTGTCGTGCTGCGTCCGCGCGGCCTTTGCTCGCTGGCGCCCCCGCGCCCTCGTGATCGTGGAGCAGGAAATCTGGCCGAATCTAATCCTCGAGGCGGACGTCCCGGTCTTCCTGGTCAACGGGAGGATGTCGCCGCGATCGTTCGACCGATATCGCAGGTTCGCGGGGCTGGCGAGGCGGGTGCTGCGCCGACTCGACCGGCTCTTCGTCCAGACGGCCGACTACCGAGACCGATACCTGCGTCTCGGCGTCTCCCCGGACCGGATCGAAGTGACGGGCAATCTCAAATTCGACTCGACGCCGTCGATCGACATCGAGGAACAGCGGCGGCTGCATCGCGCGCTGCTGAACCTGGCCTCCGAGTCGATGGTGGTCGTCGGGGCCAGCACGCATCACCCGGAGGAGGAGCTCCTGGTCGACGCTTTTCAGACCCTCGCGCCCAAGGTCAAGGATCTCCGCCTGATCCTCGCCCCGCGTCATCTGGAGCGCGTGAGGGAGGTGATCGCCATGGCCGCATCGAAGGGGCTGGAGGCGCTGCCGCTTTCCGAGCGGGTACCGCGCGCGATCGCCCCGATCACTGTGATCGACCAGCTCGGCAAGCTGGCGCCGGCGTTCAGCGTCGCCACGGTCGTATTCGTGGGCGGAACCATCTACCCCCGCGGGGGTCAGAACATGATCGAGCCGGCCTCGATGGGCAAGCCGGTCGTGGTGGGGCCCAGCCTGTTCAATTTTCGAGACGTGGCGGACACGCTGCGCGAAGCGGGGGGCCTGCGGATTGTCCGGAACGCGGCCGAGCTCGCCCCTGCCCTAGAGCAGATGCTTCAGAGCCCCGAACGGCTGGTCGACATGGCGCTCAAGGCGCGGGCCGTCGTGGCCTCCGGGAAGGGCGCGGCTGGCCGGATCGCCGAGGCGCTTCTCCGGAGGACCATGTCACAATGGGGTTGACCCCTATTGTGACATTGCTTTGAGGCCGATAGCCTGATATAAACGCTCCGTTTTTTCGGGTGCGCGGATGGGTCGCCTGTACACGTCGGAAGCTGTTTGCGTCGGCCACCCCGACAAGGTGTGCGACCAGATCTCGGACGCGATCTTGGACGCCTATCTCAAGGGTGACCCCTACTCGCGCGTCGCGTGCGAATCGGCCGCCAAGACCGGCATCGTCTTTCTCGCCGGCGAAATCACCTCCAAAGCGGTCGTGAACCTGGCCGACGTCACCCGCGAAACCATCCGCGAAATCGGCTACTGCGATCCGGATCTCGGATTCGATTACAAGTCGTGCGGCATCATCATCTCAGTCGACCGTCAGTCCCCGGATATCGCACTCGGAGTCGACGAGAACGCCGCCCGCGGCAAGGAGCTGGGGGCCGGCGACCAGGGGATCATGTACGGCTATGCCTGCCGCGAAACGCCAGTCCTCATGCCGATGCCGATTCACCTCGCGCGGGCGCTGGTGAACCGCCTTCGGGAGGCGCGCGAAAAGAAGGAGCTCGCCTACCTGAGGCCCGACGGCAAGGCCCAGGTGACAGTCGTTTACGAAGGCAATCGGCCCACGCGCGTGCACACGATCGTCGTCTCCACGCAGCACAGCCCGGAAGTCCCGCTTGAAAAGCTTCGCAAGGAAGTGGAGGACGTCATCATCCGACGCGCCATTCCGGCCAATCTGCTGGACCCGAAGGTGATCCTGCACATCAATCCGACCGGCAGGTTCGTCGAAGGCGGCCCCAAAGCCGACTCGGGGCTGACCGGACGCAAGATCATAGTCGACACTTACGGCGGCCTGGCGCATCACGGCGGGGGGGCCTTCAGCGGCAAGGACGCCACGAAAGTGGACCGCAGCGCGGCCTACGCGGCCCGCCACGCGGCGAAAAACCTGGTCGCGGCGGGGATCGCCGACCGATGCGAAATCAGCCTGGCCTACGCCATCGGAGTCGCCCAGCCGGTCGCGATCAACATCGACACTTTCGGCACTTCGAAACTCTCGGAGGAGAAAATCTCCGACGCCGTCCGCAAGGCGTTCGACTTCCGCCCGGGGGCGATCATCGATTACTACAAGCTCCGCCGGCCGATCTTCAAGCGTACCGCTCGCGAGGGGCATCTGGGGATCGAACACCCCGAAGCTACGTGGGAGTCCCTCGAAAAGGCTGAAGAGCTTAAGCAACTGCTCGGAAGCAAGCAATCGGTGGGCGTCAGCCTCTAATCATGGCCTACGACGTCAAGGACATCTCCCTGGCGGAAGCGGGCCGCCGCAAGATCGACTGGGCCGCCAAGCGCATGCCCGTGCTCGCCGAGATTTCGCGCCGCTTCGAGAAGGACAAGCCGTTCAAGGGGGTGCAGCTCGCCGCCTGCCTGCATGTCACGACCGAAACCGCGAACCTATGCCGGACATTCGTGGTTGGGGGCGCCACGGTGACGCTCTGCGCGTCGAACCCCCTCTCCACTCAGGACGACACGGCCGCGTCGCTGGCGAAGGACTTTGGAATCGAGGTCTTCGCGATTCGGGGAGAGGACACGAAGACCTACTATGACCACATTTCGAAAACGCTGGACCGCCGGCCCACGATCACGCTCGACG